>Ga0335397_10001300_pt1 | contig 33994 bp, 30 predicted proteins | sample MAT04_FD_205740 | JGI IMG/M metagenome (GOLD analysis project Ga0335397, IMG submission 205740) | Freshwater microbial communities from Lake Fryxell liftoff mats and glacier meltwater in Antarctica - MAT-04 (spades assembly) (version 2) ... | reverse complement strand
CTTCTGCCTCGGCGTGAAGAACGCCATCGAGCGAGCCTACGAGACCCTCGCGGAAAACCCCGGCCACCGCGTGTTCATGCTGTCGGAGCTGATCCACAATCCCTTCGTGAACGAGGACCTCCTCCGCCGCGGCCTGCGTTATCTCCAGACCGACAAAGGCGAGGCCTACACCACCGATGGTCGTCATGCGTCCGAGGCGCGGGACGTACCGCACCTCTGGGATACGCTCACGCCCGATGACATCGTCATCATCCCGGCCTTCGGGGCGACCGACGACGACAAGCGCCGCCTCGTGCGCAAGGGCATCGCGGTGTGCCACTACGATGCCACCTGCATGCTCGTGGAGAAGGTCTGGAAAGCCGCCCGCGTCTATGGTCGGGAGGGCTACACCGTCATCATCCATGGCAAGCGCGAGCACGAGGAGACGAAGGCCACCTTCTCCAACACCCGCCGGCACGCGCATGCGGTGATCGTCCGTAACCTCGAAGAGGCCCACCAGCTGGGCGAGATCATCGCCAGCAACGATCCCGCCGTGCGCGGGAAGTTCTACGACCTCTTCTCCGGCCGGCACACGCCCGGCTTCGACCTGGAATGCCACCTCGAGCGCGTCGCGGTCGTGAACCAGACCACGCTCCTGATGAACGAGACCCTCGGCATCATAGAGCATCTGCGGCAGGTTTACCGCGCCAAGTTCGGCGATGATACTCACGTCGGCGGCGGCGGCCGGCGCGACACGCTGTGTTACGCCACGCAGGTGAACCAGGACGCCCTCAGCCGCGCGCTGGCCGGTCCGCTCGACGCAGCCTTCGTCCTCGGCGGGAAAAATTCCTCCAACACCTACCAGCTCTACCGGCTCTGTGAACAACGCGTCGACGGGAAGGCGTTCTTCATTCAATCCGAACGCAACATTCTTTCCCGTTCCGCCGTCGAGCATCACCATTATGTCGGCGGCGGCGCCGGCCGAACCGACCCGCGGCCCCTTTGGCCCTCCTCCGCCGAGCCTGTGGCGGGCAGGACCTCTGATGATCCCCCGCCGAAGCGGGTTTTGATCACGGGCGGCGCCAGCTGTCCCGACGGCATCATCCAGCAGGTCATCACACGCATTAACGGCTTCTTTCCGCCGGAGCAGCTCCGCAGTGTGGCCGACGTGCTGCGCGACCTCGGGGCCTAGAAGAGTCGACAGCCAATCGACATCGGGCCGCGGTTGGGCTGTGCTGGCCGCGTTCCTCGCAGGTGCCGCAAGCTTGCGCCCCGGTACAATTCGCCGCCTGCGCCAGGCCAACCGCACATCTCTAGCCCGTGGGTCCGCCCGTCCGACCCCGGCGGACGTTCCGGAGCAACAGGCCCCAGAAAAACGCCGATACGATAAGCGCGCCCGGGAGAGTCCAGACCACCGCGAGCCGCAAATCACCCCAGCGATCCGATAGAAAGCCGACGAATGTAGGCGACCCGAGATCGCCGAAAAGATGGATGGCGAAAATCGACCCCGCCATCGCACTCGCCCGCATCGCCACCGGCACGGTTTCCAGGACCAGCGTGTTCACCGGACCGGTTGAAAGGAAAAGCAGGAACATCGTGGCCACCAGCGCCAGCTTGGCCTGGCCGAGGTCGGGCAGCGTGAACGCGGCAAACGCCACGGGTGCGGCCAGGGCCGCGCTGAGCGCGAGCACCCACGCGTAGCCCGTCCCGGTCTTGCGCTGCCATCGCGTGGCCCAAAAGCCTCCCGCCAACGTCGCGACGAGGCCCGTGCCAGCCAAAGACGCGCTGAAGAAAAACGCGGCCTGCTCCAGCGCCATATGATGCACCCGAAACAGAAAGCTCGGCGCCCAGAGCGAAAAGCCGCCCATCGCAAACGTCTGCGCCGTGTAGCCCAGCACGACCAGCACGTAGCGGGGAATTGTCAGCAGCGTCAGGTAGGCGCGAAAACCTTCTGGGACCGCTAAGATCTTGGCCGCAGTCGGGGACATGCCATTGGGCTCCTGCACGCGCTTACGAAACAGGGAAAATATTAACGTCAGCACCAGTCCAGGAATACCCGCCCACACAAACATAAGCGCCAGATAGCTGCGCCTGTGAATCGGAGCCGCCGCCACCGCTGTCGGCGCCGATCCGGCAGGTTCGCTCGCCCCGCGAGCTGGTTCACGAAACAAGAAGAGCGTGAATGCCAGCAGGAGGCCGGGATAACCAGCCCAGAGAAACGCCGCCCGCCACCCATAGTGCACCGCGAGATAGCCGCCCATCAGGTACCCCAAGGCGGACCCGACCGGGATGGCGAAATAGAAGATTGTGATGGCGTTGTTGCGGCGAAGCGGCGGAAACAAGTCGGCGATCCACCCCGGGCTGATCGTCCCGAAACTCGCCTCGCCAAAGCCCACCAACACTCGGAAAAACAGGAGCGAGACAAACGCGTTGGCATGACCCGAGAGCAGTGTGCCCAGGCTCCAGACAAACACTCCTCCCGCAATCAGCCACCGCCGCGACACCCGGTCACCCAGCCAGCCAAAAATCGGGGCGGTCAGAAAATAGCCGAGCATGAACGCCGTCGCAATCGTTCCCGCCTTCTGGTCGCCGATGTGCAGGTCCGCCTGGAGCGCGGGTAGCACCGCGGCCAGCAACTGGCGGTCGAGGTAATCCAACAGGTTGAGCCCCGTCAGCACCACGAGGGTCGCCACCGGCCAGAGGGGTTTCGCGTCGTTCTTCACGCGTCTGAAGCAAGCCGCAGCTCCGCAGCCATGGGAAGCTCGAACCACAAAACGTCCGGACTCAACCGCCCGGCCCGCGCGTCACTCCAGTTGCGGCGACGCCTTAGAATTTGAAGACCATGCCCATCCGGAAACCGGAGAGGCTGCTCAGGTCCACCTGCGCCTTGTAGCTGGCATGGCTGCCCGTGAAGACGTCGTCGAGCTCGGCGGTCTGCGTGTAGCTGCCCGTGTCCTGGTACACGAGGCCCGCGTAGATGCCAGCCCGCTCGGTGAAATCGAATTGCAGCGTCGCATCAACGTAGTAACCCGCCAAGAACTTCCCTTCGTCATTTTCGACCGTGGAGACCAGCGCATCTGCCGTCTCAGGCTGATACGTCTGCGTGATGACATAATCCGTGCCGGCATAGACAAAGGCCGCGCCGGCGCTGAGGGTGAAACGAAGCCGGTCCGTAATCAGGTAACTGATGGACGGGCCGAGGCGGAATGTGAAAAAAGCTCCCCTTAGGTCCCACACGTTGTGCACCGTGCCCGGAGCCATCGTCGTCGTCCGGGACAAGGGATGGTCGCCCAGCAGGATCGTCGTCTCGACGTAGTTTATGATCTGATTGCCGCTCGCATCGTAGAGCGGGAAGCCGTTCGCATCCACCTGCGGCTTTTGCACGAAGGAAGGCGCGGTGTAAGGGGGCGAGGTCGGCAGACCCGGCTGGCCGTTCAAATTCGCCACATAGGTGTCGGTGATGGTCGTGATGGTAGCTGCCAGAGTATCGGTCGTATGCGATTTGATATCCGCCAAGCTGGCGCCGAAAAGGAGCTTCCACTCCATCTTCCGGCCCAGATTCCCCATGTCCCGCGCGACCACGAGCTCCATCCCATAACCCGTATCCGGGTTTTTCTGGCGGAGGCCTGGATCGACCAGATCCGCGGCGTAGGAATGAAAATCCAGGTTACCGTCGCCGCGGATCTGCTTCGAATCGAGAAAGGACCAAGTGTTGGTGAAACCGGCCGGTGTCGGGGGACTGGTGTAGGTGACCGTGGTCCCGTCCGCGTTCTGTATCGTAAACGAGAAAGGATTGGTGTCCGGGAGTACATTGCCGTCGTGATAGATGCGAACCAAACCGGGCGTGGTAATGTCGCCGGACGGTTGGAAAGAAGAAACAAACCCGCGGCCCGAAAAGGACGCCTTGGCCCCGCTTAGACTCCGGATGCCGAGCGAGAGGGTATATTTCGGCACGGAGATAAACTCCTCGATGCCAAAGTCCGTGATCACTTCCTCGGGCGGGGCCGCCAGCTGCCCGTCGTCTTGCGCGCGCGCGACGCCGAAAAGAGCCAGGGAGAAGAGGCCGAGCGTGGGGAGGAAAAATTTCATGTAGGGGGATGCAGGGAAGGAGAATGGGACGGGTAGAATGCGAAAATGTTTCAAAAAGCTTCGGGGTCCCCCACCGGCAGGTCAACACCGGGGATTGCTGCCGACCGGCCGGGCGCCGTCACTCGTTGAACTCGTCAACTTTCTTGGCCGGCTCGTCCTTGAACGCTGCGGCGGCCTGGGGGTCGATCGCCGCGACTCTTTCGCGAAATTCCTTGGAGCGGGTACGCAGGTCTTCCTCCCGCTGTTCCAGCTCGGTTTCCTTTTCCTGCTGCAACTGCACCTTCTCGAACAGTCGGGTTTCGCTCTCCTCCAGGAACTGCTCACGCTCCCGGATGGCTCCCCGGGCCTCCTTGAGCGTCGCCTCCTGGCGCTCCAGTTCCTCGCGCAGACGTTCGAGGGCGGTCTGCTCCTCCTTTGACAGGGCGACTTTTTTCGGGCTCGCGGACCGGGCGGCGAGCAGGAGCTGCTCGCGCGCAATCAGCAGCGCCTCCATCTCGGCCAGATCCCGTTCATGCTCTGAAAGTTTGATCTCGGTCTCCACGACGACGCGTTCGCGCTCGGCCAGTGACATCTCGAGGTGACGAAGGGAACGTTCCAGCTCGCTGGCCTGGCCGCGGTCCAGCATCGGGCCGCCGGCAAAGGGCGTCCGGGTCGCGGCGACGACGGCCTTGATGGATTCCCGGGCAGCCGCCGTGCTCTCTGAAACCTCATACGGGGACTTGCTCAGGCCGCGGCGGCGGCGGGTCAAGACCAACGGGCGCGGCGCGCCGCCTGGGTTGGTCACCGGAAATTTGATGGGGCCAGACGTCGCGCCGGCAGGTGGAGTGGGTGGCGAGGAATCAGCCATGCCCCGGACTATCTACCAAAAAGCCGGCCAAGCGAACCGAAAAGTCCGCCCTTTTTGGCACCCACGGAACCCGGCTTAAGTTGCTGCTGGAGCAAATCGGCCGCGCGTTTTTCGGCGGCGGGATTGCCCAGCACTTGCAGGTAACGCCCAACTGTCATCGTTCCCGCATTAAGGTTCGCCTTGAGCTTCTCAAATTCCTCATGGAACCACTCGACGGCTTGGGTCGCGCGCTTTTGCGGGGCCGTCGCGCGTGACGCCTGCACCAGCGCTTCGGGCAGGTGCAAGCCGCGGGTGCCCATGCGGAACGGCAATGACTCGGCCAGCGAGGCCTCGTCGATGTGCGAAAGCGAGTTGAGCAGTTTCCGGAAATCGCCACCCACGATGACATTTTGCGACATACCTTGGGCGAAGATGCAGAACTCGCCAAGCGTCCGGAGATTCTCGAGCTTGCAGAACTCGATCGTGTCTGACGACAGCGCAGTCAGCTCGATCGGGAACGCCTCGGGGATCCCGAGTTTTATCAGGTTCTTGAGCAGCTGATTGTCTTTTAAGGCGGAAGCCTCGGACTGGGCCACCATCTCGCCAAACGGATTGTCGAACGAGAGCGTCTCCTTCAGCAGCGTGATGAGAAAGTCGGCGCGCGCAGCCGTCATTCCCTTCATCGCCAGCATCGCAATCAGCTCGTCATAGCTGAGGTCTATGTAGGCGGCCGGGGTTTCTTCCTTGCCGCGCACGGGCCAGTCCGGGCCGTCGAGATTCTGCGCCAGGCTGCTGAGCGGCGTGTTCACCATGATGGACGCGGCGAAAGCCGAGCGGATTTCATCCCAGTCCCTGGCGGAAAATTTATTTTCGGTGTCGGACATGACTGGATAAGTGCGGCGGGTTATTGTCCGTGGCGGACGATCTCGGTGGCCAGTTTGCGGTAGTCGTTGACGACGTTGTCGGCCGCACCCGCGCTCGGCGCATCCGGGCCCTCCTGGCTCACGAGCACAACGGGCAGGCCGAGGGTGACCGCGCGGCGCACGATCATCGCATCGCGAATCTGCGTGTCGAAAATCTTGGCGGTCGGCGCGACGCGCTTGGCGGCGCGAAACTGGTTCATGCGGAGCTGCATTCTCATCTTCGGCACCTCGATGTCGGTGCCGGTCTTGATGGAATTGAAGATCGCGCCCTGCACCTGGGCGGGCACGCCCATCGAAGCCTTGCGGAAGCTCGCCGACAGTTGGTGGAACTTGCCGAGCTTCTCGATCAGCAGCGTGAAGCCGATGAGGCTGAGTGCGTCGGGATTGATCGGCACGTAAATTTCATTCGCGGAAAACACGCCGCATTGGGAGGCGCGCAGGATGTTCGGCGGGCAGTCAAACAGGATGAAATCGTAGTTGCCCTCAATGGCGGCGAGTTGCTCCTGGAACACCACGTAAGGCGGGCGCTTGGGGTCACCCTCGTATTCGCTTTCCAAGTCCACGAGATTAAACGTGGTCGGCACGAGATCGAGGCCGGGCAGGGCTTTCAGGCCGTTCTTGTCCTCGACGACGTCCTTGATGATCAGGTCCATCACCTTCGCGGTGCCAGGCTCGAAAATGGAGAAAAAGGAGCCTTCGCCAGTCGCGTTGATTTTGTTCCAACGCTCCAAGCGCAACAGCCAGATGCTGCTGTTGGACTGCGTGTCAAAATCGAACAAGAGGACACGTTTGCCGAGCTTGGCCAGGCAAGCCGCCGTGTTGACGATGATGGAGGTCTTCCCCACCCCGCCCTTGTAGTTGATAAAACAGATTTTGCGCGCCATGCGTGTAGCTTCGTTGACCGATATTCCCTAACCGAGTGCCAAAATGCGGCTTGTTATGCACTCCGCGAGCCAAAAACTCGGCCTAAATATACGGTAAATACCCACTTAGCCTCACCATGCACCTCTCTATCCTTTGCCTGCAAGAACGCTATTCGCCCGCCGGCCGATGGATCGGATACGGTCATATGACCCCCTCTGACTTGAAAATTCCTGATTCCGAGCGAGCGGACTGGTCTCTCCCGCCCACGTTCCTCACGTGAACAAGCTCATTCTGCGTGAGAACATTCTCGCCCAGCTCCGCGCCACCCTCGCCCTGCAGGTCAAGGCCGCCCAGCTCGCCCGCGACGAGGCCACCAGCGAGGAAAGCCGGGCGGAAAACCAATACGACACCCATAGCCTCGAGGCGGGTTATCTCGCGGAGGGTCAGGCGCGTCAGGCCGCTGAGATTGAGGAGAGCATCACGATCATCTCCGCGCTCCCGCTGCCGGGGTTCCCACCCGGTGCGCCGATCGCACTGGGTGCGCTCGCCGGGATTCTTGATGCGCGGGGCGATACCGTCCTCTATTTTCTGTGTCCGCGTGCCGGCGGACTCGAGCTTTCGCACGAGGGTCGCAACGTACTCGTCGTCACGCCCCAATCCCCTTTGGGCCGGCAGCTGCTCGGCCGCCACGCGGGCGACGCCGTGCAACTGCCAGGCCGGAAGCTGGCCGGCGCAGCACGCATCGCCAGCGTAGCTTGATCTGCCGTTACGGGCTGACCGCGAACCCCACTGGCACCGCCATCCGGAACCGGACCACCTTGCCATTTCTGCGGCCCGGTTCAAACCGCCACTTTGCAACCGCGCGCAGCGTTGGCTCGTCAAAGAGGGGATCGTTGGAACGCACGACATGGGGATCTAGCACGCGGCCGGATTCGTCCACGATGAACTCGACGACGACCTCGCCTGGACGTCCCGTCTTGCGCGCCTCGTAGGGATACAATGGCGCGACCTGGGTCCGCGTGCGTGGCGGGTTGTCGAGCCAGTCGGAGCGCACAGGCACGTTCTGAGCGATTCCGATCAATCCGTTGGGATCGCCGAACGATCCGGTTGGGATAGCGGGAGAGAATTGGGTAGGAGCGATGCTGGGTGGGTTTTTCGGAAGGGGGACCTCCGTGACGGCATCACGGGGCGGCGGCTCGGGCAGTTCAGGGCGGGCCTCGGCGGGCTCTCCCTTGGGTTGGGCTGCCGTGTCCGGGTCATCGGGATCACGCGGCAGCACAAGTTCGATCTCCACGTTAGGCAGTTTTTTAACCGGGGAAGAGCGAAGTCCGTCGTTCAACGCCCCGGGCATGTGAACCGGTTGGTAGCCAAAGAACAGCAAGGCGTGCAGCGCCGCCGCCACCGCCGTCGGGATCAGGAATCGTTCATTCATGTCAGCCTCCGGGTTAAGGGTTCATAGAGATAACGAACCCACCCCACTTTTATTAGGGCGCAGCCAAAATTTTCGTGCCGGCGCCGATCAGAAGCTCACGCGATCCGGATCCGTGGGGCTGGTGACCTCCCGCCACTTGCTAATGACGTAAGGGGCTTCCACGCCAGGGACCCACGACGTCCGCAGCGAGGTGTCAAAATGGAAGGCACCGGTGTTCGCGGTGAACGTGCTCGCTGAAATCGCCCCGTAAAGATCTCCGCCATTCCACGTCAAAGTCCCTTGGGGAAGATAAATGGCTCCATAAAAATTGATGCTGGAATTGAAACTGTGGGCGGCCGAGTTGCTCGCGCCGAGCAGAACAAGCTTTTGCGGGTTCCACGTCTGATTGTCGAAGCCTCCGTTCGATCCGGTCACCCCATGCAGGACACCCCCGAAGTGGATCTCCGCGGAGCCGTTGGCCAGCATCGGCAGGATGATCCTGGAATCCGAGCCCGTCATCACGATGTCGCCCACCACATCAATCACCACCGGGCCATTGATCGTGAGCGTGGTCGCAGCCGTGGAAAAATCGAGATCCCCAGCCACCCGATAGAGCGTCGGCCACACGTCTCCTGTTGTACCGATAGCCGTGTCTCCTCCGGGGGCTAGCGTGAGTACAGTTCCAACACTCGTTAGAGGCGGGATGGGGAACGTGGGTAGGTATGGACTTCGACTCACTCGGGTAAGATCCACTTTGGGAATCGGCACCGCGACTGTGCCCTTCACGACAACTGAACCATCGTACAACCACTCGGGATTGAACGGCGCAGCTGATGATGACGGCGCCGCCACGTAACCGTTGATGACTGCGCCCTGCAGCTGGACGGCGGTCGTACTCGGGTTACTTCCAGCGATGACCGCGGAAAATCCGGTATTCGGCACCCAACCACTGATCGTCGAATCGTAACTGTCCACCGTTACACCGGGCCCCAGCGTCAGGGCCGCCGTGCCCGCCAGAGTGTTCGGGAAAGGCGTGGAATAGGTCAGCTTTCCGACCAGCTGCGTTCTGATTGCGTTGGAGCCATCCGGCAACGCCACGATACCTTCTGCGTGTAACACGGGGGTGACGTTGGACCAAAGGGTCGAAGCTATCGGCGATAGACCCATGATAGCTGCACCGCAGCGATACCACTCGCCAGCGTAGGTGACAACTTGACCGGAAAGGTAATTCGCAGCGGGATCCCACGGGCGGGCATTCGTCGCGGCCGCATAATTATCGATCTCCACGTTGATGGTTCCGGTCACCCCGCTATCGCCAAATTTTCCGATCGGTAGCGCGATGGTGGCCCTGAGTTTGTTGCCTGCAATCGGAGTCCAGCCCGCAAAGGTGGCGCTATTCATCGCGGCGATGCCATACTCAAGACCCATCTCGGCCAGATGTTCGCTCAGGGTCGTCTGAAACGTGCGGTTGCTCAGCCTCATGGCCTGACTGCTCAGCGCTAGGTAACTCCCGATGGTAATTCCCAACACGGCAACGAGGCAAAGCGCGACGAGGACGATCGAACCGCGGTCGGAGGTCGGCGAGGCGCGCTTCACGGCAGGAGAGGTTTGTTCCGAAGGATGACCCGAGCCGAAGTCACCTGATAATTTACCATGGGTTGCGTGAGGTTCCAACTGGCCGAGGACTGCGCGTTGAACCTCATCGAAACCTGTTTGATGCCGATCAGATAGTTCAAGAGCGGCGTCAGATAGGGACTGCCCGACGAATCATAATACGTAAAATCAAAGCTGGTGAGATTCACGAGCAACGGAGGAACCGGTGGCGACCCATTCGGTGTACGCGTAACGGTGCCCCCCCCGGAATCGTAATCGTAGACCACAGTCATCGAGGACGAGCTGGTCGGTAGGGTGAGCGTCATGCTGGAAGTCGTCGGATTGGAAATGGCGCTAGCCATTCGCACGTCCTGGGCGAACTGCAGCAGCGCCCGGCGGCCTTGGGATTCAAATTTCTGCTGGATTTGCAGTCGCGACAAATTGCGCGAAAGAAACACGAAACAGCTGATGACCGCCGCCAGCACCACCAGCGCCAGTGACATGCCGATCATTAGCTCGGCCAGCGTGAAACCAGAACGAGATCTCGGGCGAAGAGTGCTCACGTGCGCCGATAAGTCAGATTCAGGCCGTATTCCCCAAAGTAGGCAGTAACGATGCGCGTGTAGGTGCGGGAAACCGGGCTTCCGCTGGCCTTGGCAATCCACGTCACTGCAAAGGTCACTTCACGCAGCCCATTCGGGCCCGCCGCCACGGTGCGCGACAAGCCAAAGGTCGCCGCAGAATCCATCCCAGTGGCAGCGATTGGGCCGCCGTACGTCGCCCAATATATCGAACCCACAACTAGCGGAGATTGTCCGGTATTTGAGATCCGACAACGGTACCAAATCCCCCCAAAACTAACGATGTCCGTGGCATGATAATTAATTCCTGAGTTCCAATTGGCGATACTGACCGTCCCAACGGGCAAAGCATTGATTGTTGCCCAATCCTTGAGTCGTAGCACCTCGATTTCATTGCTAACAATCTGCGAAGCCGTGGTTTGCCGGCGGGCGGTGGCTTGCATCTCGGAACTGACGAGCACCGCCTCAATCATCCCGATCAAACCCACCACGAGGATAGTCGCCCCCATCATCACGTCGACGAGGGTAAAACCAGAACGGGCAGCGGGACGGTTAATCGGCATCGCGGTGGGCTTCCTGAAACGGGCCATTCAACAGCGGCGATCTAACCCCGACAAGTCTTGTTTGGGACCACTCGTGGCACGGTGTGTAAACCGCTGGTAAATCTGATAGGTCGTTGATGACGAATTGTTCGGAAGACACCGCCGACTTTGGCTTGGGTGGTTGAACCTTTGACTTGTGTCACGGAAACCCGTAACACTGAATCTTCGTAGCATTTAGCCATGTTCAACCGACAAGCGCGCCCCGGCGCCGTGATCAACCAGACCGACAATTACGTCCATCTGGCCCGCTTGGTGCGCTTGGACGAGAAACCCCTCCAGGTGGATGCCCTCGCGGAGATTGCCCCGAATGACGAGGATGCCCTCACCAAGTGGCTGGGCGCCAATTTCAATGACTACACCGGCACGGGCTATCTGCCGGCGTATTGTAGCTTCCATCCCGCGCAGCGCGTGCTTTCGCGGGAAAATCTCTATTCCCGCCGCTTCTCCGACCCAGGCTACCTCGCCGGCCTGATCGCCGAGCAGGCCAAGGTGTCGTCCGCCAAGGAATGGCAGATCACCGCACTTAATCCCAGCGATGGCATCACGCTGACCTCCGATGGCATGGCGCGTCCGGGACTGCTCTTTGGCGTCCCGTGGACCGCGGTTCGCGAACAGCAACAACGCCTGCTCAATGTCGGCGTCCGTCCCCGCCGGCTCGAGGTCGGCACCCTCGCCTTGCTCGGCACGCTCAACCAACACCTCGCCCGGACAAGTTTCACCAATTCCATTGTCGTCTGCGAAATCGAGCATACCCAGACCCGGGTGTATGTGGTCGCCAAGGACGGCGTTCATACCCTCCCCGCGCTGCCCCACGGCCTGCTCTCCATCTTGGAGAGTTCCATGAAGGAACTGGGCGCCCCTGACGTGGCCACCGCTCGGCGCCAGCTCGAGGATCCCCCCGAGGCCATCCGGGCGCACGGCCGCCGCTTCGTGCGGGTGCTTTCGCGCCATCTCAAGCCGGCTGTGGATCACTTCGAGCTGAAGACGGGCCAGCGCATTGAGACCTTTTTCTTTTCCCAGCTGCCTACCCGCCTCGACTGGCTCGGCCAAGCCCTCGGCGCCGCCGTGGAGCTCGAAGTGCTCTCGCCTCATTTCGACGCCTGGTTCCCCCTCGCCAACCTGAAGGTCGACGCCGGGAGTGTGACCCTGTCCTCAAATTGGCTGGAGACGTTCAGCCTCGTCACCGAGCTCGCCCCCGTGCCCTATGAGCAAAAATCGTGATCCGCTCGCCCTGAGCGACCACTGGCATGTCGACTGCGGCCTCGTGACCGAGCTGCCCGACGACCGGGTCATCAGCAGCCGCTTCCTCTTCAACCTGCCCTTCGGCGCGGTCGCTCTGATATTGCTGATCTTTTTCGGCCTGAAGCTTTCCACCGACCTCAGCCTCCGCAACTTGATCGCCGACTGGAACCGGCGACTCGCCGACTCGCGCGTCCAAGTGGCTGGCATTAAACAAATGCAGCGGGAATACTCGGTGGTCGCCTCCAAAATCGAGATGGCGCACACCCTGGTCGAAAACCGTCTTTTCGTGTACGACTTCGTCAACGAGCTGGGCCGGACGCGGCCCGACTCGATGGTCATCAGCAGCATCGGGTCGACCAGTTATGGCCTCGTGATGCGCGGGACCCTCGGCGAATCCTCCGAGCAGGCCACGCTCCTGATTGGCAAGTATGTGGCGGACTTGACGAAGAACCCGGAATTCGGCGCGCACTTCGAGATCACGGTGACGTCGTTCGAACGCGACCGGAGTTCGGACCAGCAAAACTTTGAGCTGACGTTCAGGTATCTCCCGCCGCCCGCCCCATGAACCCGTTCGAAACCACGCAACTGAGCGCGCTTCTCCGGCGGAATATTTTCTGCACGTTCTGCTCCATCCTGGGTCTGGTGCTGGCCGCGGGACTATGGGTGCTGCAACTCGACGTGCACTCCTTGGAAATTGTCAACCGGGAGCGCTCCCAAGAGGGCACCACCATGGATTCCACCCTCGTGACCGGCCCCTTGATCAAGCAGGAGCTGGCCCGGGCGCAGGACATTGTGCAGCGCATCGAGAGCAATCTCGTGATCGACAAGAACCTCGCCGAGAACCTTTGGTATTTCTACAAAATCCACCCCGACTCGAAGGACATCCTGACCAACCTGCGGGCCCTGAATGCGGACCCGGCGTCCGACGATTCCGACTACAAGCTCCTGCCGTTTTCGCTGCAGCTCACGGGTACCTATGAGCAGGTCGCGGGCTACCTCTTGCATCTCGAGATCGGTCCCCGGCTTGTGTTGATCCGTTCCTTCAGCTTCCGCCGGCAGGGAGCCGCCTCACCCATTCTGATTCTGAACCTCGAGATCAAGGTGCTCGGTAAAAAATGAAGCCCTCGCCCCTCCCTTGCCTGCTTTCCCTGCTGCTGGTCTTGGCCGCGGTCCGGACGCTGCCCGCTGCCACCCCGGTGATCGGCGCGCAGCTGTTCCAGGAAACAAATGCGCGGATCGAGGACATGTTCCAGCACCGCGATAATCCCCCCAAGCCTCCCGGCCCGGCCGATGATCCCTTCCGCATCGGAAACCCGCTAGCTGCCGGCCCTTCGGCCGGGACGGCCCAAGACATCACTGGCCCAGCTCCCGGCACCCCCGATGAAGTCATCCTGCGCCAAGCCGCAGCCGGACTGGTTTTCGGCGGTCTGCTGCAGGTTGGTGATGTCCAGGTTCTCGTAATCAACAAGGGCAGTTACAAGGAGGGCGGAATCCTCAGCGTGCGCCTCCAAGGCACCCTTTTTTATCTGCGCATCCTCAGGATCACGGGCAACAGCATCACGCTTGGCCTTAATGAGGCCCGGCTCACGCTGCATTTCTGATTCCCAACCAGCCCCTGGTGGTTTTGGGGGACCTGCCGAAATCGACTGCGGTGGCTTGGCGGCGTCCACTCGCAATTGCGTGGAAGGAGTGCGTTTGTCCACGCCCGGGAATCTTTCTCCTTAGAATCGGTTGACAGTCACTTGCTTCACAAGCGTAGTGAGCGGCTCAAACATTGGATAAATTGCTGCTGATAGGGATGCTTAAAACATTGCTGACCCCCCGTCTGGCCTCGTGTAAATCACGACGCGCAACTCTTTCAAAACCTCCTTTTGATCATGTTTGACCGCATGCCCCTCCGCTGGCGGCTGACTCTGCTCATAACCTCGATTTGCGCGGTTACCTTGCTGGCGGCGTTTGGCGGTTATCTCGCCGTTGAACTGGTCAAAATCCGCTCCAGCGTCAACGACCGCATGGAAAGCACCATGCGGCTCTTGGTGGAAAATGCCACCGCCATTCTGGTCCGCGACCCCAACGCCACCAATTTCCCCCTCAAATCCCTGGAATCCGATCCCACGGTCGTCGCGGCAGCCGTTTACAGCGCGGACGATAGCCTCCTGACCAAGTTTATCCGCCCCGGGATCGAGGAATTCATCCCCCGGCCACGCGGCATTACCCTCAATTTTTCCACCGACCAAGTCGTCATCTTCCGCCCGCTGCGGCATGATGGAGTTCAGATCGGCACGCTGTACCTGAAGGCGGAATTCGGCGGACTCGAGCGCGAGCGCCTCCTGGAACCGCTGCGGGGCATGGCGATCCTGTTTTTGCTTTCGATGCTCTTCGCCGTGATGGCGTCGCGCTTCATGCAGCGCGGCATTTCCGATCCGATCAGCAAGCTCGCGCTGGCCGCCCGCCGGGTCGCCGTCGACGGCGATTACAATGTGCGCGTGGACAGCAAGGCGGGGGGTGAGACCGGCGTGCTCGTGGAGGCTTTCAACTCCATGCTCACCACCATCCAGCAGCGTGATGCGGAGCTGGTCGTCGCCAAGACCACGGCCGAGACCGCGCGGGAGGGGCTGGCCGAGATCAATGTCATGCTCGAGGAGGTCAATCACACCCTGGAGCAGAAGGTCCAGGACCGCACCGCCGAGCTGGAGAAGATGATGATCACGGCCAAGGACGCCAACCAAGCCAAGAGCAGCTTCCTCGCGAAGATGAGCCACGAGTTGCGCACGCCGATGAACGCCATCATCGGCTACTCCGAGATCCTGCTGGAGGATGCCACCGACAACGCCAACCAGAGCGCCATCGACGATCTCGGCAAGATCCTCGGCGCCGCGCGCCACTTGCTCGGCCTGATCAACGACGTGCTCGACCTTTCGAAGATCGAGGCGGGCCGCATGGACCTCTTCCTCGAGACCTTCGATGTGGGCACTCTCGTCCGCGAGGCCACCACGACCGTCGCTCCTCTCATTGAGAAAAAGCAGAACCGCCTGGTGATCGACTGCCCCGAGCCTGTCGGGGTCATGCATGGCGACACCACCAAGCTGCGGCAGATCCTGCTGAACCTGCTCAGCAACGCGTCGAAGTTCACCAACAACGGCCTCATCAGCCTCGCCGTGAGCCGGGGCGTCATGGGCCCGGGCGAATGCATCGTGATCAAGGTGAGCGACAACGGCATCGGCATGACCGCCGAGCAGATGGGCCGTCTGTTCCAAACTTTTTCCCAAGCTGATGCCTCCACCACCGCCAAATTCGGCGGCACCGGTCTCGGCCTCGCCATCTCCCGGCAGTTTGCCCGGCTCATGGGCGGCGATGTCACCGCCGCGAGCGAACCCGGCAAGGGCTCGACTTTCACCGTGTGGATACCCGTGCAGGTCGCCTCCGTGCGGACGACCATCGCCCCGTTCGAAGTCACTTCGTCCCGCGCGCCGCTCCCGATTACCCCTCCGGCCAAATCCACCCCGGCCCCCGCTTCCACCCCTACTGCCGCCTCGGCACATGCGTCAGCTCGCGTACTGATCATCGATGACACCCACTCCGCCCAAGCCGTCCTCCTGCCGCTCCTGAGCAAAGAGGGTTACCAGCTCACCACCGCCACCAGCAAGGACGGTCGCGCCCGCGCCAAGGAGATTCATCCCGATATCATCATTCTCGACACCCTCGTCCCCGAAGTGGAGGGCTGGAACCTCCTCACCCAGTTCAAGGCGGATGCGGAACTTGCCGCCATCCCCGTCATCCTGCTGACGATGGTTGACGACGTGAAGACGGCCGGCACTGCGCTCGGTGCCGCGGACTACCTGATCAAGCCCGTCGATGGCACCAAGCTGCTGCCCATTCTCGACAAGCTGTGTGCCGAGCGGAAGGAAACCTCCATTCTTGTCGTCGAGGATGACCCGCCGACCCGTCTCATGGTGTCCCGCCTGATCGAACGGGAGGGCTGGATCGCTGTCCCCGCGGAAAATGGCCGGCGCGCCCTCGAGTTGCTCAAGACTTTCACGCCTTCGGTGGTGCTGCTCGATCTGCTGATGCCGGAAGTGGACGGCTTTTCCGTGCTCCGCGAAATGCGCGCAAATCCCGCGTGGCGCGACATCCCCGTGGTCGTGCTCACCTCCCTCGACCTGACCGGGGAAGTCCGCCGTCTGCTGCAGCAGCAGGCGGAGCGCGTGCTCCAAAAGGGCCGGTATACCAAGGAGGAATTGCTCAAGGAAGTGCGCAACGCCGTCGCCGAATTCGTCCACCGCGGCCTCACCGCCTCCCGGCCGCCGTTCAGCGCGATGAGCCGACCGCCGATCGCCGCAACCAAGCCTCCCTCTGCCCCATGAAAAAAATACTCCTCGTTGAGGACAACGAAATGAACCGCGACATGCTCGCGCGCCGCCTCCAGAAGCGCGGGTTCGATTTGTTGCTGGCCGAGGACGGGCTCATTGGCGTCAATCTCGCGCAGACCCAGGCCCCCGACCTGATCCTCATGGACATGAGCCTGCCCGGCATGGATGGCTGGGAAGCCAGCCGCCTGCTCAAGTCCGACCCGGCCACCTCCGGCATTCCCATTATTGCCCTCACCGCCCATGCCATGGCGGAAGATCGCGAGAAGGCCCTCGCCGCGGGCTGCAACGAATTCGAAACCAAGCCCGTGGATCTCGCCAGTCTGCTCGCCAAGATGGAAACACTGCTCGGCAGGCCCCGCGCGTGAGCGAGTCGCCCCCAGTCTCTTCCACTTCTCCAAGCCGGGACACCCCGGCTACAAGCTCCGACCCGTCCGCCAGCAGCGAGTCGATTAAGCACCTGCGGCACGACCTCCGCACCCCGCTCAACCAGATGATCGGGTATAGCGAGATGCTGATTGAGGGTGTTACCGAAAACGGTCCGCCCGAGATGCTCGACGACCTCCAGCGCCTCTGCGGCGCGGGTGGCGAACTGCTGACGGTCCTGAACGAATCCCTCGCCCAATGGAAGGTCGAGACCGGTCAGGTGGATCTCATCGGCCTCCGCCGCGCCATGCTCGGCCCGCTTAACGCTTTTGTCGGCTACCGCGACCTGTGTACCGAGGCCGCACATGTACACTCACAGACCGAGGTACTGGCGGACCTCGCGAGGATCGACATCGCGACCAACAACCTGCGCAAGCTGCTCGAGGACGGAACGTTTGCCCAGCGCAACGCCGCCGCCAGTCACGCTGCCACCATGGCCCCATTTGCCAGCAGCCTGACCGCGGCGCCCATGCCTCTCACCCCCGGCACGCCGGTCGCCGTGGGAAGCACGACCCCGCCGATGCCCACGGGGCGCATCCTCGTCGTGGATGACGAGCCGCTGAACCGGGAAATGCTGCTCCGTCGCCTGGCCAAAATGGGGTTTACCACCACGGGTGCGCCCAACGGCCAGGTCGCGTTGGAGATCATGGCCGGAGAGTCTTTCGACTTGGTCCTGCTGGACATTATGATGCCCGTATTGGACGGCTATCAGACTCTGGACCGGCTGAAGGCGGACCGGAAATTGCGACACATTCCCGTCGTCATGCTCACCGCATTGGACGAGGTCGCGAGTGTTGTGCGCTGCATCGAGGCCGGTGCCGAGGACTACGTGCCCAAACCCTTCAACCCTGTCATCCTGCGCGCCCGCATCAGCGCCTCGCTGGAAAAAAAGCGCCTGCGGGACCAGGAACGCGCCTACCTTGGCGAGATCCAATCCGAGCGCGCCAAGTCGGAACGCCTGCTGCTCAACGTCCTGCCCAAGGCCATCGGCGACCGCTTGAAGGCCGGCGAGCAGACGATCGTGGATGCCGTCCCCGAGGCTACCGTGATGTTCGCCGACATCGTGGGCTTCACCCGCATCGCCGCCACCTTCTCGGCCGCCCGGACCGTGAGCCTTCTCAACGAAATTTTCTCCGAGTTCGACGCGCTCAGCGAGCTGAAGGGTTTGGAAAAAATCAAGACGATCGGCGACGCCTACATGGTCGTCGGCGGCGTGCCCCTGCCGCAAGCCGACCACGCGGTGCGCTGCGCGAAGATGGCGTTCGAGATGCTCAACGCCATGCATCACTTCAACCTCCGCCACCAGTTCAAGTGGCAGCTGCGCATCGGCCTGCACACCGGCCCGCTCGTCGCCGGCATCATCGGGTCAATCAAGTTCTCTTACGACCTCTGGGGCGACACCGTGAACATCGCCAGCCGTCTGGAATCGCATGGCGAGCCGGATATCCCGCAGGTGTCCCAGCTGACCGCCGACCTGCTCAAGGATCACTTTGTCCTCGAGGAACGCGGCGATATCGACCTCAAGAACCGGGGTGTGACCAAGGTCCACCGCCTGCTGCGGCCGATCTGAGTATTGAAATGGAACCACGGCGCCTCCGCCGCGGTTGAGGCGAGGACGCGGCGGGCGCGCCGCATCCCCGCCGGCGCTTCTCACGCCTGCCACTTGAAGATGAGCGTACAGAGCGGAGGCAGCGTGAAATCGATCGACTGCTCGTATCCATCGCAGACCACGGCCTCGGTTTCCCGTCCGCCTTGGTTGCCTGCGCCGGTCCCGCCGTAGAACTGGCTGTTGCTGTTGATCACCTCGCGCCACACCCCGGGCCGCGGCACGCCAAGGCGGTAATTTCGCGCCGCTCCGGAAAAATGCCCGACCACGAGGAAAAAAGTCTGCTCCCCCGCGTCGCTGCGCAGATAGGCAATCAGGCTCGCATCGCCGTCGTGGCACGAAATCCACCGGAAACCCCGCGGGTTGAAGTCATTCTGGCTCAGCACGGGCTCCGCCACATACAGCCGGTTGAGGTCGCGCACCAGCAGCCGCACGCCTTCGTGGTCCGTGTATTGGCAAAGATGCCAGTCCAGGCTCGCGTCGTGGTTCCACTCGCGCGATTGCGCAAACTCATCGCCCATGAAGAGCAGCTTTTTCCCCGGGTAGGCCCACATGTGCGCATACAGCGCGCGTAGGTTGGCCGCCTTTTCCGCGATGTGCCACGCGGCCATCTTGAAGAGCATCGAGCCCTTCCCGTGCACCACTTCGTCGTGGGAAAACACCGTCACGAAATTTTCCGCATACTGGTAAAGCATGCCGAACGTGAGGTCGTTCTGCTGCCACTTGCGGTACACCGGCTCCTTCGCGAAGTACTTCAGCGTGTCGTGCATCCAGCCCATGTTCCACTTGTAGTCGAAGCCCAGCCCGCCGTCCGCCACGGGCTTCGTCACGCCCGGGAATGACGTGCTCTCCTCCGCAATCATCAGGGCGCCAGGATGATAACGGTGCACCTGCTCGTTGACCTGCTTCAGGAACGAGATCGCCTCGAGGTTCTCGCGGCCGCCGTATTTGTTCGGGATCCACTGGCCCGCCTCGCGGGAGTAATCAAGGTACAGCATCGACGCCACGGCATCCACCCGGAGGCCGTCAATGTGGTAGCGCTCCATCCACGCCAGCGCGTTCGCCACGAGGAAGCAGCGCACTTCGTTGCGCCCATAATTGAAGATGAGCGTGCCCCAGTCCATGTGCGCGCCCAGCCGCGGGTCGGCATGTTCGTACAGGTGCGTGCCGTCAAACTCCCCCAGCGCAAAACTGTCCCGCGGAAAATGTGCCGGCACCCAGTCCAGGATCACGCCAATGCCCCGCTGGTGCAGGTAATCCACCAGCCAGGCAAAGTCCGCCGGCCGGCCATAGCGATGCGTAGGCGCAAAAAATCCCGTGACTTGGTAGCCCCATGAGCCGTCGAACGGGTGCTCCGCCAGGGGCATGAACTCCACGTGGGTGAAGCCCATCTCGCTCACGTAGTCCGCCAGCACGGGCGCCAGCTCGCGATAGCTGAGCGGACGGTTCGCATCCTCGGGCTTGCGCCGCCACGAGCCGGGGTGGACTTCGTAAATCGAAACTGCGCGATCCAAATTTCCCGCCGCCGCCTGCCGCCGGGCCATCCAGTCACCGTCATTCCAGGAAAACTTCGTCGTGTCGCAAACGACCGACGCATTGTTCGGCGGCGCCTCGAAATACGTGCCATACGGGTCACTCTTGAGCCGCACGTGTCCCGACTGGTCCCGGATGGCGAACTTGTAGACTTCACCCTCGCCGATACCCGGCACAAACAACTCCCAGACGCCCGACGGCCCCAGCGAGCGCATCGGTTGATAACGCGCGTCCCAGTGGTTGAAATTCCCGACGAGTGAAACCTGGCTCGCCGCCGGAGCCCATACGGCAAACGAAGTGCCGCTCACGCCCTCAATCACGCGCAGGTGCGAACCCAGTTTCTCGTAAATGCGGTGCTCGTTACCCTCGTTGAAGAGATAGAGATCCTGCTCCCCCAGCGTCGGCAGAAAGGAATACGGGTCGTAGAACTGCCGCACTTCCCCACCCGCCCGGGTGGTGCGCAATTGGTAGTGGAACACCTGGGGCCGCTTGGGAATGAAGACCTCAAACAATCCTTCCGGCGAAATTGCCGCCATCGGCCAGGCTTCACCGCTCGTCACGTCCACCACCGCGCAATCGCCCGCTTCCCGCAAGAGCGCCCGCACGACCACCCCCGCGCTGCGTCCCTGCTTGTGCGGATGCATGCCGAGCACGGCGTGGGGTGAGGAATGGCGGGCCTGCAGCAGCGTGTGAAAGTCGGTCTTGGGGAGGAGCACGCAGAGCGGGGTTGGGGTCACGGTGCCCCAGACCCTCCCGGCGGTCTAGCCCGTATTTTTCAAGCCACCGCTGATGCCGTTGATCGTGAGCTCGATCACGTTGCGCACCGCCTCGACCTCGCTCGCCGCCAGCGTCTTGTCGTTCCGTAACCTCCGGAGCATCTCCACCTGGATGTAATTCAACGGGTCAATGTAGGGGTTTCGCAGCTGCACCGACTGCCGGAGCACCGGCTCGCGCGCGAGCAACTGACGCTCACCCGTCACGGCCAGGATCGCCGCCTCGGTGCGGTCAAATTCCGCGGTCAGCAGCCCGCCGATGCGGCGCCTGATCTTGGGATCATCCACCAGCCCGGTGTAGAGCGTTGCAATCCCCATGTCGGCTTTGCGCATGGTGAGCTGCGCGTTGTCAATCAGCGTGGCGAAAAACGGCCACTCCGCGTGCATCGTCCGCAACAAGCGGCGGCCCTTCGCGCCCCGGCGCAGCACCGCATCCAGCGCGGTCCCGAGTCCGAACCAGCCCGGGAAATTAAACCGGCTCTGCATCCAGGAGAAAACCCACGGAATCGCGCGCAGGTCCGACACACTTTGCGTCGCCTTCCGATAGGTCGGGCGCGACCCCAGCTTCAGATTGCTGATTTCGTCGATCGGCGTCGCCTGCCGCCAGAATTGCAGGAACTCGGGGTCGTCGTGCACCAGCCCCTTGTAAGCCGCAAAGCCTGCGGCGCTCATCTTCGCCATCGCTTCACGCCATTCCTCCGCCACGGCCGCCGGGGCTTGCGCCGCGTGCGAGCCCAGCATGACGCCATAGGTCATCTGCTCGAGAATGCGGTGGGCCAGGTCGCGCTCATGGTAGCGCGTGGACAGCACTTCCCCTTGCTCGGTCACGCGGATGCTGCCGCCCGCCAGGCCGGCCGGCTGCGCCAGGATGGCCTTCGCCGCGGGTCCGCCCCCGCGCGCGATACTGCCACCGCGACCGTGGAAAAACGTCAGCCGCACCGCGCGCGCCGCACAGACCCGCGCAATCGACTCCTGCGCCTGATACAGTGCCCAGTTCGAGGTCAGGTAGCCGCAATCCTTGTTGGAATCCGAGTAGCCCAGCATGACGTGCTGGTGCCGCGGGGCCACGCGCCCCGGCAACGCGAACAGCGCCGCGAGCACCTCCGGCGCGCGCTCCAAATCGTCGAGCGTCTCAAACAGCGGCGCAATCGGCAGTGCCGCACCCGTGAGTTTCTGCAGCAGCTCCACTTCCAGCACATCCGACACGCCGTCGGTCATGCTGATCACATAAATGCCCAGCGCCGCCGGCCCCAGCGTTTCCACCGCGCGCGCCGCAAGCGCCAGCGGGTCGAGCACATGGCGCGTGGCGGCGGAGAGTTTTTCCCGCACTTTCGCCGCCAGCTTGGCCGCATCCGCAATCGCCGTGAGCAGCAGCTTGATTTTCTCCGGCTCCTCCAGCCGCGGATAGAACGGCTGGCCGAGCACCTCGGCCACCGCCGCCTCGTGCAGCGACGAATGCTGGCGCAGGTCCAGCCGCGCCGTGTGGAGCCCGAAAATTTCCAGCTGGTCGTGCATCGTCTTCAGCTCGCCGCCCGTCAGCAACGCGCCCTTGCCGGCGATCAGGCTCGTGCGGATGGTCTCGAGCGTGCCTTCCACGGTGGCGCGGTCCAGACACGCCACCGTACCCCCCTCGGCCGACAACAAGCTGCCATCCTGCACCTCGCCGACCGCCTGAGTCAGGCGCTCACGCAGGATACCCAGCAAGAGCCGGTAAGGTTCGTGGGGATAACGCTTGCCGAGTTCCTCCAGATGACGCGAGAGGTGCAGATTGTCGCTCAGCTCCTTCCGCAATCCGGGCACGACCACATCCCTGCGGTCGCTCACGCTGAGCGTGCGGGCCAGTTCGCGCGCCGCGAGCCGGAGTTTCTGGATCGCCAGCCGGCGGTGCAGCAGCAGGACCTCGGCGGTGACCGGGGTGGTGACGTTCGGATTGCCATCGCGGTCGCCACCCATCCACGAACCAAACGACAGCCAGCGGTGCGGCGGGCGGACGTCGGGATAGTGACGGGCCAGGGCGCGCTCCATGTCCACCTGCAGCCTGGGCAGCGTCGAATAGAGCGTGGTGTCAAAATACCAAAGGCCCGTGCGGGCCTCGTCCGTGACCTCGGGCCGCGACGCCCGACTACGGTCCGTCAGCCAGAGCGAGGCGATCTCTCGCTCCACACAGTCTGGATCCAGCACCGCCGTGTCGCCGACGAGCTCCGGATGGACGCGTTCCCGCAGGATTTCACCGAGGCGCTGAAGCTTGGTCAGGAGCGTGCGCCGCTTGGCTTCCGTCGGATGCGCCGTAAAAACGAGCTCGATCGCGAGCCGGCCCACGAGAGACTGCATCGCCGCCGGGCTCACCCCGCGCTGTTTCAGCTCCAGCACCGCGGCCTCGATGGACTCACGGATGGGCGCGCCCTCGCCGGGGCCCTCGGTGCGCCGTTCGGCGCGACGGCGGCGCAACAGGGTCACGCGGAAATTCTCCTCCGCCAGGTTCACCAGTTCGAAATAAAGCGTGAACGCCATCGCCTGGTTGAACGCCGCCACCGGGGCGAGCGCGCCCACGACCGCGCCCAGCTGCTTCGCCGCGGACGGATCGCCGGACCGCCGCGCCTTGGCCAGGCGCCGGAGTGACTCGACGGTGTCAAAGGTCTCCTGCCCCTCAATCCGCGCAATCACTCGGCCCAGGGCCTTGCCCAGCTCACGGATATCCGTGCCCAGCCGGTTCATTTCCCGAAGGGCGCTGGAATGGCGTGGCTTGCGTTGGGTCATGACGTCGCGCGAACGATGGAAGGCACCGGAGCCGCGCAAAAGACAAAAAACACGTGAAGACACACATCGACGGCGAGGCTTGCTTGCCCACGCTGCGCCGCCTTTGCTGCGAGTCCGTGACCTGTCGACTGACCCTTTTGCTCTGCGCCGCTTTCCTCGCCTGCCCGCTCCTGCTGCGCGCGGCGGACAAAACCCAGATGGTCTTTTCCAGCGAACAGCCGACCTATTTTGACGGCCGCACCAAGGAAGCTGTGGGGATCGGCAATGCCCAGCTGGCCTATGGCGACCTTCTGCTGACCGCCGACGAGATCCGCTACAACACCGCGACGAAGGTCGCCATCGCGCACGGCCATGCGATCATGACCCAGGGCGCGCGACGGCTGCTGGCGGACTCCCTCACTTTCAACCTGAACGACGGCACCTACACCGTGCAAAGTCTGCGGATGGGTGAATATCCCCTTAATCTCACCGGCTCCAGCGCCACGGGAGACAAACGCAACATCACCCTCAACGACGCCCGCGCCACCTTTCACGCCCCCGGCCCGTTTGTCCCGACCTTGCGCGCGGACAAGCTCGTTTACGCCCCCGGTACCAAACTGCAGGCCGAGGGCGCCAGCCTCGGCATTGGTGGCGTTCGGCCCGTGACCTTCAGCCTGTTTTCGCAAAACCTGAAGGAGCCTCTCCTCTCCTATGTTTCGCTCTCGGCCGGGTATCGCGCCTCCCTCGGCGCCTACCTCGAGAGCGGCCTGCACCTGCCAGTCGCGGACGGCATTCGCCTTGGACTTGACCTTGGCATTTACACGGCCCGCGGCGTGATGATCGGACCGGCCGGAAGTTACGGAAACACCCAGGACGAAAATACTTTTCAAGGTTATGTCCGCTCCGGTTTCATCAGCGATCACGGGGATCGGATGACGGACGTGCTGGGCAAGCCGGTGCCGAAAAACCGCGGCTACGTCGAGTGGCAGCACCAGCAGCAGGTTACCCCCGACCTGACCCTGGCCGGCCAGGTCAACTACTGGAAGGACTCGGAAATCCTCCGCGATTTCCGCCCTCAGGAATTTTTTGCCGTACAGGAGCCGGACAGCTTCCTCGAGGCGGTCTGTCGCGGTGACAACTACTTCGTCTCGGCCTTCACGCGATTCCAGCCCAACGATTTCAACCCCGTCCAGCAGCGGTTGCCCGAGCTTCGCTTCGACCTGCTGCCCCTCGCCGTCGGCAATGGTTTTACCGAGACCTTCAACGCCAGCATGGCCGTGCTGCGCGACGTGCCGCCCAGCGGCGGGCCCACCCTCGATAGCACCCGTCTGGACACCTTTTACTCGCTCAGCCGGACCTTCACGCCGCAGCCGTGGATGACCTTCACGCCGGTCGTCGGCGGCCGCGTGACTTACTACGATCAGGCCATGGGGGGCCGCAGCAGCTACACCCGGACGCTCGGCGAGGTGGGCTTTGACGCCGCGGTCCGCACCAATGCGACCTACGATTACCAGAACGAGCCCTGGCGCATTAACGGACTCCGCCACCTCATGACCCCGCGCCTGCTCTACCGCTACATTCCGCAGGCTGACAAGGGCCAGGTCCACATCCCGCCGATCGACCGGCAGACGTTCAGCACTTACCTCCAACCGCTCGAGCTGGGCGCCCTGCGTAACATCGACCAGCTGCATGCCACCAACACCCTGCGGCTGGAAATCGACAACACCCTGCAAACCCGCGATTCGGTCTATGGCTCGCGCGACCTGCTGGTCTTCAATGTCGCCGCCGATTTCCGCTTTGACCGCTCCCCGGCCGAACGCGACGTGTCCGAGATCCACACCGAGTTCGCCGTCATGCCCGCGCGGTGGATGCAGTTCGACGTGTATTCCAGCTTCGCCCCGCAGTCCTTCACGATGCGGGAGTTCAACTCCGGACTGACGATCCACGACGGCGACCAGTGGTCGGTCCGCTTCTCGAGCAATTTCCTGCGGCACGAGCTGGAAGGATATTTTATCGAGAGCCGGTATCGGGTGAACGAGGCCTACGAGGCGATTGGGCGGCTGGCCTATGACGCGCGGAAGCATCGCTTCAACGAACAGTTCTACGGTATCCGCCAGAATCTTTCTAATCTCTGGCTCGTCGAATACGCCGTCACCCTCTACGACGGCCCGCGGCGCGAGAGCAATTTCGGCTTCAATGTCCAGGTGCAGGCACTCGGTTTCTAAGGCGGGCCCATGAGTGTCGTCCGCAGCCAGCAGCAGGTTTTCCTGCGCCTGCTTCGTTCCCTGCAGCCGGACTGGCGCCGCGACCTCTCGCTGCCCCAGCGTATCCAGCATCTGCTCGCCCGCGACCGCGCCTTCGGTTCCCGCGACCGTCGCCTCTACCGTGAGCTCATCTACACCACCCTGCGCTACCTCCCGTGGATCGAGCCCTTGCTCGAGCCCGATCCCGACCGCGCCGTCAAAATCACCGCCTGGCTTGCCGCGGAAACCCGCGACACCCTGACCTATCGCACCGAACTCTGCGCGGACTGGCCGGTGACCACCTCGCTTGCCCAACGAGCACAGTTTCTCGACGCCGACTCCACCGCCCTCCTACCAACTTGGTTCCGCGAGGAATGCCCCGCTGTCTTCGCCCCGGACGAGCTCGAAGCCCAACTAGCCCGGGCGCCGCTCTGGCTGCGGCTCCAGACCGATGAGACTGAAAACGTCGCCGGCGATTTCTCCATCAACGGCTGGAACGTCCAGCCTTCGCCCTTGCTTCCTTCCGCCTGGCAGGTGCTGGGCGAAGCCGATGTCACCAAATCCTCCTCCTACACCTCCGGCCGCATCGAGATCCAGGACCTGGGTTCTCAGCTGCTCCTGGAAATGGTTGGACTTGAACCCGGCGGCCGCTGGCTCGACGCCTGTGCCGGGGCCGGCGGGAAGTCCCTCCAACTCGCCCGCCTGCTCGGGTCGAAGGGCAACGTCGACGCCCACGATGTCCGCCCCGCGGCCTTGTCAGAACTAAAGATCCGCGCGACCCGCGCCCAAACCGGCAACCTGCGCACCGTCACCAAAGTGCCGGCCAACGATTATGACGGCGTTCTGGTCGACGCTCCCTGTAGCGGATCCGGCACGTGGCGGCGGTCACCGCACCTGAAATGGGTGACCACTCCCGCCCTCGTCGCAACCCGCGCCGAGTTCCAGTCGAGGCTCCTCGTCCAATACGCCGCCCACGTCCGCCCCGGCGGCCGGCTCGTCTATGCCACGTGCTCCCTCAGCCACCGCGAAAACGAGGACGTCGTGCAGGCATTTCTCGCCGCCCGGCCGGACTACGAGACCGTCGCCTTCGCCCGGACGTTTGGATTCGCGCCGCAAGGCGCCGGCGTGACCCTCCTCCCCGCCCGGCATGATACGGATGGCTTCTACGTCGCCTCACTCCGCCGGCGCTGATTTTCCCTTGCCGCTTCCGGCGCCACCCCAACCATCGGGGCGTGGTTCCCGACTCCGATTATCGCATCAAGCTCCAGGTCTTTGAAGGCCCGCTCGACCTCCTGTTGTTCCTCATCCGCAAGAACGAGCTCGATATTTACGACATCCCCATCGAGTCGGTGACGCGCCAGTATATCGACGCGCTCCATGCGATGCAACAGCTCGACCTCGACCTCGCCGGCGAATTTTTCGTGATGGCGGCCACGTTGATGGAGATCAAGAGCCGCATGCTCCTGCCGAAGGGCCAGCACGCGGTGGATCCCAACGCCGAGGACGAGGAAATCGACCCGCGCTGGGAGCTGGTGCACCAGCTGCTTGAGTACAAGAAATTCAAGGAAGCTGCCGCCAAGCTCGGTGAACTCGCGACGATGCGGCAGGACCTGATGGAGCGTTACGTCTCCTCGCTGTCCGGCGACCCGCTGGACCGGCCGCTCAAAAGCGTGGACCGCATCGAGCTCTGGAATGCCTTCAACATTGTGCTGCGCCGCCTCGCCGAAAAACTCGTCATTGGTGAAATTCACGACGAACAGGTCACCGTCGCCGACCAGATGGAATACCTGCTCGCGCGCCTCCAGACCGAAAGGACCTTCCTGTTCTCCGCGATTTTTCCCGACAAGGTCACCCTCCGTAAACTTGTCGCGACCTTTCTCGCCGTGCTGGAGCTCACGCGCCTGCGGAAACTGCGACTGCGTCAGGAGGAGGCGTTTGCTGACATCTCCTGCTCGGCAGTTGAGGAGGAAATCCCCCTTGAAACCGCGACAAACCCGAGCACGGTGACCGCGTGAGCAAAAAGAAGAAGCCAAAACCCACCGAAGTCGCCGGCCTGCTGGGCCTCGGCTTGGATAACTCGGACGGCCACAAGCGCATCACCACCGGTGAGCGTTTTGCGATCGTGGGCGGCTCGGAAGAGACCCACGGGCGCATGACGGAGACCGTCGTCAAAACCTTCGAGACGCTCAAGACCCGCGGCAAGCAACTGGAGCAGGTCGAGCCGAAGGAGCTGGCCGAAATTTTGCATCGCTCCGCCCCACGCTGAATGCCTTCGTGGCTCGCCGGTTTGCAACCGGCGCATTTCCGACTCCCTTGCTGTTTAACCCTTAATCCCATGTCCGACAAAATCACCAACCTCACCACCGACACCTTCAAAGCCGCCGTCTCTGATTCGACCACCCCGCTGTTGGTCGACTTCTGGGCTCCGTGGTGCGGGCCGTGCAAGGCCATCGCTCCCATCCTTGAGGAGCTCGCCTCCGAACTTGACGGCAAGGTCAAGATCGCGAAGGTCAACATCGACGAGAACGACGCCATCGCCGTCGAGTATGGCATCCGCGCGATCCCCACGATGCTTCTCTTCAAGGGCGGAAAGGTCGCCGAACAGATCGTCGGCATGATGCCCAAGGCCGCACTCAAGGCGAAGGTCTCCGCGCACGTCTAAGTCTGGCGCAGTCGCGTGTTAATTTTTCGGCGGGGTCGTGTGACCCCGCCTTTTTAGTGTCTAAAGTTCAGCACTGAGCTCGCGGCAAGTAGCAGCAAACTTTTGGGGCGGCGGCGCCCTCGTTGCGGCCCAGTTCCGTCCGCAGTGAGAGTATCGGCCCCTCATTTGAGGCCGCCACGTCGCAGCTACCACTTCTCCCCGTGAGCAACCTAGCCCGCTCAACCGCAGTTTAGCACCAGTCCCGCCGTCAGCAGCAGCGCATACATCGCGAGCAGCTTGCCCGTGTCACCTAACAGTCCGATCTGCTGCAGGGGCTGCGTCTCATGCCGCAACCGCCCGATATGACGCCAAGCCATCGGCAAGAGCGCCAGCGGGAGCAACCTCCACGCGTTGTGATCGCGCAGGGCCAGAGTCACCGGGACCGCGACGAGTGCGATCGCGAGCGAGCAACGGAACTGTCCGCGCGCAAATCCCCGCCCGAACCGGACCACCAGCGTCCGCTTGCCGGCAACCGCGTCGGTTTCCATGTCCCGATAGTTGTTCACAACCAGGATGTTGGCGGTGAGCAATCCGATCGGTACCGCGGTCAGGAACGCATCGATGATTACCCTGGCCGTTTGGACAAAATAGGTGGCGCATACGGCCACCAACCCGAAAAAGATAAACACGAACACATCGCCGAGCCCGTGATAACCCAGCGGCCATGGCCCGCCGGTGTAAGCCACGCCCGCGAGGATGCTCACCACTCCGATCACCAGCAGCCAGGGCCCACCCCACCAAATCAGCCCCAACCCGCATAGGAACGCGGCGGCAAACGTGGACCACATCGCCGCCCGCATCGTTCCCGGTGAAATCAATCCCGCCGCGACGGCCCGCCTTGGCCCGACGCGCGCCGCCGTGTCTGCACCCTTGATGAAGTCGTAGTAGTCGTTGGCAAAGTTCGTCCCGATCTGCACCAACAGCGCAAATCCGAGACACAGCCCAGCCGCCCCGCCGTCAAATTGCCCGTCGCGCCATGCGAGCCCCGACCCGACCAGCACCGGTGCGATCGCCGCGGGCAGCGTTCGCGGACGGGCCGCGGAGATCCAAATTTTCCAGCGGACCGAACTCATATGGCTCGGTCCTGAGGGCGGTTTGCATGCATCGGCACCACCCGACGCAACAGTCGCGAGCGCACGAGGTCAACGGCACGCGGGCCGGTCAAAGCCTCGCCGGGGCGTTTGGTCGATACCTCTGCTCCTCCGGAACTCCGAGCTCGCGCTCAAGCCCGCGGATCCGCGTGAGGACCAAATCGGCGCCGGCGGATTCGTCTGTGGGTGACAGTTGGGGATGAAGCCTGACCAGCCACCCCAGCGCCTCTGCCTTCCGGCCGAGTCGCCGGAGCATTTCCGCATGCAAGCGGGCCGCGTAGTAAGGCGCATCGGGTTGCTCCGCAGCCCGGCGGTAGCTGGCAGCTGCACCGGCCACGTCGCCCAGCCGGTTGAATTCGATATTTGCCTGCTCAATCCACAGTGCGGCGCTGGCCGGATGGAACTTCCGAGCCTCCTCCAGTCGCCGCAGTGCACGCTGGGCCTGCTCACGCCTAAAGCGCCCCGTCTCCCCCGCCCCCGCCATCCGCCATGTAGGCATGTCGTAGGCCATGATCCGCGCCCCGTTCAGCCAGAAATACAGCGGACGCGGGTCGATCAACGTCACCAGCTCCAACAGCGAATCCGTGCCGGGAAGATCATGTTCCACCGCATGGCCATACGCTTCCAGCCAGAGGATATCCGCCACCACCGCGCGAAACCCGCCGAGCAAGCCCTGCACCGCCGACTGCTTCGTCAGGACGGCTCCGGAATCGAGTCGCGACGCCGGCTCACTCAACTGGATCGCCCTCCCGACGCTCTCCGCCGCTGGCCGCAGCACCGCCCCGGTCAGGACGAGGACACCCAGGATCACCGACGCCGTGACGCCTCTAGAATTCACGGCGACGGAAGCAAAACACCGCCAGCGCGCAGGCCACGATAACGTAGGCGATGGCATAGAGCGCGACCCGTGTGATGGGAGTCCACTGCAGCACCACGGATCCTCCGATCGTGTCCGCCAAACTGAACAGTTGGAAATTCGGCACGGCCCTCACTACCAGACCCGCGACCACCCCCGTCGCCGATGAGCCGCCCCGTCCGCTCGCCGCCAGCGCGACGGGCTGCAGGTGACAGAGCACATACACTAAAAATCCCATCATCACCGTGAACAGCTGCGTTCGTGCGTAACTTGCCAAAAGCAGCGTCAACGCCCCCAGAACGAGCAGCTTCAACCACTGCAGCAGTCCCGCGACGGCCAGATGCCCATAATTGATCACCCGCCCGGTCGCAAAAACCTCCGGCCATTCCCGCATGAGTGCGGATTCCCGCGCCCAAACCAGGGCAGTCAGCAATCCGGTCAGCAGGAAACAGAAGGCGCCGACGAGCACCGCCACTGCCAGGAATTTTCCCAGCACAAACTCCGCCCGCCCAACCGGCTTCGCCAGCAGGGTCAGCACCGTCCGGCGCTCAATTTCGCTAAAAAACAGCTGCGCCGTGGTTACCACTGTCAGCACGGCGCCGAAACCCGCCATCGCCCCCAACCCCACGTCGGCGATGAACTTCAGCTCCGGTGAGCCGAAGTGAAATTCCCGGAAGGCCTGCGCCGCCAGCAAGACCACCACGGCCAGCACCACGAGGCAGTGAAGAAACGACTGCCGCACCGCTTCCCGCAGGGCGTTGAGGGTGAGAAACCACAGCCGCAGCGGGGAAAACTCCAGCCTCTGCATGGCTCAAGCCCCAACGCCTGTTCCTGCCTCCCCCTCCGGAATACCAGGGCGGACAAAAACCTCATCGAGCCTGCTGCGCGGCGCGCTCACCGACTCAAGTCTGCGACCCCGCGCAGCCAGCCACGCGTGCAATTCGGCCAGTTCATCATCCGGCAGCCTGCTCACCACCAACGTCTGTTGGCGACCATTCGCCGCAAACTCCGCAATCGCACATTCCACCTTAAGCCGGCCGTGATCCAGAATCGCGACCCGGTCACACACTTCTTCCACCTGCGGCAGGAAATGCGAGGTGATGAGCACCGTCTTCGCCTCGTCCTTCAGCTTCAGGATGAGTTCGGTGATCGCTTCCACTCCGGCGGAATCGAGCCCCGCCGTGGGTTCATCGAGAATAACCAGCTCCGGGTCATGGACCAGCAGTTGGGCGAGCCCGATGCGCTGAAGCATGCCTTTCGAATAGGTACCCACGCGCCGGTCCGCCGCAGCCTCCAATCCCGTCCACACCAGTGTTTCCTGCACCCGCCCCGCCAGCTTGGGCCCTTCCAGCCCCGCCATGCGTCCGTGAAATCGCACGAGTTCCCGTCCCGTGAGGTAGCCGTAAAAATACGGCGCCTCGGGCAGATAACCGACCGACTGCCGCGCCTCCACTTGATGACTCGGAACCCCGAAAACCGAGCACCGGCCCGCGGTGGGTTCCAGGAGGCCAAGGATGATCTTGATCGTCGTGCTTTTGCCCGAGCCGTTGGGGCCGAGCAGCCCGTAAACCTGACCCCGTTCGATCCGCAGGTTCAGCCGGTCCAGCGCGCGCAGCCTGACCCCGCGCAGACCCACCGCAAAATCCCGGGTAAGTCCTTCCAGCTCAATTGCCGCGCTATTTAATCCCAAAGCCCCTGTGCTGAGCTGCTTGGATCCGGGCATTCCGTTCGATTTTCCGTATATAGCCATGCATCCGTTCCTCCACGGCCGTTACGAACGCCGCGACCTCCGCCGCCCGCCCTTCGACCTCAAGGTGGACGCGCCCGTCAGGCAGATTGGAAACGTAGCCGGAGATCTCGAACTCCTTGGCCACCTGCAACGTGGTGTAGCGAAAGCCCACGCCCTGCACGCGGCCGGTAAAGAAGACTGTTTCGTGGTGTACGTCACTCATCGCAGCCTGACATCCTCAGTGGCCCGCACCCCCGCCGCAATTCGCAAACAAACCGTAACCGGCGGAGTCGGATTTTGATTTGCTTTCCCCGAATCCGCGGACTCAGTTTTGCGCTACCGAATGAGCGATTACGAACCTGACAGCGGCCCGGATAACGAGTGGGAAGAGCGCGGCGAACTGGCTTGGAATGAATTTGATTGGGAACGCTACCTCCGCGAGCAGGACGACACCATCCACCGCTACCTCGGCTTCTACGAGGCCTTCCGCCAGAACCCCAACCGCATTGACGCCGTCGCCGAGCAGATGGGCTGGGGCCAGGGCAACTGGAGCGACAGCAGTGATGATGACGCTGACGAGACCGACGACGACGAAGCCACCACCGAGGCCGCCGATTACGGCGAGGCCGAGATTTACACGCTCCACAAGAACCCGATCTTCATCGCCACCAAGGCGATCTACCTCGGCGCCAAGCGCCAATGGGAGCTTAGCGCCGGCGACAGCGCCAAGGTCCCGGCCCCGCTCGCACTCGCCCTGCTGGCCTCGCTCCACCGCGGCGAGGAACAGGCGGTTCAGGCCATCCATGCCCTCGATTTTGGCGACTACGCCATGGCCGTCAGCCTCTTCAAGCGCGCCCTCAGCGCGCTCAACGATTCGCTGACCTTGCTAAATTCCGACACCGCCGCGCCGCACCGCGCTGTGATGGCCTACCGGGACGATACCCTTCCCCGGCTGTTCGACCTGCGTGAAATTTGGCTCCGCGTGATTTCCGAGTGCCGCGAGGAGCTGGACCGTCCGGTAGACGAGGAAAGCTGAGGTCGGGCTTCACGCCCGGTAAGCTGGAATCCTATCGGGGATAAACCCCGACCTATGAAGATCGCAATCCGGCTGCCCTCACCCACGAAATCCGCCTTGCACTTTCGGGGAGCCGCGTTTGCCTCGACCACCTGATTTCGGAGGGGTGGCTGAGTGGTCGATAGCGGCGCTTTGCTAAAGCGTTATAGGGGTTTAAATCCCTATCGGGGGTTCGAATCCCCCCCCCTCCGCCATCCTTCGACGAGCCTACGGCTGGCGGGCCATCTCCTGAAACTACCTAAGGCTTACGGCCCTGTCTGGATTTCGATCAAATTAGTCGAAGGATGCCCGCCGTAGGCTCGGCGAAGGAGGGCCTGCGCTCCAGCCAGCGAAATTCTCCGTGGGTCGGGCTTTACGCCCGACATCAGACGTCGGAGATAAAGGGCCAAGTGACACCATCTCCCGAACAGTCAAGTGACAGCATCTGCCGAACAGGAGACAAGGGTTTGAGCGGGCAGGCGCAAAGCTGGGGAGGTGCGGAGGGGGCTGGGCCCCCTCCGCCTCCTTGACTGCAGAGGGCTGGACGGATGCACGGTGAAGGAATGGCTCTTATCGGAACTGGCGATGCGCCTTGGTGAAGCACGTTAGAAGTGGGTACAGCTACCGGGAGGCAGCGCGGCGCTGGCGAGTGGGCTGAGCGACCGTGGCGCTCTGGATGCAGCTCGCGAAGGGCCGAGTGCTGACGCAGGTGGATTGGCAGGATCACCCGAGCGGTCCGGCCCAGCTGTCAACGCTCGCGAGGATTTGA
>Ga0335397_10001299_pt1 | contig 34007 bp, 33 predicted proteins | sample MAT04_FD_205740 | JGI IMG/M metagenome (GOLD analysis project Ga0335397, IMG submission 205740) | Freshwater microbial communities from Lake Fryxell liftoff mats and glacier meltwater in Antarctica - MAT-04 (spades assembly) (version 2) ... | reverse complement strand
AGAAAGACGCATTATTTAACTTAGTAGTCCAGCCCGAGCATTTTACCCGCTTGGCAAAAAATATCTTTGAAATAGAACAACTGGCTGCCGCTTTTCCTGAACAAAAAGAGGCATTATTTGATTTAGTAGTTCAGCCTGAGGACTTTACTCACTCGGTAAAAGATAGCTGTCGCGTAAAAGAACTGATCGAAGCATTTCCAGAACAGAAAGACGCATTATTTAACTTAGTAGTCCAGCCCGAGCATTTTACCCGCTTGGCAATAAATATCTTTGAAATAGAACAACTGATCGAAGCGTTTCCAGAGCAGAAAGCGGCATTATTTAATTTAGTAGCCCAGCCCGAGCATTTTACCCGCTTGGCAAAAAATATCTTTGAAATAGAACAACTGGCTGCCGCTTTTCCTGAACAAAAAGAGGCATTATTTGATTTAGTAGTTCAGCCAGAGCACTTTACCCGCTTGGCAAAAAATAACTATGATATAAAACAACTGGCTGCCGCGTTTCCTGAGCATACTACACTCTTTAATAAAGCCACCACCATAAAGGAAGTATTGCTAGAAATCAAAGCACAGAAAGCTTATGCCAAAGGTGCGGGGGCAGGTTTATTCGATGGCATTTTTCCTCACGAAGTAGGAAGCCACATTGGCGGTTTTTTTGATATGAAAAGCGCTGCGCGAGTTGCTCAAATCAATAAAAAAACGAATGAAATTGCGAAAACTGAATACAAGAATGAGAAGGATAAATTAATAAAACCTGATGAGTCTGAGGATCCTGCAATTACTCATATAACGCCTTAAACCTTTTTTATGTCCAAGCAACAGTAAATAAATTACTGTATTATTTGTTGCCTATTTATTGACAAGTTTATATCATTAACAGGCAGTGGATACCGTACTGGTACGGAAACTGCACTAGTTGAGGCAAATATGGTTAGTCAAATACAACTTGGCAAAGATACACAAGATATTATCGGGCAATGCTCAGGCTTTATTCCATCTATATTAAAAGACACTTCATCAGTAAAAACAAAAGAATTGCTTGAGTGGATGTTGCAGCCGCAAAACATTGAAAAAAATGAGCGTTTTTTATGGGAGCGCTTACAGCTGTCACTATTTAGTGATATTAACGGCGAAAAGATTAAATCGCAGAAAAAGCCAAAATCAACCCCGAGTTGGGCCAGTCGGCTTAAAATCTGGGCGTTGGCCCTTGCCGTAATTATCTATGTTGGCTGCGAAGGTTATGATGGTATTGCTTCTATCTTAGGATTATTTTCACTACCGCTCGGAATTGCTATCGCAATTGGCGCTGTATTTTCTGTCTTATGGATTTCAGTTTTTTTTGCTTTTAGTTTTATGGAGTTAGCAAAAAATCTGGGCGTTAAAATCAAGAATGCGCCCGAAATAATTGATGTTTATAAAAATGAAATAAAAACACTCTATTATTTAAGAAAAAAAATTGCTGCACGTGTTCAAACAAATAATGTAGATGAACTGGAAGAAGATATCTTACTTCTGGAAGTTATTAAAAAGAAGCATGAAATGCTTGGAGAAGTTCGCAGTAACTTACAGAAAACGTTAAATACAGGCTGGTTAAAAAACGCAAAAATTATTACTGCTGCAGCTATAGGTATATTATATCGCTTTAGTGGCGGTTTTTTTGCGGGGCAGGCTGTAGCCATGATTCCTGCATTATTTGCAGTACCTCTCGTGGCAACGTCTTGGCCAGTTATTCTTGCCTGTACAATAGTTGGTTTGGCGGCACTTATGGTCTATTGGTTTGATGAGCGTCCTGCAATAGAAAGTGCTTTAAGTCGATGGTTAGGTTTTGATGAGGAAAAAATTCAATCGATTTGTGATATTGAGAAAACTGCCAAAGAGAATGAAAAGCTGGAGCAACTTACAGGAACGCTTCAGTCTGAGTTACAACAAAAAAGGCATGTTCCACCAATAACTCCGGTAGCTCAGTCAACAAATATCACCTCATTACCAGCGATACCGAGGTCAACAAATATTACCTCATTATCCGCGATGCCTCGTTTGAGACGCTCTGCTTCATTAAGTGATATCAATACTTTTTTTGCATTTACAGAAAAAGAGGATACCTTCGGGATAGTGTCACCGACGTCAACCGCATCCCCATCAACTTGATGCGACTTCAAATACCTAAAATTGATTTAACAAACGGTATGGTAATTTTACGCTGTGCAACCAAGGATGCCTGATCCAGGCGATCAAGCATCATATACAACGCATGCATATTACGCGCACAACGATTTATCATGAACATGGCGACTGTATCAGGAAGTTGAAAACCGCGTTTGGTAGCATGTTGTTGCAGCGCGAGTATTTTAAATTCATCGTCCAACTCATTAATCTGAATAACTAACCCCCAACCAAGTCGAGAGCGAAGATCAGCCAATTGGATTGATTGCACCATGGGCGCAAATTTGCCGCTGATTAATAATATGCTATTGCCATTATCACGAATGCGATTATAAAAATGAAAAAGAGCTTCTTCCCACTCGGTGTTACCGGCAATGGCATCGATATCGTCTATTGCAATTAAACATTGCTCGTCAAGACCCTCAATACTTGCCGGCCCCCATTCACGTAACTGTTTTAAAGGCAGATAAACAGCGGAATCCTGGTTACTCATTGCCTGACAACAGGCTTGCAACAAATGTGATTTACCACAACCTGGTTCACCCCATAAATAAAGAAAGCGCTCCCCTTGATGTGACAGGATTAATTGAAGCTGCTGTTGTAACAGGATGTTGTTACCCCAGCAAAAGTCATCGAGGGTGGCTTGCTCATTAGGCTGAATTGCCAGGGCTAGTTGATTAGTATTCATTTTTGCATGCTTATTACACAGGCTTTCCTGCCCCATGTCCACACATAATCCAGATAAGTGGCTGCAGTTGTTATTGCCGTACACCACATAATAATGGGCGTAATATTGTATGGTAATTTAAAAAAAGCTAATTCAAACAAGCAAAGAGTGACCAGAAAAAGTTGTAACGTGGTATTAATTTTACTTAGCCATGTGGGTATAAAATCAAGCTTGCGCTGGATGAACCAGTACCAGACAATAACCCCGATTGAAATGGTTAAATCACGCAAAAAAACGAGTACTACCAACCACCAGGGTAACGATCCAATGAGAGCCAGGGAAATAAAACTGGAAGCAACAAGTAATTTGTCGGCAACTGGGTCAATGAAGGAACCAAACGCGCTTTGCCATTTAAAATGTCGCGCCAGCCAACCATCCAGCCCATCCGTAAAACCGGCTATAAAAAAAATGTATAAGGCATCAACGTACTCCTGATAATACAAAAATACCAAAAACGGCATGATTAGTATCAGTCGAAACAAAGTTAGAATATTAGGTATGTGTTTCAGCATCATATATGCCACTTATAAATGCCTTATTTTTAATATATCACGTTGGATAAGCTTTGCACGATGTAGTTTTCAAGTGTATACAAACTTGAGAGCGGTGTCACGCTGTGGCAAAACGAATTGATTCGTAGTCCAGCGTGAAACCAACAATGAGCTTAGTTTTTAATAACTATTTTTCTTCGTTTTTACGATAAATAACAGCGGTATTACCAATTAATTGCACCAGTTCTGCTTTTAATTGCTGGCAAAGATCAGTCGCCATCAACTGCCGATCTTCTTTCTCAGCGCCATTAATTTTAACTTTAATAAGTTCGTGGGCGTTAAGTGCAACGTCAGTTTCTTCCACTACCGCAGGTGTTAAACCCTTTGAACCTAGCAGTACAACTGGTTTTAAATGATGAGCTTTTGCTTTAAGTTCTTGTCTGAATGAAGTCTTCACAAGGCATCCTGGTTAAAAAATGGTAAATTATTACACGTTCGGCTGTGAAACGGTAGTAAATTTGCGTATGATGCACTATAAATTCGGGATTTTAGAAAAATATGTCACGTTCCAAAAGTAGTAAACGCTGGTTAGAAGAGCATTTTGATGATATTTATGTTAAGAAAGCGCATGCAGAAGGTTATCGAAGTCGAGCGGTTTATAAGCTTATCGAAGTCGATGAAAAAGAAAAGCTGATAAAACCCGGTATGACGATAGTCGATCTTGGCGCAGCCCCCGGCGGCTGGACACAATACTTGACTCAAAAACTTGATGGCCATGGTACGATTGTAGCATTGGATATTTTACCTATGGATGCTTTACCTGATGTACAGTTCATCCAGGGCGATTTTCGTGAAGATGATGTTTTACAGCAATTAATAAATATCATCCCGGAAGGTGGGGTGGACTTGCTTTTATCAGATATGGCCCCAAATATGAGTGGTAGCTCTGCAGTTGATATTCCAAGAGCTATGTATCTGGCTGAACTTGCATTTGATTTTGGTAGTAAAATGCTTAAGCCAGGGGGTACTATGTTAATGAAAATTTTTCATGGTGCCGGTTTTGATGACTTGATTAAACAGGCCAGACAAGAGTTTTCAAAAGTAATAATTCGTAAACCAGCGGCATCACGCGCTCGTTCACGAGAAACTTATTTGTTGGCTAAAGGTTATGGCAAATAGCTATAATTAAAATGATTCTATATAAAAATCACATATTCAATTGCGATGGATATATAATTTATAGTAACTTTATCGTTCTGACGTCGTAGAAATACGCCCTAATCGAGGTTAATGCTTTGAACGACATGGTAAAAAACTTGTTTTTATGGCTGATCATAGCAATTGTGCTGGTATCAGTGTTCAGTAATTTTGGACCGCGCCACTCATCAACGGAAAAAATTTCCTATAGTCAGTTTCTAAGCGAAATTGATCAAGGCATGGTAAATTCCGTAACAATTGAAGACAATCGGGTTATTAAAGGTGCAACAAAAAATAATCAGCGCTTTGTTACTTATATGCCGATGCAAGACGATGCTCTTCTGGGGCAATTATTAAAAAGTAAAGTTGATGTCAGCGGCCAGGAAAAACAGCAGGAAAGCTTCCTGTTGCATTTATTCATTAACTGGTTCCCTATGCTGTTACTGATCGGCGTCTGGATTTTCTTCATGCGCCAGATGCAGGGCGGGGGCGGTCGCGGTGCCATGTCTTTTGGCCGATCGCGCGCTCGTTTGCTAGGCGAAGATCAGGTCAAAGTTACCTTTGCTGATGTGGCCGGCGTGGATGAAGCTAAAGAAGAAGTAAAAGAATTGGTTGATTTCCTTCGTGATCCTACCAAATTTCAGAATCTTGGTGGACGCATTCCTCGTGGGGTATTACTGGTAGGTCCTCCTGGAACAGGTAAAACATTATTAGCCAGAGCAGTAGCCGGTGAAGCCAAAGTACCGTTTTTTACCATATCTGGTTCAGATTTCGTTGAAATGTTTGTCGGTGTGGGTGCCTCACGTGTGCGTGATATGTTTGAGCAAGCTAAAAAACATGCACCCTGTATCATTTTTATTGACGAGATCGATGCTGTAGGCCGCCACCGCGGAGCGGGTCTTGGCGGTGGTCATGATGAGCGTGAACAAACGTTAAACCAATTATTGGTTGAGATGGATGGTTTTGAAGGCAATGATGGTGTAATTGTTGTATCAGCGACTAACCGCCCCGATGTACTTGACCCTGCGTTATTGCGCCCTGGACGTTTTGACAGGCAAGTTGTTGTTCCGCTGCCTGATATTCGTGGTCGTGAGCAGATTCTTAAAGTACATATGCATAAAGTACCAATTGATAAAACAGTTGAAGTGTTACCAATTGCACGTGGCACACCTGGATTTTCCGGTGCTGATTTGGCAAATCTGGTTAATGAAGCCGCTTTATTTGCAGCACGTGCCAATAAACGTAAAGTAGGTATGATTGATTTGGATAAAGCCAAAGATAAAATCATGATGGGTGCAGAAAGACGTTCTATGGTTATGGATGATAATGAAAAGAAACTGACTGCCTATCATGAAGCAGGTCATGCTATTGTCGGCTTAATGGTGCCAGAACATGATCCTGTTTATAAAGTCACAATTATTCCACGTGGGCGAGCGCTTGGCGTTACCATGTTTTTACCAGAGCAAGACAGATATAGTCATAGTAAACGCCGTCTGGAAAGCCAATTATCCAGTTTATTTGGCGGTCGTCTGGCAGAAGAGCTGATTTTTGGTTTTGAGAACGTCACTACTGGCGCATCTAACGATATTATGCGTGCAACAGAAATCGCGCGTAAAATGGTTACTGCCTGGGGATTGTCAGCACTGGGTCCATTAACATTCGGTGAAGAAGGTGGTGAGGTATTCCTCGGACGAAGTGTGAATCAGAATAAAGAAATATCAGATAGTACAGCCCAATTAATTGATGAAGAAGTACGCCAGATTATTGATCGAAATTATCAGCGTGCAAAAGAAATTCTCATTGAAAAAATGGATACCTTGCATTTGATGGCAAAAGCATTAATTAAATACGAAACTATTGATGCTAATCAGATCAAGGAAATTATGGCTGGTAAAGCACCAACACCGCCAGACGATTGGGAGTCGCTACAAACTATCGACAAAGATAATCATCCCACAAATGGGGCGGATAAAAATGCTACTGTAAACGGTAAGCCCGTAGATAAGCCAGCCGAAGAGCATTAAACAAATAAAAAATAAACACCAGATCACTCTGATCTGGTGTTTTTCGTTTAGGTACATCAGTGAATAATCAACAATTTTCAAATTGGTGTCAGCTGTATAGTTCTGATAAGTATGCTGTTGACAATATGCCCTTACTAATGGGTATTTTGAATATTACACCCGATTCATTTTTTGATGGCGGTAATTATCTGCACATTGACGCAGCAATTATCCAGGCAAAAAAAATGCTTGAGGATGGCGTTGATATTATCGATATCGGTGGCGTGTCAACACGGCCGGGTGCCGTGTGTATAAGTATTGATGAAGAATTATCACGCGTCATGCCGGTTATTGAAAAGATTCGTACTTTTAGTGATGTTTGTATTTCAATTGATACAACCAAAGCAGAAGTGATGCGGGAAGCAGTGATGGCGGGAGCCAATGTTGTAAATGACATTAATTCATTGCAAGCACCTCACGCCATGCAAACGGTAGCACAGCTGAATGTACCGGTTTGCTTGATGCACATGAAAGGCATACCAGAGACAATGCAGGATAATGTGTTTTATCAAAACGACATTATAGAAGAAGTGAACGATTTTTTTAAAGCTCGAATTACTGCCTGTCTCAAAGCCGGTATTGCACGCGAAAAGATAGTGCTTGATCCGGGTTTTGGTTTTGGTAAATCAGTTGAGCATAATTTGAAATTAACCGCGTTACTGCAGCGATTTAAACAACATCAATTGCCCGTAATGTTAGGTGCGTCACGTAAAAGCACTGTCGGTGCGGTGCTTGATAAACCGGTAAATGAGCGGATGATGGGCGGTGTTGTGGTGCATGTACTAGCTTATATGAATGGCGCGGACATAATTCGCACACATGATGTGGCTGAAACAAGGCAAGCTATGAAAATGGCACAAGCGATTAAGCAAGCTGCAAATAAATAATAAAAGAATGAGGAAAATGAGGATGACTCAACGTAAATATTTTGGTACAGATGGAATTCGTGGCCATGTCGGTGCTGCTAATGTAAATCCGGAATTCATGTTGAAATTGGGTTGGGCCATAGGTCGCGTTTTATCAAATGGACAACGAAAAAAAGTCGTTATTGGTAAAGATACGCGTGTTTCCGGATACATGCTGGAGTCGGCGCTTGAATCAGGACTATCTGCCGCAGGTGTTGATGTAAGCTTATTAGGTCCTATGCCTACACCGGGCATCGCATATTTAACTCAGACCCTGCGCGCTAATGCCGGGATAGTAATCAGTGCTTCGCATAATTTATTTGAAGACAACGGTATTAAATTTTTCTCCGCAGATGGCAGTAAACTGGATGATGAAGTTGAGCTTGCCATTGAAGCCGAAATTGAAAAACCCTTACAGATAGTCACCTCCGTTAATTTGGGTAAGGCACGCCGTATCAATGATGCGTCAGGACGTTATATTGAATTTTGTAAATCAACCATTCCATCATTAACACGCTTGTGTGGTTTTAGAGTGGTGGTAGATTGCGCTAATGGAGCAACATATCATATTGCTCCCAATGTATTCAGTGAGTTAGGTGCAGAGGTAATAGCTATTGGTGATAAGCCAGATGGTTTTAACATTAATCAAAAATGTGGTTCTACAGCGCCTGAATTGCTACGTCAAAAAGTGCTTCATAGTGGAGCCGATATTGGTATAGCCCTTGATGGTGATGGCGATCGGTTAACGCTGGTTGATGCTGCCGGTAATATAATTGATGGCGATCAGATTCTGTATATCATCGCACATGACAGGCAGCAACGCGGTTTATTACACGGCGGTGTCGTCGGTACGTTAATGAGCAATTACGGTCTTGAGCAAGCAATTAAAGCAATGGGTGTTCCTTTCCTGCGCAGTAAGGTAGGCGACAGATATGTACTTGAAGCATTGAAAGAAAACGACTGGAAAATCGGCGGTGAATCCTCTGGTCATATAGTATGCCTGGACAAGACAACAACAGGTGACGGAATTATTGCTGCCTTACAGGTAATGGCATGCATGGTTAAAAAAGGTAAAACCTTGCAACAATTGGTTGAAGATGTTCATCTTCTGCCACAAACACTAATAAATATAAAAACAGAGAATGCGGTAGTTTTAGCACAAAATCCTAAAGTCCTGTCTTTGGTTAATGAATTAACCCGGCAGCTTAATCATTCTGGCCGCGTTTTATTACGTCCATCAGGTACAGAGCCTGTATTGCGCGTAATGGTAGAGGGGCAAGATAAAGAAGAAATCAGGCAACATGCTGAAAATTTGCGAGATCAGATTCTGACTATAGAACAACAAATCGTTGCCAGATAAAAAACTATAAGAAAACGTCATTGACGAACGAACTACGTTTAAGCTATATTCCGGCTCGTTAAGAATTGGGGGTAGGATGCGAAAAAAAATAGTAGCAGGGAATTGGAAAATGAATGGTCGAATCGAGTCGATCAAATCCTTGTTAAATGATCTGACTGTATTTTTACCCGCTGACTCTAAAGCTGATTGTATTGTATTTCCTCCGGCAATATATTTGCCTCTTGTTAGTGAATACCTTGCAGAGACAGTTATTAAATATGGTGCCCAAAATGTTTATCCCCGCGAAAGTGGTGCATTTACAGGTGAATTGGCAGCACCCATGCTGAAAGATTATTTATGCAGCTATGTATTGGTGGGACATTCAGAAAGAAGAAATTTTTTTGCAGAAAGTGAAAAATTTGTTGCAGAAAAATTCCACCATGTAAAAGAACATGATATGATACCGGTTCTTTGTGTTGGGGAAACCCTTGAGCAGCGTAACGGCGGCCAAACAGAGCAAATATTGGCAAGGCAGTTACGTATTATTGCCGAGTCCAATGCACGAGCTTTTAATAACAGTATCATTGCTTATGAACCCGTTTGGGCCATAGGCACAGGACAAACGGCTTCTCCTGATCAGGTTCAGGAAATTCATTTGTCAATTCGCAGACTTATCGCTGAGTACAGCGAAGAAGATGCCATGAAAATACCGCTGCTCTATGGCGGTAGTGTTAATGAAAAAAATGCAGCAGCATTGTTTGCAATGCCTGATGTGGATGGTGGTTTGATTGGTGGTGCATCACTTAATGCACGACAATTTGTGGAAATTGTTAAATGTATCAACTAATTTTGGTAATTCATGTGCTAATAGCCATTACTGTGATTGGCCTGGTGCTGATTCAGCATGGTAAAGGCGCTGATATTGGAGCAGCCTTTGGTTCCGGCGCATCTAATACTGTGTTCGGAAGTCAAGGTACAGGCAGTTTCTTGTTTAGATTAACCGGTGGTTTAGCTTTAGCCTTTTTTGTAACAAGTTTGACGTTATCCTATCTTGTTTCAACGCAGTATCAAAAAGCAGAGCGAGCAGCGATCCCTCAGCAGACCCAGGTACAGGAACCTAAAGTTCCAGTTCCGGTTGATAGCAGTAAAAGCGGAAAACAATAACTAACATGCCGAAGTGGTGGAATTGGTAGACACGCCGTCTTGAGGGGGCGGTGGCGTAAGCCGTGCCGGTTCGAGTCCGGCCTTCGGCACCATTATCCGAGTGATAAAAAATATGCTATCAGAATATTTGCCAGTACTTGTTTTTATTATCATTGGTCTAGCCTTAGGTGGCGTGATGATTGGTGGAGCATCGTTGTTATCAAAGCATAATCCCGATGCAGAAAAAAATTCTCCCTATGAATGTGGTTTCAGCGCGTTTGAAAGTTCACATATCCCTTTTGATGTACGTTTCTATCTGGTTGCTATACTATTTATAATATTTGATTTGGAAACAGCATTTTTCTTTCCCTGGGCACTTGTATTGCGCAAGCTTGGTTGGTTTGGTTTTTCCGCAATGATGATCTTCCTTGGTTTGTTAGTAATCGGCTTTATATACGAATGGAAGCGAGGCGCTCTTGAGTGGGAATAAAATTTCTGCTTCTGGAGTTGTTCGTTAATAATAGTAATTAAATCCAAAATTATATGATTAGAGGCATGCTATGGCTGTTGCTGAATTGCAAAAAAGTGGCTTTGTTACCACCTCCGTTGATAAATTGCTAGGTTGGGCGCGCAGTGGCTCTATGTGGCCGATGACTTTCGGTTTGGCCTGCTGTGCAGTAGAGATGATGCACGTGGGTGCTGCGCGGTACGATTTAGATCGTTTTGGTATTATATTTCGGCCAAGTCCACGCCAATCAGATGTGATGATTGTTGCTGGAACACTATGCAATAAAATGGCTCCTGCCTTAAGAAAAGTATACGATCAAATGCCTGAGCCACGTTGGGTAATTTCCATGGGTTCATGTGCAAACGGTGGCGGCTATTATCATTATTCCTATTCGGTGGTTCGTGGTTGTGACAGAATTGTTCCTGTTGATGTATATGTTCCAGGCTGTCCTCCTACCGCGGAAGCTCTCTTGTACGGAATAATCCAGCTTCAAAATAAAATCAGGCGCAAACCTGTAATTGAAGCATGATATTGGAGCAGGTAATCAGATGACAAATTTAACCAGTTTAACAGAACAGATTAAAAAAGAATTAGGTGAGCTGCTCACAGCAACAACTGTTGCCTGTAATGAGCTTACAATAGAATGTAGCGCATCCCATGTAAGAGAAGTTCTGACACAGTTAAAAAATAATAATACATTCCAATTTAATGAGCTCATCGATATATGTGGCGTCGATTATTTATATTATGGTGTTTATGATTGGGAAACCGAATCAGCTTCTGAAAGCGGGTTTTCACGGGGTGTAGAGCGCCAGGAAGCCAGAGCTTACGCATTAACCAAACCTCGTTTTGCAGTGGTCTATCACTTACTATCAACAGTATTGAATCATCGCGTTCGTGTAAAAGTATTTCTTGACGAACATCATTTGATTATTCCTTCTGTCCATGATCTGTGGAAGGGGGCTAACTGGTTTGAACGAGAAGCTTACGATCTATATGGTATTTTGTTTGAACACCACCCTGATTTAAGACGTATACTTACAGATTATGGATTTATTGGACATCCATTCCGCAAGGACTTTCCTGTTAGCGGCTATGTTGAAATGCGCTACGATGCGCATTTGAAAAAAGTTATCTACGAACCAGTTGATATTGAGCCGAGAACTCTTGTTCCCAAAGTGATACGAAATGATAATCGCTATCTTGATAATAAAGGGCTAAGTAATGATTGAACTTAAAAACTACACCTTGAATTTTGGGCCTCAACATCCGGCAGCCCATGGTGTTTTGCGTTTGGTTCTTGAGCTGGAAGGCGAAACAATTGTTCGCGCTGACCCACATATTGGTTTATTGCACCGTGCAACTGAAAAATTGGTTGAAACCAAACCCTATATACAAAGTATTGGCTATATGGATCGACTCGATTACGTATCGATGATGTGTAATGAGCATGGCTATGTGCTGGCTTTGGAAAAATTACTGGGTATTGAAGCACCGATTCGGGCGCAATATATCCGTACCATGTTTGATGAAGTTACACGTGTTTTAAACCACTTGTTGTGGCTTGGTGCCATTGCACTTGATATTGGCGCAATGACTGTTTTTCTCTATTGTTTCCGTGAGCGCGAAGATTTGTTTGATTGCTATGAGGCAGTCTCCGGTGCTCGTATGCATGCGACTTACTACCGTCCAGGTGGCGTTGTTCGTGATTTACCTCACACAATGCCCCAATATAAAGCGTCACGCTGGCACAGTGAGCGCGAAGTAGAAAAAATGAATGTTAATCGCCAAGGTGATTTACTGGATTTTTTATGGGCATTTACAGAGCGTTTTCCAAAATGTGTTGATGAATATGAAACGCTGTTAACTAATAATCGCATCTGGAAACAAAGAACAGTCGATATCGGTGTTGTTTCCCCAGAAGAAGCGTTGCAATGGGGTTTTACTGGCCCAATGCTCCGTGGTTCAGGTATTGCTTGGGATCTGCGTAAAAAGCAACCTTATGCGGCCTACGATAAAGTTGAGTTTGATGTTCCTGTAGGCAAAACTGGCGATTGCTATGATCGTTATCTTGTTCGGGTAGAAGAACTGCGTCAATCCAACCGCATTATCAGACAATGTATTGAATGGTTACGTAAAAATCCTGGTCCAGTTCGTCTTGATGACCATAAAATTACACCGCCTCGCCGTGAAGAAATGAAACATGATATGGAAGCACTTATCCATCATTTCAAATTGTTTTCGGAAGGTTTTTGTTTGCCTCGTGGTGAAGTATATACCGCTGTAGAAGCCCCTAAGGGTGAGTTTGGAATTTATCTGGTATCTGATGGAGCTAATAAACCATATCGTATGAAGATTCGTGCGCCTGGATTTGCGCACTTATCAAGCTTTGACGAAATGGTAAGAGGCCATATGTTGGCAGATGGGGTTGCCATTTTGGCCAGTCAGGATATCGTATTTGGTGAAATCGACCGTTGATGCAGATATTAATCAACTCCGATAAACGTTTTTAAAGGTTAAAAGTATGGCTGAGAATTCAGAAAAGCTGCTTTGTCAATTAATGCCACGTGATAAAATTGAAGAAATTGATCTATGGGTAGCCAAATACCCGGCTGATCAAAAACAATCAGCCGTCATGAGCGCGTTACGAATTGTACAGGAAAAATATAGCTACCTTACATCCGAATTGATGGATGCAGTAGCTGAATATCTCGATATGCCGCCAATAGCGGTATATGAGGTAGCGTCTTTTTATACTATGTATGAGCATAAGCCGCTTGGCCGCAACTTGGTTAATGTCTGCACCAACATTTCCTGCAAGCTGCGGGGTTCTGCAGAAGTTGTAGATCATTTGCAAACAAGATTAGGTATTAAATTAGGTGAAACAACGCCGGACGGACGTTTCACTATTCGGTCAGTAGAATGCCTCGGCGCATGCGTAAATGCACCGATGATGCAGGTTAATACAGATTATCATGAAAACCTCACTGCTGAAAAAATTGATCATGTTTTGGAACAGTACCAATGAACGATAGAGGTATTTTGTCATGGTTGAACTAAATCAAGTCTGTTACCGAACTTTCCATTTACACGAGCCTTGGACACTTAAGGCTTATGAAAGCATAGGTGGTTATGACGTATTGCGTCGTATTCTCGCAGAAAAAACACCTCCTCAGAAAATAATTGAGGAATTAAAAACATCTGCTTTACGTGGCCGTGGCGGCGCCGGGTTTCCTACTGGCTTAAAATGGAGTTTCATGAATCCAAATTCGCCTGGCCAGAAATACGTTGTCTGTAATTCTGATGAGGGTGAACCTGGCACCTGTAAAGACAGAGAAATACTTGCGCGAAATCCCCATCAATTGATAGAAGGCATGGTTATTGCTGGTTACGCGATGGGTGCAACCGTTGGTTACAATTATATACGCGGCGAATTCTGGGAACCGTATGAACGAACTGAAAGCGCACTGCAAGAAGCTTATGCCGCAGGTTTGCTGGGTAAAAATATTCTGGGTAGCGGCGTTAATTTCGATTTATACAATCATTTAGGTGCTGGTGCTTATATTTGTGGAGAGGAAACTGCTCTACTGAACTCTATTGAAGGCAAAAAGGGTATGCCACGTTTTAAGCCACCATTCCCTGCAAACTATGGTTTGTATGGCATGCCAACAACGATTAACAATACAGAAACGTTTGCCTCTGTTCCGGTAATTCTGGAAAAAGGTGGCGAATGGTTTTTGAAGTTGGGCAAGCCTAATAATGGCGGTACCAAATGCTTTAGCGTCAGTGGTCATGTAAACAAGCCAGGCAATTTTGAAATACCTTTGGGAACCCCTTTTAAAACACTATTAGAGCTTGCCGGTGGTATGCTCAATGGCAATCGTATAAAAGCCGTTATTCCTGGCGGCACATCCATGCGTATTTTGCCTGGCGACGTCATGATGGAACTGGATATGGATTATGACAGTATTCAAAAGGCTGGCTCAGGATTAGGATCAGGCGCTGTTATTGTTATGGACGAAACGACCTGTATGGTTGATGCCCTTTACCGCATTTCCGAATTTTATATGGATGAATCCTGCGGTCAGTGTACGCCCTGTCGAGAAGGTACAGGCTGGATGGTCAGACTTATCCATCGTATTCGTCATGGTCATGGCGAACCCGGAGATATAGAAAAACTGGTAAACGTTGCTGATAAAATTGAAGGTCGGACTATTTGCGCTCTCGGTGAGGCAGCGGCATGGCCGGTACAAAGTTTTGTTAAGCATTTTTATCAGGAATTTGATTATTTCATTAAGCACAAACGCTCTATCGTTGCAGCATAATTGAGAAGGTTACACAATGGCTACCATTGAAATAGACGGAAAAACATTTGAAGTAGAAAATGGCAAAATGATTATTGAAGTTGCCGATGACGCGGGAATATATATTCCTCGTTTCTGCTACCATAAAAAATTGTCTGTAGCAGCAAACTGCCGGATGTGTCTGGTTGAGGTTGAAAACGGCCGTAAACCAGTGCCTGCTTGCGCTACACCTATTACTAATGGCATGAAAGTATTTACCAAATCGGAAGAGGCCATACGGTCCCAAGAAGCGGTAATGGAGTTTTTACTTATCAACCACCCGTTGGATTGTCCTATTTGCGATCAGGGCGGCGAGTGCGAACTACAAGATATTTCAATGGGTTTTGGCCATGATGCTTCCGAATATGATGAAACAAAACGTTCTGTTGATGATGATAATTTAGGCCCACTCATTTCAACAGAAATGACTCGCTGTATTCATTGTACCCGATGTGTGCGTTTTGGCGAAGAAGTAGCTGGTTTACGCGAGTTGGGCGCTACAGGCCGCGGTGAAAAAGTTCATATAGGTACATATATTCAACACAGTATTACTTCGGAAGTTTCTGGAAATGTAATAGACTTATGTCCAGTGGGTGCATTAACAGCCAAACCATCGCGTTTTACTGCCCGTCCTTGGGAATTAAGTCAGTTTGACAGCGTGGCTCCCCATGACTGCCTGGGTACAAATATTCATTTGCATGTACGCCGCAATGAGCTGATACGAGTTGTACCTAAAGAAAATGAAGCGATTAATGAAACCTGGATATCTGATCGCGATCGGTTCAGCTATACCGGTTTAAAGAATGAAGCACGTGCAACTCAGCCCATGATCAAAACTAATGGTCAATGGCAGACTGTTGACTGGCCTACTGCTCTCAAATTTGCAGCAGATGGAATAAGCCGTGTAATTAAACAACATGGCCCTGAGCAATTTGCAGCATTTGCGTCACCCTCTTCATCGTTGGAAGAGTTTTATTTACTGCAAAAGTTTATGCGTGAACTTGGTGTTAATAACCTGGATTACCGCATCCGCCAGACAGATTTTACTGATCAGAATAATTTACCCGTTCAATCGCTTAATTCATTAAAATATAGTGCATTGGAAAATCAGGAAAATATCCTGTTACTTGGTTGTAATATTCAGCGAGAAATTCCACTGGCAGGTATTCGAGTCAGAAAAGCATTTCGTAATGGTGCCAAAATATATGCCATTAATCCGGTCGATTATGATTATAATTTTGGTCTTGAAGCAAAAAGCATTGTTTCTCCATTAGAAATTCCTATGCAATTGGCACGAGTAATTCTTGCGACAGGTACGGAAACAAGCCGATTATCTGAAGAACTGCAACGTTTGTTGGTTGGCTTGGAAACAGATGATGTAACTAAGAATATGGCTTCAGCGCTAAAACAGCCAAATACTGTGATAATAGCGGGCGCTCTGTGCGAAAATCATCCGCAGGCTGCGTTAATTCGAACACTATTACATGCTTTGGAAAACATTACCGGAACCAAATCAATACGATTTACCACTGGCAGCAATGCAGCAGGTGCACAATTGGCTGGTATGTTGCCTCATCGCAGTGCCGCAGGCAAAGTTGTTGAACCCGCAGGTCTGGATGTGCAAGCAGCACTGGAAAGCAAGTTAAAAGGATATCTACTGTCAGGCGTTGAGCCGGGATTTGACTTTGCTAATCCGCATGGTGCTCGTCAATCAATGCTGGGTGCTGAATTTGTAGTTTTATTTTCAGCTTTTCAGCATGAGTCAATGCTTGATTATGCTAATGTAATTTTACCGATGGCATCGTTTGTTGAAACATCAGGTACCTATATTAATATTGATAATACCTGGCAAACAGTCAAGGGAGCATATTTACCTCCTGGTGAAGCACGTCCAGCATGGAAAATAATAAGAGTGTTAGCTAATTTATTGCATTGTAATGGATTTGATTACACCTCTTCCGAAGAAGCACTTGAAGAAGTAAAAGGTTTGATTGCTGTTATGTCTGAAAACAAGTATCAACCCTTTTATCCTGAATCCTTACCTGTAGTAAATCATCAATTTGTCAGAGTCGGTGAATGGCCTTTGTATCGTACTGATGCAATTGTACGTAATGCACCAAGCCTGCAATCTTGTGCAGCAGCAGAGTCAGCATGCATTCGAATACACCCTGAAACGGCCAAACGATTAAAATTAGATGAAATTGCTACTGTTTCTCAAGGCAATATTGAGATAACATTGCCCCTTAAACGCGATGAGCGCATGGCTGCCGATGTTATCTGGGTAGCTAATGCAATGCCTGAGACAGTAGATCTTGGTCATTCATTTGCTGCAATCACTATTAAGCGCTAAACAGGTAGAGACATGCTTCAGAATATTGGCATACTGCTGTGGATTATTATCAAAATCCTGATTATTGTGATTCCATTACTAATTGGAGTCGCTTACCTTACTTTTGCTGAGCGAAAGGTAATTGGTTACATTCAGGTTCGTATTGGCCCAAATCGAGTTGGTATCAAAGGATTATTACAGCCATTCGCTGATTTGATTAAACTAATCACTAAAGAAATTATTGTGCCAACAAAATCAAACAAATATCTGTTTGTTATTGCGCCATTATTCGCTTTAGCGCCTGCGCTGGCTGGCTGGGCAGTCATTCCCTTCGCGCAAGGCATGGTTCTCGCTAATATTAACGCAGGTGTTCTTTATATATTTACATTGAGCTCATTGGCTGTATATGGTGTGTTAATTGCTGGTTGGGCTTCAAATTCAAAATATGCAATGTTTGGTTCGCTGAGAAGTGCTGCTCAGACTGTCTCTTATGAAATTGCCATGGGATTTGCATTTGTTGGTGTGTTGCTGGCTGCAGGCAGCATGAATCTCACAGAAATTGTGCAGTCTCAGCAGGGTGGTATCTGGCACTGGTGGTTTTTACCCTTATTACCTCTGTTTGTTGTATTCTGGATAGCTGCATTGGCCGAAACAAATCGAGCACCTTTTGATATGGCTGAAGGCGAGTCAGAAATTGTTGCTGGTTTCCATGTTGAATATTCAGGAATTGGGTTTGCTCTATTCTTCTTGTCCGAATATGCCAGCATGATCTTGATATCTACCGTTATGGCACTTTTGTTCATGGGTGGTTGGCTGTCGCCTTTTGAAGGTGTTCCGGTTTTACAGGATATATTCTTTTTTGTGCCGGGTTTTGTATGGCTTTTAGCCAAGATTTCATTCTTCCTGTTTGTATATTTATGGATTCGGGCAACATTTCCACGCTATCGCTATGATCAATTAATGCGTCTGGGTTGGAAAGTATTAATACCTGTCACAATAGTGTGGGTCATTGTTACAGCCCTGATGGTCGTTACCAAACTGAAACCATGGTTTTAAAATGAAAAAAGCATTTCGATATATTGCACATTATATACGCAGCTTCCTGTTGTTGGAGCTATTCTCCGGATTAAAACTGACTGGAAAATATTTTTTCAAGAAAAAAATAACCGTGCAGTTTCCAGAGGAATTTACGCCTGTTTCGCCTCGCTTTAGGGGGTTATTAGCGTTACGACGTTATCCGAACGGTGAAGAGCGCTGTATTGCCTGCAAGCTTTGTGAAGCAGTTTGTCCGGCACTGGCAATCACCATTGAATCGGAGCAGCGTGAAGATGGTTCGCGTCGAACAACACGTTATGATATCGATATGTTCAAATGTATAAACTGTGGCTTGTGTGAAGAATCTTGCCCAGTGGACTCTATCGTGGTAACACCCATTTCCCATTATCACATCAGTGAGCGCGGTCAAAACATCATGACCAAGCAAAAATTGTTGGCTATAGGTGATTTAATGGAGCAACAACTGGCTTCTGATCGTGAAGCAGATAAAGACAGCAGGTAACGGGGTTTGATATGCATGATTTATTAATACAGGTTATTTTTTACGTGTTTGCTGCCTTGGCAATCTTGTCAGCATTAATGGTTATTACTCAAAATAACCCGGTACGCTGTGTGTTGTTTTTAGTCGTTACCTTTTTTGCCAGTGCAGGTTTGTGGCTATTACTTTCTGCTGAGTTTCTGGCACTTATACTTGTGCTGGTCTATGTCGGCGCAGTGATGACGCTTTTTTTATTCGTAGTTATGATGCTTGATATTGATACCGAATCAGTTCGCTCACATTTTGTACGCCATCTTCCGTTTGCGCTTATTCTCGTTGCATTATTGGTAGGATTATTATTAGTAGCAGTTCCTGCTGAATGGTTTAAAACCGGAACAGAATCTGTCGCAGCAACAAATAAGGTAGTAACGTTTAATGATGATGTAGACACAACACAGCCAAAACAATTATCAAATACAGAAGAAATCGGCATGGTACTTTACACCGATTACGTCTTTGCATTTGAGCTGGCTGCTGTTTTGCTACTGGTTGCAATTATTGCTGCGATAACACTGGCGCATCGGGGCGCAATTCGATCGAAACGTCAGGATATTACTGCGCAAATTATGACTAGAAAAAAAGACCGCATTGAACTTGTTTCAATGAAATCAGAGAAATAACCGGGAAAATCCATGATACCAGTGAACAATTATTTGATACTGGCCGCTATCCTCTTCGGATTAAGCCTTGTCGGAATTATGTTGAATCGCAAGAATGTGATTCTTTTACTTGTTTGTGTAGAGCTAATGCTTTTAGCAGTAAATACCAATTTTGTAGCGTTTTCACATTATTATGGTGGAATTGCTGGTCAGGTATTTGTGTTTTTTATTCTTACCGTCGCTGCTGCTGAAGCGGCCATTGGCTTGGCTATTGTCATGTTGCTTTACCGTAATCGCGGCAATATTGATGTAGATAAAATGAATCATTTAAAAGGTTAACATCGTGAGTATTCAACAACTATGTCTTTTTCTTGTTTTTGCACCTTTGGTTGGATCCATCGTTGCCGGCTTGTTTCGCAAGCAAATAGGCCGTGCCGGCGCACATTCCGTCACAATTGCGGGCGTTGGTTTATCGTTTATATTGTCAGTTTTTGTCGCGGCTCAGATACTAAGTGGAAATGTTGAGACTTTAAATGTCAATCTCTACAACTGGGCCAGTGGCGGAACCTATTTTCCTTATTCTTTCGATATTGGATTTCTGATTGATCCCTTGACTGTTATTATGCTGGTAATCGTTACCTTTGTATCATTGCTTGTTCATATCTATAGTATTGGTTACATGGTTGATGATCCTGGCTATCAACGGTTCTTCAGTTATATATCCCTGTTTACATTCATGATGTTAATGTTAGTTACAGCCAATAATTTTCTGCAATTATTTTTTGGTTGGGAAGGGGTTGGTCTGGTTTCTTACTTGCTTATCGGTTTCTGGTATGACAAAGAATCAGCAATTGAAGGAAGCCTGAAAGCATTTCTCGTTAACCGTGTAGGTGATTTTGGTTTCATCCTTGGCATCGGTATGGTGTTGGCTTATACAGGCAGTCTTGACTATGAAACAGTATTCAAAACAGGAAGTGTTCTTGCCAACCAGACAATTCAGCTTTATACAGGCCATAACTGGTCAGTACTTACTGTAACCTGCCTGCTATTATTTGTAGGTGCAATGGGTAAATCAGCTCAGGTTCCTCTCCATGTCTGGTTACCCGAGTCAATGGAAGGTCCAACACCTATTTCCGCTTTAATCCATGCCGCTACAATGGTTACAGCAGGTGTATTTATGGTGGCCAGAATATCACCTCTTATAGAGTACTCTACAACAGCATTAAGCTTTATACTGGTAATTGGTGCGACAGGTGCTTTATTTACCGGAATACTCGCTCTGGTTATGAATGATATTAAACGCGTTGTGGCTTATTCAACATTATCACAGCTTGGATATATGATGGTTGGTATGGGTGCTTCTGCTTACAGCGCAGGCATGTTCCACCTTCTAACGCATGCATGTTTTAAGGCGCTGCTATTCCTTGGCGCAGGCTCTGTAATTATCGGTATGCATCATGAGCAGGATATGCGAAAAATGGGTGGGCTATGGTTTAAAATGCCAATTACCTATGTAACGTTTGTTATAGGTAGTCTTGCTTTATGTGCAATTCCTCCATTTGCCGGTTTTTATTCAAAAGATACAATTATAGAAGCCGCAAAAACTTCTGAAATAATAGGCAGCAGCTATGCTTATTTTTGTGTTGCCGCAGGCGCTATGGTTACTGCAATGTATACGTTCCGCTCATTATTTATGACTTTCCACGGCAAGCCTAGAATGGATGAACATACATTTTCTCATGTGCATGAATCACCAGCAGTTGTATGGATGCCTTTAGTTATATTGGCTATACCTTCTGTTATTATTGGATATATATTGTTTATGCCAATGCTTTACAATACACCGACATTGTTAGCAAAATCGTTATTTGTTTTGCCGGAACATAATGTATTGGCTGAAATGGCTCACGAGATATCTTCTCCATTGCAACTAGCCTTGCACGCTCCGTTTACTTTAACATTCTGGCTTACGATGGCAGGTATTTTAGTTGCCTGGTTGTGCTATATTGCATTTCCTTCAGTACCAGCAATACTCGCAAGTCGTTTTTCAATAATCTATCGTATCTTGGTTGATAAATATGGTTTTGACTCATTCAATAATATAGTTTTTGTGCGTGGTTCAAAAGCACTGGGACGGTTTTTTTATGGATTTGGCGATCAGAAATTGATTGACGGTTTCTTTGTAAACGGTACAGGACGTACAATTCGCTGGTTTGCGCGAAAGGGTCGCAATTTTCAAAGTGGATATCTCTATCATTACGCCACAGTAATGGTCTTGGGTCTGTTCGTTTTCTTATGCTGGTTGCTGTTAGGCTGAAATATAAGGTGAAGGTATGCATCATTTGCTGAATTTATTAATCTGGTTACCAATTATTGGTGGAGTATTTGTTTTCCTGACCGGTGATGATAATAACCCTAATGTGTCACGCTATTTATCATTGTTTACCGTGTTATTAACATTAATTGCCTGCATCCCGCTGGTTACCGGTTTTGATATCGATACATACAGCATGCAATATGTTGAAGACATTGCATGGATGCCTGCTTTGGGAATTAATTACAGCCTTGGTATTGATGGTCTTTCTCTATTGTTAATAGTCTTAAGCATTTTTACTAACCTTATTGTTATATTAGCGACTTGGGATAGCATTACCAAACGTGTTGGTCAATACATGGCAGCATTTTTAATAATGCAAGGTTTACTGGTTGGTGTGTTTTCAGCCACCGATGCAATTGTATTTTACATATTCTGGGAAGCCACTTTAATTCCGATGTACCTGATTATTGGTATTTGGGGTTCAGAAAATCGTATGTATGCTGCGATTAAATTTTTCCTATATACATTCCTTGGGTCAGTATTAATGCTCGCCTCTTTTTTGTATATAGGATACGCAGTTGGATCATTCAAAATTGAAGCATTTTATGCAGCAAAACTTGGTTTAACTGCACAAACTTTAATTTTTATCTCGTTCTTTTTGGGTTTTGCCATCAAAATCCCTATGTTTCCAGTGCATACCTGGTTGCCCGATGCCCATACAGAAGCACCTGCTGGTGGTTCGATTATACTGGCTGCTATTTTGTTGAAGCTCGGCGCTTACGGATTCATTCGTTTTTCATTACCAATAGTCCCGGACGCCTGTGCTAAATACGCCCCTGTTATGGTTGCGCTTTCCTTAATCGCAGTAGTATATATTGGTCTGGTAGCTATTATCCAAAAAGATATGAAACGCTTAATCGCCTATTCATCCATTTCACACATGGGCTTTGTCACTTTGGGTTGCTTTGCTATTTTTGCAATTGCTGATCACTCTGGTTTAAGCAATGCTGGTCTGATACTTGAAGGTGCAATTGTAGTAATGATTTCGCATGCGTTTGTTTCAAGCGCTATGTTTGCTGGTGTTGGTTTTTTATATGAACGCATGCACACTCGTCAATTGAAAGATTATGGTGGCGTTGTACATAGTATGCCAGTTTTTGCATCGTTCTTTATGCTATTTGCTATGGCTAATGCAGGGTTACCGGGAACATCAGGATTTGTGGGTGAATTCATGGTAATTCTGGGTAGTGTAAAAGCCGGCTTCTGGATCGCATTTTGGGCTGCTACGACGTTAATTATTGGCGCTGCTTACACACTGTGGATGTATAAGCGCGTAATTTTCGGCAAAGTTACTAACGAGAAAGTAGCTACGCTGCGCGATATTTCCAGCTTCGAATTAAGTGCTTATGTGCTGCTTGCAATCATGGTACTGGTAATGGGCATTTATCCAAAGCCCATGTTGGGATATATTCACCAGACTGTGAGCCATACCTTGGCACAGGCTGATAAATCAAAACTCTAATATTTGCAGGATATAATTTGTCATGATGCCTTTACTTGATAATGTACAGTTCGCTTTACCTGAAATGATTATTTTGGCAACGGCATGCATTGCCTTGCTTTCTGATTTATTTCTTAAGTCTTATTATAAAAATGCTGCATTTTGTATTTCTTTAATAGGTTTGGCTGTTGCAGCCTGTGCAAGTTTTCTTTTCATCGGAAATTTCAAAGCAGTGATTTTAAATGGTTTGTTTATTAGTGATGATATTGCACATTTGATGAAGCTTTTTATATATCTAAGCGTATTTCTAGGCTTTGTATATTCCCGAAACTATATCGATGAGAGACAAATCCCTGCCGGTGATTATTATATTTTAGGTTTATTTTCAACGTTAGGCATGATGGTACTTGTTTCCGCGCATTCATTACTGACAATCTATCTAGGACTGGAACTATTGTCCCTGCCACTGTATGCGATGACAGCAATCAGAAGAACAAATAGTGATGCTGCAGAAGCCGCCATGAAATATTTTGTAATGGGAGCTATTGCGTCAGGAATGCTACTCTATGGTTTGTCACTTTTATATGGTGCTACTGGAAAACTGGATTTATTGGATATAGCAAACGCTGTAGCTGCAAACTGGCAGGAACAAAGTGGTTTATTGTCATTTGCACTGGTATTTATAATTGCTGGAGTAGGTTTCAAGTTGGCTGCAGTCCCATTTCATATGTGGGCTCCTGATGTATATCAGGGAGCACCGACATCAGTAACGTTGTTTATAAGCACTGCACCTAAAATTGCAGCAGTGGGTATGGCCTTACGCATACTTACCATTGGCCTGGTTGATTTGGCGGCAGAGTGGCAACATTTGATTCTCGTCATGGCTTTGTTATCGACCGGTATAGGTAACTTACTGGCGGTTACGCAACAGAATATCAAACGACTTTTAGCATACTCTGCAATATCACATATAGGTTATGCCTTATTCGGTATTCTGGCTGCGACCACGGCCGGTTATGCCGCATCATTATATTACGTATTAGTTTATTCAATAATGACCGTAGCTGCATTCGGCTTAATTCTTTTAATGTCGCGTAATGGTGTAGAAGTTGAAATGGTTGATGATCTTAGGGGATTAAATAAACGTAATCCATGGTTAGCCTTTCTTATGTTAATTGTTATGTTTTCAATGGCAGGCGTTCCTCCAACGGTAGGTTTTTTTACAAAACTACTGGTATTAAAGGCGCTTGTAGACGTTAAAATGACATGGGTAGCAGTTATAGGGTTATTGTTTGCTGTAATCGGTGCCTATTATTACATTAGAATAATTAAAGTAATGTATTTTGAAGAACCAAAAGATAACTCCGCAATCATATTACCGGTGTCATCACAAATCATTTACTCTCTAAATTGCTTATCATTATTATTTTTAGGACTCTTCCCATCCGTATTGGTTAATGCATGCACAAACGCTTTTGCATGATGATAAAAAACTTAAAAAGTGCTTGCCAAGTAAGCACCTAATACGTATACTTGGCTCTGTTGATGCGGGGTGGAGCAGCCTGGTAGCTCGTCGGGCTCATAACCCGAAGGTCGTAGGTTCAAATCCTGCCCCCGCTACCACTATTAAGAAGGCCCCATTTATGGGGTTTTTTATTATGTACAGAAAAGAAACCAGGTTATGGCAGTCTGTACCGTCAACTATTAAATATCAGTGCAATTAGACCGCAAAGACGAAAACCTTGTCTTTGACAACGGGTTCAAGAATTACTGGCAAGTGAGTGTTCTATGATTAAAGACGATATTCAACAATTATTATTACCTGTAGTTACTGAGTTAGGTTATCAGCTATGGGGCTGTGAATATCTGGCTCAAGGAAAGCATTCCCTGTTACGTATTTATATTGATAAAGAAGATGGTATCGGGATTGCGGATTGTGAGCTTGTGAGTAAACAGATTGGAGCACTTCTCGATGTAGAAGATCCAATTCAGGGTAATTACAGTCTCGAAATATCGTCACCCGGTATTCCACGACCATTATTTTTTAAAGAGCACTATGAGTGCTACATAAATAAGCCAGTTCAAATGAAGTTGTATAAACCATTGAACGGAAGCCGTAAAATTGCAGGCATTATTGATTCTGTAAATGATAATGGTGTTATTTTGCAGGTTGGTGATGAAAGACAGGAAGTGCAATTTTCCCAGATTGTGAAAGCTAATTTGACAGGCGAGTGAGGCTAACAATGAGTAAAGAATTGTTATTAGTTGCTGCGGCATTATCTAATGAAAAAGGCGTTCCTAAAGAAGTGGTATTAATGGCCATCCAGGATGCGCTTGAGTCTGCGACTCGTAAATTATCTGCGAATGATATCGGCATAAGAGTAGAGCTTGACCCTCGCACTGGCGAGTATGAGACATTTCGTTATTGGGAGGTTGTCGGCGATGATGAGGTTGAATTCCCCGATCTTGAAATGGGCCTTAGCGAAGCACAAAAACGTTCCCCTGCTGTAAATATTGGTGACCGAATAGAAGAGCCGCGTGCATCTATTGATTTTGGTCGAATTGCTGCGCAGACAGCTCGCCAGGTTATCATGCAGAAAATCCGTGAAGCTGAACGGCAACAGGTTGTTGATCAGTTTAAAAGTAAACTCGGTCAACTTGTTTATGGAACAGTTAAAAAAGCAACACGTGACAATATTATTATCGATATGGGTGGTAAAGCTGAGGCCTTCATGCCTCGTCATGAAATGCTGCCTAATGAAATGTTTCGACCAAATGATCGCGTACGTGCTTACTTATATGAACTTACGCCCCAATCAAGAGGCCCACAGCTTTACGTAAGCCGTGTTCGAAATGAAATGCTAATCGAATTATTCCGGATAGAAGTACCGGAAATTGGTGAAAATATTATTGAAATTAAAGCGGCTGCTCGTGAGCCGGGGAACCGTGCCAAAATTGCCGTTAAAACTAATGATGGCAGGATTGATCCCATAGGTGCCTGCGTTGGTATGCGTGGTTCACGTGTTCAGGCAGTATCAAGCGAATTGGGTGGTGAGCGTGTGGATATCATCTTGTGGGACGATAATCCAGCACAATTAGTAATTAATGCCATGGCACCTGCTGAAATTTCATCTATAGTAGTAGATGAAGACAGTCATACCATGGACTTGGCCGTTCAAAAAGACAGCTTATCGCAAGCGATAGGTCGAAGCGGACAAAACGTAAGATTGGCAAGCCAGCTTACTGGTTGGACGCTAAATGTAATGACTATTGAAGATTTCAATGACAAAAGTACACAAGAGTCTGCAAAAGTTATTAATTTGTTTACGTCTGCTTTGGAAATTGATGAGGAAATTGCCTCACTTCTCGTTGCAAACGGTTTTTCTTCACTTGAAGAAATCGCTTATGTACCGAAAGAAGAGTTGATGGCTATCGAAGAGTTTGATGAAGAAATTGTCGAAGAGCTTCGCAATCGTGCCAATGATACATTGTTGATGCAAGCGCTTTCATCAGGTACAAACCTGAGTGGAACGCCGACGGAAGATTTATTGGCTATGGAAGGTATGAGTGAGTCAATTGCCACAAGTCTTGCTTTAAAAGGTATTACTACGGTTGAAGATTTAGCTGAGCAATCAGTTGATGAACTATTGGAACTTCACGGAATGACGGAAGAAAAAGCCGCTGCGTTAATTATGAAAGCACGTGAGCCTTGGTTTCTTTAACCGATCGTGAAAAAATTAAAAGAGTTATATGAAGCATGATATTATGCTGCCGACAAAATAGCGTTTATACATGCGCACAAATGAAGAACAAGTGATTTAAAAAATCGCTGTAAGGGGATTAAAGTATGGCGGATACAACAGTTACGCAATTAGCTCAGGTAGTTGGAATCCCTGTTGGTCGTTTATTGACCCAGCTGCAAGAAGCTGGTGTTCATATAACTGATAGCCAACAGACTGTGAGTGAGGAGCAAAAACTGATTCTGTTAAACCATTTGAAAAAAAGTGGCAGCCGTGAAGTGCGTCCTACGCCAGAACGTTTTACCTTGCAGCGTAAAAGTCAGACTCAGGTAACTATGGGGCATGATACCCGCAAAACAACAGTAAACGTTGAATTCAGAAAAAAACGCACCTATGTCAAGCGCCCTGCATTATCAGGTGAAACAGGTCTTCCTGAAGGTGAGATTGATGAAAATCAGATCACTGATATGAATGAAGAGCATGCTATGGATATGTCTGTATCAGAAACACCGGATTCTGAATTAAGTACACAAGAAATTACTAACCAGGAATCGACTTCTGATGATGTGAAGTCGGGTGATGAATTGGTAATTACTCCTGAAAACCTCCCGACTGAACCATCCGAAGCAAAACCGGTTGGAGACAAGATAGAAACTGCAGCCGAAAAAGCAGCTGCCAAGAAAAAACACGTAGTTAAAGATGATGATGCTGACAAAAGCGACGCCAAAAAAGGCAAGAAAAAAAGTAAATATCAGCCACCTGCTCCTCGTGATGATGAAGAGAGTTCGATGCCTCGCTTTAAGCGCAATAAAGGCAAAAAACGTCGTGGAAATGAAAAATCTGATAAATACCGCGAAGCAGAAGAGTCATTAACACATGGTTTTGCAATGCCGACTGCTCCAGTAGTACGCGATGTTGTGATTCCTGAAACAATTACTGTAGCAGAGTTAGCCAAACGTATGTCCGTTAAAGCGGCAGAAGTCATCAAAGTCATGATGGGTTTGGGTGCTATGGCAACAATTAATCAGGTTATCGATCAGGAAACTGCGGTGATTGTTGTTGAGGAGATGGGACATCGTGCTCAGGCTCTGAAAGAAGACGCTATTGAACAAAATCTTGGTGATGTAATCAGCAAAGGCAGCCTAAACGAGTCACGTGCTCCGGTTGTTACAATTATGGGTCACGTTGACCACGGTAAAACATCATTACTTGACTATATTCGTCGTACCAAAGTAGCCGCTGGTGAAGCGGGTGGTATTACACAGCATATCGGTGCTTACCATGTGAGCACACCAAAAGGTGATGTTACTTTCCTCGATACACCAGGACACGCTGCCTTTACAGCAATGCGTGCACGTGGTGCCCAGGCTACAGATATAGTAATTCTGATTGTAGCTGGTGACGATGGAGTCAAACCGCAGACGGTTGAAGCAGTACAGCATGCTAAAGCAGCTAAAGTACCAATTATTGTTGCTGTTAATAAAATGGATAAGCCAGGCGTTGATCCTGATCGTGTTATGAATGAGCTTTCTGCTTATGACGTAATACCTGAATCATGGGGTGGTGATACTATGTTCGTAAATATTTCTGCCAAAACTGGCTTGGGAATTGACGAATTATTGGATGCCGTATTATTGCAATCGGAAGTATTAGAGTTAACTGCTCATACTGACGGAGCAGCCAAAGGTGTTGTTATTGAGTCACGACTTGATAAAGGACGTGGCCCTGTTGCTACGGTACTTGTTCAAAGCGGAACATTACGTAAAGGCGATATCCTGCTGGCTGGTTTCCAATATGGTCGTGTACGAGCGCTGGTAAGTGATAATGGCAGTCACGTTGACAGTGCAGGCCCATCTATTCCGGTTGAAGTATTAGGTTTATCAGCTATTCCTCATGCTGGTGATGAAGCGGTAGTTGTTCCTGATGAGAAAAAAGCACGTGAAGTTGCATTATTCCGCCAGGGTAAGTTCCGTGATGTGAAATTGGCAAGACGTCAAAAATCAAGTCTTGAAGGAATTTTTGATAATATGACTGCTTTAGAGATTAAAACTCTACCAGTCGTTCTAAAAGCCGATGTTCAGGGTTCAATTGAAGCAATTGCTGATGCATTAGTTAAATTATCCACCGATGAAGTAAAAGTTGAAGTAGTAGGTAGTGGTGTAGGTGGAATTACCGAATCAGATGTCCACCTTGCTATTGCATCAAACGCGATACTTATCGGCTTTAACGTTCGTGCGGACGGTGGTGCTAAACGTCTTGCAGAACAGGAATCGATATCACTTCATTATTACAGCGTCATTTACGATATCGTAGATCAGGTTAAAGCTGCTTTATTTGGTATGCTTGCTCCTCAATTTAAAGAGGAAATTATCGGTATAGCAGAAGTGCGTGATGTATTCCGCTCTCCCAAAATAGGTGCAATTGCTGGTTGTATGGTTATTGATGGGATGATAAAACGTAATAATCCTATTCGTGTCCTGCGTAACCACGTTGTTATTTATGAAGGAACACTGGAATCACTGCGTCGCTTTAAGGATGATGTTATTGAGGTGCGTCAGGGTTTTGAATGCGGTATTGGTGTAAAAAATTACAACGATATCAAGCCCGGTGATTTAATCGAAGTATTTGAAACAGTCGAAATTAAGCGAGATTTATGAGTAATGATTTCAAGCGAACCGATCGCGTAGCAGAAATGATACAGCGAAAATTGTCGCAAATTATTCAGCAAGAAATTAAAGATCCACGTATGCCATCATTTGTAACCATTTCTACTGTAAAGGTTGCTAAAGATTTAAATCATGCGAAGGTTTATTTTACTGTTTTTGACAGTGATATAGAACAGACTACGGCTATTTTGAATACCGCAGCAAGTTATTTAAGAACAGCACTGGCAAGGACTATAACGCTGCGTACTGTACCGCAATTGCATTTTGTTTATGATGAATCAATTGAATACGGACGCCGTTTAAGCAAGTTGATTGATGACGTAAATGAAGATGATCCGCAGGAATGAATGTACTTTGCCAATAAATGGAATATTATTGGTAAACAAACCCCAAGGCTTATCATCCAATGCCGTTTTGCAGAAAGTAAAACGTCTGTTCAAAGCAAAAAAAGCGGGACACACAGGAAGTTTAGACCCCTTGGCAACAGGAATGTTGCCCATTTGCCTTGGCGAAGCAACAAAACTCTGCCAATACCTTCTCGATGCGGATAAAGCCTATATAGCCACCGGTTTATTAGGTATTAAAACAAATAGTGGTGATTCACAGGGTGAAATAGTCAGTAAGACAGAATCATTTAACATCAGCAAGCAACAATTGCAGGATGTAATAAATCAATTTATTGGCAATATACAACAGATCCCTTCAATGTTTTCTGCTTTAAAACACAATGGAACGCCTTTATATAAGTTAGCTCGCGAAGGGGTTACGATTGAAAGAAAAGCACGTGAAATTACTATCCACTCATTAGAATTAATGGATTTCGATGGTAGCAGTTTTGTAATTAAAGTTGCATGTACCAAGGGTACTTATATTCGAAGTCTGGTAGAAGATATTGGAGAAAAACTTGGAGTTGGTGCTCATGTAACCCAGTTGCATCGAACTTATACAACAGGCTTTGACCATGAACCAATGTATAGCCTTGAGGAATTAACCAATTACAATTCTGATGAATTAACTGCTCGGTTGTTACCCTTAGAGAGAGCGATTAATTATATGCCGATTATCCAAGTAAATGCGGATGAATTATCGCGATTAAGACAGGGAAAAACAGTTAATTATTCTCATTCACAAGAAGCCGGTATTGTGCGTCTGCACGATGATACGGGTACTTTTGCGGGCTTGGGTGATTTGAGTTGTGATGGATTATTATGTGTAAAAAGGCTTTTAGCACTGCCAGAACTAAATGTTGAACAAATTATTAACTAAAGCTTGTGTCTTGAGTTATGCCTTGGTAGAATGCTCTACTTACCCAAGACACTTAGCTTATATTCAGGAGTGAGCAATGTCGCTAACTAGCGTACAAAAAGCAGAAATAGTTGAACAATACAAACGTGCCGATAAAGATACCGGTTCTCCAGAAGTTCAAGTTTCATTAATGACCGGTCGTATTAAATACCTTACCGATCATTTCAAGATTAATAGAAAAGATTTCCATTCTCGTCGAGGCTTGCAAGCGCTTGTTAACAAACGTCGTAAGTTATTGAAATATTTAAAGAAGAATGATGAAGTTCGTTATCAGACATTGATTCAAAGTCTTGGTTTGCGGGATTCTTATTAATTTGTCGGAATCCAGATATATGGATAAGACATATCCAAATTTTCAGATTTAAACGAAAGGCGCAGATTTCTGCGCCTTTTTTTTCACAATTATAATGAGGTGAATAAGTGACAAAAATCACTAAAGAAGTGCGTTTTGGCGATCATATATTGACGCTTGAATCAGGTGAAATTGCACGTCAGGCTGATGGCGCAGTTTTTGTAAGCATGGCTGGAACGCAAGTATTGGTTACTGTAGTAGCGAGCAAAAAAAGCGGTGAAGGGAATGATTTTTTCCCATTGACTGTCAATTACCAGGAAAAAAGTTATGCTGCCGGAAAAGTACCTGGTGGATTTAACAAGCGCGAAGGCCGCCCAAGTGAAAATGAAACATTGATTTCACGTTTAATGGACAGACCTATCAGACCACTATTTCCTGAAGGCTTCCGCAATGAAGTACAAATTATTGCAACAGTCATGTCATTTAATCCTGAAGTACCTTCCGATATTCTGTCAATGATTGGTGCCTCTGCTGCATTAGCATTGTCTGGTGTACCGTTTCAAGGACCGCTTGGTGCTGCGCGAGTTGGTTACAAAGATGGTGTTTATCTGCTTAATCCTTCACAAAAAACGCCATCCGATTTGGATTTGGTTGTCGCAGGCACACGTGACGCAATCTTAATGGTTGAATCAGAAGCTCGTGAGTTATCTGAAGAAATCATGTTGGGCGCTGTGTTGTACGGACATGAAATGATGCAGGGCGTGATCACCGCTATTAATGAAATGGTAAAAGAAGCAGGTAAAGCGTCTTGGGATTGGACACCACCGGCTGTTGATGTTGAGCTGCAAAACAATATTGCTGAAATTGCTACAACATCGGTAATTGATGCTTATTTACTAAAAGACAAGCAAGAGCGTTATAAACGTCTGAATGAAGTAAGACAGCATGTTAGCGAATCAATTGTTGCTGCCAACGAAGACATTAATCCTTCTGTTGTTGCCAAATTGTTAGGTGCACTGGAAAAAAATATTGTACGTAACCGAATCCTTGATGGCGAGCCACGTATTGATGGTCGCGATCAACATACCGTACGTCCAATTTCTATCCGAACAAAAATTCTTGATCGCGTACATGGTTCAGTGTTGTTCACACGCGGTGAAACACAAGCAATAGTTGCCGCTACTTTAGGCAACGATAATGATGCGCAACGTCTGGATAGCCTGACTGGTGAATCTAAAGACCGATTTATGTTGCATTATAACTTCCCTCCTTACTCGGTTGGTGAGACAGGTATGGTTGGCAGTCCAAAACGTCGTGAAATTGGTCATGGCCGTCTTGCCAAACGTAGTCTGATGGCTGTTTTACCATCGCAATCAGAGTTTCCTTATGTATTGCGTGTCGTTTCAGAAATTACAGAATCTAACGGTTCAAGCTCAATGGCTAGTGTCTGCGGCACAAGTCTTGCGCTAATGGATGCGGGTGTACCATTAAAAGCACCTGTAGCTGGTGTTGCAATGGGCCTAATTAAAGATGGCGATCGTTTTGCTGTGTTGACCGATATTCTAGGTGATGAAGATCATCTTGGCGATATGGACTTTAAAGTAGCTGGTACGGAAAAAGGCATTACTGCGTTGCAAATGGATATCAAAATTACTGGTATTACTAAAGAAATTATGAGCCAGGCGCTTGAACAGGCATTAGCAGGCAGAACGCATATTCTTGGTGTGATGAATAATGCATTATCCGAACACCGTGATGAATTATCTGAGCATGCGCCACGGATTACAACCATGAAAGTTGCTGAAGATAAAATTCGCACAATCATTGGTAAAGGCGGTTCAACAATTAAAGGCTTGATTGAATCAACAGGTGTATCAATTGATATCGATGATACTGGTGTTGTGCAATTATTCTCACCTGACGCCCTGGCGCTGGAAGAAGCTCAACGTCAAATCAAAGCGTTAATTGCTGAGGTTGAAGTTGGCCAGACTTATCAAGGTAAAGTGAGCAAAATCGTTGATTTTGGTGCATTTATTAACTTACTACCTGGTAAAGATGGTTTGTTGCATATTTCTCAAATTTGCAGTGATCGTAACCAGAAAGTTGAAACAGTATTGACTGAAGGTCAGGAAATTGAAGTGTTTGTTGCGGGCGTTGATAAGCAAGGCCGTGTGAAGCTTGAATGGAAAGATAGACCCCAATCACAATCACCTGTTGCACCGTCTGATGAAGATAACACAACAACTTCTGAAACAAGCGGCGGGGCTGTTTCTGAAACTTCAGAAGTAATTCAAGAGCAGCAGGAAGTAGCACCATCTCAAGATTGATATCTGAGCATTCCTGTAATTCAAAGAAAAATTAAGAAATATCCTTGAATTGGCATCTCGCTAATCCAAGGATATTCTTGCCAAAAAGCTCTGTAAAACGAGTCTGATCTAGCTTCTAATACCACCTTGTTAAATATATTAAGATCTCATTGGCAAAAAAATGATCAGATGTTACAATGCATCTTTAGTAATTGTGAGCAATAATGATGCCCTATAATAAATCAGAATTAAAGAATGATCTCAAAACCCGGATTAAAGATCAGCTTCAAGAAAAAGCTAAAGTAGTAGATTTAGAAGTTATGGAAGATTTACTAGAATTCCAGGATGTCGACTATTGGCTCTTGGCGTCTTCGCGTTGAACTGTATAATATCACGCCATAGTTGGATTGAACCTTTCGAAACCAGTCAAGTCCAACATCAGTCGCTGAAATAGTCGAGTAACATTACTCAAACCATAGC
>Ga0335397_10001297_pt1 | contig 34011 bp, 26 predicted proteins | sample MAT04_FD_205740 | JGI IMG/M metagenome (GOLD analysis project Ga0335397, IMG submission 205740) | Freshwater microbial communities from Lake Fryxell liftoff mats and glacier meltwater in Antarctica - MAT-04 (spades assembly) (version 2) ... | reverse complement strand
GCAGCGCATCCCACTGCGGCTCATCGACCTGCACAGCAGGGATGCGCGGCGCGTGTACGGACGTGTGGCGGGTGACGGCCGCGAGCTGGTCGTCGTCGACGACGCGGGCCGCTACTGGATCGGGCCGGCCGCGTTCTTGATGTGCATGTGGGCGCTCGAGCGCTGGGCAGGCGTCGCGTGGTTCGCGCTGCTCGCGCCGATCCGGCCAATCGCCGTCGCGTTCTTCGTGCTGCTCAGCATGAACCGCAAGACGGCGGCCGCGCTGCTCGGCGTTCCGGCCTGTACCGACGGGCACTGCGGTGTGCCGCGTGCGCAAGAGGGCCCGTATCGCACCGCGCCCGCAGTGAGCGGCGCGCGCTGATGACGCGCACACTCGATTCACAGGTGCAGGATCACTCTGGGCGCGACGCCAAGATCGCGTGAAGCGCCTGATACGCCATGCGCGCTTGGAAGTCGCTCTCGAAGGGCTCGGCGCTCGTGGCGCCAGGCTGCGCGCCGCTGCGCACCTCGTCGCGCGTCGGTGGTGGGCGCGTCGGCACGATGGGCGGTGGCGCGCCGTCGTTGACCAAGTGCCGCGCGAGCGAGGCCTCGTTGAACATGTCGCGCGCGCGTGCGCCGCGCGCCGTCGCCAGCGTCTCCGGATCGAGCTGCTCGACGAGGACATCGGGCTGGATGCCTTCGGCCTGGATCGAGCGGCCGCTCGGCGTGTAGTAGCGCGCGATGGTGAGCTTGAGCGCGCTCTGATCGGGCAGCTCGATCACGTTCTGCACGCTGCCCTTGCCCCAGGTGCGCGTGCCGATGATCACCGCGCGGTGATGATCCTGCAGCGCGCCGGCGACGATCTCCGCCGCGCTCGCGGTGAAGCCGTTGACGAGCACGACCATCGGCCATTCCGGCCGAGTGCCGGAGCTGCGCGCGCTGGCCTCGTCGATGAGCGCGCCGCCGCGGCCCTTGGTCGAGACGATCACCCCGCGCGCGAGGAACTCGTCGGAGACGAGCACCGCCTGATCGAGGAGGCCGCCCGGGTTGTCGCGCATGTCGAGGACGACGCCGCGCAGACCACCTGCCGCCGCGCTCTCCGCCGCACCACGATCGAGCGCGCGGCGCAGCTCTTCGGTCGTCGTCTCCTGAAAGGCGCGCAGCTTCACGTAGAGCACGCGGTCGGGCAGCACGCGTGAGGTGACGGCCTGCACGCGGATGATCTCGCGGCGCATGGTGAGCTCGATCGCCGCTTCCGTGCCGGGACGGCGCACGCGCACGCGCACCTCGGTGCCGGGCTCGCCGCGCATCACGCGCACCGCCTCGTCGATCGGCAGATCGCGCGCGCCGCGGCCGTTGATCGCGAGGAACTGATCGCCAGCGCGCATCCCGGCGCGCTCTGCGGGTCCGCCCTCGAAGCAGCCGCTGATCGTCAGCCAGCCATCGCGAATGTCGATCTCGACGCCGATGCCACCGAAGCGCCCCTCGGTGTCGCTCGTCAGGATGCGATATTGCTCGGGGTCCATGTACGCGCTGTGCGGGTCGAGCGTCGCGACCATGCCGCGGATCGCGCCGTGGATCAGCGCGTCTTGGTCGACCTCTTCGACGTAGTTCGCCTCGACGTGCGCGAGCGCGCGCGCGAACACACCGAGGTTGCGGAACGGGCTCGCGCGCTCTGGCACCGCACGCGCGACGCCCGCGACGAGCAGCACGAGCACCAGCCCAGCGCCGAAGATCGCTCCGCCCGCCGCGATCGCCAGCGTCTGCAGGCGCGTGCGTGACGCCTGGGCGCGACGACGCGGCGTACGTCGCGCCGCCGTCACTGCGTCAGTCTCGTCCCCGTCGTCGCTTGGCGCGCTCTCGACTCGCTCGATCGTCTTCGACATCTTGCCTCCCGGCGGCCGCGACGCTTCGCCTGCATTGACAGGCTGACGTGTCCCCGTGTAGTACCACGAGGCACACGCGAACGCGGTCACCGACACGGGACCACCCGGGTCGCATCGGGATCGCGAACGCGAGCCACTGGGAGGAGAACGGCGTTCATGGCTGGCACCGACAAGCGAAAGCAAAGTCTCTACTTCCCGGAGTCGATGCTGCAGGAGATCCAAAAAGAAGCGGCGCGGCTCGACCGCTCGCTCTCGTGGATCGTGCAGCGATGCGTGAAGATAGGCCTGTCCGACATTCGGAAGCTCCCGAGCGTCAACGAGCCCGACGACGCGGAGACGGACGACCCGCGCGGCCGCGACGACGAGTAGCCTCGATCGCGGCTGATGGAGTACGACCGGACCGGCTTCGCGACGGCGCCTGACGGAACGCGCCTCTTTTACGGAGTCCGCGGCAGCGGTCCTGCGCTCATCCTCGACGATGGGATCGGCTGCGACGGCTGGGCGTGGGAACACCTGCAGCCGCACTTCGCGGCGACGCACACCGTGGTGCACTGGCACTACCGCGGCCATGGGCGGAGCGCGGCACCGCGCGATCGCACGCGCATCGGCATCGTCGATCTCGCCGACGATCTGATGGCGGTGCTCGATGCGGTCGGCGCCGAGCGTCCGGTGCACATCGGCCACTCCATGGGCACCCAGGTATGTCTCGAGACCTGGCGGCGCCATCCGACGCGCACAGCAGCGCTCGTGCTCGTCTCCGGCAGCTATGGCCGCGTGACCAGCACCTTTCACGGCAGCGACACACTCGACGATGTGCTGCCGGGCATTATCGAGCTGGTGCGCAAGCACAAGGGCGTCGCGCGCGCGCTGTGGGGCCGGATGCCGCCGCGGCTGTCGTTTCGGCTGGCGAAGATGTTCGGCGAGGTCGACGGACTCGCGCTCCACGAAGACGACTTCGTGCGCTACATGGAGCATCTCGCGAGCATGGACCCGAACCTCTTTCTGGAAATGCTGGAGCGCGCCGGAGAGCACAGCGCCGAAGACGCGCTGCCGGGCATCGACGTGCCGGTGCTGGTCGTCTCGGGCGAGCGCGACACGTTCACGCCGCCGGCGCTCTCGCGCTTCATGGCGGAGCGCATCCCCGGCGCAGAATATTTCGAGCTGCGCGGCGCGTCCCACGCTGCGCCAATGGAGCAGCCGGCCTCGCTCGAGCTGCGCATCGAGAAGTTCCTGCGCGAGCGCGTGCGTGAAGCGCGCATGCCAGTCGCGCTCGTGGGCGACGGCGCAGCGTGACCACGCGCGCACGACGCGCGCTTCACGCACGCGCGCTCGCGGTGTTCGTCGCCAGCTGCGCGCTGATGCTCGTGTGCGTCGCCGGCGCGCCGACCGCGCCCGCGCAGCGGAGGCCGCGGCGCACGCTGGCGGAGATGGGCGTGGTGATCCCGCCGGAGAACGCCGCTGACCTCGCCGCGCCGATCGCGCGACCGGCACCTGGCGATCTCGCGGCGCGTGGTGCGCGTCTGTTCGATGCGATCGTGCACGACGCGCCGAACCGCGCGCTCGAGCTGTTCTTCCCGCGCGGCCCGTTCCTCGTGCTCAAGGGCATCGACGATCCGGGCCACTATCACGGCGTGCTAGTGCGCCACTACGTCAGCGACATCCACGCGCTGCATACCGAGCTTCTGGACCTCGATCGCGCGCGCTTCGTCGGCCTCGAGCTCTCGCGGCGCTGGACCTGGCAGGCGATCCGCAGCGAGGCGAACGCGCTGCCCTATTGGGCCGTGCGTCACTCGCTGCTGCGCTACAGCGTCGACGGTGAAGAGCGCAGCTTCGAGGTGAAGGCGCTCATCCACTGGGGCCCACGCTGGTACATCACGCACTTGAAGTGAGCGCGCGCAGTCGCGCGGATGCGTGAGTCGGTCAGTAGTCGGCGCGGAACAGCTGCTGGCCCATCAGGAGGAGCGAGCCTTTTTTGACGGTGCGCTCGTTGCGGACCCGCGTGAACGTGCCGTTCGAGCTGCCGACGTCGGTGAGCACGACCTTACCGCCCTCCGAGTGGATGCGGCAGTGCAGGCCCGAGACGTAGCCATCTTCCGGGAAGATGATGTCGCCGCGCTCACGCCCGAGGTGCATGCCACCGGGCGGGATCGGGAAGGCGTTGCCCGTCGTCTCGCGACCGATCAGCAGGCTGATGCGGCCGAGGTAGCCCGGATTCGGGCTGCCCATGAGCTCGACACCGTCCACGCCGCGCGCGGGCGCGGGGATCGGCTCGAAGCGCAAGATCTCCTGACCGACGCGGAAGATCGCGCCGGGCTCGAGCTCGTGCGGCACGTCGCGCTCGATGCGGACGTAGATGCCGTTGAGGCTGTTCTGGTCGGCGACGACCAGGTCAGCGCCCTTGAACGTGAAGACCGCGTGGCGCGGCGAGAGATAGCTGTCCGTCGCGAACGGACCGCCGGCGTCCCGACCGACGACGGTCATCTCTTGCAGCGGGAAGGTGTCGCCCTCCGATCCGTCGGGGCGGATCAGCGTGAGGACCCCACGGCTCGCGCCGGTCGACGCGGCCGGTCCAGCTGCCGGTGCGCGCGCAGCCGGCGCAGCCGACGCAGCGGCGGCGAGCGCCGTCATGTCGTTGCCGCAGGTGCCGCAGAACTTGAAGCCGGGCGGCACCATCGTCGCGCACTGGGGGCACTTGATCGGCCCAGCGGCTGCAGCCGGAGCGGCCGCACCGCCGAACTGAGCAGGCTTCGCCTGCGCTGCGGGCGGCACACCGAAGCCTGCTGGCGCGGGTGTGGTTGCACCAAAGCCTGCTGGCGCCGGGGCGGGCGCACCGAAACCTGCCGGTGCCGGCGCACCGAAACCTGCTGCTGGGGCGCCGAAGCCACCACCACCTGAACCAGAGGCACTAGGTCCTGCAGCGCCGAAGCCAGCACCCGGCGCCGCTACCGGAAGTCCGGCAGGGGGCGTGGGGGCCGTAAAGCTCTTCGGCGCATGCGCGGCGTCGCGCGGGAGTTCCGCGCCACATCCGAGGCAGAACTTGTAGTGATCCTGATTCTCCTTGCTGCACCGCGGGCAGACGATCACGGAGGTCCTCCTGACGGACTCGTTAGAACGGCCCGCAGAATAGTGGCCTAACGTCCGCGGGGTCAAGCAGAGGAACGTAGATGGCGCGAACAGGTTCACGTATGCTTTCGCGGTCCAAGGCATGCTGACCTGCCCCCAGTGCAAGGCGATGGTGCTCCCCGCCGACATTGTCTGCCGCCAATGCGGTGAGACTCTGCCGGTGCGCGAGAGCGATGCGCCACCCCCGCCGGATACGCTTCCGGGCACGCGGATCGCCGGCAACTACGAGATCCTCGACCTGCTCGGCGAGGGCGCGATGGGCCGTGTTTATCGGGCGAAACAGCTGTCGCTCGACAAGGTCGTCGCGATCAAAGTGCTGCACAAGCACCTCGCCTCCGACCCAAAGTTGGCGAAGCGATTTCACCGCGAGGCGCGCGCGGCGAGCCGGCTCTCGCACCCCAACTCGCTGCAGATCATCGACTTCGGCGCGGCCGAGGACGGCACGCTCTACATCGCGATGGAGTTCCTCGAGGGCGACGATCTCCAAGCGACCATCGAGCGCGAGGTCCCGTTCACGCCGGCGCGCATCGCGCTGCTGATGGGTCAGATCCTCTCGGCGCTCGACGAGGCGCACCACGCGGGGATCATCCACCGCGATCTCAAGCCGGAGAACGTGCTCGTGCTGAAGGCCGGGCGCGGCGCCGGCGAGCGCGTGAAGGTGTGCGACTTCGGCATCGCGAAGATTCAAGAGTCGGAGGGCGGCTCGGCGATCACGATGGCTGGCTTCGTCTGCGGCACGCCGGAGTACATGGCGCCCGAGCAGGCGCGCGGTGACGAGCTCGACTCGCGCGCCGATCTCTACTCGGCCGGCGTCATCCTCTATCAGATGTTGACGGGCTCAGTGCCGTTCACCTCGGACACGGCGCTCGGCACGATCACCAAACACTTGGTCGAGCCGCTGGTTCCGCCGCGCAAGCGACGCCCCGATCTGCGCATCCCCGAAGCGCTCGAGCAGGTCGCGATCAAGTCGCTCGCGAAGGAGCGCGGCGATCGCTATGCGAGCGCTGCGCTGATGTCGGAGGCGCTGACCGACGCGGTGCGCGCGCTCGGCGAACGCGCGAGCCTGCCGATCGCGAGCGGCCCGCCGCAGAGCGAGCCCGCAGGGCCGGTGGAGGTCGATCGCAACGCGCGCACGCTCGACGAGCTGCCGGCGCAGGGACGATCGCGGAGGCCAGTGCTCGTCGTCGGCAGCGTGCTGCTGCTCGGCGCCGCGGCGTTGGCCGCGTATCTCGCGTTCGGCGGCGGCCAACCAGTGAACGCAACGGTCGCGACGACGAGCGAAGACGCGGGCGTTCCCACAGGCATCGACGATCCGTCGGCGATTGAAGGCGCCAGCGAGCCCGATGCAGGCGCAGAGCCGAACGACGCAGGCGCGCTCGAAGCCACCGACATCGCACCGGTGAGCGTCGACGCTGGCGCCGCGAGCACGGGAGGGCGCAACGGTCGACGGCACACGAATGCGGACGATGTGGAGCCCACGCCACCTATCGTCGCGCCGACCGTCGTGCAGCCGCCGGTGCTGCCGCCCGTCCAGCCAGCGGTGCAGCCGCCGGTGCTTCCACCGACCGCAGGCGTCTCCGCGTTCGACGAAGGGCGCCGCTTGTTTCTCGCCAACGACGTGCCCGGCGCGATCGCCCGCTTCGAGCAGGCCGCGCGCGAGACGCCGAACAACCCACGCGTGCAGAAGGAGCTCGGCCGCGCGTACATGCGCGCGGGCAACGTGCCGCGCGCCGTCGCCGCGTACCGGCGCTATCTCGATCTCGCGCCGCAAGCGAGCGACCGCGCGATCATCGAGCGCATCCTCGAGCAGAGCGGCGGCTGAGCATGAAGCGCGACGACGACGAGCCCGCGTCGTCGATCGCGCGCGTGGCCGCCGCCGATCTCGAGTCCACGGAGAAGGGCATCGCGATCGGCGCGCGCGGCTCGACGCCCATCGCCGATCCATTCGACACGCCGCTGATGAACGCGGTGCTCGTGCGCTGGCACGATCTGCTGCGCATCACGCTCGTCGATCCATGGCCGTGTTTTCGCGTTCGTTGGCGTACGCGCGGAGGCAAGTGCGAAGACGCCTTCGGGCCTGCGGACGGCGAGAGCGAGAGCACATTCTCATTCGCGGTGATCCGCTTGGTCGAGGCAACGACGCGGCGCAGTCCGCTGCTCGTCTCGCGCGGCTGGCTCGACGTTCCCGACGTCGATTGGGAGCCAGTCGCCGCGCTGCCGGTGCTCGAGCAGGTGGTGACGCGCTACGAGGCCGGCGCGTTTCGCACCTCGGCGCGAGACGTCGAGCGACAGGTCGTCAGTGTGCTCGCGCGACGCGGCGCACCGAGCACTTTCGACGCGCTGCTCAGCCGGCTCCACTCGAGCCCCGGGCGACCGCTCGCGCGGATTCCGCAGGAGGTGCTGGTGACCGAAGACGAAGACGTCTACGTGCGCTTCCGCGACAAGAGCTGCGCGCGCATTCCGCTCGCCGCGCTGCGTGTGCGCATCGATGTGCGGTCGAACGCCTTCACCGAGCCGGACGACGCGTTCTACGTATTTGGCCGCGCGACGCGCCTGCTCCTACTGGATCGCGGCAAGTGTCCGGTCGCGCAGCTGTTCGACGCGCGCCTGGCGCAAAAACGCTCGATCGCGGCGCCAACGAAGCCGCCATGATCGAGCGCGCGCAGCAGGAGTGACGAGCGCGCGTAGACGCTCGCGTGTTGTCTCAGGCCGTCATCTCGACGCGCAGCAGCTGCTTGCCGAGGAACAGATATTCGCCATGGACGAGCTCACGCTCGCCGTGGATGCGCACGTACGTGCCGTTCTTCGAGCCGACATCGACGAGCGCGTATTTGCCCTGCGGCGAGAGCTCCACCTTGGCGTGCGCGCCGGACATGTAGACGTCCTCGGGGAAGTTGAGGTCGTTCTCTTCGCGGCCGATCGAGATCGAGTTCTCACGCGCGCACACGACGAGGCCGGTGTGACCGCCGCGGAGGATCTGCGTGACGCGGAACGGGCTCGGCCGCTTCGGCGACGAGTAGAAGTACGTCATGTCCGGATCGGGACCCGAGGTGTCCTTCGGCGTCGCGTCGAGGCGGAACACCTGCTCGCCGCAGAGGAAGAGGTCGCCCGTCTCGAGCGGCACGGGCTGACGCAGGCGTATGTAGACGCCGTTCGCGCTGCCCTCGTCGCGGACGAAGAGCTTGTCGCCGCGGTAGACGAAATTCGCATGCTTCGCGGAGAGCCAGAAGTCCTCGGGGAAGAGGATCTGCGCGTCGGCGCGGCCGGCGACGTGATCGGTGCCCTGCAGCGAGTAGCTCAGGCCGTCGATGCCGCCGTCGCCGCGGATGAGGATGAGGCGCGCCTTGCCGGGCGACTGCATCGCGCCGAAGAAGCGCACCTGGAGCTCGACGATCTCCTGCGGTACCGAGCCGCCGCAGCGGCCGCAGAACTTGTGGCCCGAGGGGACCGGGGTCGAGCACTCCTTACAGACGTAGTTCCGGGCTTGCTCCATCAGCTCCTCCTGAGACGGTGCACGTTGAACTCGAGGCGTGACTGCGGGAGCGGCCGTTGTCTGCCACGAAGCGTGGTCAGGCGCGGACGCCGCGGCGGAAGAATCGGCGAACGCTAAGGCAGGACGTGGAGCCCCGAGCGGACGATCACCGAGAAAGAGCGTGTTCGTACACTGCGGGCACGAGGCCGTTCCGAGCGGGCTGAACGTGTCGCACTTCCCGCATGCGATGCCGACCTCGAGCTTCATGACGACGCCGCACGTTGTAGGCCATCGACTATGTGCGCGTCAACAATGGCTTTTCGGCACTGTTTGGCAGGACGCATCCGCGTCGCGTCGGCAGAACGCATCCGCGTCGTGTCGGCAGAGCGCATCCGCGTCGCGTCGCCCGCGGGGATCATCGCGGCTCCGCCGGAGCGAGCGCGCGCTGCGCAGCGGTGCGGACGCGCGGCTCCGGGTCGCTGCTCGCCGCCATGGTGAGCGCGGCGCGTGCGTCCGCGTCGGAGCTCGCGGCGAGCGCGCCAGCGGCGGCTTCACGCACGAATGCGTACGAGTCGTCGCGCAGCGCGTCGAGGAGCGCGGCGCGCGCGATGCGGGTAGACGCCTCGCTGCCGTCGAGGAAGCGGCCGAGCGCGACCGCGGCGCGTGCGCGCAGCGACCAGTCGTCGCCGCTGCGCGCGAGCCGCGCGACGCGCGCGAGGGCCTCTTCGCCGTCGGACGCAGAGACGACGTCGATTGCGGTGCGACGGACCGCCGACGCCGAGTCGTCGAGCGCGGCCGAGACGGCGACGTGTGCGTCGGGCGCGTCGACGCGCGCGAGCGTGCGGGTCGCGGCGGCGCGCACCGAGGCGTCGGGGTGTTGCGCCGCGCCGAGCAGCGCCGGCAGCAGCGCGCGGCCCAGCTCGACCAGGGCCGCCCTACCCGCGCTGCGCTGCGCATCGGGCCAGGCGTCGACGCTCGCGCTCAGTGGTCCGAGCCCGACGCCGGGTCCGCTGCCGCTCGAGAGCACGTCGAGCGCCGCGCGCACGCGCTCGATGGGGCCGGCGAGCGCGTCACGTGCGCCGTCGGCGAGCGCGTCGATGTGCGCTGCGAGCTCGACGGATCCGACCGCTGGCGTCGCCTCGAGCTCGATGAGTCGCGCGACATAGCCGCGCGCCGAGACCGGCACCGCCGGCGTCGGCAAAGCTGCGCCCGACGTGTCGCGCGAAGATCGCGCGAGCGCTGCGCCAGCCGCCGAGCGAAGCGTCGCATCGGCGCCGAAGATCGCCTGCGCGAGCGCTTGCTGCGCGCGCGGGTCGGCGATGCCACCAAGCGCGAGCGCTGCGGCACGCGCCACCGCGACGCCTCGACCGCGCAGCGCTGCGACGAGCACCGGCACGCTCTCCGGACGCGCGAGGCGACCGAGCGCCCACGCCGCCGCCGCCATCACGTCGAGGCTCGGATCGCGCGCCAGCAGCGACTCGAGCGCCTCGCGCGCGCTGAGCTCCCGGGCGACGCCGAGCCCGAGCGCCGCGAAGGCGCGCACCGAAGGATCGCCGTGCGCGGCGAGCCCGCGCAGCGACGTTGCCTGCGCGCGCGTCGCGCTCCGCGCCAGCGCCCAAGCGGCCGCATCACGGAGCCGCGCCTCTGGGCCGTTGGCGAGCGCGGCGAAGCGTGTCGCTTGCTGCGCGGTCGGCGTCCCGAGCGAGCCTGCCGCGACCAGCGCGCGCGCACGCAGCATCGTGTCGCCGTCGGCCTCGGCGAGCGCGAGCAGCGGGCCCGCGGCGTTGACGTTGCCGAGCTCCGTCAGCAGTCCGACGGCGGTGTTGCGCTGCGCCGGATCGGGCTCCGCGAGCGCCTCGAGCAGCGGCTTCAGCGCGCGCCCACCGATGCGCCCGAGCCGCGCGCGCGCAGCATCTCCGACGGCGTCGCGGCGACGCGCCGCGAGCGCGAGCGGACCGACCAGCGCCTCGTAGAGCTCGACGACCAAGCGGCGCAAGACCGGTCGCTGCGGGCTCGCGAGCACCAGCGGCAGCAGCTCCTGCTCGAGCGTCTCGAGCGTGCCAGCGCCGAGGTGAATCTGGATCGACGCGCGCGCCGCGCGAGCGACGAGATCGTCGTCCGGCGACGTCCGCACGACGCGGCGAAAGAGCGCGTCGGCGTCGCGCAGCTGCCCGGACGCAAGATGAATCTCGGCGAGATCGAAGTACGTCGCGAACAGGCGATCGTCGAGCTCGATCGCGCGCCGATACGCCGCGATCGCGTTCGTCACGTCCTGCCGCGCACGATACAGATCGCCGAGGCGGCGCTGCCCAGCGGCGTCGTCGGGGCTGCGCTCGACGGCGCGGCGCGCGTACGCGATCGCATCGGCGTCGCGGTAGAGCGCGAGCGCGTGCTCCGCCATGCGCTGCAGGTACGTCGCGGCGCGCCGCTCGTCGGCCTCGACCAGCCGCTCGAGCACGGCGATCGCGCCCGCGAGATCGCCGCGCACCGTCCGCGCGCGCTCGAGCGCGAGCAGCGACTCGACGTCGCCCGGAGCCGCCGCGACGATGCGATCGAGCACGCGCTCGGCGTCCGCCGCGCGCGGCGGCGTGGAGCGCGCGTAGGCCTCGGCCAGGAAGCGCCCCGCCTCGAGATCGGGCGGCTCCCCGCGGAAGGTGCGGTCGAGCTCCGCGAGGCGACGCGGCAGCTCGCGCGCGCGTCCCCACAGTGCGACGATGCGCTGCCGCGCCTCACGCCGCTCCGCGCGATCGGTCGCGGTCGTCAGCACGCGCTGCCAGATCTCGGCCGCCTGCGTGCTCTCGCCGGCGCGCTCGAGCACACCCGCGAAGCCGCGCAGCGACTCGACGTCCGCGGGATGGAGGCGCACGGCCTCGCGGTAGGCGGTGAGCGCATCCGGCAAGAAGTCGTGATCGGCGTAGATGCCGCCGAGCGTCGCGTAGGCGCGCGCTTGATCCGTCTCCACCGTGAGGATACGGCGCCAGGTGGCGCGGGCGCCCTCGGCGTCGCCTGCCTCGAGCTGCTGCGTGCCGAGCGCGACCAGGTGCGTCGGATCATTCGGCTCGATGCGCGCGAGCAGCGCGACCTCTTCGGCCGCGAGCGCGCCTTCGTTCCAGCGCGTGTAGAGCTCGGCGAGCGCGCGGTGCACGCGCGGCTCGCGCGCATGACGACGGCTGGTGTCGCTCGCGAGGCGCAGCGCTTCCTCGCGGCGCCCGGTCTGCACCAGCAGCTGCGCGAGCTCGACGACGAAGCGCGGCTCGCCCGGCACGGCGCGCAGCAGGGCGCGGTACTCGTCGACGACCTCGTCGAGGCGCCCCGAGCGCGCCAGCAGCTGCACCACGCGGAGGCGCGTGTCGACATCGCGCGGGCTCGACGCGAGCACGCGACGATACGCCGCCAGCGCCTCGGCCTCGTGGCCGAGCTCGTCCTCGATCGCAGCGCGCGCCGCGGTCGCCTCCGGCCGCGCGTCGGTGCGCAGCATCGCGGCGAGATCCGCGAGGCGGCCCGCGCGGCGATACGTGTCGGTGAGCACCTCGTAGAGCTCGCGTCGCAGGCCACTCTCCTGCGTCGCGCGGAGACCCTCTTCGAGCGCGGCGATGGCGCGCGTCGCGTCCCCTGCGTCGCGATAGGCGCGGCCGAGATCGCGCAGCAGCGGCCCGAGCACGCGCGTGTCACCGCGCAGCCGCTGACGCACACGCTCGAGCTCCGCGGCGGCGCGGACGTGCTCGGTGCGCGCCGTGAGCGCCCGCGCATATTCGGTGACCAGATACACGCTCGCTGCGCGCGCGGGGACGAGCCGATCGTAATACGCGCGTGCGGCATCCCAGTCGCCGGCGTCCATCGCGATCTCCGCGACCTGCCGCACGATCTCCTGCCGCGAGGCGTCGTCGCGGACGTGCGCGAGCGCGCTGTCGTAGAGCGTGCGCGCCTCGGCCGCGCGACCGTCCGCGCGCACCAGCGCCGCCAGCGCTGCGATCGGCGCCGGCTCTTCCGGACGGAGACGCGCCGCCTCGCGATAGAGGCGCTCCGCATCCGCGCTGCGACTCTGCGATCGGTAGAGCGACGCAACGACCATCCGCGGGCCGTACGCGCTCGCGTGCGCGGCGACCTCTTGCTCGATCGACGTCACCAGCACGTCGATCCCGCCGTCGCGCTCACGCACCAGCTCGATCAAGCGCTGCAGCGCGAACGCTGCGCTCGGATCGCCGTCGAGCACGCGGCGATAGCGCGCGATCATCGCGTCACGGCGCGCTGCTTCGGCCGTCGCAGCGGCGGCGCCCGGCGGGTTCGGCTGTGCGGCGACGACGCCGCCTGGCCGCGTGCCGCCTGGTCGCGCTCCACCGGGCCGCGTGCCACTGGGGCGCGTGCCACCGGGCCGCGTGCCGCCCGGTCGCGTTCCTCCAGGCCGCGTTCCACCCGGACGCGTGCCCCCGGGTCGCGTGCCCCCGGGTCGCGTGATGGACCAATCGTCCTGCGCGCGCGCGCCCGGCGCGACACCGCCCACGATCAGCAGCGCGCCGAAGAAGACTGCGAGCGGCTGACCGAGCGCGCCTGCCGTCGTGCGGCTCGAGGCGCTGCGCATGGCTCCGCAAGGCATTGCGCTGAGCATGCCGTGGACCATGCGGCATGTCGAACGCGCGCAGCAGATGGTGCGCAGCGAACGGCCCGCGGCAGACGGCGCGCGCAGAGCTCGCGCCGCGCGCTGCATCAGCGCGTCACGGCACGCAGAACGTGCCGTCGCAGGTCTGCAAGGCGCTGTAGCACTCGACCGCGGTGCCACATGGCGCCGCGCAGGCGCTCGCGCGACAGCTGCCCGGAAAGAGGAAGTCGTCGGGCGTCGACCCGAGTGGCGCGCACTCGGCATCGGCGGTGCACGCGCGCATCTGCGAGGCCGCGAAGAACGTCGTACACGTCGTGAGGCGCGGCAGACAGTTGTTCGTGTCGATGTTGCACGCCGTCCCCTGCGGACACGAGCCGTCACTCGCGCACTGCGCGACGCACACGCGCTCGTACGGCGTGTCGCGCTGCAGGCAGCGCGTCGCGAACGTCCCGACCGCGCCGGTGCAGTCCGCGTCGAGCTTGCACGGCGCGCACTGCGCGGGCACGAACGCGCGACACACGCCGAACGCTACGTCGCATACCGGCGCGACCGCGCCGCAGTCGTCGCTGGTGCGGCACTGCACGCAGCCCCCCGTGCGCGGGTAGCAATGCGGCAGCGCCGAGTCGCTGCACGTCACCGTCGCGCACGGGTCGGGCGTGCCAGCGTCGGGCATGCCCATGTCCGGACGCGGCGTGCTGCGGCTCGCGCAGACGCCGCGCGTGCACTGCTCGCTCGGTGCGCAGTCGCCGTCATCGCTGCAGCCCGCGTAGCAGCGCCCTTGCAGACAGACCTCACTGGAAGCGCAGCCGCTGCTCGTCCCAGGTGTCGCTCCGCCATCGCCTGCGGGCGCGGTCGAGGTGCACTCGATGCCGAGATCGCGCGGCGTCGCGGGGAACGACGGCAGGTCCTCGCCACACGCAGAGAGCAGCACGACGGCGACCAATCCGAGGGAAGCGACGGAAGCGAACGAACGAGCGAGCTCCATAGGGCGCCGAATCTACCACGACGATCAGCCATTGCGCCGACCGCAGCGCCCGATACCCTACGGCCCCCATGCCACACGTTCACGCCGGCGCCCTCCTCGAGCGCGCCCCCGGGCCGCGCTACCTCGCGCGCCTCCACTTCGCCGAGGTCGCGCTGCGCGCTCCTCTCCCTCGTCCCGCCACGCTCACTCGCTGGCGCGCGGCGCTCCCGGAAGGCTTCGTCCTGTCGATCGTCGCGCCGAAGACTAGCGTCGTCTCGGCGAAGGGTCCGCTGCGCTTCGACGACGCGCTCGACGCCGGCCTTACGTGGCTGCGCGCGTCGGCGGACGCGCTGAAGGCGCAGTTCGTCGTCGTCCCGACGCCCGCCAGCCTCACCACCGGGCAGCGCGATCGCGATCTGCTCGGGGCGTACGTCGAGCGCCTCCGCGCGGGCGCGCCGGACCGGAAGATCGTCTGGGCGCCGACCGGCCTGTGGGAGCCGGAGGCCGCGCAGATCTTCGCGGCGCGCCTCGGCATCTTGTGCGCGTTCGATCCGCTCGAGGCGACCGCGCCCGATGGCCCGATCGTCTACGGGCGCCTCGAGGCGATGGGCGGCCGGCAGCGCTTCACCGATCCGCTGCTGCGCGATGCATCGGAGCTCCTCGACGCAAGCGAAGCGACGGACGCGTACATCGCGATCGCGTCGCCGCAGTCGTTTCAGCAAGCGAGCCGTCTCGCCCAGATCGCCAGCGACGCGACCCCCACGGGCAGCGGCGGCGTGGTCGAAGGCGAGGACGCACTCGATGAAGACGACCTCGACGACGAAGACGACGAAGACGACGAAGACGAAGACGACGACGAAGACGACGAAGACGAGAACTGACGTTGGACCAGGCGGGCGCGCTAGCGGCACTGAGCGGCGCCCGCGTTCGACGCGTCGATCTTCCTGCGCCGCGCCTGCTCGCGATCGCGCTCGACGCAGGCTGCACGATCGTCGTCGGCACGGCGCGCTCGGCGCGTGGCGTCGGCATCGTCGATGCGCCGCCGAAGGGTGAGCCGGCGACGGCGCTCGCGCGCAAGCTGCGGCTGCACCTCGAGGGTGGGGAGCTCGTCGAGGTTCGCGTCGATGGCGCAGCGATCGTGCTCGCGTTCCGTCGCGGCGCAGAGGTCGCTTCGCTCGCCTGTGTGTTCGACGGGGCCGAGGGCGCGCTCGTGCTGCTCGACGGCGCGCAGCAGATCTTGCACGCGAGCGACGGCCGCACTTTCGCGACAGGCGAGCGTTTCACCGCGCCACCTGCGCGCGTGCCGCTGCTGCTGCCGCAGTCGCTCGCCGAGCTCGAGACCGCGGGCGACGCGGTGGTTCGTGCGCGCGCAGCCGCGGACTTCGAGGCGCGCCGAGTCGCCCTCGGCCGCGCGGTGCGGCGCGGGCTCGAGCGCGCGAGCCGTCGTCTGGTCGCGATCGGCCGCGACCTCAGCGCGAGCGCAGAAGCCGACACGCTGCGCATGCGCGCGTCGCTGCTACTCGCGCACGCGCACGAGGTCGCCGACGACGCCACCGAGATCGTCCTTCTCGACGAGAGCCACGAGCCGCCACAGCGGCACACGATCGCGCTGCCGCGCGAGCACGGCGGCCCGACCGGATCGCGCGCCGCCATCGCGGCCGCGCAGAAGCTGTTCGTTCGCGCGCGCAAGCTCGACACTGGCGCGCGCATCGCCGTCGAGCGACAGCGGCGCACCGAGGACGAGCGCACCAAGATCGCCGCACTGGTCGAGCGCGTCGACGCCGCCAGCGACGATCGCGCGCTCCACGCGCTCGCGGCCGAAGCCCACGCGCTCGGCGTCGTCGGCGCGCGCGGCGCACTCGAGGCCCGCGCGGATGTCTCCGAGAAGAAGCGCCGCGATCGCCCCGAAGAGCGCGTCCCATATCGTCGCTTCGTCGCGAGCGGAGAGCGCCCGGTGTTCGTCGGCCGCGGCGCCGCAGACAACGACGCGCTCACGCAGAAACACGCGCGCCCGCAGGACCTGTGGCTGCACGCGCGCGGCATCCCCGGAGCGCACGTCGTCGTCCCGCTCGGGCGCGGCGAGACCTGCCCGCCAGAGCTGCTGCTCGACGCAGCCACACTCGCGGCGCACTTCAGCGACGCGCGCGGCGAGCCGATCGTCGACGTACTCCACGCGCCGAAGCGCTTCGTCCGCAAGCCGCGCCGCTCTGCGCCTGGCGCAGTCGTCGTCGATCGCGAGAAGGTGATCGCGCTGCGCCTGGAGCCCAAGCGCCTCGCGCGGCTGCTCGCGGCCGAGTCGCTGGCCTGAGCGCCACGAACAGCGACGCCGTCGTCATGTGCTCAGCCGAAGCGCGCCCCGCAGACGGCAGCGCCACAGAACGCGAGCCGCACAAACAGGAACGTCCCAGTGGCTGAGCCACCGGGACGTCCCTCGCGCGGTCATGCCCTAATGGGGGCCGGAACCTGCGCGCCATCTTTGTATCTCTTGCTCGGCTCAGTCCTGTCCCCTTGGAGGACCGGCCCGAGCCCCGGGCACTCGCGGGAATGACCCAGCGAGCGCCGCGGGCGAGGCGAACTATCGCCTCCGCAATCATCCGACACGGCGCCTTGCCAGGCGCCGTGCGGGCCGCAGTTCAGAGATCGGAGGCCATGAGGGCCTCCGATGTCGCCCCGCGAGAGATCAGATCATCGGCTGGATCAGTTGCCGCCCATGCTGGTCGGCTCGCCGAAGGCGGGCGCTGCCGCTGCCTTCTTGCTGCCACCCTTCTTCGCCGCCTTCTTGGTCGCCTTCTTCGCGGCCGGCTTCTTGGCGGCGGCCTTCTTGGTCGCCTTCTTTGCTGCCGGCTTCTTGGCGGCGGCCTTCTTGGTCGCCTTCTTTGCTGCCGGCTTCTTCGCGACAGCCTTCTTGGCCGCCTTCTTCGCAGGCGCCTTCTTGGCGGTCTTCTTCGCTGCGGGCTTCTTTGCTGCGGGCTTCTTGGTCGTCTTTGCCTTGGCCATGATTTCTATTCCTCCTCTGGCTGTGTAAACCAGAACGATGTGAACCGTATTGTCACGTCACGTCACCTGTCAAGCCGCAACAACCATAATTTATATCTAACTTAGCGCTCTTTGATCATAGAGTGACAGTCGATATTCGTAATCTTACGAAATGATTCAAGAAAAACATATGGCGACTCAGACCCGCGGAAGTGTTGAGAAAGCACGATCTGGGTCGATCGGCCGATCGCGTTGACACCCTCGAGGGCTCGCTCTACGGTCCGCCAGCTTCGCCGGGGCGAGGCCAGCCAGGGGTGAGGACATGACGATGCTTCGAGTCAGGACGGCAGCAGTGGTCGGGGCGCTCGCGCTCCTCGTGGTCGGTCTTCTCGGCGGCGGCTGTGGCCCGTCCGACGAGCAAATTGCCGCGGAAAACCGCGTTCGCGAGCTCGAGCAGCAGCTCGCCGACGCCAACACGGCGCGAGAGGGGCTCGATCGGCGTCTCAACGAGATGACCACGACCAACGCCGCGATGACCGAGCGCCTGCGCGCGCTTGGGCAAAACGTCGAAGGACTGCAGTCCGATCTCGATCGAACGCAGCGCGCGCTCACCGAATTACAGGAGCGCGAGCGCCAGGCGCAGGCGCGTCTCGCCACGTTCCGCCAGATGATCGATCGCTTCCGCGCGATGATCGCCAGCGGCCGGCTTCGTGTGCGCATCGTCCGCGGCCGTATGGTCGTCGAGCTGCCGGACAACATCTTGTTCGAGTCGGGCGAGGCTGAGCTGAAGGACGCTGGCGAGGCGGCGCTCGCCGAGATCGTCGAGGTCCTCAAGACCATCCCGGGCCGTGAATTCCAGGTCGCCGGTCACACCGACAACGTGCCGATCCGCTCGCGCCGCTTCCCTTCGAACTGGGAGCTGTCCACCTCGCGCGCCGTCGCCGTCGCAAAATTCATGATCGAGCGCGGTCTTCCGGGTGGTCGCGTCTCTGCGGCGGGCCACGCCGAGACGGCGCCGGTCGCCTCGAACGACACGCCCGAGGGGCGCCAGCAGAACCGCCGCATCGAGATCATCCTGCTGCCGAACCTCGACGAGCTGCCCGATCTCTCGTCGCTCGAGGGCTCGCAGCCGCCGCCCGCGGCCACGCCGACCCCGCCGCGCTGAACGCAAGCCCGTTGAACCATCGCAGTCCCGCCGATTGGTTCGGTGGGCTGCTCGCTGTCCCGATCCGGCGCGGTGTGCGTTGGGATCGGTCGAGGCAAGCCTGACACCTGGACTCCGCCGGCCCGCTCCGGTAGGCTCGGCCCGCTTCTGCGCTCCCCAGCGCTTCCGCTCTCCACGAGAAACGGTCTCGTGAGGGAATACGGATCACTGGGGCAGGGTTCGAAGCCGACCTACCGGACATGTCGACCGGCGGGACCGTATATGCGCGACCCGGCACGCCCCGCGCGTGACCTCGGTCGGTGGAGGATTCCTTCCATGCAGGCTCGTACCGAGAAGCTCTTCAAGGTCGGTGACAAGGCTGTCTATCCCGCGCAGGGAGTAGCCGAGGTGGTCTCGATCGAAGAGAAGGACATCGCCGGCAACCGCCAGCAGTTCTATGTCCTTCGGATCCTCGACACCGATCGCAAGATCATGGTCCCGGTGAACAACGCAAAGTCCGTTGGCCTGCGCGCGCCGATCACCGAGACGGAGATCCGAGAGATCTTCGAGATCCTCAAGGAGCAGACGGTCGCCTTCGACAATCAGACGTGGAACCGCCGCTACCGCGGGTTCATGGACAAGATCAAGACCGGCAGCGTGTTCGACGTCGCCGAGGTGATGCGCGATCTGTATCGCCTCAAAGCAGAGAAGAGCCTCTCGTTCGGTGAGCGCCGCATGCTCGAGACCGCCCGCTCCTTGATCGTCAAGGAGATCGCCGTCGCGCGGCACAAGCCCGAAGAGAAGGTCCGCGCCGAGATCGAGAAGATCTTCGACGCGAACTGAGCCGCGAGGGTGTAGGCTGCGGGCTGACTTGGGCAACCGGGTCAGTCTTCTCGTCCCGCACACCCCGCTTCGTTGGGGCGCGCGGGATCGCCGTGTGGCGTGGCTGGGCCGCGTCGCTTCTCGGATGTGGGTCCCTCATCGCTCCGCTCGGATGTGGGTCCGCCCGCGTCTTCTCTCGGATTCCGTGACGCCTCGTGCGTCGCACCAACTTCCGTCCGTGCGCGCGCTCTCGGGTGAGCGCCCGGGCCACAGCTTCTTAGGTTCGGATGGGCCACAACTCGCTCGTCATCAACGTCGACATCGGCGAAACGCGCGTCGCACTGATCGAGAACGGAATCCTCGCGGAGCTCTTCGTCGAGCGCACCCGCGACCGTAGTCCGGTCGGCAACATCTATCTCGGCAAGGTCACCCGCGTGCTCCCCGGCATGCAGGCGGCGTTCGTCGACATCGGCCTCGATCGGGCAGCGTTCCTGCACGTCGAGGACATCGTCGCCGAGGAGGACTTCGAGGCCGTCGGCGCCGGCGAGTCCGACGAAGAAGACGAAGAAGACGACAAGAAGAAGTCGAAGCGGATCACCCGCAAGACCCCGATCCGCGACGTGCTCAAAGAGGGGCAGTCGATCATCGTGCAGGTCAGCAAGGGCCCGATCTCGACCAAGGGCGCGCGCGTCACGAGCCACATCTCGCTGCCCGGCCGCTACGTCGTCTACATGCCGACGGTCGAGCACATCGGCATCAGCAAGCGCATCGGCAACGAGAAAGAGCGCAAGCGACTGCGCGAGACGATCGAGGCGTTCAAGCCGCCGCAGGGCGGGCTGATCGTGCGCACGGTCGCAGCTGGCCTGACGAAGAAGCAGCTCAAGGCTGATGTCGGCTATCTCGTCAAGACGTGGAACGAGACCATGAAAAAGCGCGAGACCACCTCGCGCGCACCGGCGCTGCTCTACGACGATCTCGACGTAATCTTGCGCGCCGCGCGTGACCTCTTCACCGAGGACGTCACCAAGTTCGTCATCGACAGCCCGACCGAGCACGAGCGCCTGGTGAGGTTCGTCGAGGACTTCATGCCGGAGCGCGCCGGCGACATCGAGCACTACAGCGGCTCGGAGCCCATCTACGACGAATACGGCATCGAGGACGAGATCGCGCGCGCGCTGTCGCGCAAAGTGCCGCTGCCCTCAGGCGGCTATCTGATCATCGATCAGGCCGAGGCGCTCACCGCGATCGACGTCAACACCGGCCGCTTCACCGGCAAGGGCAAGGACGTCGAAGAGACGATCTTCCAGACGAACTGCGAGGCGGTGAAGGAGATCGCGTATCAGCTGCGCTTCCGCAACATCGGCGGGCTGATCGTCCTCGACTTCATCGACATGGAGCGCGCCTCGCACCGCGAGAAGGTCTACAAGACGCTGCTCGACGTGCTCAAGCACGACAAGGCGAAGACCACCGCGGTCCGCATCAGCGAGCTCGGCTTGGTCGAGATGACGCGCAAGCGCACGCGTGAGTCGCTCGGCCGCACTCTGAACGAGCCATGTTTCTACTGCGACGGCACTGGGCACCTGCAGAGCAAGGCCACCGTCTGCCACGAGATTTTGCGGCAGATCCGCCGCGAGAAAGACAACCTCCCCGGCTACAAGATCGTCGTGAACGCGCACCCCGCGATCTGCGACATGCTGCAACGCGAAGAGAAGGCCGCCGTCGAGGTCGCCTCGAAGAAATTCACGCGGCAGATCGTGGTAATGCCGAAACGGGACTATCATCTCGAGCAATTCGATCTCGCGGGGGCGTGACGTGACCGATTCTTCGAAGCCAAAGCCGAACGAAGCGACCTCTCCTGACGACGGCCTGACGCAGGCCGAACGCGACGAGGCCGAAGCGAAGCGGCGCGAAGAGCGCGTCACGATCAACAAAGAGTTCGAGTCGTTCGACGCGTTCATCCACGAGTACGTGACCAACATCTCGCGCTCGGGCGTGTTCGTGAAGTCAAAGCAGCCGCTGCCGGTCGGGACGCGCGTGAACCTGAAGTTCACCGTCATCATGGACGACATCGAGACGATCGAGGGCGTCGGTGAGGTCGTGCGCGTCGAGAACGATCCGCCCGGAATGGGCGTCGTCTTCACCGAGCTCAGCCAATATTCGAAGCACCTGATCGATCGACTGCTCACGGTGCCGCGCGCTGCGGCAGAAGACTGAGCACGCGGGCACGTGGGCGTGATTGATCGCTTTGCGCAGCTCGCTCGAGGGACGCTCGTGAGCCTCACCGACCGCACCTTCGGACGCACGCAGAAGCCGCTCGCGCAGCTGAGCGACGTCGAGCTCGAGGAAGAGCTGATCCGCCGCCGTCGTGCGCGCGCCGCAAAGCGCAGTGGTGGCGGGAGCGTCGAGGACGCGGTCAGCGAGTCACGCACACGCGCCGCTGCCAAGGCGGAGCCGCGCTCCCCACAGGAGCAACAGGTCACGCAGTACTACGCGAACCTCGAGCTCGGCCCGGGCGCCACGCTCGACGAAGTACGCAAGGCGTACCGCGAGCTGATGAAGCGGTATCACCCGGACAAACACCTTGGCGATCCCGAGCGCCACAAAGCGGCCACCGAGCTCGCGCAGAGCCTCACGCGCGCCTACACGGCGCTGGTCGAGCTGCTGAGCAAGAAGTGACGCCTGGGGGGCGCGTTAGCGCGGCGGCAGCGGCTGCGGCGCAGGCGGCGCGGGCTGCGGCTCTGGCGCAGGCGGCTCCGGCGTGGCGGTTGGCTCGCTGGTCACGGCAGGCTCCGGCTGGGCGACGGGGAGCTCGCTCTGCACGATCTCGCTCTGCGCACCGGGCGGACGCGCCGCGGGATCGGAGTTGGGCATCTCGCTGGTCTGACGGTTGAGGTCGCCGCCACACGCGCCCGAGGCGAGCGAGAGGGCGAGGACCATCATCGAGTAGGTCTTGTGCATGCTCGCGAGAGAGCAACGCCTGTGCCGCCAGGTGAAGCGCGACCAACACGCGATGCGTCACGCGCGCGTGTCGAGCTGACCGTGGCGTCGCGCCCCACCTGAGCGCGTTCGCGATCGCGCTACGCGCGGCGGAGGACTGCGTTACTCACGGCGGAGCACTGCGTTACTCGCGCCCGAGGACTGCGTTACTCGCGGCGGAGAAAGCCGCTCTTTATGAGTTTCACGAGGATCTGGCTGGTGTCGAGATCGTTCGCGAGGCTCTTGTTGAGCACGGTCTCTACGTGGCCGTAATTGAACGCGAGCTGCAGCACATCGAGCTCTTCGGGGCCGAGGTCGCGCAGCGGCGGGATCAGCGGCATCGCCAGCTGCACGGTCGCGTGCATCGGCGGCATGTCGGCGCCGAGGCGGCGCAGCTCGTCGATCTGGCGCATCGCCTCCATCAGCACGCCCTCGACGGTCATCGTGATCGTCTCGAGGAACTCGCGCTCCTCGGGTGCGTCCATCTCGAAGGTGCCGTGCTCCCACGTGAGGATGCGGATCACGCTCTTCAGCGGGTGCACGTCGAAGTTGTCGTTCACGGTCGCGAAGACCAGCCGCCCCTTATCGAGGAACAGTCGGCCGACATCGGCATCGGTGCGGATGACCAGCACGCCGCTCTTCTTCGAAGTCGAGAAGAGCTGCAGTAGATCAGGCAGCGGCACCTCGTCGATGGCGCCGGACATCGTGCGCACCTGCGAGGTGCGGCGCCCCTGCGCGACCTCTTCGAGATGCGCGTTGGCGCGAGCGGCGTCATCGGAGAGCGCGCCCTCGGCGGCGACGAGCTTGATGATGCTCGTGCCGATCAGGATGCGATCGCCCTCGTTGAGACGCGCGCGCTTGATCTTCTCGCCGTTGACGAAGGTGCCGTTGGTCGAGCCGAGGTCCTGAATGAATATCTGGTCGCCGGTCACCGTGATCTTCGCGTGACGACGCGAGACCATGTCCTCGACGAGGACCATGTCGAGCTCGCTCGACCGTCCAACGACGATTTCTTTATTCGCCGGCAGCGGAAACTCTCCGCCTTGGTACTTCCCGCTGATGAAGCGGAGGGCGAATTGCTTCACCGGCCGGGTCGGCGGCGGGGGCGTCATCTTAGGGATCCGGGGCTCCATCCAGCCTTCGCGCGTCGTGGCGTAGACCGTAGCCTATCGGCGTGCAGCGCTACTGGTCAAGGACGTGACGTACGTTGCGCGCTCGGAGGTCGCGAACCCTCTGCTACAACCGCTTTGCGCATGCGCTCCCTGTTCGCCGCGCTCGCGGGCGCGATCGTTTGGCTCGTCGTCGGTGCGATCGCGCCGTCGACAGCGCGCGCGCAGGCGGTCTCGGACCCGACGCTGACGTTCCGTACGATCCGCACCGAGCGCTTCGCGATCCACTATCACGAGCCGCTCGGCCCCATCGCCCGACGCGTCGCCGTCGTCGCGCAGCGCGCCTACGCGGCCATCGGGCCGCTGCTCCGCTACACGCCGGACTCGCTCACGCACATCGTCCTCACCGACGACACCGACTACGCCAACGGCTCAGCGACGGCGCTGCCGTTCAACACGATCCGCCTCTACGCGACGGCCCCCGAAGATCTCTCGCCGCTCAGCGACTACGACGACTGGCTCACCGAGCTCATCTTCCACGAGGGAACGCACGTCCTGCACCTCGATCAGATCCGCGGCATCCCAGCCCTGGTCAACGCGCTGCTCGGCAAGACGTGGGCGCCGAACGCGGTCGCGCCGCGCTGGTTTCTCGAGGGTCTCGCGGTCTACATCGAGACCGCGTTGACCTCGGGCGGCCGCCTGCGCTCGTCCGTGTGGGACATGTATATGCGGATGGACGCGCTCGAGGGTCGCCTGCTGCGCCTCGATCAGATCTCCAACGACGTCGACCGCTGGCCACACGGCAACGTCTGGTATCTCTACGGCTCCGAGTTCATTCAGTACATCGCCCGCGCGCACGGCATCGGCGCCGTCGCGAGCATGATCGACGACTACGCCGACGACGTGGTGCCCTACGCGCTCAATCGCATCGCGCATCGCGCGACGGGGCACTCGTTCACCGAGCTGTATCGCGACTTTCTCGTCGAGCGACGCGCGCACTACGCGGCACAAGCGGCGGAGATCCGCGCCCGCGGTCTGGTCGAAGGCGCGCGCATCACGCACCACGGCGAAGAGGCGCGCACGCCGCGCTTTCTGCGGGACGGGCGCCTGATCTACGCGGCGGGAGACAACCGCTCGCTCGCGGCGCTGCGCACGCTCGACGCGCGGACCGGCGCCGACGTCGAGACGCGCATCGCGTTCGCCGGCAGCGCTGCCGCGGCGCCGCATCCCGACGGCCAGCAGGTCGTCTACAGCGCGCTCGACACGCATCGCGACATCTACGGCTTCAACGATCTGTTCGTGCTCGACCTCGACACGGACGAGAGCACGCGGCTGACGCACGGCGCGCGCGCGCAGGAGCCGGACGTCTCGCCCGATGGTCGGCGCGTCGTCTACACGGTCAACTCTGCGGGCACGACCCATCTGGCGGTAGCCGAGCTCGCCGACGTCGAGGCCACGCAGCGGATCCTCGTGCGCAGCGGCCGCTTCGAGCAGATCTATTCGCCGCGCTTCTCGCCCGATGGACGCACCATCGCGTACTCGTGCTGGGCCGCGGGAGGCTATCGCGACATTCGCCTCGTCGATGTGGCGAGCGGGCGCGTCACCGGCGTGATGCGCGATCGCGCGTACGACTCGGGGCCGAGCTGGTCGCCCGATGGACGCACGCTGTACTTCTCCTCGGATCGCACCGGTGTCGCCAACATCTACGCGTGGACGCGCGCGACGGGGCAGCTGCAGCAGGTCACCAACGTGCTCGCCGGCGCGTTTCAGCCGGCCATCTCGCCCGACGGCGCGCGGCTCGTGTATCTCGGCTACACGTCGTACGGCTACGATCTGTTCTCGATGCCGCTCGACGAGGCGCTGTTCCGCGATGCGCCGGCGTACGTCGACACGCGTCCGCCGCCGAGCGAGACGACGGAGACGGCGACGGGGCTCGTCAGCGAGCCGTACAATCCGTGGCCGACGATTCGCCCGTTCGCGTATTCGGTTGGGCTGCTGCCCGATGGCTTCGGTCAGCAGCTGAGCATCAGCACCACTGGCGGCGACGTCGTCGGACGACACAGCTACGCGCTGCGGCTCGGCGTGGGCCTCGTGCGCGGCGATGTCAGCCTGGACGCGTCGTACGCCTATCACGGGCTGCCAGTCGCGCTCTCGACGCGCGTGTTTCGCATGGTCTCGCCGCGCGGCGGGCTGCAGGTCGGCGGCGTCGATCGCGGCTGGATCTCCGATGATGTCGGCGTCGACCTGAGCGCCGGCTACACGTTTCGCCGCGCGCTCTCCTCGGACTCGATCTCCGCGGGCTATTCTCTGACCTGGCTCGGTAAAGGAGAGCCGTTCGGCGGAGCGCTCGATCCGAACGATCCAGGCCCGCTGCTGCCCGAGCGCGGTCTGCTCGCGCAGCTGCGCATCGGCTGGTCGTATTCGACCGTGCGGCGCTTCGCCTACGACATCAGCGCCTCGGAGGGCGCGTTCTTGAGCGCGAGCGTCGCGGCGGCCGATCCGCTGATCGGCTCGCAATTCCGCAGCGTGTCGCTGTCGTTCACCGCGCAGACGTACCTGCGCAATCCGCTGTGGCGGCTGCACGTGCTGGCGCTGCGCTACGCCGGCGGCATCAGCGACGGTGACCTCGGCCGACGGGGCATCTTCGCCGTCGGCGGGTTTCCGTCCGTCGCGATCGTCGACGCGCTGACGCAGTTCATCTTGCTCGGCGGCGCAGCCCTGCGCGGCTATCCGGTCAACGTCCGCTTCGGCACGCAGTACCACCTCGCGCAGGCGGAGTATCGCTTCCCGATCTTTCGTCCGCAGATCGGCCCAGCGACGCTGCCGATCTACCTGAACCGCCTCTACGGCGGCGTGTTCCTCGATGTCGGCGACGCCTTCAGCGGGCGCCTCGACTTCTCGACGTTCCTGTTCGGCACCGGCGCCGAGCTGCTGGTCGACTTCACGCTCGGCTACTTTCTGCCGTTCACGCTGCGCGTTGGCGTCGCCCGCGGCCTCAGCGAAGGCGGCGAGACGCAGACGTATTTCAACTTGGGCTCGCCGTTCTGAACGCGCGCACGCCGCTTACATCGTGAGCGCGCGCTGCGCTCTCATGCCGAGCGCACATGCGGCTGTTCACATCACCGTGCAGCTCTCTGGCGGCGCGGTGCAGCGCGCGGCGCAGCTCGTCGACGCGCCACACGTCAGCGTGCAGCCGACGACGCACTGCACATCGCACGCGGAGCTCGCGGCGCCGCAGGTCGTGTTGCAGCCGCCGTTGCAGGTGACGTCGCAGTCGGCGCCCGCGGCGGTGCAGTTCTGCGAACAGCCACCGCCGGTGCAGTTCGTCGTGCAGCGCGCGTTGGCGCCGCAGTTCGTGCTGCAGCCGCCGCCGCACGTCTCGGTGTACGTCGCGGCGTTGCGCACCGTCGTCGTACAACCGCCCCCGCAGTTCAGCGCGCACGTCGCGCGCGCCCCGCACTCGTAGTCGCAGCCGCTGCCAGTGCAGGTGGCGTTGCAGATCGCGCCCGAGTCGCAGTTGATGAAGCAATTGCCCATCGGGCAGCTGATGTCGCACGACTCGCCCGCAAAGCAGTTGCAGTCGCGGCCCGCCGAGCACGTCAGTGTGCGGCGGATCGGGCCGAGATCGCGGCCCAGATCGGCCGGGCCGAGATCGGGCGGACCGAGATCCGCGGGGCCGAGATCCGCGGAGCCGAGATCCACGCTGCCGAGGTCGAAGACAGGGACACCGAGATCGTCGCCGAGCGCCGCATCGACGTCGCCGCCGTCGAGTTCACCGGCATCGGGCTCACCGGCATCGAGCTCACTGGCATCGAGTTCCCCAGCGTCGAGCGACGACGCGTCGGTCGCGCGCGCGTCGGCGCTGTTCGCGTCGGTGGTGTTCGCGTCGCGCGGCATCGCGTCGAGCGGCGCGGCGTCGCCCATCGCGTCCACGCCGGCATCGCTCGGAACGACGTCGTCGTCACCGCAGCCGACCGAGAGCACCACTCCGAGCAGCACGTAGATCGAAAAGGAAGGTCGCAAGCGTCGCCTCCAGGAGCGCGCGAAGCTACCAGCTTCGCCACGCGCCGTGAAGCGCGTGCGAGTTCACTATTCGCTCGAGATTGGCCAGTGTACGCTCGGCGCTCGATGTTTCGCCGGTACCGCTTCGCTCTTCTCTGCGTAACGTGTGCGGCCCTTGCCGCGAGCGCGTGCGGCTCACCGGGCGCGATGGGCTCGCCGGACGCGGGCGCACTCGACTCGGGTGTCGACGCGCTGCTCGCCATCGCCGACGCCGGCGTCGATCTCGGCGTTGACGCGCCGTGTGTCGATCTCGACGGTGACGCGGTGTGCGCGACGTTCGACTGCGATGACGACGACGCGCGGCGCTTCCCGGGCAACGCGGAGATCTGCGACGCCGAGGCGCTCGACGAAGACTGCAACCCGACGACTTTCGGCACGCTCGACGCGGATGGCGACGGCGCGATCGCGAACGCGTGCTGCAACGGTGACGCGTGCGGACTCGACTGCGACGACAGCAACGCGAGCATCGGCGTCGGCTTCGTCGATGGGCCACCGGTCGGCTGCGATCTGCTCGACAACGACTGCGATGGTGTCGTCGATCCGGGCTGCGCGTGTGTCGGCTCGGAGGCGCGCGCCTGTGGCGCGACGGACGTCGGCGTCTGCGCGTTCGGTCGCGCGACGTGCGCGAGCGGCGCGTGGGGCAGCTGCCTCGGCGCGGTGAGCGCAGGGCCGACCGAGCGCTGCAATGGCCTCGACGACGACTGCGACGGTGCGAGCGACGAGGGCTATCCGTGCGCGCTCGGGCAGTCGCGCGGCTGCGACACGCCATCGGGCGCGCGCGGCGTGCAGGTCTGCGACGCGGACTGCACGCGCTATGGACCCTGCGCCACGGCGGCCGACGAGGGGCCGACGGTTCCCGGCACCTGCAACGGCGATGACGACGATGGCGATGGCGCCGTCGACGAGAACTTCGACTGCCGCCTCGGCGTGCGCGAGCCATGCACCACGCGCTGCGGCGTCTCGAGCGAGCGCTCGTGCGCCGATGGCTGCCGCTGGGGCTCGTGCGAGATCAACGGAGAGGTGTGCAACTTCTGCGACGACAACGGCGTCGGCGGCTTGCTCGACGAGGTCGTGCTCGCGACGAGCGTGAACTTGGACCAGTGGGAATGCGGCATGGGCCGCGTCGTCGGCGCAGCGGAGTGCGAGGTCGTTGATCGCAGCAGCTCGTTCGGGGTGGTCGAGGAGTTCACGCGCGTCGTACGCGCGAGCGACGGTCGCAACACCGGAGCGGTCTGGCTGAGCGACGCCACGGCGCAGGTCGGCTGGGGTGCGGTCGACTTTCAGCTCGACGTGACGTCGCGCTACTGCGGCACCGGCTCGCCCGACGGCGGCTGGGCGCTGGTGCTGTCGCGCACCAGCGGCAGCGATCGCGGCACGGCGGATGCGCGCGGCGTGCCGTACGACCGCAGCGGGCTCGCTGTCGTGTGGGGCTATTCTGCGCGCGTGCCTGGGCCGGGCGGCGCGCGCGCGCCGGAAGATCGCGTCGAGGTGGTGCGCCTCGATGGAAGCGGCGGCGCTTTCGGCCGTGCGCTCGGCACCGGTGGTGCCGGCGACTCCGGCGTGATCGTGCCGATCGGATACCGGCTGAGCGGTCCCGCAGCGACGTGCACGAGCGTGCGCCAGCCGCTCTTCATCACCTACGTGCCTGACGATCCACTGGTCGGCGGCTCGCAAGAGCGGCTCGACGTGCGCTTCGAGCGCGGCGGCACGCTGCTCGCGCGCTATCTGCCCGACATCGATCCAGGCGATGGCGTCGTCGGCCTCGAGGACGATCTTCCATCAGGCACGCGCCTCTCGATCGCGATCACGGCGGGCAATCCAAGCGTCGGCGGTGCCGTCGACGTCGACGTGAAGATGTGGACGCTCGCGTTCGGCTCGTTCGGCGCCATGACCCGCATCGACAACAGCTTCGCGAGCCGCGCTCGAGTCTGCCCTTAGTCCTTCAGCCAGATGGAAACCCGCATGCCCTGCTCGCTCGTTTGCACCGCGCTCGCTCGATTCTGCTGCGTCGCGCTCGTCGTCGGTGTGGCCCTCGTCGGCTGCGGCGACGACGATGACGTCACTGCCATCGACGCCTCGACTGACGACGCAGGAACGCGCGACGCTGGCAGCGATCTCGCGCGCGCAGACGCAGGCGACTGCATCGACGACGACGGCGACGACGCCTGTACGGACTTCGACTGCGACGACGATGACGCGCGCCGCTTTCCCGGCAACGCCGAGGTCTGCGACGCCGAAGCGCTCGACGAAGACTGCAACGACTCGACGCTCGGCGACCTCGACGCCGATGCCGATGGCGTCGTCTCGAGCGCTTGCTGCAACGGCACACGCTGCGGCGCGGACTGCGACGACATGAACGCGGCGATCGCGCTGAGCTTCGTCGATGGCCCACCCGCAGGCTGCGACGGCATCGACAACGATTGCAGTGGCGACGTCGATCCGGGCTGCGTCTGCAGCGGCTCGATAACGCGCGTCTGTGGCGCAAGCGATGTCGGCGCGTGCAGCTTCGGTGTCGAGACGTGCACCAGCGGCGATTGGGGCGCATGCCTCGGCGCGGTCGACGCGCTGCCGACGGACCTCTGCAACGGCGACGACGACGACTGCGACGGCGAGACCGATGAGGGCTTTCCGTGCGCGGTCGGGCAGGCGCGCGCGTGCACGACGGCGAGTTTCCTCGACGGTTCGCAGGTGTGCCTGCCGGACTGCTCGCGCTACGCGCCGTGTCGCATCACCAGCGACGAGGGACCGACGCTGCCCGCGACCTGCAACGGCCTCGACGACGACGACGACGGCCGCATCGACGAGAACTTCGAGTGTCGGCGTGGCAGCTCGCGCAGCTGCACGACCGCGTGCGGCGTCGCGTCGACGCAGACCTGCGGTACGACCTGCGTGTGGGGTGCGTGCCGGGTCGCGACCGAGATCTGCAACTACTGCGACGACAACGGTGTGTCCGCGTACGACGACGAGATCTCGTTCGCTGTCGCGATGTCGACCGATCGCTGGAGCTGCGCCAGCCCGATGCGCTACGTCGATCGCGCGGCCATGTGCGTGTCGACGACGACGAGCGGAACACGCAGCGACGAGATTACTGTGATCGACGCTGCGGGCGGACGCGGGGTCGGCGCCGTGTGGCTGAGCGAAGCGCTGCACCTCGGCTGGGGCACGATCGACGTCGAGGTCGAGGTGCGCGCGACATATTGCGATCGGCGCAGCGCCGACGGCGGCTGGGCGCTGGTGCTCGCCCAAAGTGGCAGTGGCGATGTCGGCACACCGGAGACGCGTGGCGTCCCGTTCACGCGCTACGGCATGGCCGCGGTGTGGAACTTCAAGACGCGGCCTGACCCGAGGAGCGAGCTACGTACCAATTTCGACACCGTCGAGCTGTTCAAGCTCAGCAACGCCGGTGCCTTCAGCGGCTATCGCGGCGGGCGCGACAACACCGGTGTCGGAGTGCCCGCGGCGAGCGCGCTCGATGGTGCGGGGCCGGGCGGCGCTTGCGTCACGCGGGTGCAGCGCCTGTTCATCACTTACACGCCGCAAGATCCGTCGGTCGCCGGCAACGAAGAGCGCATCCAAGTGCGCCTGGCGCCCGGTGGCCCAACGCTGATGGACTACGCCCACGACACCGCGCCGAGCGACATCGACATCTACCTGAGCGACGACCTCCTCGCGGGTCGGCCGCTGTCGATCGGCGTGACCGCCGGCAACGAGACCGCCGTCGGCGCCGCGACGGTCAAGGTGCGGGTCCAGTCGGTGACGGCGAGCGTCTCGAGCTTTCAGACGACCGCACTGCGTCGCCGCATTTGTCCGTGAGTTGAGCGCGGCGCGGCGCCAGAGGGCGCCTCACGACTTTGCCCAGCCTCGAGCCGCCGCCCTGCCCGCGCGACGCAACTGCCCGCGTGTCGTCGCGAGAAGGTGCGCGCAACTGGAGGCTCCCCATGGGCGACATCGGCATCGACTCGAACACACGTATCGCAACGGTCCGCGCGCAGGTCGCGGGCCCACCGCCGCGCGAGGCGGTCGGCAGCGCGCAGAATCTTCTCAACATGCTCGCAGGAAATGCGCGCTATCCCGTGACTGGCGAGCTCGATGCGCAAACGCGCGAGGGGCTCGAGTCGTTTCAGGCGAGCGCGGGGCTCCCGGCGACAGGCCTCCCCGATGGCGCGACGATGACGGCGCTCGAGCGCGAGTCGACGCGCGTGCTCGCGGCGCGTGAGGCGAGCAGCGACGCTATCGGCAGCGACGCAGTCGACGATGCTGTCGCGTCGTTCGATGAAGCGCGCGGCTGGTCGACGCCTGGAATCGCGTCGCCGTCGAGCGTACCGACCGAGCGGAGCGCGCTTCGTTCGCTCGCGGGCCGCGCGCTTGGCGAGGCGCAAACACAGCACATCGCCCATGACCTGCGCGAGCGCTACGGGTTGCCGCACGAGCGTACGCGGGTGTCCGGACGCGGCGGTGAGGTCGACGGCTGGTCGGCAGACAGTCGCCGCATCGGGCTCGACATCGTGACTGGCCAGGGCGACGACAGCGAAGGCCGCTTGCTCATCGACGTCGCGCTCGAGGGCCTCGCGAATCGCGGCGCGGGCCTGCGCGGCCTCGACGCAGCCGACGAGCGCTACGGCCGCTGCGACCGCGCGCTGGTGCTCATGGTCGCAGCGCGCGAGACGCGTGGTGGTGCGATGACGCGCGCGCACGGTGAACTGAACACGTACTTCGAGGGCGGGATGGACTTTCTCGGGGCGCTCCGCGACACCAACCTATTCAGCGCGGCCGAGCGCAAGCAGATCACGGCGCTGCCTGGCTCGACGAACGAGCATCAGAAGAAGATCAATCCGGCGTTCTTGCCGGCCCACCTGCAGATCCGCGCTTACGCCGCGTGCGTGGAGCACGCGACCCGGCGCGTCGAGACGGAGCTCGCCGAGCGCGGCGTTGAGCTCAGCGACCTCAGCGTCGACGTGCAGCGGTTCCTCGTGCAGACCGCCTTCGGCGCGCCGTACGGAGCGCAGTATCGCGGGCAGGACGCGACGTACGGCAATCACTTTGGGCTGAACACGGTCCTTGGTCGGATGGAGGCGACGGGGCAGCTGCCGATTGGCGCCGACGCCGTGTTGCAGGACCCGTGGCTACGCGAGTTCGATGTGGTGCGTCGCAGCGTCGTGACCAGCGTCGAGACGCGCGGCCTCGAAGAGGCGCTCGATCACGCCGCGCGCTCCCAAGCGGTCGAGCCATCCGCGCCGACGCCCGTGAGCGCGGGACCATCGGCCGACAGCGCGCTCGGCGCAGCGAGGAGCACGTCATGGTTGCGCGGCTGAACGGCTCGGCAGTTGGCGCGCTGGCAGTGGTGGGCGCGCTCGCGCTCGCGGTCGCCCTACCCGCGACCGCCTCGGCCAACGCGTGGTGCGCGGGGACCGAAGGCCCAGCAGGACGTTTCGCGGCGCGCTTCTCGATGCAGGCAGAGGCCGCCGCGCGCGTCGCGACGCAGGCGCTCGGGGTGCCATCGGCGTGCGTGCGTGACGTGCGCTGGGACGAGACCGAGCAGGGCGATGACCTCGTCAGCGCGACGTGGATCCTCGACGCCGACGGAGCGCAGCTCGCTGGCGTCGTGACGCAGCGGCGGGACGCGGCGAGCGAGGCGGCCACACCGGTGCGAGCGCGACCGGGCGCTCCTCGCGCACAGGCGAACGCGGTGCTCGCTTTTCGCTCGTGGTCAGCGTCTTTGCGCGCGCTCGGCGACGTCGATGTCTGGCCGCTTCGCGACGAAGACACGGCAGCGGGCGTCGGCGGTCGACTCGCAGTGCATCGTCGCGCCGATGGCCGCACCGATCTATGCGTCGCGCCGGCCGGTCGCGCGCGCGCTTGCACCATCGTGCCGGGCCGGTGGACCAGCGCGGGCGGCGGGCCTTTCACCGAGCTTGCGTGGGCAGAGAACGGCTACCGCGCGACGGCGCGGGTGTACATCGATGGGCGCCTGCACCTCGTACACGTGCGCGCCGGCGGCGCTGTGGTCGGCGGCGTTCAGCGCGCGCGCGCCACCGATGACAGTGAGTCGTCGCCGGGCAGCGCTCCGTGGGTTGCGATGAACGTGCGCTTCGGCGCGAGCTCTGCGGTCACGCTCGCGGCGCCTGACGCGACCACCGCGGCGCTGAGCGCGATGCTCGGCGCAAACTTCGGCTTCGCGCAGGAGCTCCGCATCGACGGCGCGCGCGCCTTCGCGCTGACGCAGCGCCTCCCGTCCGTGGCGCGGGGCGAAGACGAAGACGCGGGCTCCGCGGACCGCTGGTGGCTCGGCGTGGTGACCGACGACGCGCCGCTCGCCATCGTGGCTCTCGAGACGTATGGCGCAGTGCCGTCGATCCACCATGTACGCTCGATGCGAAGCGAGTCCGCCGGCGCGGTCGCGCGGGCGTTCGTCGTCACCAGTGAGTGGCGCAGCTTCTCGGACGATGCGCGGTACTCCGAGCGACTCTGGCTCCTCGGCGCCGATGGCGTGTTCTTGCCGTCGGTCGGCGCGGGCTCGGGTGGTGACCGCTACGGCAGCGGCGAGGGGATGGTGACGCTTCACGCGCTGCGCGGCGTATGCCTGAGTCTCGCCGAGCGGCAACAAGTGGAATGGCAAGGTCTCGCGCCGGCGCGCGTGCGCACACTGGGTCCCGTAGGTCTCGATCGGCGCCTCGACGGGCAGCGCTGGATGGGTGGCTGCGAGTAGCGGTGGAGCGGACGGCGTTCACGCCGAAACGCGCGGGCGCTACTCGCGTAGCTCCCTCGCACTACGGCCGTGACGCTACATGATGGGCAGGCCGAGGAGTCGACGACGGTCGGCTCCTCGGCGCACATCCGTACCTGCTTCAGATGCTGTTCGAGATCGCCAGCAGTGCGTCGAGCCCGAGCTCGGCGCGCAGCT
>Ga0335397_10001295_pt1 | contig 34024 bp, 25 predicted proteins | sample MAT04_FD_205740 | JGI IMG/M metagenome (GOLD analysis project Ga0335397, IMG submission 205740) | Freshwater microbial communities from Lake Fryxell liftoff mats and glacier meltwater in Antarctica - MAT-04 (spades assembly) (version 2) ... | reverse complement strand
AAACAATAACCAATATTCCTATCAAAATTGTTGGGTTGCAGAAGATGATGTTGAGGTAATGGCTGCTGTCAATTTATATAAAGGAGCACAATTAAGTGAATTAAGGCAACCCGTTATTGATTACCTAGCCGTTGCGGAGGCATCCTTCAATACTTCTATTGATGCGATATCACCGGGATTGATATCATTGAGCCCGCCGCTGATTGGTATACCATCAATAACATACAATGGATCGTTTCCGGCATTAAAAGAACGCTTACCCCTGATCTGCACCGATACTCCGGCACCCGGCTTATTGCCTGTATTCAATACATACACACCGGCTGCCCTGCCTTGAAGCATTTGGGAAACATTGGTAACAGGAACTTCTTTCAGTGCTTTGGAAGAAACGGATGAAATAGCGCCTGTAACATCTGATTTTTTCTGGCTGCCATACCCAATGACTATTACATCGTTCATGCTTTTTTCCAGCCTGTTCAGCACAACGGTTATAAAGTCCCTGTCAATCACCATTTCCTTTTCCTGGAAGCCTAAGAAACTAAAAACCAGCACCTCTCCTATATTTGCGTTAATCAAAAATTTACCCTGGGCGTTTGTAGAAGTGCCCCTGTCGGTACCTTTAACAATGATGCTGACTCCGGTAAGTTTGGATGGATCATCCGCAGTTGAAACCTCACCTGAAATTTTTTTCATTTGCCCTTCCGCATTAATCATCTGCAGTAAGAATGCAAATAGTATAAGGATCTTCTCTTTTTTCATCACTTAAATTTTATGGATGGTTGTGAAATATGGGAAATACACTGGTACTCGCTAAAGAAGCACATTAAGCAAGCAGACTGCAGCCCTGTCATTGCTTTTCAGAACACTTTACCGGATACAATTCGGCATGGGCAACTTTCGTTACTAAGCCATTTTTTTTATTTAAGGGAAACGATCGTTATGGAATGACTGACATTGTATACATGTAGCAATTAGTTTAAAAATTATAACAATCGTTCTTATGAATTCAAAGATATTATTTGCGTTTATTTTTCTTTAAAAGTGAATTAGCCAGTACTTAAAGTATTTTGACAATAATGCCTGATCAGCGTTAATGAACCAGCTAAAATAGCTTAACTAAGCGGCCTTCACAAAGCACCGCTACACCGATGTTTGTAAGGGGGCCGGTTTTAAAATCCACCACATTTAACCGGCTGCTTAGAAAGGAGGAGCATAAAAGCCCGTTGCAATATCTTATACGATGCGAGGGGTAAAACAGTGAGCTTACTTACACCTTATTGGAAACAAACTGATAACAAGCTGCCACTGTTTTTAGCTGGGTAAAAGGAATCGGTAGATTGGCTGTGATTACCCCTCTGACCGTCCCGGGTCTGACTGGCATAAGCATCCACCTTACGGCGAGTCCTGCCGTAAATAAATTTCTACTTTGACTAATTTTCGGGCAGAGTCTCATCTGGGAAGGAACAGATCATGTTGAAATTTTCTACCTGTCCCGACGAACGAAGTGGAACTCGGGAGCACTTTTTATTCGAAACCGCTACCAGCTTCCGATTGCGAAATTGTTACCCAATTCTATAGACTTAAATAAGAAGTCACTCATTTATCCCTTGCAACCTATAACCAAACCTGGTAAAGTACAGCAGGCAACCTATCCATTCTTTCTGCAATGGATTATTTTAATGTTTTAGCATATTTCATACGATATTAAAATTCTGCCCGCAAGGTGATGCCATAAGTTTTCGGGTTGCCTAAGTGCGTGGCGCCAAAATCATAGGCATACGCTATGTAATGTTCATTCGTCAAATTTCTCGCCCAAAACATGAGCTGGTAATGCCTGGTGGTAATACCAATCCTTGTGTTCAACAAATTGTAGGGTGATTGACGGATGGTATTTGCAAGGTCGAAATATTGCCTGCCCAGGTACAACCATTCGCCCCTTGCAACGAACTTTATATTGTTGGATTGATTCAATAATACGGTGTATTGTAAAGCCATCATGGAAGTAAGATCCGGCGTAAATACCTGCTTATTACCGTCCAGGTCGGCGGTTTGGCCGTTTTGAGGAACCTTGAGCGATTGATACACTGCATTGGTATATCCGATGTTATAAATTGCTTCCAGGCCCTTTATGATGGTAGTGTTTAATTCTGCATCAAACCCTTTACTCCTGAGCCTGCCTGCATTTTTTGTAACGGTAATTGCTTCGGGCAAAACAAGCGTTGGCACCTGTGCATTGGCAATCACATTATAGAACACTGCTACATTCAATCGCAACCGGTTATTGAACAATATATTTTTTGAGCCCACTTCAAAATTATTGCTGTACTCCGGCCTGTAAGCATACAGGGGCGGCTGCGCCGGATCTGATGAAAGCTGGCTTAGGCCACCACTTCGGAAACCACGGCTATAAGTAGCATATACCTCCATATTTTTTTTGGCATGATACGCAACACTGATCATGGGAGAAAATGCACTGAAGGTTGCAGCGCCGGAGGTATCGGACCGGGTTTCAAATACAGGAACGGGAGAAGCGTCTGGCTGGTACTCGCCCAATACATTGGCAGTGGTATGTTGGTAGTCATACCGCAGACCGGCTTTTACATTTATTTTTTCTGATAAAGAATAATCTGCATTGCCAAATAGTGCAGCCCCCTTATTATCGATTGTATTGGTGTTAATAATCGCATAATTGATATCCGGTGAACCTATCAGTAATGCATCTTTGCCAAAATGTATTGCCTGCCTGTTAGGTGATTGCTGGTGAAACAAATAAGCGCCTGCCAGCCATTGCAGTTTAGAATTGATAGCAGCAGGTGAGCTCAGTTTAAATTCCTGCGTATACACTTTTATATTATTCCATTGATTGCCATAATTATTGATGATCGTAACGCCATCAATGGGTGAAAAGTCTCCATCAAGTGGTGAAGTATAGTAACGGTAGTTGGATTGGTAAGCAGATTGTGAACTGAAATTAAATTTTCGCCCGGTGTAGTTTAATGACAGGGAACTGTTAAATGTATTGTCTTTCATTTCCGACACAGCATCCTGGTTTACCTTAAATGGATTAGCAAGCGCTTCACCCGGATTGGACGCCAACGGAAATGCGCCGTGGTTGAGATTGGCCAGGTGCTTTGCATTAAGTGTGAGGATCCATTTTGGACCGGCTATGTATTTAAGGTAATAATTTCCGCCAATGGAATGTTGCCTGTCAAATTTTTTATTGTTGAATTCATTCGTGTAAAAGCCATCATAGCCACTATATAAACCTGCAGCACCCACAAACAATTTATTTTTTATAATGGGCGCCCGAAGTCCGGCCGTGTACCGTTGTGTACCATAATTACCCATATTGACTTCAGCAAACACAGCCATCCTATTGGTGGGTTGTTTTGTAGTGATATTGATTACTCCACCCGTTGCATTTCTGCCGTATAGTGTTCCCTGCGGGCCCCTCAACACATCGATGCCGGCTACATCAAACAACTGCGGAATATAAGTATCGAGCGAAAACTGGCTTACACCATCTACCGAAGTGGTAACAGCAGGATCGTAGGACGTAGAAACAATGCCGCGTACAGCCGTCACATTCCTGCCATCACCCGGGCCGGCAGCATACAAATTGGGAATGATACCGGTAAGGTCCTCCGTCTTCCATATCCGGAAATTCTGGATATTTTTTTCACTGATAAATGAAATACTAAAAGGGACCGACTGCAGATTGGTTTCCTTTTTTTCGCCCCATACGATGAGTGCATCCAGTTGTTTGATGTCTTCAGTTAATTGAAATACCATTGAGGGCATATTGCTATTGGAAACGATCAAAATGCTGTCTATTGAAGCATACCCGGCTGAGGAAACTGTTGCCCTGTATTTGCCCTCACTTAAACCCGTCACCACGAAATTTCCCTGGAAATCACTTATGCTGTAAATATTGGTATTCAATAAATGAAAGGTAGCACCGGCAACCGGCTGGCCCTTTATACCGGTAATCTTACCTGTAATTTCCCCGGCACCCTGGCTAAAGGAAGCCAAACAAACATGTGTCAATACAAAGGTTATTAATAATATCTTTTTCATCCTGGTTTTTGTGGTGACTAAAATAATACCTGCCCTGCAAATTAAATTATGAACATGCACATTGCAGCCGGTATTTATTGTTTTTCCGGTTGTATAATAACTTATTTTTTCCTGTTAAAGTGAACGGATGAAACGGCAGCACTGAAAATTACAGGCGATTTAAAAATCATATAGATTGAATGAAATTTACCATCCGTTACTGTTTCAACCGGAACGTTTACGATACCATATTGTTCCCCCTTTTGAGGCGCAGGCAAAGTTCCACTGCCCAGTAACTTACCATCCGGCGCATCTAACCTTGCTTCAAAACTAAAGCCTGTTTCAGGTGCCTTTTCCCAGCCGCAGTTAACACTTATTGATCCCACGGCTGTGAGGTCAATATTGTCAACCGCAAACCAACCAGCATTTGCAGGGAATACCAGCACGGTACCGCGTGTAGCTTTATAATGAGAAAAACCGTTGGTTTTTTCAGCGCCGGTAAACGATAGTGTATTGCTCCGGAGAGCGATGGAGTGATGTCCGGTTAAAGCCATAATATTGTTTCCGCCTTTGTCGGTATAACTTGCTGATAAAACCATTACGGGTAAAGGTTTCATTCCTGCAGGTGCCGAACTTGCCATTGGTGGAATAATGGAACCGGATGGAGGCAATGATTTTTTAGGAGGCGTTTTATCAGCAAGTGACAATATCCATGTTACTATTTGTTGCGCATCCGCCTGTGGTAATACAGGATGTGCAGGCATTGCCACCTCGCCCCAAACACCTCCGCCACCTTTGATTATTTTTTGGGCAAGGTAGCTTTTCGCATTTTTATCCTTTTGATATTTCTCCGATACAAGCAGGTACGATGGCCCAACGGAGGTTTCTTTTTCTTTATGGCAGCTTTTGCAGTCGAGCGAAAGTACGAGGTTCCTGCCATCAATGCTGGCCTGTCCCTGCTGGTGCCCGGTTGCTGATATTGCTTTATCGTACCCGTCAATGTATTCAACCGATACGAAAAAATTTGCAGGATCAATCTTTGCTGTATCGTTTTTATCACTCACACTAACATTGTAATTTACAGGCATTCCCGGCAGGTAAAAAGATTTATTACCACCGGTTAAATTTATGGTGACTACCGGAATTTCATTACCTGCATAAACCCCAGCTACAGTGCTTTTGGAAGCACTACCCTTATCATCCTTTACCTCCACAGATATCTTGTAATCACCCGCTGTTGTATAGGTATACGCTACTTCCGGCACGGTAGTTTCTTTGGTGATGCCATTGCCCAAATCCCACAAAAAAGTAATCTTATCTTTTTCAGGATCTTTGGCTTTCACGGTAGCCTTCACTGTAAGAGGCAGCAAGCCTGAAGTTCTATCCAGGTTTATTGCTGTAATTACCGGCGGCCTGTTTCCTGCATTAAAATCTATGCGTGCTATTCCTGCATCGGCATTTTTTGTAAACCATCCATTTCCATATTCCAATAAATATATTTTGCCATCAGGCCCAACCTCCATATCAATTAATGAATTCAATTTTAAATTACCGAATGGTTCCATTTTATCAAAGTCACCATTGGGTAATAGTGTCACTGCTTTTATCCATCCACGTATCCATTCATAAAAAAGTAATTTGCCATTGTAGTATTCGGGCAAACGTGTTTTTTTTGGAAACATATCAGTATAGTAAACCGGCCCGGCCATGGCATTCCTGCCGCCGGTGCCAAGCTGGGGAAAATCGGGCGAGGCACCGTAAGGATACCAGATGAATGCTGGCGCTACGGGCGGTAATTCTCTTAAACCTGTATTATTCCTGGAGTCATTGATTGGTTTTGCGGGATCGAAGAGGGCCCCGCTTTTGCCTGTTGCATAATCAAACTGGCGATAGGGAAAGTTATTACCTACAAAGAACGGCCAACCAAAAAAGCCTGCTTTACGTGCCTGGTTCAGCTCGTCATATCCCTTTGAACCACGGGTAGCAAGACTATCGCCTTGTGCATCGGGACCTACTTCGCCCCAATACAAATAACTGTTCTTTTGATCAACAGAAATGCGGTATGGATTCCTGTTCCCCATCACATAAATTTCAGGCCTTGTTTTATCCGTGCCCTTCGGGAAAAGATTGCCTTCCGGTATTTCATAGCTGCCATCATCTTTTACCCTTATCCGCATAATCTTGCCCCGTAGGTCGTTTGTATTTCCTGACGATCGCCTTGCATCGTACTGCTCGTGACCAGGTAAATCATTTAATGGCGCATATCCACTATTCACATATTTTACCCCGTTTTCATTGAAAGGAGTGGAATTATCACCTGCCGAAAAATATAATAACCTGTCGGGGCCAAATGCAATAGAACCTCCTGTATGGCAACAAATTTCTCTCTGGGATTTTACTTCAAGGATTACTATTTCAGTTGCCTTATCGAGGGTATCGTTTTTAAATGTAAAACGGGATAATCGGTTCACTGAACTATCAGACGGGCTGTAGTAAATGTATACCCAGTTGTTCTTTGCAAAATCGGGGTCTTTAGAAAGTCCCATCATCCCTTCTTCTGCATTCACCCCGGGAGTTTTCAATGTTTTCCAGTATACATCCAAAAATCCTACCTGTTTTACCTTCTTTGTTTCACTCTTATATAATAGAATTTCTCCTCTTCGCTGAATTACCAGGATATCAAGGTTTGGAAGTACCGTCATTTCTGTTGGTTCAAAAAATTCACCTTCCGCCAACTGGGTTTTAGAAAAACGGTCTTCGTCGGGCGGAAGTTGCGTTGTTGCTTTTGCATAATTAATTTTTACATTATCGCCGATGGCATATTCAATTCCGCCCAGGATGTGTTTAAGATAAGGCTCCTCTGAGAAGGATTCTTTTGTATGCCCCAGTGCAGTATAAAAAGCTCTTCCACCATCATAATCGTGGTACCAGGCCATCGGATGATTATCACCATTTTCACCTCCGTGGTATGTTTTTTCGTCGATGGTCAATAGCAGCTTTACCTCTTTATTCAGTTTTTTATAACTGTAAAATTCGTCGGTGCGTTTCCACTGTTTTGGCAGATGTTTGGTAGCGTCATTGTCCTGGTCCACTACATTCAGCACGCCTTCCTGCACATTTGGAAAAGTGTCGTGTATGCCGGGATGGCTTAAGAAATACCCACCGGTTAACCGTCCGTACCAGCCCCAGTCGTACTCACAATCCGCTGCAGCGTGTATCCCCATAAATCCTCCGCCTCCCTGGATGTATCGTTCAAACGCTGCCTCCTGGTAATGATTCAATACATTGCCTGTGGTGCTTAAAAAAACAATTGCAGCGTAATTCTTCAAACTGTCTTCATTGAATATGGATGCATCTTTTGTAGTATCCACATCAAAATTATGCTGGCTGCCCAGTTTTTGTATTGCTACAATACCATCCGCAATAGACTCATGCAGGTAGCCGGCAGTTTTACTAAAAACCAAAACTTTGGGTTTCCCCGAACGTTTGTTGGAACAGGAAAATGTTAGCAAAACAATCGCAAGGAATGCCAGTGCCTTCAGAAAAACAGCGGAGTATTTCATATTGATTTTGTCAGTTGATTTATGCATGCTTAATTAATCTTTTTATTTAAAAACTATCCTTTGCAGCAACTCTTGCTGCCTGCCAGAAAGCAAACTTTTAAATGAATGCGTTATTATAAAAAGAATGAAGGCCTAACAGCAAGTGTTTACCTTTTTACCGTTTTAATTTTTTGTTTCTGGATGCAAGCTTAGAATTGGCTAAGTTAGATAAACCTGTAGAAAATAAATCAATTTATACGGATAACAATTTTTTCATCTTCTTAAAAACTGATTTGGATGATGACTTAGGATTTAGACAGTGAGGGATATTTATGATTTTGCATTTACGCGGTATAACAATATTCCTGCATGTTTGAAGCTACCTTGAAAATTTGAAATGGCTAATATACAAGCGCTGGAATATAATTTTTATTTGTGCATCTCCAAATCATACAACAATCAATTACATCTTATGCTTTAGCTTTACTATTGAACTTATCTTTCGGCTATGTCAATGCTTTCAAATGAACGGGTGAAAATTTTCCTTTCCCTTTTTAAAGGCAGGGAGGATGTCTTTGCAATCCGGTGGGAAAGAGATGGCAAAACCGGGTACATGCCCGCATACAATTTAGATTGGAATGACTTTTCAAAACATAAGGCGACAGGCGGTACTTTAAAGAATTATCCTGCTAAACAATATGTAAAACTTACGGAAGAAAGAATCAGTCATCATCTCATAGGAAAGGAAGTAATCGGCCTTTATCCATTGTTACCCGACAATAGTTCCTGGTTTATTGTGGCAGATTTTGATGAAAGCGAAAGCAGTACAAAAACCTGGATAGACGAGTGCAGGCTTTTTATAGCAACTTGCAGTCGTTACCAGCTTCCGGCTTACCTGGAACGTTCCAGAAGCGGCAAGGGCGGACATGTTTGGATTTTCTTTGAGTCGCCATATCCTGCTTACAAAAGCAGGAAAATAGTGCTGCATATTTTAGAATTTGCAGGTATTATTTCTCCATTTGGTAAAAACTCCAACTATGACCGGTTGTTTCCTAACCAGGATTATCATTCCGGAGAAGGGCTGGGCAACCTGATTGCATTACCACTTCAAAAACAAGCACTGGAAGATAATAACGCCTGTTTTATTGACCCTGGCACCCAAATTCATTTTGAAGATCAATATCTTTTTTTACAAATTATCAAAAAGGTTTCTATAAGCCATTTGAATGAAATCTACCATACTATTTCAAACCCGCTTACAGATGTTCCAACAACTGAAGCCCGGATTTCATCCAATCAAACAGAAATTTCTATTACATTAAATAACCAGGTTTCAATTTTACGGGCTCAATTAACTACTGAATTAGTAAAATTTTTAAAAGATCGCCTCAACTTTGTCAATACCGATTTTATCATCAAAAAGAAGCTCGGCAAAAACACCTTTGGCACGGAACCCTATTTCAAAATGCTTCGTGAAAAAGATGGAGTTGTTATTGTACCCCGGGGTTTTATTGGTAACCTTATTCGTTTCTGCATTGATAAAAATATAAGTTACCGCCTGGTGGATGAACGAAAGAAACTCACTGAAGTTAACTACCAGTTTAAAGCCGCCCTGTATGAATATCAGCAAGCCGCTGTTAATGTTACGCACAAAAAAGAGATGGGTGTTATTGTGGCACCTCCCGGGTCGGGCAAAACCATTATGGGCCTGGGTATCGTGGCTGTCAAAAAACAACCTGCTCTAATCATTGTCCATCGAAAGCAGTTGTTCGACCAGTGGGTGGAACGTATACAGTCTTTTCTTGGTATTGCTGAACCGTTTATTGGCAAAATATCGCCAGGCCGGCAAAAAGTTGGCACTCATATTACAGTGGTGATGATACAAAGCCTGGCTACTATTGAAGAATCGGACAGCCTGTTCAATTCTTTTGGATTAATCCTTGTTGACGAATGCCATCATGTGCCGGCTAAAACGTTCAGAGAGGTTATCAGCCGCTTTTCTTCCTACTTTTTGTACGGGCTTACAGCTACACCTATCAGAAAGAACAATGATGAAAAGCTCATCTTTATTCATATAGGCGATGTTATTCATGAGGTGAAATCTGGCAATGAAAATAAAATGTCTGCGGGGAAAGTATCTGTAATCATCAGGGAAACAAATTTGTTCGTTCCATTTGATTTTAAAACAGATAAACCTGAAACGCTCTATCAAATATTAATACACGATTCTGCAAGGAATCAACTCATACTGGATGATATAAAAACGGAATTAAACACAGGAAAGAAAATATTGGTACTCACAGAAAGAAAAGTACATATCAATGTATTGCATCAATACCTGAAAAATAAATTTGAAGTAATCACCATTTCCGGCGAAGATTCAGCAGCGGCAAAAAAATCAAAACTCCATCAAATAAAAGCGGGGCATTTCCAGGTGTTGATCTCAACCGGGCAGTTCTTTGGTGAAGGAACCGACCTGGATAATTTAGACTGTCTAATATTGGCATACCCCTTTGCATTTGAGGGTAAACTTATACAATATATCGGCAGGGTTCAACGTACAGAAATTACTCCTATCATCTACGATTACAGGGATATCTATATTGATTATTTAGAAAAACAATTCAGGCAAAGAAACCGGTATTACAAAAAGCTGTTAAATGCTGGACAGGTACAGAAATTTGACGAAATGACCCTGCTATTCAATGAATACACCTTTTATGTGAATACGGAAGATATTGCATTACCAATAGGCTGTTTGGATTTACCCATGGAAGTAGAAAAATTCAAAGAAGGAATTATATGGAAACTAAGGGTATTAAGTTATGATGAAGAAACCGCTGAGCTGATGACAGAGATTACCGATTACAACAGCCCGGAAGAAAAACATACCGGTAAACAAAGGGCATTGCAATTTTTAATTATAGATAAAATTAAATTCAGGTCGCTGGATACGGGTAAATTTTTACGATCGGTAATGCTTAAAAAAAATCCATACATTCAAAAAACATCAGTACCTGAGACAAGTTATGAAGCATTCAGTCAGCATACACGTGAGCCTGCAATAGGTTATGAATCACCAAAAATGCTGGCCCCTCCGGTGGAAAAACCAATTGAAAGAACACTTAAAAAAACAATAAAAGTTCCCTTTGATAAACTACAATTTCTGCATGCGCTTGTTAGCTTTCCCCTGTTTATTGAGGAGTTTCAAAAGGAGTTTATATTTGAAATTGAGAACACCGATATAAGGCCGGAATTTGAAGCAGTAAAGGAATATTTCGCCAGGATATTGAAGAAGAAACAGGTAATAGTTGAAATTGAAATCCATCATAAAGGCAACGAAATTATAAGCGCCACTGCCACTTCGGAAGACATTGATAAAATAAACAGCGGCATAATTGACAGTGTTCGTTTTGAATTTGTGAAAAAGGAGATATTCAGTTTTAAAAGAAAAAACGACCATTCAACCATTTTAAATACAATGGATAAACTGTTGGCAGATGAAAAAAATAACACCGTTCCACTATTTAAATCGGAACAGGAATTGATTAACGAGATGCTCAACATTAAAAATTCCAAACATTATCTTCAGCTGAAATACCTATCCGCCCGGCACTTATCTTCGATACTAAAAATTCGGTTCGCTGTCAATCCCTTCTCCTTCCTGTTTTTGCTGGATGGAGATAAAAAATACCATATCGTTTGGGAATCGCTGAACAGTGAAGAAGCTACTTATATCTGGCATTTTGAAAAATCAATGGATGCCTTGCGAAAAGGGTTAAAGGAAATTGAAATAATATTGAATGAAATAAAAGCCACCAGCAAACTGGATTATCTCAGAAAACAACAGAACAATTTTAGCCGGATTATTCATGATTATACTGACGCAAAAAGCGGGTTTACTGCCTGGAAAGGGCTCCTGGAGGAAAAGTTGAATTAAGGCACGTCACCTTCGAGGCCAGGAAATCGGAAGCAGCATTAGTGTTCTGGAAATTGGATCGTTTTCCTTTCTACATATAATGCATGTCTGCAAGGTACCGGTAAACTTATTTTGGATAAGAGGGTCGGGTTATTTGGCAATGAAAGCATTGTCATGTGTAAAATCTTGTTTATGAGCAGCCCTGTTGTAATTACAAAAAACAATGTGTTTACTTTGGGATTAATATAAAACATGAACCGCAACACTTTACCAGGACTATCATAGAAGGAATTTTATTTGAGATAAACCGTATTGGAAAACACTGGAAGAACATGTACTTTGCCCGAACAGTATTTTCCTAAAAAAATCTTCATGGAATTTACATGAAACATTTTGAGATTTTTGAAAAACTTATTGTAAAATTGAAAGATGATTTCAAAAATATCATCAAACAGCAATCATTATAAAAAAACAATTATCATTGTGAAAAGAAGCTATCATTTATAGAGTTGTTATTGCTTCTTCTTTGCACTGTCGTTACACAACAGATAGCGCACATAGAAACAATTCAAAAGCCTGGTACCAGGCAATAATTTTATATGAGCTGAAGCTTATTGAGTTATAGTGGAAGAAAATTTATAAAAAAAAATTGGGGAAACGGTGATGTGAAGTCTACGGAGTTTTCTAATCATCCCCGACAGCGGCGGAATTTAATTTAATGTTGGTAGTAAAATAATAACTTCATCCTCAGGTTTAAAGTTATTTTGAGTCAACTGTCGAAGGAATGATAACCGTTCATATGACAGCATCTTCAGCTAAATAATTTTAACCATTTTATTATCAAAACGAAAATTGCTTTATGATTGATTTTAAAAAAACATACCCTTTTTTTTATAGCCTGGCTGCTGTCTTACTAATTGCCAACCTGGTGCTCACACTAAAAGGATTACATAACGTGGCCGGCTGGGTGCTATTGCTTTTTTTCATTAGCCTGGCATTGGCATTCAGAGGGAATGAAAAGCTTAAAGGCCTTTCTTTTACATTTGTCATATTTGGTGCGGTTTCATTGGCTATGTATAATCCGGGGTATTTTCAGCAATGGGGTAATTTTAAATTAAGTAACCTGATTACTCCGCTCATACAATTGATCATGTTTGGCATGGGAACTTCTATGAGCATGAAAGATTTTGCAGCAGTAATCAAAACACCAAAAGGGGTAGTGATTGGAGTAATGAGTCAATTCATTATCATGCCCCTGGTTGGGTATACGCTTGCTACTACAACTGGTTTTCCGCCAGAAATAGCCGCAGGTATTGTATTGATTGGATGTTCACCCAGCGGACTTGCATCCAATGTAATGTGTTTCCTGGCTAAGGCTAACCTGGCTCTATCACTCACTGTTACCTCCATCACCACATTATTGGCGCCATTTGTAACCCCTTTTTTAATGAAAATCTTTGCCGGGGAAATGGTGGAGATCGATGTATTAAAAATGATGTGGGATATATCTAAAATGATTATTATTCCAATCGGTGCCGGATTGATATTCAACAAACTATTAAGCGGTAAATCTAAATGGCTCGACGATGCCATGCCACTTGTATCCATGTTTGGAATTGCCTTCATCCTCATCATCATTGTAGCTGCAGGCAGAGATAATTTATTAAAAATCGGGCCGCTTTTAATGGTAGTGGTGATCATTCATAATTCATTTGGCTATTTATTAGGGTATTGGTCCGCACGCCTGTTTAAAATGTCTGAAAAAGATTGCAGAACCATTGCCATAGAAGTAGGTATGCAAAATGCCGGTCTGGCCTCTGGCATTGCAAAAGAAATGGGAAAAATTGCAACTGTAGGTCTTGCGCCGGCAGTATTTGGTCCGCTAATGAATATCAGCGGATCCATCCTTGCCAGTTGGTGGCACAACAGGCCACCGGAAGATGAATCAGCAAAAATAGACACCCCGGCAAATTAAAAAGTTATTTATCAATTTAAATATAAAAAACCATGATTAAGTATTTGTTGTTTTTTTCAATATGCATTTGTGCAGGCCTGCAATCTAACAGTCAGCAGGTACAAATAAGTAAAGAAGAATTAATTGCTTTGACTCCGGAATGGAAAGGCGAACGCTTTCATGATGGAAGGCCGAAAGTATCGGACGATATAATCCGCAGAATGAAAGCAGTGAGTGTGGAAGAGGCATGGGCAACGATGAGCAACGATGGTTACCGGTACCAGATTGCTGACGGATGGGAAGTAATCAATCCGGATAGTGTATTGGTGGGCCGTGCAGTTACAACCACGTTTATGCCCGGACGTCCTGATGTATGGAAAGCAATTGATTCATTGGGAAAAAAAGAAGGCAGAAGGGCCCAAAATGTATGGGCCGTAGAAATGCTGGTAAAGGGTGATGTATATGTTGCTGACCAGTTTGGCGCTAAGAGAAACGGACCTACCATTGGTGATAATGTAGGTAATGCTATTTATGCAAAAACAGGAAATGGAATTGTGTATGACGGCGCATTAAGAGATGTGGAGGGCCTTAAAGAAATAGGTGGCTTTACGTCTTACTACACCAGCTACGATCCATCTTATCATAATCCCGGAGGAGGACCCAACAGAGATTTGACTACCATGATTGTTGGCATTAACAAGCCCACACGCATCCGCACAGTAACAGTAATGCCTGGCGATGTGGTATTAGGCAAAATGGGTGTGGTGGTATTTATTCCACCGCAATTGGCGGAGAAAGTTGTAACCACTTCTGAAATCGTACGATTGAGAGACATGTTTGGTCATCAGCGTTTGAAAGAAGGGAAATATACAGCAGGACAAATTGATACCCGTTGGGCAGATGAAATTGAAAAAGATTTTTCTAAATGGCTGAACGATCACATCAATGAGTTGCCTGTAGGAAAAGCGCAGATACAAGAATTTTTGAAAGAACGTACCTGGTAAAATAAACAACATTTCAAGTAAAATAAAAACTAAAACAAATGTCAAATTCATCAAGAAGAAACTTTATCAGTAAAGCAGCCCTTGCTGCTGCAATAACTCCATTTGCCTCTTTATCAACCTTTGGACGTGGACTTGAGGACGCTATTGATAGAACACCAAAAGCTTCGGCTCCTTCCGATTTAATAATAAAGGATGTAACCTGTGCTTTTGTAAAGGGAAGTTTGTTCATCAAAATGACAACTAACCAGGATATTGTAGGCTATGGTGAAGGTGTAGATGCAGTGCCCGGAACTTATTACCTGGCAAAAAATTTTGGCAACCGGCTCAAGGGAAAAAGCCCGCTAAATGTAAATCGCCTGGTGGAAGATATCCGTAAGGGAGGTTTCTTCCAGGGAGCACAGTCAGGGATGTATGTTGCAGTGATGAGTGCTATAGAACATGCACTTTGGGATCTTACCGGTAAAGCATTGGGTCTGCCCGTCTACCAATTAATGGGAGGTAAATTTCGTGATAAAGTGAGAGTTTATTGCGACACGGCTTTATACCAGACGAATAATCCTAAGCCTAAAGATTTTGCTGACGCTGCAAAAAAGTCAAAGGAGATGGGTTTCAATGCCATTAAATTTGATTTGGACCAGGCTAGTGATCCCGGCAAATATGACCGGTATAACTGGACTGCCAGCCCTATGGAATTGCGCCGCATGATGGAACAAATGACGGCAGCTCGTGACGAGGTTGGTCCGGATATTGATATTTGTGTGGATATGCATGGCCGTTATGATGCAGTAACAGGAGAAAAAGTGGCCAAAATGCTTGAACCGCTTAATTTAATGTGGTTGGAAGAACCCATTCCTGCGGAGAACCCTGAAGCTTATAAAAAAATAACGGATTCTACCAGCACACCAATTTGCGCCGGGGAAAACCATTACCTGGCTTATGGTTTTAAAAGGTTACTGGATATAGGTGCGGTGGATATTGTGATGCCTGATCTTCAGAAATGCGGTGGCCTTGCTGAAGGACAACGTATTGCCAATCTAGCCAATTTATCTTACGTGCCTTTCGCTCCGCACATGGTAGCCTCTTTCCTTGGCGCTATGGCATGTGCCCATGTATGTGCATCGGTGCCTAACTTTCTTATCATGGAATGGCAATCGTATTTTCATACTCAACCAATGTTTAAAGATATAGTTAAATACGATGGTGAGTGGGTTGAAAAGAGTTTCATCACCGTTTCAAACAAACCTGGAATTGGAGTTGATTTAAATGAGGAAGGAATGAAAAAGTATGCTATACCCGGAGTGCCATTTTTTGAATAATAATTAACTATACTTCGCAAGGTTAGAAAAGTGAATTATAAAATAATAGAACAAATATTATTTGTGTTGACAGCCAGTAGGACGGCCTCAACTAAAAAGTGCTAGAAAAATAAATCATTGGGCGTTAAGAAATCAAGGCTGTCTGAGCCGGCATTGTCCACGAAGTATTTAGCTACTTCCGGCGAGTTCCTTGATTTTAGACCAATAATTTTTTTTCAGCCTTTTTAGTTGCAGCCTTGATTATTTTTGTTTCTTTTTTTTATCAAGAAAAAAAAGAAAGCAGGGACTACAATATTCAGAAAGTCCTCGCCGATAAGATATCTGTCAATAATTGCCATCAAATCATGATCTAAAGAAAAATGGAGTGTTATCAATGGTGAGCCTTCTAAAATTATTCCCTTCAAAACAACGTACGGTATACAATCAAAAAAATGTATTATGAAACTAAACAACAGTATTCTTTTCCTCTTGTTAAGTATTTCTTTTAGCGGTTACTTATCCGCACAAACTATTTCTAAAGAAGAATTGATTTTTCTTACTTCGGAATGGAAAGGCGAACGATTTACTGACGGAAGACCAAAAATCCCAGACAGCTTGTTAGTAAGAGCTAAGCACATAATGATTGATGATGCCTGGACCGTGTTGAAAAACGAAGGCTATGTTAACCAGTTTGAAGGCAATTGGAAAACCATTAATGATACGCCTATAACAGGCCGTGCACTTACAGCAATGTATATGCCCAGCCGGCCAGATATAGAAAAAAACATCAAAGAAAGGGGCGCCAGGCAAGGGAGAAAAGGTAATACCAATTCCTGGCCCATTGATTTACTAACCAAAGGCGATATATACATTGCAGATGCATTTGGGAAAATTAGCGGTGGTTCTATCATGGGTGCTACATTGGCCAATTCTATTTATAGTAAATCAGGCAACGGAGTTGTTTTTAATGGGGCAGCCAGGGATTTGCAGGAAATAAAAAACATCAAAGGTTTTAATGCTTTTGTTCGTGATTTCCATCCCTCCTTTACTGAAGAAATGGTGTTGATGGGACTCAATACACCCATTCGTATTGGCAATGTGATGGTGCTTCCCGGAGACCTGGTGATTGCACAAAATGAAGGAGTACTTTTTGTACCCGCACATTTAGCAGAACAGGTAGTAAGTACAAGTGAATTTGTAATTCGTAAAGACCAGTTTGGTTTTGAAATGGTACGAGCAGGTAAATATGGTACTGGTGAAATTGACAGTCAATGGACTGATGAAATAAAATCCGAATTTTTAAAATGGCTGCAAAAACACCCTGAATTAGGAAAAATGACCCGGGCCGAAGTGGATAAGATGATGAGTAAAAGAACATGGTAGCACGGCTCAATTTGAGACTTTAAATAAAATGGCTTGATTCGGGTGTATTTAAAATTGAAGCTCCACTTGAACTTCTGTGGGCGGTGGAGCGCAACCACCCCTCGCTGCCCTGGCTGGTGTCCTTGCCAGCCAGCTACAATTTCAAATGCACCACTTTATTACAATCAATAATAAAGACAATAGGAAATGGGAAATCAACACAACCGAAAATATGACTATCTGTAGCCTTCTGGCTGTAGTAGTAATGTGCCTGAATTATTCTAAATCTTCTTCCTCGCCTGAATGGAATCAGAAAACAAAGCGCTTATTAAGCAATATGATTTGACCGAACGGGAGCCTTCCGGGTTACCGGAAACAATAATAACATTCCGTACATGCAGATAAATACCTCCCTACAAAATTGAGCGAAGAAAAAGGAAATGATCAGGCAACTACTAAAAGATTAATAATTACAGGAATTGTTTTATTGTCATCATCGTTATTTCGATGATTTTTTTGCTCATTCAAAAGATGTTGAGGTTATTTATTATAACAACTGTTCACTTTGTTACCTTCCCGACAATCTTCTTCAATATCCTTTCCCGCAGCCTGTGAAAAAGAATAAAGACGCATGGTATAAGTATGGCCTTACAACAATTTTAAAATTTTAAAAAATCAGGATATGCTCTTAATAAAAATTCCCATTTATTTATAAATTCCACATAACGGCTTTTTGTTGTTATACTTCGCAATGGATAAACTGGTGACTTTTTAATTCGCTCCATAAAGATTAAAAGTACCCGCCGCGGCGGACGACGCCATCCGATAGCTCGGATGAAGCTTGATGGTAGTACTTCTGCCTGGACCATAAAAAAATCTAACTCACGATTTTATCCCTTGTGCGGTAAAACTTCATCACCGGTTTTTCAATCGGCTAGGGTCATGTCTGGACGCTACTAAGTAAAAGCATATCAACATGTCGTGAACAATAGAGTCAATTTTAAATAATTATTTGATATTATAACCTTTTATTTGGATAAATACGCACATTATCAACAGGAACAAATCTGAATACCGAATGTTTTGTAAAATGATTAGTCTTTTACAATTCGGCAGGAGCATTTCTTATCCTTACGCTCAATTTCATTTATACTACTGCTAAAAAAATTATCTGCGGCAAGATGGTGTTGAATACCTTCCAATACACCGGTGGCAAGTGGGGTTTTGTAAAATAGATAAACTTTTCTTTCCTTAATTCTTCCAGCTCCGGGCTCTAGCTAGATACTACTATTCCTTTTGCTTTTCTCTTTAAAATTTCTTAATATTTCCGCTATTACCTGCTGTGATTAACTGTTCCATCTCTAATTTACATTTGTAGCCAGGATAAAGTACAGCATTCCCTTTGCTGGCACTGAATGGCAGAAGGCCGAGATAACGATTTTCAGTTATTAATTGATACTTTAGCCCGCAGTTTTCGGTCGTTCAATAACTTATATAAATTGGCCAGGTCATCGGAATTGAAGTCATCCGCTAAATAATAGTTTATTTAAAACGCCATTACGTTTTAGGTTCCTGCAGACTAATTCCACGAAATCCTTTAAAGCTTCCTCCAACCCGTATCTTTTCCACATGTAATCGATATGACTATTCCATCCTTTTTCCGGAATAAATCTTTCAATGTCGTACATTTCTGAACCTGCCGAACACATTAATATATCAGGTACTGGCAGATCGATTTCTGCAAATGCAGCTTCGGTAATCAACCTGTTTCTACCACTGGCAATACCAAAAGCAGCCCTATTTTTATTTTGATTCATCCACTGGGTAAACTCCTTTAAGCCCGGTGAATCCTTACCTTATACTAATGTACCATCAAGATCTGAAATAATACAAAACTCTGCATTGGTCAGTTTTTTCCCGTATTCCGTTTTATTGGTATAAACAAGGACACCGGTATCCTTTCGTTTAAACAGGTCGTGTACTACCTCCAGGTATTTATGGCAAAGGAAGTCCATGAAGCATTTATAAATACCCCTTTTTTACGGGCAGCCAACCTTTATATTTCCGGCACATCCAGCTTAGGATCATTTTTCTTAGGAATTGACATTTTTCCGTACAGGTCATATTTATCAAGCAGCAACAAGAGATTGGTTAAAATATCCTTTTCATCTACGGGCATTTTACTAGTATCTTGTCGCACGCCGGTGAATATGGCAAGGTTGGCCATGGCTTGCAATTCTTTATCCTGGCCATATGACTGAAAGATGGTTTCAAAATTCTTTCTTTTATCGGCTCTGCCGATTGAAAGCATAAACGGCCTGGCCGGATTAAATAAAAAACGATCGATATCTGAAAAATAAACCTGCTTCCTGAATTTTTTCAGGTGAGTTAAAGTGATCCTGTATTTCTTTAACGTATTTTCTTCCAGATTTTCTGGAGGTTTATTGATGTACCCCTGCATAAAATCATAAAAAAAATGGACATCGCCTTTCTTTTTGAGATGAGAAAATATGGTTTCAAAACTCAGCTTCTTGTTGAAATTGTAGCTCTGCTTGATTAATTCATGGATGATATTTTTTTTCTCCCTGATCTTATTGTTGATCTCGAAAGAAAATGGGTGTGAAGATTTGACCCATTGGTCGTCCTTTCCACTCCATTCTTCAAGTTGTATTTTTTTTGGAACTTCTATTCTATAATACCGGGCAGTATTATCGATTTTAATTCGGATAAAAGCATAGTACAACCCGGAAACATTGGTCTTGTTTCTCCAGTTTAACAACACTGATATCCTGAATTATAATACCCTGAAAAAAGCCATTTTTATCAAAACTGTAAACAAAACTGTAAATTAATGATCGGGAATCCAAGGGAATCGAACTTCTTCCAAAAACGAAAAAACCCACACCAGTATTGAGTTTGGGGTGGGTTAAGGCTTTTTAGGTCCCGTTAACTTTTGCGTGTTGGTGGCCTCGCCAGGAATCGAACCTGGATCTGGGGCTTCGGAGGCCCTTATACTATCCATTGTACTACGCGGCCAATGTGATTCAACTATCTTTTTAATATCATTTTCCTAAATGGCTGAAGTTGCTGCCAAAGATTTTTACGGCTATGGCCAGCAATATTACGCCGAAAAATTTTCTTATCACGGTCATTCCGTTTGGCCCCATAAAATTTTCTATCCATTTCAGCGACTTCAATACAATATAAATGACGATACAATTGATCAGGATGCCTAAAAATATATTAACATCATGGTAATTGGCTTTTAAACTCATAATGGTGGTGAGCGTGCCCGAACCGGCAATCAAGGGAAAGGCGATCGGCACCACACTCCCGCTTTTGGGATTGCCATCTGATTTAAAAAATTCGTGTCCCAATACCATCTCCAGCCCAATAATAAATATTACAATACTACCCGCTACTGCAAAAGACTGCACATCCAGTCCCAGCAAATTCAAAAACTGCCTTCCCAGGAATAAAAACAGGATCATCAGAGCACCGGAAGCAAGCGTAGCCTGTGTTGACCTGATTTCACCTCCCATTTTTAACCGCAGACTTGCCAGCACAGGAATATTGCCCACCATATCAATTACTGCAAAAAGCGTAAATGAAACTGTCACTATTTCCCTTATCAATATATTGCCAAAATCCACTGTTTTAAAAATTTTTGCAAATATACATTTTCAAATGTGGGAAACAGCTATCCTGCGGAAGGTTTGTGGGTTTCTTTTTCGTGTGCTATGTTGGATAATACTTCGTGGCGCAATACATTTTGTTCGGGTACAATTTTAATAACACAACCATAATGCAATGAGAAAACATTAAAAGAGTCGGCCAGTGGAGTTTGGGTGATATGGGAAAGTATACTCCGGATAACTCCTCCATGTGCTACAATTACAACACGGTGCATTCCCTCTTCAGTAATCAATAAACCTTTATTACCTGTTGATGAATGACGCTCAATAATCTTTTCAAAATACTGCGATACCCTCTCAAATACATCTGTATAACTTTCACCGCCCGGTGTACGTACATTTACAAAATCGTTCATCCATGGATCAATTTCCGGCTTTGGAATATCATCCCATAATTGCATTTCCCAACTACCACAGTTTATCTCTTTCAGGTCGTCATGTAAATGAATGGTATGATCCCTGTATAAATGCTCTGCCAGCTTTTTACAACGTTGCAAAGGACTAGAGTAAATGGCAGTAAGAGTACCAGGTAAATGCTGCCGGATAATGGCAGCTTCGTTTTCGAATGAGTCGGTCACATCCAGGTCGGCCTGTCCGTAACAAACGCCTTTTGCAACATCGGGAGTAGTATGTCTTACTAAATAAATTTCCATATCATTAAAAGGGATAAATAAAAAATAATTTCACTCACCTGCTGAATAGCTCCCAGGCAATCTCCTGTATATCCGCCAATCCATTTATTAAAGTAGCGGGCCATAAAAAAAACAACTACCAGTATAGGAATCACCGACATCAAGTAAAGCCAGGATAAAAAAAACAGCGGCAGCAATGCAAAAACAATTGCTACAATCAGTGCGGTAACAGTCAATTTTTTTGAGGCCAGTGGCTTTGATTTGCTACCATCATCTGAAGTTACATATTTGTACTGTTGTATTACCAGCACGGGCATCAGGCGGCTAATGCTGTGTGCTGTAATTATTACAATGGCAATTGCCCGGTATAAAATCCAGCCATCCTGTTTGGTAAATGAAAACAACTCAACGGCCTCCACCAGTTCCTTCAATAATAAAAATTTCGCCGCCAGCATTAATACCAGCCCCGCCACACCGTAGGTACCCAGCCTGCTGTCTTTCATGATAGCAAGGATCTTTTCCTTTGTCCAACCGCCGCCAAATGCATCGCAGGTATCTGCAAATCCATCTTCATGAAATGCACCTGTAGTAAATATGCCGGTAATGACAGAGGCGAGAATTGCGATATTGGTACCTGTGAATTTATAAAGTACTATAAATCCCGTAAAGCTCAGCATACCAACAATCCATCCTACCAATGGAAAATATTTAGGCGTTTGCTGTAACAAGGATTCATTGTGATCCATGTGCTTTGGTACAGGTAGCCTGGTTAAAAACATCAGTGCCGATAAAAATATCATCCATTCTTTTTTCAAATACCAGCTATTATAAATTGAACTGAAGTTTTATCCCTCCCAGGAAATTTTCAGGCGCCGAGGGATTAAAAAAGCGGTTAACAGCAGCATTCAGGTCGTTGCCTAAACCATACGGCGTATTGAAAGAATGATCATAAGAAAAATAAATTTCACCCTTTAGTTTTTTGCCGAAATCTTTTTTATAACCCATTCTTGCAAAAAACAAATTGTATTGGGTGGCAAAAAAACTATTGGCATCATTCAAAGGAATCATATCCGTGTAGCTGTAAGTAAGATTTGCATACAAACCGAATTTTGTAACCGCATCGGCACCACCGGCAAAAACATTCGGTGGCGTGCCGGTTAATTTTTTACCTGAATAATCAATGGCTCCCTGCTGGTAGGTTGTAAACCTTGCTTTGATATAAGTATAATTGCTCCACAGCTTCAGCTCCTGTAAAAAATGAATTCCATTTCTGATTGGATAATAATTTACCGATAACTCCACCCCCTGCTGCCTGGTTTTGCCGGTATTTACAAAATAATCGGCACCGGCGGCATCTCTCCGGGTAACGATGGTATTGCTTAAGTTGAAATGATAAATAGCCAGGTCAGCAAATAATTTATTCTGCACCAATTCGCTCCTGAAGCCCATTTCGTAATTGGTAGCCTTTTCTGCATTTAACGTTCCATTAAAAACACCGGTGGATGGCACAATCTCATCAATCGTTGGTGGGGAATATCCTTTGCTAACAGTAACATACACACTATAATTTGTGCCTATCTTTTGAAGCACTGATATCCTTGGTACAAAAACAGGATCAAAGATTTTCTTGATCTCCTTCACTGGCCTTTTATTAAGCCTGGTAAACCCATAACCATAATTATTATAACTTAAACCGGCGTTGATGATTAAATTTTTGCCCACGCTAATATCTGTCTGTAAAAAAACATTGTATTGCTGTGCGGCTATCTCATCATCAAACTGTAAAGTATCGGGTATGCCTGACTGGTTACCAAAAGTGCGGGTGCTGGTAAATCCATACTGGTATTCGCCGCCAAAATGCAGGCGCACATTATTGTTTTGATATTGCGTTACCGACCTGCCACCAATGCCCTGCTCTGTTTTGCGCTGGTAATTTAAAATACTGGGATTTCGGAAACGGGTATTGGAAGTGTACACATTGGTACTGTTGCTCCACTGCGCATTGTACTGGTAGTCGTGGGCAATACCTGCATAAAAAGTTTTTATAAACAAGGCGGCTTGCTGTTGTTCAGCACTTCTGTTCGGACCGGCAGCAGGCCTCGACTGGCGTGGGTCTGCAGCAATCTGTGTCTGTGTTAAGCCGCCCGGAGTTTGATAATACAAATCGCTGTAAAAAATATTGGTGCTGATTGATTGCTTTGCATTGATGTTAAATGTGCCGGTATAATTTGCCACATCTCTTCGTGTATTGGTTTGCCTGCGCCAGCCATCAGTTTGCTGGTGTGAATATTGCAACGACGAATTGGTATTATCCGTTTCATTCCGGTAGGCAATATTGGTTTCTGCCAGACCATAACTGCCGGCTAATGTATTAATTGAAATACTGTTTTCCTTATACCCTGCATTCCGGCTGTTTAATAAAACCACCCCACCGGTACCGGCTCCATACATGCTGCCTCCCGGCCCTTTAATAATTTCAATTTTACCAATATTGCTAAACCCTAACTGGTTGAGGTAGGTATTACCGTTAGCATCGGTAAAGGGAATACCATTCCAGTAAACTTTTACATTTCTCACGCCGAAAGGAGATCGCAATAAATTACCCCGAATGGATAAACGATAACTACCCGGACTGCGCTCATCCATCTTTACACCCGGCACGGTATTTACAGCGGGCAGGATGGTTGCATTGCCATAGCGTTCCAGGTCGGCTCGTCCAAGTACACTGACCGTAACCGGAATGTTTTTCAATTCCGTGTTTCTTTCGTACGCCTTCACCACCATCTCCGACAAAAAACTGCTGGAAGAATACAATATCACTACTATATTTTGACCGGCTGTATAACTTGCTGAAACCGCCTGGTAGCCAATATGTGAAAAAGAAACCGTGTTTTTTTCTTTTGAACTATTAAACTCAAAAATGCCATTTGAATCCGTTACTGCTACTGCAATTTTATCAACTGATACGGTAACGCCACGCAATAATCTGATGCCCTCGCTGCCCTGCACTTTTCCTTTAAAAATATACTGCCCGGATACTGTTACAAAACAAAAAACCGAAAGGAAAACCGAAATGAATATTGGAGTAAAGCGCATGGTAATGAATAAATATATGATTGATCAATTTTAAATAAGCTGCAAATAACAAGGAATAGTGGAAACTGCGTAATTTATTTTAAAAATATTTGCCTGCAGGTTTTACACTTCAAAGCATCATTAAGAAATAAAAGCCATCATTTACCTGCTTCTCTTTTCCTGTTTAAAAGCACAGCAGGAAGGTTTTCAGCGTTACACTTTACTACTAACCTGTGCAGATTCAAAACTTGCCATTTCGTTTAAAAAATTTACCGCATTCTGAATAAGTGGTATCGCCAAAGCCGCACCTGTTCCTTCGCCGAGCCTCATGTTAAGATGTAGAATCGGCTTCGCATGAAGATGATCCAACATTCTTTGGTGCCCCTGTTCACCGCTTGCATGTGCAAAAACGCAAAAGGGTAGAGTATTATTGCTAATGGATTGAGCTAAGAGCAAAGCGGCAGTCGCAATAAACCCGTCTACTACAATGATCATGTTTTGCCGGGCTGCTTCCAGGTAGGCCCCGGTCATCATGGCAATTTCAAAACCCCCGATTTTACTTAGCAGTTCATACACCGGGATATCCATTCCAAACAAATGATGAAAGTCGCTGACAGACTGTAGTGTCTTAATTTTTTGAGCCAGTTGCTCATCATTGGCACCTGTTCCTCTTCCAACGCATTCTGCCAGGGGAAGCTGTAGCATGTGATGCATTATCAATGAAGCGGAAGAAGTATTGCCAATGCCCATTTCTCCAAAACCGATGGTATTGCAACCGGTTTCAACAATATCCTCTACAATGCTTTTGCCCTTTTCAATAGCGTAGTTCACTTCATCTATATTCATTGCATTTCCGGTCAAATAATTATCCGTGCCCTTCCTGATTTTTGCATCTATAAAATGAAACGATTCATCCAGATCAACCTTCACTCCAGCATCTACAATAGCCAGTGCTATCTTATTATGCCGGCAAAATACATTGATAGCAGCACCACCCTTAAAGAAATTTACTACCATTTGAGCTGTAACCTCCTGCGGATAGGGATTCACTAAACCTGTAGCAGCAATGCCATGATCGGCGGCAAATACAACAATATGGGGATTGATCACTTTAGGCGAGAGGGTATTTTGAATGATGCCTGCCTGTAGTGCTATTGCTTCCAGCACTCCTAAAGCACCGGGAGGCTTTGTTTTATTTTCAATCTTCTCCCGGATTAGTTTTTGTAGACTTTCTGGCATAGGGAATTTTTTAATTATTGTAGATCGAAACCTCACATCCTTACTTACGGAATTGCCTTTAGGCAGGTGCAATTGATTCCTTTGCATGACCGAAGGGCAAGGGGATTTACTACTGATTTTGACTGTGACGATACTATATTGGAATATGAAGTGCAAATTCAGGAATAAAGCTAATTCGAAAGATATCGGATTGAAATCGTCCGAGCCGGGCCGAAACTGACAGTAATTTGCCTCCAATGTTTCAATATTCAGGCTTTACTTTGCCAGTATGTTATTGGCCGCAGTATTGGAAGGCTACGTTCAGAAGAAGTCGTTTTTAAAGTCGTTTAAAAAATGACCCTTTCAATTTCATCCAGGTCAATTTCGTCAATATAGCCATCGGCTTTTAAAGCGGAAGTTTTTAAATTTTCTTCATTCTTTTCAGCTTCTATTATTTTTCTCAAAGAAGAAGCTCTTTCTTTTTCCGGTGATGTTAAATTTGGGGACCAAATTTCCCTAAGTCCCTTTCCAGTGAAATATAATAGTTTTCGGTCATTCACACTAATCACGCCATAATTTGTAGTGAGACCACTTTTCAAAAGCATTGCACCAGCATGATTGGTTTTCAATAGTTCAAATCCTTTTATCATGGCTTTTTGTTTTTAGCGTTTTCCCGGGTTAATGAATCCATGGGAAAGGAGTCTTCAATGAGTAATTTGGGTTTATCAAATTTAGGTTTATTCTTCGAGCTATCATAGTTTTTATTTTCTATTTGAAGTGTCGCTTTTCCCTTATTCTCACCGCGTTTAAACAAGGATTTAAAGAAATTAGTGTACACATTGAAAACAATATTGACCACAAGTGCCGCCATAGCAACACTCAGCGCTGCTGTTGTTCTTTTATACTGCTTATTAAATCGTGCAGATTCCCTTGTTTGAAAATTATCTGTTTTAACAAAATGATTCAATTCTAATGTCGGGTAAATTTCTTCAGTTGAATACTTAATAACAAGATCGACAATTCGCTTATCTGAAAAAGTATATGGAGAAGAAGGTGTTTCAAAATTGTATTTGCCAAAGGGAATTAAATCCAAAGAAATATCTTTCTTAAAAGTGTAGATGTAACCCTTATCTTCAAGAAGTTTTAATAAATTAACTGATTGAACGATTATTAATTGCAACTCTCCCAATCTAGCTGATTTTTGTGGCAAATTCTTTTCAAATGTCACTGTTACTTTATTGTTGGATATATCAACTACAAACCCGGCATCATTCAATTTAAGTTGAATAAGCGAATATAGATTGACAGGATTTATTTCCCCCAGTTCTTGTTGTTTTTTCGTACCCGCCAATTCGTCAAGCCTTATTAGGATTTTTTCTTCATCCTTGCTAAAAATTCTCATATTTAGTTTTTGAACTACGTTTCCCTAAGGACATTCCTGCCATCATAAATATCGTCCACATCTGGGGTAGTACTTATCTTCTCGTTGGTAAATGTAATGGATGTCTTAAAACAGGGCCATCATAAACAAATGTATGAAATTCTCCATTGCTGAAGAATCTGTAACGGCAGGCAAGTATCTGCACATCAACCATCCTGCTACAAAGCTTTTATCCGATTAGTTTTCATTTATTTAAAAGGGGATTGTTTTAAGTGCCAACTGATCAATTTACAGCAATAAATTTTCGGTATATGCTGCTACATATGATTCCAAAAATCGCCAATTCAGCCAGGAGCCATGCCAACATACACACCGATGGTAATAATGGAAATATTATCTATTTTGATTCGCTGCTATTGCCCTCCCTACAACAACAATGATAAATAGGTAAATCAAGCTGCAATTTCCTGCTCATAGGCAATATAATTTACCAGCTTGTTATTAATATTTACAACGGGCGTAATGATAATTTTACACAGGTAAATCTCGCCGTTTTTGCGATAATTTTCCAGTATTATTTCAGTTTTTTCATTTTGATTCAGATGCTCTTTTACCAGGCTCGTGTTCTTTTTATTGGTTGCGGGTCCCTGCAAAAACTTAGGATTTTTACCCAATGCTTCATCGGATGTGTATCCTGTCATTTCATAAAACCCTAAACCGGTAAAGGAGATCCGTTGCAACTGATCGGTTATAATGATCACGTATTGATTTATATTTTCTATTGCATCAAATGTTTGCTGTTTATTCCACTTATTAAGTTTCGCAATTTGTTTAATAGCCGTTACTGATTGCTGATGCCTGGCTCCATCCGCCATCAGCGAATTGTATTTTAACGAAAATATATCCCAACTTAGCAAGGGCGCTTTAGCATTTTTTGACAATAGTTGCATAATTGTAAGTTTAGTGACCCGGATGTTTTTTTAATAAATCCGTCAATTTTTCGGAATTAAACTGAAACCGCAAATCCCTTATACAGTTGAAACAAAGGCAATCGGTAAATTGTTTACTGATGAATTGTTGTTCAGTTTCAGATAAGGTAATTCCATAACACTGACATTGTGTTATATTGCCCACTTTACATTCAAATATCATTCCGCAACGTTGACATTGTTTATCTTCATGCCTGCACATACATAGTTATTTTTTATTGTAGAACGATAGCGCCAGAAACCAATATGCTTGTGTAAACAAAAGGATGAAGAATTAGCAATATAACTAATCGAAATTTTGTGCTGTCCTTAATTTCAAGGCCGGATATTTTAGTTGTGTCAGTTCAAAACCGCCAAACAAAACAGTTCCGTAAACAAGATTACTGATTAAGAAATTTTTCATAAAGGGTGATCCCTGTGAATAACATTGCAGTAAACCGGCCCAATCCTTCGTAAGCGGTGTCATAGTTCTTAAATCGATTCCACCAGCCATCCAAACAGCAAAATCAGCGATCATCCAATGAGTAATTGCTGCCGCTAAAGAAGCTGCCAGTACATTTTTTATATTCACCTCCCTAATGATCCATTTACCGAGGAATACGATCAATGCAAAAATGCCGTAGATAATATACCAGCCATTGTACATCACGCCAAACTTGCCATCAAATACCAGGTTGTTAATAATAAGGTCGCTGATAAATAATGTAAGCAGTGGAAATACAAGGGCTTTCCAGCGGCTGGCAAAACAAGCACCGCCAAAAATCCCCATTGCACCAATGGGAGTAAAATTTGCCCAGGACGTTAACTGGGCTGCATTTGGAATACGCATAAAAGCCGCTGCGGAAATAAAGAGCAGCAATATGGTAAACCGTGGATTGAATGTCTTTTTCATAATGCTGTTATTTTGAAATATGAAGCAGGCTTTGGAGCCTGACTCAACAATATTTTCAGTTTATAAAGTAAATGTTACACCACTATTCATTAAAACCGGGATGGCTGTATAACCTCTTAAGTCGAAGAATTTTCTATTGCTTATGTTTTGAACATCCACAAAGAATTTGACACTGGTTTTATACTTAAATTCCCCATAAGCACTTACTATAAAATATTGCTTTAGCAATATATCTTCCTTTTGGTAACCGCCCACATCATACCTGCTGCTTACCGACTTTCCACTGACACTTACATAAATACTGCTGGTAAACTGGTAGCCAATATTCATGTTTACATTGTGTTTGGGGCGCCGCAAAAGATAACCGTATGTTGTATCATGGGTATTTTTTCTGCTTTGGGTCTGCTCATCACCAGTTATAAATGTATAGTTGGCTGAAATACTTAAATTTTTAACCGGTTTAACAGCAAGTTCCAGTTCAACACCATCCACCACCTGCTTTACAAAATTGAAATACTTAAAATTCAAATAATCATAGTCTATGCCATTCTTAATATCCCTGTGAAAATACACCACCCGGGTGCTTATTTTTTCATGTGTTTGCTGTAATCCCATTTCATAATTTGTCGATTTTTCAGGCTGCAAATCTGCATTGCCACTAAAAACATCATATACCTGGAAAATAGAGGGCGCTTTAAAACCTGACGCGATGCTGCCAAATACACGCAAGGTTTTATTGATTGTATAGGAAGGATTAACAGTATAGGTGCTGTTGTTGCCATACCGAGAATGCCGGTTGGTCCTTCCGCCAATTTCTACATTCAGTTTTTTATTGAGTGTATTAAATATCAACGAAGAATAAAAAGAGGTCTGGTGCAGCGAGGTGTCATTAAAACTGCTGCTGTATGGCCCAAAGCTGCTAAGCGAATAATACTGCTGGTTCATATTGCTCCACCTGTAATCTGTACCAACAATCATTGTTATCCATTTTGCTGCAATTATATTACCAAACAATTCGGCATATTGGGTGCGGCCACCATACTGATTGCTTTCGAATTTTGTTCCAAAAGGGCCTACAAACAAACTATCATTTGTATATCGCCGTGAAAGTTCGCCATATTGGTAATTGGCGGTAATGTTTACAATTCCCTTTTTAAAATTCAGTCCTGCCCCGGCAGATAAATTACTGTTGCGGATACGATAATCTTTTTCATCTGCAAAAACACCCGCATCTATATCTGCTTTATATTGGCTGTGCTGTACAAATGTTTTTACCAGCAATGAAGGCATTGCCTGGTATTGCACTGCTGCGCTGATCACATTGCCATCGTAGCCATCGTTATCAAAATTTTTTGCACCCGTGCTATCATAAGCAGAAGAAAAACCGTTCGTTTTTAATTTAGCAAAACGGGTAGTGTAGGCTAGCTTTCCGGCCTTTCCATACAACTGAAGAGTGTTACGCACCGTATTTTTATTACCAAAACCAGTAGTAGCTTTTAGGTTAAAAGGCTTGTCCACCTTGCTTTTAACAGTGATGATGTTTATAACGCCTGCCACAGCATCGCTGCCATATAAAGTCGATTGTGCACCCTTGCATATCTCAATGCGCTCCACATCATTGATAGAAAAAAGGTTGAGGTCAAATTCATTATTGATCATGGATGGATCATTAACCGGTATGCCGTCCATCAAAATCAATGTCCTCCCGGATGAACCTCCCCTCACAAAAACGGTTTGCACACTACCCGGCGCATTGTAAGCTCCATTGATGGTAATACCTGCCTGCTCATTTAAAATTTGCGCTACGGTTTTACCACTGCTTTTTTCGATTTGTTCCTTACTGATTACCGTAACAACTTTGCCCGTTTGCGATTGTTTGACGGGTGTTTTGATAGCGGTTACAACTACTTCATCCAGGGTTTGTTTGGTACTGTCCTGCTGGGCATACAAATGACTACTGATAATTACAGCAGTCACCAATAAAATTTTCTTTTTCATGTTGTTGAAAAGATTTTTTTTGAGACTGCTTCCGGAAAATTGAGGTGCTGGTGCGTACACGCAACACCGGTTAGAAATATAAATGCTTTTCAGCGCTTACACTCCATGCCTTTCACCCGAAAGCCGTGAATGATTAAATGTGATACCTGGCAGGTCTTCTGACTTGACCTTGTTGAACACCTTCCCGAACGCCGGCTGGCGAACAGTGGTATGAAGATTCAACAACGTGAATGGTGAATGGTGAATAGTGAAAATTTGAAGATTTCACCATTGCCATTGACAATTCACCTGGGCCTTTACAGCTACGGGGATAGTGCCGGAATTACACCGGGCTTCCCTTTTAATCCCGATTTTAATCGGGAACCAAACTCGGTGCAAATGTAAACAGATTGAAATGGAATAGCCAAATTATTAGTTCCACAAATGTTGAAAAATAAACTATTGACCTTGGCTTTAAGCAATGAAATGAGTGTTCGTTAGTCAAATAAAATGCTGCCCTTGAACCATTTGCATTGCAAAATTCCCTTATCTTCAAAGCATGACAGAAAAACCGAAACTGAGTCTATTTGATTTTACAATGATTGTGGTGAGCCTGGTAATTGGCATGGGTATTTTTCGAACGCCGGCAAATGTGGCAGCGGCTTCCCCAACTCCATTCCTTTTTTTTGCGTCATGGATTGCAGGTGGGCTGGTAGCGCTTTGCGGGGCGCTAACCTATGCGGAAATCGGCAGCCGTTTCCCGGTTGCAGGTGGTTACTACAAAATATTTGCCTATGCCTACCACCCTTCCATTGCGTTTGCTGTTAACTGTATCATCTTAATATCCAATGCAGCATCATTGGCCGGCGTTGCATTGATTGGTGCGGAGTATATCACCAAGGTTATATTGACCAATACACAGGAAGTAGCCACTACACAAATCGTAATTGCCATTGTATCGATATTGATTTTTTATGGGGTTAACCTGCTGGGGCTAAAAATGAGCGCCAGGGCACAAAACATTTTAACCATCATAAAACTCTCAATGGTATTGTTGCTGATTGCCCCCCTATTTTTTTCATCGCATGAACTAGCGGTGCGCCAGCTAACCGAACCAACTGCACATTTATCTATCCGGGAATACCTGAAAGCATTCGGCATTGGCCTGGTGGCGGTATCGTTTACTTATGGCGGTTACCAGCAAACCATCAACTTTGGTGCAGAGGTAAATAATGCACCAAAAAATATCCCCCGCGGAATCTTCATCGGTATTTTTATCATTATTGCACTATACCTTACTATCAACTATGCCTACTACAAAGTAATTGGTTTCGAGCAATTGAAAACTGCTAAAGGTATTGCAGCCATCATGGCCAGTCATGTTTTTGGCGAAGCGGCAGGCAATATTTTATCTGTTTTATTATTCTTATCCGTACTTGCTTATGTAAATGTTTTACTGATGAGTAACCCAAGGGTAATGCAGGCGATGAGCGAGGACGGTATTCTGCCTGCATCTTTTAAAAAGCGGACCAATAAAACGGATGTATTGCTCACCTCACTGAGTGTATTTGCGTCCATCTGCTGCCTGATTGTTTTTTATGCGGAAACCTTTGATGAGATACTCAGCTTTACTATTTTCCTCGACTGCTTTGGCATGGTACTTTCTGCCGCTACTATTTTTGTGTTAAGAAAAAGAACCCAACACCTGGATGATACCGGCATCTACAAAATGAAATTATACCCGCTGCTTCCCGCCATCTTTATTATTGCCTATTGTTTTGTAGCCATCAGTATTTTTATCGACAAGCCCTTCACCGCCCTAACAGGGTTGGGAATACTGGCCGCATTTATCGCGGTGTATTTTATTGTAAAATCATTTGCTAAAAAATAACCTAATGGATATCTCATACATCATCAACGAACTGGCAGAAGACAGGGAAAACTATTTTAATGCCATTGCTCCCCCGATTATGCAAAGCAGCAATTTTGCTTTTAAAACGGTGGATGAAATGCGCCATGCATTTGCTGATGAATACGCTACCTATTTGTATAGCCGGGGGCTAAACCCTACCGTTGATATCCTGCGAAAGAAATTGGCGGCATTGGATAATGCAGAAGATTGCCTGGTATTTAACAGTGGCGCTGCCGCCATTTTTGCCGCTGTATTGGCCAATGTAAAATCGGGCGATCATATTGTGTCGGTAAAAAAGCCATATACCTGGGCGCAAAAAATGTTCAATGAAATCTTACCGCGTTTTGGCGTAACTACTTCTTACGTGGACGGACGTGACATTGAAAATTTTGAACGGGCTATCTTTCCCAACACAACGGTCATTTACCTGGAAAGCCCCAATAGCTGGGATTATGCCATACAAGATTTAAAAGCCGTTGCTGAACTGGCGAAGGCAGAAAACATCGTTACCATTATTGATAACAGTTATTGTACACCTCTCTATCAAACACCAATTGATTTTGGAATTGACCTTACCCTCCAATCGGCCACCAAATACATCGGTGGACACAGCGATACGGTAGCCGGTGTATTGTGCGGTAGCAAGGAAATGATTGAACGAATCTTTAATAGCGAATACATGAATATCGGGAGCGGCATTTCTCCCTTCAATGCCTGGCTGCTGATACGTGGTTTGCGAACGTTGCCCATGCGGCTCGAACGAATAACCCAAACGACGCAACAGGTAGTAAAATACCTGAAGGAGCATGAAAAAGTGGAGTCCGTTATCTTTCCTTTTGATAAAGACTTCCCCCAGTATCAACTAGCAAAGCAACAAATGCAGGGCGCCTGTGGATTGCTTACTTTCATTATCAAAGCCGATACGCTGGAACAGGTGGAAAAATTCTGTAACAGCCTTCAACATATATTGATGGCGGTAAGTTGGGGCGGTCATGAAAGTCTGGTGATCCCTAAATGTGCCGGTATGCCTGCTGAGGAATTTGATGCACTCAATAAAGAACATCGCATGATCCGGTTTTATGTTGGGTTGGAAGAGGCAGATTACATTATTAAAGATTTGG
>Ga0335397_10001287_pt1 | contig 34083 bp, 32 predicted proteins | sample MAT04_FD_205740 | JGI IMG/M metagenome (GOLD analysis project Ga0335397, IMG submission 205740) | Freshwater microbial communities from Lake Fryxell liftoff mats and glacier meltwater in Antarctica - MAT-04 (spades assembly) (version 2) ... | reverse complement strand
GCCGGCCGAGACCACGGCAAAGCTGAACAAGGCGTTCGTCGACGCGCTCGGCGCACCCGAGGTGAAGGCGCGTTTTGCGATGCTGATGGCCGAGGCATCGCCGACGACACCGACGCAGTTCGGCGCCTTCGTGAAGGCCGAACTGGCGAAGTACGAGACGGTGGTGAAGGCCTCGGGCGCAAAGGCTGATTGACGCACATCGGAATGCCGCTCGACCAAGCTTCCCGCCGCGGAACCGGCTTCGCCCGGCCGCAGGCGGACGGTCTGCGGCGAGGACGCCGCAGGCGCTCGCAGGCGAGGAACAGTCCGCAGGGACTGTTCCTCGCCCGGCTCGCCCCCGTTGGGGGTAGCTAGCGCCAGCGAGCTTGGGGGCTGCAATCACTCGCCCAGGTAGGCGGCGCGCACCTTGGGATCGGCCAGCAGGGCCTTGCCCTCGCCCGTCATCGTGATCTCGCCCGAGTCCATCACGTAGCCGCGGTTGGCCAGGCTCAGCGCCCGGCTGGCGTTCTGCTCCACCAGCAGCACCGTGGTGCCGCGCTGGTGGATGTCGTTGATGACCTCGAAGATCTTGTCGACCATGATCGGGCTCAGGCCCATGCTGGGCTCGTCCAGCAGCAGCACCTTGGGCCGCGCCAGCAAGGCGCGGCCCATGGCCAGCATCTGCTGTTCGCCGCCACTCATCGTGCCGGCCAGCTGGTTGCGGCGTTCCTTCAGGCGCGGAAAGATCGCGAAGACCTTGTCGATGTCGGCCTCGATCTCGGCCTTGTCGTTGCGCACGAAGGCGCCCATCTGCAGGTTCTCGGTGATCGTCATGCGCGCGAACACGCCGCGGCCTTCGGGCACCATCACCAGGCCCTGCTTGACGAGGTCCCAGGGGCCCTGGCCCTTGATGTCGCGCCCGAGGTATTCGATGCCGCCCTCGGCTACCGCCTGGGTGCCCGTGATGGCCTTCAGCGTCGTCGTCTTGCCAGCGCCGTTGGCCCCGATGAGGCTGACGAGTTCACCCTCGTGCACCTCGAAGCTAACGCCCTTGACGGCCTGGATGCCGCCGTAGGCGACCTTCAGGCCGGTGACTTTCAACATGATCTGCGCCATCTCGACATAGCCCCTCAGTGCGCCGAGGAGCCCAGGTAGGCCTCGATCACTTTCTCGTTCCTCTGCACCTCGGCCGGGCTGCCTTCGGCGATCTGCTTGCCGTAGTCGAGCACGGTGACGCGGTCGCACAGGCCCATCACCAGCTTCACGTCGTGCTCGATGAGCAGGATGGTGCGGCCGTCCGTGCGGATACGGTCGATGAGCTCGCGCAACACCACCTTCTCGGTGGCGTTCATGCCGGCGGCGGGCTCGTCCAGCGCGATGAGCTTGGGGTCGGTTGCCAGCGCCCGCGCGATCTCCAGCCGGCGCTGGTCGCCGTAGCTCAGCGTGCGCGCCTTGAACTCGGCGTACTTGCCGATGCCGACGTAGTCCAGCAGTTCCTGCGCACGTTGCGCGATGGCCGCCTCTTCGGCCTTGAAGCCGGCGGTGCGGAAGATGGCGCCACCCAGGCCCGAGTGGGTGCGCACGTGGCGGCCGACCATCACGTTTTCCAGCGCCGTCATCTCGGCGAAGAGGCGGATGTTCTGGAAGGTGCGCGCGATGCCGGCCTTGGCCACCTCGTGCACTGCGCTGGGCTTGTAGGGCGCGCCGCCGAGCTCGAACGTCCCGGAGTCGGGGATGTAGAGGCCGGTGATGACGTTGAAGAAGGTCGTCTTGCCAGCGCCGTTGGGGCCGATGAGGCCGTAGACCTGGCCGGCCTCGATGGTGATGCCGACGTCGGACAGCGCCTGCAGGCCGCCGAAGCGCTTGCTGACGCCCTGGACCTTGAGTACGGTGGATGCCATTGCGGGGCGTTCCTTCAGCGCACGGCACGAGGCACGGCCTTGCCATGCTCGCGCGCCGGCCACAGCCCGCGCGGACGCGCCAGCATGATGGCGATCATCGCCACCGCAATGAGCAGCTGGCGCAGGATGGACGCGTCGAGCCGCCCGCCCGACATCTGCTGCAGCGGCCCGGCGACGTAACGCAGCACCTCGGGCAAGGCGGCCAGCATCACCGCGCCCAGGATGACGCCGGGCAGGTGGCCCATGCCGCCGAGCACGACCATGGCCACGATAAGCACGCTCTCCTGCAGGCTGAAGCTCTCGGGCGAGACGAAACCCTGGAAGGCCGCGAACATCGAGCCCGAGACGCCGCCGAAGGTGGCGCCCATGCCGAAGGCCAGCAGCTTCATGTTGCGGGTGTTGATGCCCATCGCCTTGGCGGCGATCTCGTCCTCGCGGATGGCCATCCAGGCGCGGCCGATGCGGCTGGTTTCCAGCCGGTGGCAGATGACGACGCTGAACACCACCAGCAGCAGGAAGAGGTAGTAGTACAGAACCACAGAGTTGATGCGGTAGTCGCCGATATTGATGGCCTGGCCGAAGCTGAAGCCGAAGAGGTTCATCGAGTCGATGCGGTCCAGGCCCCGCGGCCCGTTGGTGATGTTGACCGGGTGCTCGAGGTTGTTCATGAAGACGCGGATGATCTCGCCGAAGCCCAAGGTGACGATGGCGAGGTAGTCGCCGCGCAGCTTCAGCACCGGCATGCCCAGCAGCACGCCAGCCAGGCCCGCCAGGCCGGCGGCCAGCGGAATCACAGCCCACACCGGCGTGTGCATGCCGCCCGGCAGCAGCTTGGCGATCCACTCGAAGTTCTCGACCAGGTGCGGGCTGGCCAGCAGCGCGTACATGTAGGCGCCCACCGCGTAGAAGGCGACGTAACCCAGGTCGAGCAGTCCGGCGTAACCGACGACGATGTTCAGCCCCAGCGCCAGCAGCACGTACAGCAGCGACAGCGCCAGGATGCGCACCCAGCCCTGGCCGAAGTACTGCGCCAGCAGAGGCAGCGCCAGCAGCGCCAGCGCGGAGATCACGAAGACGAGGACCTTCTGTTTCATCACGGCTGCTCCGTCAGGCCCGATCGGCCACACGCTCACCGAGCAGGCCCGAGGGCCTGAGGGTCAGCACCAGGATCAGTGCGACGAAGGCGAAGATGTCGGCGTAGTGGCTGCCCAGAACGCCACCGGTCAGCGCGCCGAGGTAACCCGCGCCCAGCGCCTCGACCAGCCCCAGCACCAGCCCGCCCACCACGGCGCCGGCCAGGTTGCCGATGCCGCCCAGCACCGCCGCGGTGAAGGCCTTCAGACCCGGCAGGAAGCCCATGCTGTGCTGCACGGTGCCGTAGTTGGCGGCCCACATCACGCCGGCGACGGCGGCCAGCGCGGCGCCGATGATGAAGGTGGCGCTGATCACCATGTCGGGCTTGACACCCATCAGCGCCGCCACGCGCGGGTTCTCGGCCGTGGCGCGCATCGCGCGGCCCAGCTTGGTGCGGTTCACGAGGTACATCAGCGCGGCCAGCATCACCGCCGTGACGCCCAGGATGAGGCATTGGGTGACGGTGATGACGGGCCCGCCGAGGTCGATGGGCTCGGTGGGCAGCAGCAAGGGATAGGGCTTGGGGTTGGGCTTCCAGATGATCATCGCCAGCGTCTGCAGCAGCAGGCTCATGCCCATCGCGGTGATCAGCGGCGCCAGGCGCGGCGCGTTGCGCAAGGGCCGGTAGGCGAGCTTCTCGATCGTGAAGTTCAGCGTCGCGCAGACGATGATCGCGCACACCAGCGAGATCAGCATGATCAGCCAGCCCGGCAGGCCGGAGTCGGCCAGCGTCGAGACGATGGTCCAGCTCGTCAGTGCACCCACCATCAGCACCTCGCCATGCGCGAAGTTGATGAGGTTGATGATGCCGTAGACCATGGTGTAGCCCAGCGCCACCAGCGCGTACATCGCACCGAGCACCAGGCCGTTGATGATCTGCTGGAAGAAGGTTTCCATCGAGGGGGGACTCCGGTTGCCGTGGCCGTCGCGGCATGGCGGGACGCATGCAAGAAGCCGGCCGCGCCAGCGCCGGCACACCCGGCGGGCCCGGGCTGCGGCGGCATTCTAGGTGGCGCCCCGCCGCCGACCGAGCGGGAGTTTCCCCCTCGACAGGCGCAGTTTCTGCGCCCCGCAAGACCCGTCAGCGCGGTTTGTCCGCCGCGTCGTCCAGCGCCCGCAGTTCGGCCAGGCGCTCGGCGATGCGCCCTTCGAGGCCACGCGCCACCGGCTCGTAGAAGCGGCGCGCCGGCAGGCCCTCGGGCAGGTAGCGCTCGCCGGCCGCGTAAGCCTGGGCCTCGTCGTGGGCATAGCGGTAACCGGCACCATGGCCCAGGCCCTTCATCAGTTTTGTCGGCGCGTTGCGCAGGTGCATGGGCACGGGGCGCGTGCCGTCGGTCTTCACCAGTTCGCGCACCGCGTTCCAGGCCTTGTAGACGGCGTTGCTCTTCGGCGCCACAGCAAGGTAGGTGACGGCTTCGGCGAGCGCCAGTTCGCCCTCGGGCGAGCCCAGGCGTTCGTAGACCTCGGCCGCGTCGAGCGCCAGGCGCAGCGCACGCGGGTCGGCGAGGCCGATGTCCTCGGCCGCCATGCGGATGAGGCGGCGCGCGGCGTAACGCGGGTCCATGCCGGCGTCGAGCAGGCGCGCCAGCCAGTACAGCGAGGCATCGGGATTGCTGCCGCGCACGCTCTTGTGCAGCGCCGAGATGGTGTCGTAGTAGACGTCGCCGCCCTTGTCGCCGCGGCGCAGCAGTTCGCCCAGCGTGGTCTCGAGCCGCGCCTCGTCGAGTTCGGCCGCGTCGGCATGCGCGGCCACCAGGTTCTCGTAGGCGTTGAGCAGTCGGCGTGCGTCGCCGTCGGCATGGGCCACCAGGCGCTCGTGGGCGCCGGCACTCAAGGGTGGCGCCGCCAGCAGCGCCGCCGCGCGACGGATCAGTTCACCCAGGTCCTCGTCGTCCAGCGGCTTGAGCACGTGCACCGTGGCCCGCGAGAGCAGCGCCGAGTTGACTTCGAAGGACGGGTTTTCGGTGGTGGCGCCGATGAAACTGAACAGGCCCGCCTCGACATGCGGCAAAAAGGCGTCCTGCTGCGCCTTGTTGAAGCGGTGCACCTCGTCGACGAAGACCACCGTGGCATGCCCGGCGCGGCGCTGCACCGCGGCCTGCTCGACCGCTTCGCGGATGTCCTTCACGCCCGCCAGCACCGCCGACAGCACGATGAAGTGCGCACCGGTGGCGCCGGCCAGCAGGCGCGCCAGCGTCGTCTTGCCGACACCGGGCGGGCCCCACAGGATCATCGACGGCAGGCGGCCGGTCTCGAAGGCCACGCGCAGCGGCCGTCCGGCTTCAAGCAGATGGCGCTGGCCCACCACCTCGTCGAGGTGGCGCGGGCGCAGGCGTTCGGCCAGTGGCACACTGGCGGCGGTGGCCGGTGTGTCGTCTTCGAACAGCGCGTCCTGGCGGGGCATGACGGCATTGTCGCCGCGCCGGGATCGGCGGAACTGACGCCCTGAGGTGTCTCTGCTGGGCGCCTCGACCGGCGCCGCCTTGGCGACACTTGACAATCCTGCAACTCCCGCACCCGACCATGCGTGACCCGCTTGCCCTCGTACTTGCCTTCGCACTTGCCGTCGCACTCTTGCCCGGCCTGGCGCTGATGACGTCCGGTTCGGCACACGCCGACGCACCACTGGTCAGCGAGACCGCCGACGTCATCGGTGCCGGGGACTGCCAGGTCGAGGCGGCGCTGGCCAAGGGCCGTGCCAGCAACACGCCCGCATCGCACGGCTGGGACCTGCTGGCCTCGTGCGGCCTGGGGCGCGACAGCCAGGCAGCCCTGGGCCTCAGCGGCGTGCGCAGCGACGGCTCGACGGCGCGCGCCGCGCGTGCCGTTGGCAAGACGACTCTCGTGGCGCCGGCAGGCGACGTCACCGGCTGGGGCCTGCGCTACGGCTTTGCGTTCGAACAGGCGCCCGGCGTCGGCTGGCGCAGCGAGGGCCTGGAGTTGATGGGCGTGATGACGCGCGAAGTCGCCAGCGGCCTGCTGCTGCATGCCAACGTCGGCCATTCATACAGCCGCAGCACAGGCCAGGGCAGCACGCTGTGGGCACTGGGCATCGAGACCACCGCCGACACCACCGTCGCAGCAGACCTCTTCGGTGACGACCGCTCCCGGCCCTGGGTCTCGGCAGGCGTGGGCACGAAGCTCGCTCGTGGCCTCAGCATCAACGCCAGCTTCGCCGTGCAGTTCGAACAGCCGCGGGTGCGGCTGTTCACGCTGGGCGCCAAGCTGACGTTCTAGCCGGCCGACCGCCGCGCGGCGGTGCGGAGGCTATTGCTCGATGACGTCCGCCCCCGCCGGCGGCGTGAAGCGGAAACGTTCGGCGTCCAGCGCCACATTGCCCTCGAAGCGGCCGAACGCCAGCAGCGAACGCTGACCGAAACTGTCGGTGATCTCCAGCGAGGTCAGCGTCTTGCCCTTGAAGCCCACGCGCAGCGCCTGGAAGGGCCCGTCCTTGAGCTTGGGCGTGGCCAGCGCCCAGTCCAGCCCGTCGCGCGCCGGCAGCGCCGACAGCACGAACTCGTTGTCGAGCGGACCGCCGGCCAGCAGCGCCGCCGGTGTCGAGCCCAGCGCCTGCGCGACGCGGCGTGAACTGGCCTGGTTGAGGTCGGCGTCGTAGATCCAGACCTTGATGCCGTCGGCGACGATGAGTTGCTCGAAGGGCTTCGTGTAGGCGAAGCGGAAGCGGTTCGGGCGCTGGAACTCGAACTGGCCGCTCGACGTCTTCTTGCGCGCGCCATCGGCCGAGCTCACGACCTGCGTGAAGTCTGCGCGGCCGGTCTTCACGTCGCGCACGAACTCGCGCAGCGTATCCACCGCATCGGCCTGCGCCAAGCCCGACGACACCGCCGCGGCCAGGGCCAGCACCGCACTACCCATCCATTGCCGCATCACTCGTCCCTTCGTAGAACGATGATGTCCCGGTTGCCGTTGTGTCCCATCGGAGATACGAGTCCGGACTGCTCCATTTGTTCCAGCAATCGTGCGGCGCGGTTGTAGCCGATGCGCAAGTGGCGCTGCACCAGCGAGATCGACGCCCTCTTGTGCTGCAGCACCACGGCCACGGCGTTGTCGTACATCGCGTCGCTTTCGCTGCCGCCCGCTGCACCGCCACCGGCCGTGGCGGCATCGGCCTCGCCGTCGAGCACGCCGCCCTCCAGGATGCCCTCGATGTAGTTCGGTTCGCCCTGGCTCTTCAGGTAGGTGACGACGCGGTGCACCTCTTCGTCGCTGACGAAGGCGCCGTGCACACGCACCGGCAACCCGGTGCCGCTGGCCATGTAGAGCATGTCGCCCATGCCCAGCAGCGCCTCGGCGCCCATCTGGTCGAGGATGGTGCGGCTGTCGATCTTGCTGCTGACCTGGAAACTGATGCGCGTCGGGATGTTGGCCTTGATGAGGCCGGTGATGACGTCGACGCTGGGCCGCTGCGTGGCCAGGATCAGGTGCATGCCCGAGGCGCGCGCCTTCTGCGCCAGCCGCGCGATGAGTTCCTCGATCTTCTTGCCCACCACCATCATCAGGTCGGCGAGTTCGTCGATCACCACCACCACGTGCGGCAGGCGGTCCAGCGGCTCGGGTTCCTCGGGTGTCAGGCTGAACGGGTTGGGCAGCTTCTCGCCGCGCTCGGCCGCTTCCGCTATCTTCTTGTTGTAGCCGGCCAAATTGCGTACGCCCAGCTTGCTCATCAGCTTGTAGCGCCGCTCCATCTCGCCGACGCACCAGTTCAGCGCGTTGGCGGCCTGCTTCATGTCGGTGACCACCGGCGCAAGCAGGTGCGGGATGCCCTCGTAGACGCTCATCTCGAGCATCTTCGGATCGATGAGGATGAGCCGCACGTCACGCGCTTCCGCTTTGTAAAGCAGCGAGAGAATCATCGCGTTGATGCCCACGCTCTTGCCCGAACCGGTGGTGCCGGCCACCAGGCAATGCGGCATCTTGGCCAGGTCGGCCACGATGGGCTTGCCGACGATGTCCTTGCCCAGGCCCATGGTCAGCATGCTGGCCGAGTCGTTGTAGACATCCGAGCCGAGGATCTCGCTCAGCTTGATGGTCTGGCGGCGCGCGTTGGGCAGTTCCAGCGCCATGTAGTTCTTGCCCGGGATCACCTCGACGACGCGGATGCTCACCAGCGACAGCGAACGCGCCAGGTCGCGCGCCAGGCCCACCACCTGGGAGCCCTTGACGCCGGTGGCCGGCTCGATCTCGTAGCGCGTGATGACCGGGCCTGGGCTGGCCGCCACCACGCGCACCTCGACACCGAAGTCCTTGAGCTTCTTCTCGATCAGCCGCGAGGTCATCTCGATGCTCTCGGGCGTGACGGTGCTTTCCTGGCGGCCGCTCACGGCATCCAGAAGGTCGACCTGCGGCAGCCTGGTGTCGACCAGTTCGGCAAACAACGGCTTCTGGCGTTCCTTGGCCACACGCTGCGAGGGCGGCAGCGCGGCGGCCGCCGGCTCGATGACCAGCGGCACGTGCTCCTGGACCTCGACACGCTGCTCCTCGACCACCACCTCGCGTTCGCGCGCAGCCAGTTCGCCCAGGCGGCGGTCTTCCTCGGCCTCGCGCTTGTCCTGGCGGCTTTCACGCAGGCGGTCGAAGCCGGCGCCGATGGCATCGGCCAGGTGCAGCCAGGAAAAGCGCAAGGCCAGCGCGGTGCCGGTGACGAGCAGCGCGATCCACAGCACGCCCGAGCCGGCAAAACCCAGCCAGCGCATCGAGAGCGGCCCCAGCACGTAACCCAGCACGCCGCCGGCGTGGCCGGGCAGCAGCGCCTCCCAGCGGTACAGGCGGGTCCATTCCAGCGCGCAACTGGCGGCGAGCAGCAGCGCCAGGCCGAGCCAGAACATCCAGCGCGGCGGGCGCGGCGTGGCCGAGGGCCCGCGCAGCAGCCGCGCCAGCGCCGACAGCCAGGCCCGCGCCGTGACGGGCAGCAACCACCAGGCCGAGTAGCCGAACAGGAAGAGCGCCATGTCCGACAGGCGCGCCCCCAGCAGGCCGGCCTTGTTGTGCAGCGCCTGGCCGGTGCCGGAGGTGCTGAAGGAGGCGTCGCCGGCATCGTGTGTCAGCATGGCCAGCAGGAACAGCAGCCAGGCCAGGCCACCGAACAGCACGGCGGCCTGCTGCTTCCAGCGCGGCAGTGCGCCAGCGTCGGGCGCGGCCAGCGCCGTGGCGCCGTCGCCCCCCAGGGAACCGAGCGGAAAGGTCATGCGCGGCATTGTGGCCGATGGCGTAGCCGCCGCCGGCAGGTTGCCGTCAGTCCTTCGGCAGCCGTTCCTTGATGACGACAGAACCGTTTTCCTGCGTCTCGATGACGCCGCGTTCTTCCAGGTCCTTCATCACGCGGCTGACCATCTCGCGCGACGCGCCGACGACCTTGGCCATGTCCTGGCGGCTGACCTTGTGGCGGATGATCTTGATGCCGTCGATCTCTTCGGCCATGTCGAGCAGCGTGCGCGCGACGCGGCCGTAGACGTCCAGCAGGGCCAGGCTCTCGATCTGGCGGTCGGCGTTGCGCAGGCGCTTGACCAGGCCGCGCAGGATGCCGTAGCTCAGCGTGCTGTTCTCGGGCAGGCAACGCGCGAAGTCGGCGCGGGCCAGCACCAGCATGTCGGTCTGGATCTCGGCGCGCACAGTGGCGCTGTGCGGTTCGTTGTCGATGAGGCTCATCTCGCCGACATAGTCGCCCGATTCGAGCACCGCCAGGATGACCTCGCGGCCGCGGTTGTCGGCCGTCAGCACACGGGCGCGGCCGTTGAGCAGGATGAACAGCGAATTGCTCTTTCGGCCCTGCTCGACCACCAGCTCACCGCGGCGGAAGCGGCGCTTGACGACGGCGTCGGCGATCGCCTGCGCCTGTTCGGCGGTGAGCATCGAGAACAGGGGTACGCGGCGAATCAGGTCCAGGTTGGACAGCATCGACATCGACAGGGCTCCTCTTGTTGTCTTGTCCCGCTTGTCAGGCCGGCAGGGATGCCGTCTGCAAGAATCTCGCTATTGTGCCCACTCATGCCCTTGCGGCCCCTGCGGACCGCCCCTAGGCAGAGTCGGTGCGTCGGTTCCGCGCGACGTCTCGCGCTCCTGTCCAGCCCCTGCCATGACCACTCCCACCCTCCACGCCCGCGTCCTCATCCTCGGTTCGGGCCCCGCCGGCTACACCGCCGCGCTCTATGCCGCACGCGCCAACCTGGCGCCCGTGCTGATCACCGGCATCGCCCAGGGTGGTCAGCTGATGACCACCACCGAGGTCGACAACTGGCCGGCCGACGTTGCCGGCGTGCAGGGCCCCGAGCTGATGGAGCGCTTCCTGAAGCACGCCGAGCGCTTCAACACGAAGATCGTCTTCGACCACATCAACCGCGTCGACTTCAGCCAGCGCCCGTTCACGCTGACCGGCGACTCGGGCACCTACACCTGCGACGCGCTGGTCATCGCCACCGGCGCCAGCGCCAAGTACCTGGGGCTGGCCAGCGAAACCGCCTTCATGGGCCGGGGCGTGAGCGGTTGCGCCACCTGCGACGGCTTCTTCTACCGCGGCGACACCGTCGCGGTGGTCGGCGGCGGCAACACCGCGGTCGAGGAAGCGCTCTACCTCAGCAACATCGCCGACAAGGTGCATCTGGTGCACCGCCGCGACAAGTTCCGCGCCGAGGCGGTGATGGTCGACAAGGTGATGGCCAAGGTTGCGGCGGGCAAGATCGAGCTGCACCTGTGGAACACGCTGGACGAGGTGCTGGGCGACGACAGCGGCGTCACCGGCGTGCGCCTGAAGAGCACGAACCCGCAAACCCCAGCCGGTGCGACGAAGGACATCGCGGTGAAGGGCTGCTTCATCGCCATCGGCCACCACCCGAACACCGACATCTTCCAGGGCCAGCTCGAGATGAAGGACGGCTACATCGTCACCAAGACCGGCCTGGACGGCATGGCCACGATGACCAGCGTGCCTGGCGTCTTCGCCGCCGGCGACGTGCAGGACCACGTCTACCGCCAGGCCATCACCAGTGCCGGCACCGGCTGCATGGCAGCGCTGGACGCGCAACGCTACCTGGAACAGCAGGAAGCCTGAATTTCGGGCTACAATCGCGGGCTTTGCTGAGCGTGGTTTGGCCGCGTGGCGTTTGCTGCCACCGTCGAGACCGAGCGGCAGTGGTCACAACAACCTGAATTCGCAGTCGCGGATTTCGGGAACTTCCCTGGAGAGCGTCATGGCACGCGTCTGTCAAGTCACCGGCAAGCGCCCGATGGTGGGCAACAATGTTTCGCACGCGAACAACAAGACCAAGCGTCGCTTCCTGCCCAACCTGCAGTACCGCCGGTTCTGGGTCGAGAACGAGAACCGCTGGATCCGCCTGCGCATCAGCAACGCGGCCCTGCGCCTGATCGACAAGGTGGGCATCGAACAGGTCGTCGCCGACTTGCGTGCCCGCGGCGAAATCTGAGAACCTAGGAGCACACCATGGCCAGCAAAGGCGGACGCGAAAAGATCAAGCTGGAGTCGACAGCCGGCACCGGGCACTTCTACACCACGAGCAAGAACAAGAAGACGACGCCCGAGAAGCTCGAATTCCTGAAGTTCGACCCGAAGGCGCGCAAGCACGTGCTCTACAAGGAAGTCAAACTGAAGTAGCGCGCGGCTTCCCGCGAAGGACAAAAAACCCGCCGAGGCGGGTTTTTTGTCGTCCTTCAAGCAGACGCCGCAGAACGGGCTCTGCCGGGCCGCTGGCGTCGCCCCCCCTTGAGGGGCAGCGGCGCCAGCCGCTTCGGTTGTGGGTTATCTCACCACGGCGATCTGCTCGCGCTGGCCGCCCTTGTAGGTGAAGAGCGTCAGCGCGCCGTTCTTGATGTCACCCTTGGCATCGAAACCGATGTTGCCCGTGACACCCTTGTAGCCGTCGGTCTTGGCCAGCACGGGCAGGTACTTGGCCGGCTCGGCGGAACCCGCCTTGACCATGGCCGCCACCATCACGTTCACCGCGTCGTAGACGTAGGGCGCGTAGATCTGCACGTCGGTGTTGAACTTCTTCTTGAAGGCGACCTTGAAGTCTTCCAGGCCTTTCTTGGCCGGGCCGTCGACGCCACCGGCTTCGGCGCAGACCACCTGACCGTCAGCCATGGTGCCAGCGGCCAGCTTGGGCAGCTCGCCCGAGCAGATGCCGTCGCCGCCCATGAACTTGGAATCGATGCCGAGCTGCTTCATCTGGCGCAGCATCGGGCCGGCCACGGCGTCCATGCCGCCGAAGAAGACGATGTCCGGCTTCTTGGCCTTCAGGCTGGTCAGGATGGCGGTGAAGTCCGTCGCCTTGTCGTTGGTGAACTCACGGCCAACGGTCTTGCCGCCGGCAGCCTTGACGGCCTTCTCGAACTCGTCGGCCACGCCCTGGCCGTAGGCGGTGCGGTCGTCGATGACGGCGATGCTTTTGCCCTTCAGGTCCTTGACCGCGTAGCGGCCCAGGGTGCCGCCCAGGTGCACGTCGTCGGCCACGACGCGGAAGGTCGTCTTGTAGCCGTTGCGGGTGAACTTCGGGTTGGTGGCCGAGGGGCTGATCTGTGGCACGCCGGCATCGCTGTAGATCTTCGACGCGGGGATCGAGGTGCCCGAGTTCAGGTGGCCGACCACGCCGTTGACCTTGCTGTCGACCAGCTTCTGCGCGGCAGCGGTGCCCTGCTTCGGATCACCGGCGTCGTCTTCGGCCAGCAGCTGGAACTTCGCCTTCTTGCCGCCGATGGTCACGCCCTTGGCGTTGAGCTCGTCGATGGCCATGCGGGCGCCCATCTCGTTGTCCTTGCCCAGGTGGGCGATGCCGCCGCTGGTGGGCGCGACGTGCCCGATCTTGACGACCAGATCCTGTGCATAGACGGACCCGCCCAGCACCAGGGCTGCGGCGCCGACGATCAGGTTCAGCTTGAATTGCATGCAAATATCTCCAGAAGGAATGTTGTCGCTCAGGTGAGTGCGGAAAAACCAGGCGAGGCACGATAACCCAAATGCGCAGTGGCCCCAAGACCTTCAGCGCGCCGGCAATGAGGTCATGTGGCCGGCCCTGAGCTCAACGCGCTGCTGCCTTCGGCCGCTGACACGGCCGCCGAAGGGCTATCGCTCGGCGCGTCGCTGCAGCGCGCGGTCGACGGCTTCCTGGACCAGGTCGCGCACCGCCACCGACAGGGTTGCGCGGGTGTCGCGGATCAGGCCATCGGCGGCCCGCGCCAGCGCAGGTGCCAGGGCCTCGCGCAGGCGCGACTCGAGCAGCATGTCGATGCGCGGCGTGAGCTCCGCGAGCACCTGGCCGACGACGGCGTCGATGTCGAGCGCGGGCACGGCTGGGGCCGGGTGCGTTTCGATGTTCGGTGCATCGGTCGCCGGCGGCGTGGCGGCCACGGCCAAGTGTTCTGGCTCTGGCTCTGGCTCTGGCTCTGGCTCTGGCTCTGGCTCTGGCTCTGGCTCTGGCTCTGGCTCTGGCTCTGGCTCTGGCTCTGGCGCCGGCTCTGGCTCCGGCTCCGGCTCTGGCTCCGGCTCCGGCTCTGGCGCCGGCTCTGGCGCCGGCTCTGGCGCCGGCTCTGGCGCCGGCACGACATCGACTTCTGCGGCGACGGTGGCAGGCTCCAGTTCGGGCACGGCATCCGGCCCTGGCGTGTCGGCGGACGGCGCCATGCTGCCCACCTTGACGCCAGGCGGTTCATCCGGGGTCTCGGAAGCCGGCCCTCCGCTTGGCGTTCCGATCGTGTCGACGTCACTGCCGACCTCCGCGGCCACCGGTCCGCCCGCATCGGGCTCGCCGGGTGCATGAGGCGGCAGGTTGAGCTCGACAACCTCGGTGAGGGTCGGCACCCGGTCGGCGCTCAGCGGACGGTCGTCAATCACGGGCCGTCCCTGCGGCATGGTGCCTGACTTCGAGGCCGGCGGCCTTGTAGGCGCGCCAGCGGCTGCGGCCGCGCGCCGCTTCGTCGGGGTCGTCGGAGACGATCTCGATCAGGCGCTGGAGGGCGCCGAAGTCGGTCGGGGCTTCGGCGCCGAGATTGACGACGACGCCCGGTGCGCCGGCCGCCTCTGCATCACTGGCCAGCCAGACCGGCGTGCGCGCCGCCACCGCGGCCGGTGCGCCCGGCATGCGCACATGCGGCACGAACTCGCGTTCCTCGAAGGTCCAGAGCTGGCGGTCGAGCTCGCGCAGCGTCGCGTCGGGCGCCGTCACGAGCACACGCGCGCCTTGCCGGCAGGCCTTGCGCAACAGGCGGCAGGTGAAGCCGACGCTGTCGGCCACCCCGGTGTGGAACTCGACTTCAGTCAAGAACCCATCCCGCGCGCTGCGCTCAAGTGGTTGCCGTTCAGCTGGCGCGCGCCAGCACGAAGTGCGTCAGCAACGGCACCGGCCGCCCGGTAGCGCCCTTGGCCAGGCCTGACTTCCAGGCGGTGCCGGCGATGTCGAGGTGGGCCCAGCGCAGCTTGGCGGTGAAACGCTGCAGGAACTTGGCCGCGGTGATGGAGCCGCCGGCGCGACCGCCAACGTTGCCCATGTCGGCGTAGTGACTCTTCAGCGCCTCGTCGTATTCCTCGTCCAGCGGCAGACGCCAGGCCGGGTCCTGGGCCTGCTCGCCGGCGGCCAGCAGTTCGGTGGCCAGCGCGTCGTCGGGGCTGAACAGGCCGGAGCGATGGTGGCCCAGCGCGATGACGCAGGCGCCCGTCAGCGTGGCGATGTCGACGACCACGGCCGGCTTGAAGCGTTCTGCGTAGGTCAGTGCGTCGCACAGGATGAGGCGGCCCTCGGCGTCGGTGTTGAGGATCTCGATGGTCTGGCCCGACAGGCTGGTGACCACGTCGCCCGGCTTGATGGCGCGGCCGCTGGGCATGTTCTCGCAGGCCGGGATGATGCCGATCAGGTTGACCTTGGCCTTCAGCGTCGCCACGGCCTTCAGCGTGCCCAGCACGCTGGCCGCGCCGCCCATGTCGTACTTCATCTCGTCCATCTCGGCGGCGGGCTTGAGGCTGATGCCGCCGGTGTCGAAGGTGATGCCCTTGCCGACCAGCACCACCGGCGCGTCGCCCTTGGCGCCGCCGTTCCAGTGCGCGACGATGAACTTCAGCGGCTCGTCCGAACCCTGGGCCACGGCCAGGAAGGAGCCCATGCCGAGCTTCTCGCAGTCCTTGCGGTCGAGCACCTCGACCTTCAGGCCGTGTTCCTTGCCGAGCTTCTTCGCCTGTTCGGCCAGGAAGCTGGGTGTGCAGTGGTTGGCCGGGCGGTTGGCGCACTCACGCGCCAGCGTCGTGCCGGCGGCGATGGCCTCGCCGCGACGCAAGGCCGCCGACAGCACGGCCGCGTCGCCCTTGCCGCAGACCAGGCTCACGGTGGCCAGCTTGGTCGCCGGGGCTGCGCTGGGCTTGGTCTCGCGGTACAGGTAGCTGGCCTCGGCGACCGCGGCCACCACGCCCTCGGCCATCGCGGCGGTCCAGGTGCCGGCACCCGACAGCGCCACCGCCAGGGTCTTGGTGCCGCCGCTCTTCAGCGGCGCCAGGGCCGCGACGACGGCCTTGCGCAGGTTCTTCACCGAGCCGTCGCCGAGCGCAGCAAACACGACCCGCGCCGACTTCACGCCCGCCACGCGGTGCGCATACAGCATGTGGCCCGGCTTGAAGGCGAAGTCGCCGTCCTTGGCGGCCGGGGCCAGCGCATCGGCCAGCGGGGCCTCGAGGTCCTCGGGCACGGCCTGTCCACCCACGAGCACCAGCAGGGCATCGGCGCCCACACCGGCCAGCCCTGTCGTACCCGCCACTTGCGTCTTGAAGTCCATAATTCCGTCCACCGCCCAAAGCCGAAGATGTTATTCGATTCAACTGTGCGACGTGAGCTGGCACGGGCCTTCGGGGCCACCTTGGTGGTCATCCTGACCATCGTGCTGACGATGTTCCTCATCCGCACTGTCGGCCAGGCGGCGAGCGGCAGCGTGGCCCCGCAGGATGTCGTGCTGCTGCTCGGTTACGTGGCCCTGGGCCACCTGCCGACGATGATCGCGCTGAGCCTGTTCGTGGCCGTCGTCGTGACCCTGGGCCGCATGTACCGCGACAGCGAGATGGCGATCTGGTTCGCCAGCGGCGTCGGCCTGACGCACTTCGTGCGCCCGGTGCTGCGCACCGGCTGGCCGGTGCTGCTGGTGGTGGGCGTGCTGACGTTGGTGGTCTGGCCCTGGGGCAACAAGAACAGCCTCGAGCTGCGCGACCGCTACCAGCAGCGCTCGGACCTCTCGCGCGTGACACCCGGTGTGTTCCAGACCAGCAGCGACGGTCGACGCGTGTTTTTCATCGAGCGCGAAAGCGCCGACGGCGTGAACGCGCGCAACGTCTTCATCCTGGCGCAGCAGGAACGTGGCGAGTCGGTCACCTCCGCGCGGGCCGGCCGTCTGGAAAGTCAAGGCGACGACCGCTACCTCGTGCTCGAACGCGGTCAGCGCAACGACACCCAGGCGCAGGGCGGCGAACGCACGCTGTCCAGCTTCGAGACCTACCGCGTGCTGGCCAGCGAACGCGCCGTGCGCTCGGCCGAGACGCGCCCGCCGCGCGCGGTGCGCAGCATCGAACTGGCACGCAGCCCGACGCCGCGCAACCTGGGCGAGCTGACCTGGCGCCTGGGCCTCTTCCTCGGCGCGGCCAACCTGCTGCTGCTGGCCATCGGGCTGGCCGCCACCAACCCTCGCCGCGCCAGCAACTGGAACCTGCTCTTCGCGCTGCTGGCCTTCGTCGTCTACTACAACCTCATCAACCTGACGCAGGCCTGGGTGGCCAGCGGCCGCACGTCCATGGGCGTCTCGCTGCTGGGCCTGCACGGCGGCGTCTTTGTCGCGGCGCTGGCGCTGCTGTGGTGGCGCGACCATGCCGCCGTGATCAGCTTCGGCCGCCGCGCACGGCGCGCTGCCGCGTGAGGGCCGCCCGGTGAAGACGGTGCGCCGCCTGCTCTACACCGACATCGTGGCCTCGGTGATGTTCGTGGCGCTGGCCTTCCTGTCGCTGTTCTTCTTCATCGACTTCGTCGACGAACTCGACGGCGTCGGCACGCGCGGGCGCACGGCCGGGCATGCGCTGCTGGCCGCGGGGCTGGAGGTGCCCGGGCACCTGTACGAACTGCTGCCCATCGCGGTGCTGATCGGGACCATCTATTCGCTGGCGCGGATGGCGCAGTCGTCCGAATTCACCATCCTGCGCACCGGCGGCCTGGGGCCGGGGCGCGCGCTGTCGCTGCTGGCCGTGCTTGGCGTGGCCTTCGGCGCGCTGACCTTCGTCACCGGCGACTACGTCGCGCCGGCCAGCGAGCGCGAGGCCGTGCTGCTGAAGGCGCGCTTCAGCGGCGGCATCCAGCTCGGCGGCGCGGGCGCATGGCTGAAGGAGAGGCGCAGCACATCCGAAGGCGAACGCAGCTACTCGGTCAACGTCGCCGGCGCCACGGCGGCAGGCGCGCTGGCCGGCATCCGCATCTTCGAGTTCGACTCCGACGGCCGCCTCGTCTCGCGCACCGAGGCGCGCGAAGGGCATGTCGGCGACGACGGCACCTGGCTGCTCAGCGAGGTGCGCCAGGCGCGCTGGCCCGCCGCCCGCAGCCGCGACGACGCCGCGGTGCGGCTCGAGCAACACGCCACGCTGCGCTGGCCCAGCACGCTCAGCGCCGCCGTCGTGGCCGCCGCGGTGCTGCCTGTCAGCACCATGACGACGGCCGAGCTCTGGCGCTACAGCGTGCACCTCAGCGACCAGGAACAGGCTACCCAGCAGCACCAGATCCGCTTCTGGCGCAAGGCGCTGTACCCGCTGGCCTGCCTGGTGATGGTGGCGCTGGCCCTGCCCTTCGCCTACCTGCACGCCCGCGCAGGCAGCACCAGCCTGAAGGTCTTCGGCGGCATCATGCTGGGCATCAGTTTTGTGTTGCTGAACAACCTGTCGGGGCATATCGGCATGCTGCGCGGCTGGACGCCTTGGGTCGCCGCCGCCACGCCCAGCCTGCTCTACCTCGCGCTGTCGATGGCCGCCTTCGCCTGGCTCGTACGCTACCGCTGAAAGTGAACGCATTCATGACCACCGGCCTCATCCTCTTCGCCCACGGCGCCCGCGACCCGCGCTGGGCCGCGCCCTTCGAGGCCGTCGCGGCGCAGGTGCGTGCACGGGCGCCCGACGCACCGGTGCGCCTGGCCTTCCTCGAGTTCATGACCCCCTCGCTGCCCGAGGCCGGCGCCGAACTGGTGGCAGCCGGCTGCCGCGCCGTGGCCGTGCTGCCGATGTTCCTGGGTGCCGGCGGGCACGTTCGCAAGGATCTGCCGCTGCTGCTGGACGCGATGCGCGCCGCCCACCCGGGCGTCGATTTCAGCCTGCACACGGCCGTGGGCGAGCAGGACAGCGTGATGGTCGCGATGGCCGACGTGGCCGTGCGCACGCTGGCGCCGTGGAAGGCAGACGCATGAACCTGCACCAGTTCCGCTTCGTGCAGGAAGCGGTGCGCCGCGACCTCAACCTCACCGAGACGGCCAAGGCGCTGTTCACGTCGCAGCCCGGCATCAGCAAGGCCATCCTCGAACTCGAGGAAGAGCTCGGCGTCGACATCTTCGCGCGCCACGGCAAGCGCCTGAAGCGGGTCACCGAGCCCGGGCAGCAGGTGCTGAAGTCGGTCGAGATCATCATGCGCGAGGTCGCCAACCTCAAGCGCATCGGCGAAGAGTTCAGCAAGCAGGACGCGGGCACGCTGTCCATCGCCACCACGCACACCCAGGCGCGCTACTTCCTGCCCGAACCGGTGGCCCAGCTGCGCAAGCGTTACCCCAAGGTGCAGGTGGTGCTGCACCAGGGCATGCCCGAGCAGGTGGCGCGCATGCTGCGGGACGACGTGGCCGAGATCGGCCTGGCCACCGAGGCGCTCGAGGCCCACGCCGAGCTCATCACCCTGCCCTGCCACGAATGGCACCACGCGATGGTGGTGCCCGTCGGCCACCCGCTGGCCGCCGTGGAGCGGCCGACGCTCGAGCAGCTCGCCGCATACCCGCTGGTGCTCTACCAGCCCACCATGACCGGCCGCACACGCATCGACCAAGCCTTCGAGCGGGCACGGTTGAAGCCGCTGGTGGCGCTGGAGGCCATCGATTCCGACGTCATCAAGACCTACGTGCGGCTGGGCCTGGGCGTAGGTATCGTCACCGAACTGGCGATGCGCGGTGAAGCCGCCGACGGTGAACTCGCCTGGCGCCCGCTCGGCCACCTGTTCGGCCCCAACACGACGCGCGTCGCCTTCAAACGCGGCGCCTACCTGCGGCAGTTCGTGCTGGCCTTCGCCGAGCTGCTGTCGCCGCGCCTCACCCCGGCCCTGCTGTCGCGCGCGATGACGGGCCAGGGCTCCGACTACGAACTCTGAACCCGCCATGACCGCCGTCCTGACGCCCGCGATCCGCAGCCGCTTGCCCGAGGTGGGCACCACCATCTTCACCGTGATGTCGACGCTGGCGCAGGAGCTGGGCGCCGTCAATCTGGGCCAGGGCTTCCCGGACTTCGAGTGCGACCCGGCGCTGCTGGACCATGTCGACACCGCGATGCGCGAGGGCCTCAACCAGTACCCGCCGATGACCGGCGTAGTACCGCTGCGCGAGCGCGTGGCAGCCAAGATCGCGGCGCTCTACGGCCGCCGCTACGACGCGGCCAGCGAGATCACCATCACCGCCGGCGCCACGCAGGCCATCCTGACGGCGGTGCTGTGCTGCGTGCACCCGGGCGACGAGGTCATCGTGCTCGAGCCCTGCTACGACAGCTACGCCCCGGACATCGAGCTGGCCGGCGGCACCGTGGTCCGCGTGCCGCTGACACCCGGCAGCTTCCGCCCCGACTTCGACAAGATCGCCGCGGCGCTGAACCCGAAGACGCGTCTGATCATCGTCAACAGCCCGCACAACCCCAGCGCCACGGTGTGGACACGCGCCGAGATGCAGCAACTGGCCGAGCTGCTGGCGCCGACGCAGACGCTGCTGCTGTCGGACGAGGTGTACGAGCACATGGTGTTCGACGGCGTAGCGCACATCAGCGCGGCGAGCATCCCGGCGCTGGCGGCGCGCGCCTTCGTCGTGTCGAGTTTCGGCAAGACTTACCACGTCACCGGCTGGAAGGTCGGCTACGTAGCGGCGCCGGCGGCGCTGACGACCGAGTTCCGCAAAGTGCACCAGTTCAACGTCTTCACGGTGAACACGCCGATGCAGCACGCGCTGGCGCGCTACATGGCCAGCGCCGCGCCCTACGTCGAGCTGCCTGCCTTCTACCAGCACAAGCGCGACCTTTTCCGCGCCGGCCTGGCGCAGACGCGGCTGAAGCCACTGCACACCCAGGGCAGCTACTTCCAGCTCGTCGACTACAGCGCGGTGAGCAGCCTGCCCGAAGGCGAGTTCTGCCAGTGGCTGACACGTGAAGTGGGTGTGGCGGCGATCCCGCTGGCCGCCTTCTACGCCGGCGGCTACGAGCAAGGCCTGGCACGGCTGTGTTTCGCCAAGCGCGACGCCACGCTGCACGAAGCGCTGCAGCGGCTGCAGCGCCTCTAGACCGCCGGGCGCCGCGGCGGGCGTTCGAGCGCGTCGTCCAGCGGGCCGAACAGGCTCGTCGCCGGGCCGGTGTCGGCGGACAGATCGAAGTCGAGCGGCGCGGTGCTGCGGCCCTCGGCGGCGCGCGGCGCGGCGCCCTCGGACGCCGGTGCGATGAAGGGCGCGGGCGTGGTGCTGCTGAATTCGCCGCCGTCGGCCAGCGGCAGCAGCAGGTCGACGTTGCCGGTGGCCGCCGCCTCGCGGTCCATCAGGTCGCGTGCCAGCGAGTACAGGAACAGCACCTCGCGGTAGGCGGGCAGGTCGAAGAGTTCGCCGCGCGACTTGCGGAACAGCAGCGCCTCGAGTTCGGCCATCGCGTCCAGCGGCCGCGACCACACCTGCTGCAGGCGTGGGATGACACCGGCGTAGCTCTCGAGCGAACGGCCGGCCAGCAGGTCGACGTCCCACTCGGGCGCGTAGGCGTTGAAACGGTGGTTGAAGCGTGTGCGCGTGCGCTCGTAGTGCTCGCGGTCGCCGCGGCGGCGGTAGATCTCGAGCAGCTTCAGGTAGGGCAGCGGGCTGCCGCCGCCGGTGTGGCGCAGGTGCTCTACAAGCAGGTCGATGGCGGCGTCGTCCTGGCCCAGCACGACAAAAAACTCCGCCTGCTGTTCGAGGTCGATCAGTTCCTCGATCGACACGTCGCGGGCCGAGCCGTCGTCGATCGCGCCTTGCGCAGGCAGCGGCTCGGTGCGCTGCATCGGCGGCTCGAAGTCGGGCCTGGGCGCTGGCGCGGTGGGGCGCGCCACGGCGATGGTGCGGGTCTCGGGCAGCGGCGGCGGTTGCGTGTCGACCGGCGCGGGCGCGGGCCAGGCATGCAGCGGGCGCGGGCGCGCCGGCGCGCTGCTGGGCAGCGTGAGCTCCGAGGTGACGAAGGGAATCGGTGCGGTCGGCAGCTTGCCGGGCGTCAGTTCCGACGCCGGGCCCGGCACCGGCACAGCCGCGGCCTGCCAGCCGCGCTGGCGCTTGCGCTCGGCGGCGTTCAGCCGCCACGCCAGCCAGGCCGCGAACGCCGTGAGCAGCAGTACCAGCGCCAGCAGCGGCCAGGTCCAGCGGCTCGACTGCCCGGTGCGCTGCAGGCGCTCGCGCAGCAGGGCCGCCGCTTCGCGGCTGGCCGTGGCCTCCTTGCGCAGGCTGATCATGTCGCCTTCCAGGATGGCGATGCGCGCCGCGGCCACCGACGCCGCCGAAGCCGCCTCACGCGCCGCACTGGCGGCCTGCGCCACGGCGGCCAGCGCGTCGTCGACCACGGCGGCCTGTGCACCGGCGACCGGCTCGGCGGCCTCCAGCCGCAGCCGCGCGGCCGCCGGCACGGCGTCGACGGCGGCAGCCGCAGCGGCGCGCTGGGCCTGGCGCGGGCCTTCGGCGCGGCGGGCCGCCGCACGGCGCTCGGCGCGGCGCGCCGCGCGGGCGGCGGGCGCCTGGGCCGAGGCCTTGTTCTGGCGCGGCGCGGCGCGGCGGGCAGCAGCCGGCGCAGCGGCAGTGGGCGCCGTGTTGGACGTGTCGGCAAGCTCGATGGCGCCCGACAGGGCCCCGGCAGCGGCAGGGCCGGCCCCGGCAGAGACCGCGGCGTCGACCGGCGCCGCGGCAAACGCCGGCGTGTACACCGCCGCGGCCTGCGCGACGGGGGCCGACAAGGGCGGGTCGGCCAGCACCACGAAGCGGCGGCTGACCCGCACCGCGCCACAGTTGGCGTTGAGCAGCACGCCGACCACGGGCTCGTCCACGGCCTGCGTCGTCAGCACCCGCACGCGCGCGCTATGCGGGCCGGTCATCTCGAGTGCGGTGCGCACCATGCCTGCGGGCAGCCGGCGGTCGCCCAGAGTGACCTCGGCGGCCAGGCATTCGGGAGTCAGGATCTCGTCCGGCTCGAGCCGCACCTGCACCGGAAAGTCCAGCGTCTGGCCCATCACGACCGCACCGGCGCCGGCACCCAGACCGGCGGCGCAGGCGGGGCCGAGCAGCGCTGCTGCTGCGACACCTGCGGCGAGGCACGACAGCCAGCGTCGCGTGCTGGGCCTGCGGCGGAAAGGAAGGAAACGAGGTGTCACGATGCGAGGTCACTCTAGCATGGGGCCCTGTCCGTCCAAGGCCCTGCACTGCGCGCATTTCGTGGCCCCTGCCACGCCCTGGCGCCGCAGCGGCGGTAGCGCCGTGCGGCGCGCGCGCGCCGCGTCAGCTGTCGTAGCCAGGGCAGCGGCGGTCGAGGCGGCGCAGCAGGCCGGGCCAGACCAGTTGCGCGCCCAGTCCACGTGTCACCTCGCGCGCCTGCTGGCGCGCCGTGGCGATGAGTTGCGGGTCGACCTGCACCAGTTCACCGCCGCCCGACTGGGCGCGGATCTGGACCGTGCAGACGGTCTCGAACAGGTACATCGCCTGGAAGGCCTCGGCCACACTGGAGCCCACCGTCAGCAGCCCGTGGTTGCGCAGCATGAGGTAGGTCTTGTCGCCGAGGTCGGCCACGAGGCGCGGCTTCTCTTCGTCGCGCAGCGCCACGCCTTCGTAGGCGTGGTAGCCCAACGAGGACAAGACGAACATCGACTGCTGCGACAGCGGCAGCACACCATCCTTCTGCGCCGACACCGCGATGCCGTTGGGCGTGTGTACGTGCAGCACGCAGGCCGCGTCGTGGCGCGCCGCGTGCACGGCGCTGTGGATGACGAAGCCGGCGGGGTTGACGTCGAAGGACGTGTCGTCGAGCTTGACGCCGCGCGCGTCCACCTTGACCAGGCTGGACGCCGTGATCTCCTCGAACATGAAGCCGTAGGGGTTGATGAGGAAGGCACCGGTGTGCTCGCCGGTTTCGTCCGGCACCCGCGCGCTGATGTGCGTGAACACCAGGTCGTCCCAGCCGAACATCGCCACCAGTCGGTACGCGGCGGCGAGTTCGACCCGGGTGCGCCATTCGGCGGCGCTGCAGCTGTGCTGGCGGCAGGGGATGTGGACTGCGGTGGTGGGCATGGTGGGGTCTCCGAATGGCCGCGTCCGTGTGCGCGACCGGCGTTGGACAATGTCGGTCATCGTCGCGCGCCTGTCGCGCCAGAGACAAGCCATGAATACCCCCGCTCTTACCATCGACGAACAGCACAACATCGAGACGGGCGCGTGGTTCAGCAAGCTTTCCCAGACGCTGCGGCACGACATCCTGGCGCGCGGCCGCGTGCGGCGCCTGGCCGACGGCGATGCACTGGCGACACGCGGCACGCCCGCCGAGTCGTGGTGCGGCGTAGCGCGCGGCGCGGTGCGCATCAGCTCGACCTCTCTGGCTGGCAAGCCCATCACGCTGACCTACGCCGAGCCCGGCACCTGGTTCGGCGACATCGCGCTCTTCGACGGCCTGCCGCGCACCCACGATGCCGACGCCCATGGCGCGACGACGCTGCTGGTGGTGCCCCGGCACGACTTCAAGGATCTGCTGGCCCGGCACGTCGAGCTCTACGACGCGCTGCTGCGCCTGAACTGCCGCCGCCTGCGGCTGATGTTCGACCAGCTCGAGGACATCAATACGCGTCCGCTGCAGGCCCGGCTGGCGCGCCAGGTGCTGCTGCTGGCCAAGAGTTACGGCGTGACCCAGGGCGACGAGATCCGCATCGGCCTGGCGCTGGCGCAGGAAGACCTGGCGCAGCTGCTGGGCGCTTCGCGCCAGCGCGTGAACCAGGAGCTCAAGGGTTTCGAGCGCGAGGGTGCGGTGCGTGTCGAACCGACGCGGCTGGTGGTGCTGTCGCGCGAGAAGCTGCTGGCCATCGCCGGCAAATGACGGCGCGCGGGGATGACAGCGCGGCCACGCCGCCGCATCATCAACGCTCGATGGGGAGCAAGGACTGAAGTCATGGAGCACTACACCGGCACCAAGCCCGTGGCCGACAGCCATGCCTTCGACACGGCGGCGCTGCAGGCTTACCTGCAAGATGCGCTGACCGGCTTCGCCGGGCCGCTGGCGGTGGAGCAGTTCAAGGGCGGCCAGTCGAACCCGACCTACAAACTGCTGACGCCGGCGCGCAGCTACGTCATGCGCACAAAGCCCGGCCCGGCCGCGAAGCTGCTGCCTTCGGCGCACGCCATCGAACGCGAGTTCCGCGTCATGCGGGGCCTGCTGAACAGCACCGTGCCGGTGCCGTGCATGCACCTGCTGTGCGAAGACGAGGCCGTGATCGGCCGCGCCTTCTACGTCATGGACTTCATGGACGGGCGTGTGCTCTGGGACCAGTCGCTGCCGGGCATGACGCCCGCCGAACGCGGCGCGATCTACGACGAGATGAACCGTGTCATCGCCGCGCTGCACGGCGTCGACGTCGCCGCGGTCGGTCTGGCCGACTACGGCAAACCCGGCAACTACTTCGAGCGCCAGATCGGCCGCTGGAGCAAGCAGTACCTGGCCTCCGTGACCGAAGAGATCGCCGAGATGGGCCGCCTCATCGACTGGCTGCCCGCCCGCCTGCCGGCCGGCGCCCGCGACAGCGCGGTGCCAGCCATCGTGCACGGCGACTTCCGGCTCGACAACCTGGTGTTCGACGCCAGCGAGCCGCGCGTGATCGCCGTGCTCGACTGGGAACTCTCGACACTGGGCCACCCGCTGGCCGATTTCAGCTACCACTGCATGGCCTGGCACATCCCGCCCGGTGTCTTCCGCGGCATCGGCGGGCTCGACCTGGCGGCGCTGGGCATTCCGTCCGAGGCCGAGTACATCCACCGCTATTGCGAACGCACCGGCCGCAGCGACCCCGCGGCGCTGGCCGCCGAGTGGAACTTCTACCTCGCCTACAACCTGTTCCGGCTGGCCAGCATCACGCAGGGCATTGCGCGGCGTGTCGTCGACGGCATCGCCTCCAGCGCGCAGGCGCGCGCCACCGGCGCGGCCACGCGCGCGCTGGCCGAGATGGCCTGGGACTTCGCGCGCAGGCACGACGCCAGCACCGGTTGAAGCGCCGCGGCGGCGCACACACGACAGACACGAACGGAGCACAACATGGACTTCAGCTACTCCCCGCGCACCCAGGATCTGCAATCGCGCCTGAACGCCTTCATGGCACAACATGTCTACCCGGCCGAAGCCGCCTGGGCCGAGGAGATCGAGGCCAACACCCGCGCCGGCCGGCGCTGGACGCCGCTGCAGGTGATCGAGGCCCTCAAGCCCAAGGCGCGCGCCGCCGGCTTGTGGAACCTGTTCCTGCCGCCCAGCGCCGACGGCTCGCACTCACGCGGCGAAGGCGCCGCGGCCGACGCCGAATTCAACTTCGGCCTGTCCAACCAGGACTACGCGCCGCTGGCCGAGATCATGGGCGCCGTGCCCTGGAGCAGCGAGGTCTTCAACTGCTCGGCGCCCGACACCGGCAACATGGAGACCATCGCGCGTTACGGCACCGCCGAACAGAAGCAGCGCTGGCTGGAACCACTGCTGGACGGCAAGATCCGCAGCGCCTTCGCGATGACCGAGCCGGCGGTGGCTTCATCCGACGCCACCAACATCGAGGCGGATATCCGCCGCGACGGCGATCACTACGTCATCAACGGCCGCAAGTGGTGGACCAGCGGCGCCGGCGACCCACGTTGCGCGATCTACATCTTCATGGGCAAGACCGACCGCACGGCGCCGCGCCACACGCAGCAGAGCATGATCCTGGTGCCCGCCGACACCCCTGGCCTGAAGGTGTTGCGCCCGCTGAATGTGTTCGGCTACGACGATGCGCCGCACGGCCACATGGAGGTCGACTTCACGAACGTGCGTGTGCCGGCGTCGAACATCCTGCTCGGCGAAGGCCGCGGCTTCGAGATTGCGCAAGGCCGCCTGGGGCCGGGGCGCATCCACCACTGCATGCGCCTGATCGGCCTGGCCGAACGTTCGCTGAAGCTGATGTGCGCACGCGCCAGCAGCCGCACCGCCTTCGGCAAGACCGTGGCCCAGCAGGGCGTGACGCTGGAACGCATCGCCGAGGCGCGCTGCATGATCGACCAGGCCCGCCTGCTGACGCTGAAGGCGGCGTGGATGATGGACAAGGCCGGCAACAAGAGCGCCAAGGCCGAGATCGCGATGATCAAGGTGGTGGCGCCGAACATGGCCTGCCAGGTGATCGACTGGGCGATGCAGGTCTTCGGCGGCGCCGGCATGTGCCAGGACACACCGCTGGCCTACTTCTACACGCTGGCCCGCACGCTGCGTTACGCCGACGGCCCCGACGAGGTGCACCGCAACGCGATCGCGAAGATCGAGCTCGGCAAGCTGGCGATATAGCGCGGCAGCGGAAGGGCCCGCCCGCAACGCGGGTGGGCTACTTCTCTCTTTCGTCGCCGGGCAGCGCGCTGGTCGACCACATGCTGGGCTGCGTGCTCGGCGAGATCGAATCGCTGTCTTCGCTCGCGACGCGGCGCGCCTCGCGCATTGCGGTCTCGAACAGGCGCACCCAGTGCTGCAACGCCGGCACGTCGGCGTCCTTCAGTGCGGTGCGCAGCATCAGCCGGCCACGGCCGATCATCAGCACGAAGGGCGTCTCGGCGTCGATCTGCAGCGCGGCCAGCGCGTGCGTCAGCGGGCCTTCCAGCCAGTGCTTGAGCCAGCCCTGGATGCTGGACAGCGCGACGAAACGCTCACGCAGCTGCGGCATGTCGGTGCCGGGCAGCTTCGGAAACATCACCAGCCAGCGCATCTCGGGCGGTGTCTGGTTGTCGATGCGCGTCTGCACGCCTTCGACGTACTGGTCGAAGACCGCCTTCTCCATCGCTTCCTGCAGCGTGCGGTTCATCAGCACCAGCTGCAGTTCGGCGCCCAGGCCGAGCTCGGCGCGCAGGCGCAATTCCTGACCCACGATGTAGGGGCGGTGCGAAGGGCCCCATTCCAGGCGCCACGGCGTGGCGCCCAAGCGGCCGTCGATCACGAAACCTTCTTCGTGCACGCCGCGGAAGGTGTACTGCTTGGAAGCGGCCCAGGGCGCGATGCCGTCCCAGCCTTCGGCCGGAGGCGTCGTGCCGCCCGAGAACAAACGTTTGAAGCCTTCAAGCATGGATTAGAGTCCGTTGAGACAGTGGCCTGGACCTGGACCTGGCCCGACCCGAGGAGGCTGCATGATCGAAGTGTATTCGTGGGCCACGCCCAATGGCCACAAGGTTCACATCATGCTCGAGGAGTGTGGCCTGCCCTACCGCGCACATGCGGTGGACATCGGCGCCGGCGACCAGTTCAAGCCCGAGTTCCTGGCCATCAGCCCGAACAACAAGATCCCGGCCATCACCGACCCCGACGGGCCCGGCGGCCAGCCGATCCACCTCTTCGAGAGCGGCGCCATCCTGCTCTACCTGGCCGCCAAGACCGGCCGCTTCCTGCCCGACGACCTGGCCGCGAAGTACGAGGTGCTGCAGTGGCTGATGTTCCAGATGGGTAGCGTCGGCCCGATGCTGGGCCAGGCGCACCACTTCCGCATCTACGCGCCCGAGAAGATCCCCTACGCTGTCGAGCGCTACACCAACGAAGCCAAGCGCCTGTACGGCGTGATGAACAAGCGCCTGGCCAAGAGCAAGTACATCGGCGGCCCCGAGTACGGCATCGCCGACATGGCCATCTTCCCCTGGCTGCGCAGCTGGAAGAACCAGGGCATCGACTGGGTCGACCACCCGCACCTGAAGGGCTGGTTCGACGAGATCGCGGCACGGCCCGCGGTGCAACGCGGTGTCGAGGTGCTGGCCAGCCAGCGCAAGCCCATTACCGACGACAAGGCGCGCGAGGTGCTGTTCGGCAAGACGCAGTACCTGGCGCGCTGAAGCACGCCGGCGTGGCGCGGGCCCCGCGCCACCCCCGCCCGCGCGGGGTGCGGCTCCTAGAATGCGCACCGCAAGCTGCCCGTAGCTCAACTGGATAGAGCACCAGCCTTCTAAGCTGGGGGTCGCAGGTTCGAGTCCTGCCGGGCAGGCCAAAGCAGGTTTTCAGGCGCGTTCACGTCAACTCTGACCCCTAGTTGAATCAAGTACCTAGGGGCCTTTTTCATGTCGTGTCGAGTCACGAACGGGCTGGCCATCTCACCTGGTTCCGGGGACACACCGGGGAACAAGACCTGGGCCATGACACCCGCGAAGCCCACGACAACGGCCCAACGCAGCCGGGAACGCCTCGTTGAAACGCACCGAGGCCGACAAGATGACCGGGCGGCCGCACCTGGTGCCGCTGGAGCGGTTGCCGGATGGCGCTTGCACCCGCTGGAAGGCGCCGCCTTTGCGCGGCGCACACCCATCAGAGACAGTGACGGCCTCCGATTCCACGCCCCTGAACCTGTCGTTCGACGCCCGTTGGCGCCGAGGCGGCATGCATTGCCGCAACAGGTCGCCACGCTCTTACGGCTTCGCTCCTGAGAGCGTCCTGCGTGCCTTGCCGCCTTGCTTGACGCTCGCGCCGCCGACGGTGACGCTTTCGCTGAACGAGCCCAGCGCTGCGTAGCCCGCTTCGCCCGGGCGCGGGGCGCGCAGCGGGCGGAGCACCTGCCGCTTTGCCCGCCTGTTCCGCCGATCGCCGGGTGTCCTGCCGTCCGACACTGGGCCGCGGCTCGACCCGTGCCCCGAAAGACTCGTGATGGCCCTCGACAAGATCCGCATCAGCAACCAGATCGTGTGCCTCGAGGTGACCGACGCGCGGCATGTCGCGATGGACGCCGGCGCCTACCTGCAGGCTGCACGCGAACTGCGCGAAGCGATTCGACGCGAACTCAGCGAACTGCCGATGCGCGCCTTCCTCACCCGCGCGCTGCCTTCGCTGCAGACCACCGCCGAGAACGTGTTCTTTGACCACCACCGCTGCTTCGCTGACCTCGATGGCAGCGGCAGCGCCGGCCTTGCGCAGGCGCTGACCGACAGACTGCTGCAGGGCCTGCAGCGCCAGTAGTCAGTAGCCCATAGCACGCGACCGGTGCATGCTTCGCCTCCTTCGCCTCCTTCGCCTCCTTCGACCTTCCGGCCCAGCGCCGCTGCCATGACCCGGACTCGCAAGCTGCTGCAATCCCTGCGCACCCATCCGCGCCTGGCCGGGGCCCTTGCTCTCGGGCTCTTTCTGCTCGCGGGCGCGGTGGCTCTGCAGCAGCGCGCCGCCGACGAAGCACTGGCGCGCCAGCTGCCCGAGGTGCGCGCCTTCGAGGCCGACGCGCAGGCCTGGCTGCACAACGAGAGGGCCGTGGCCGACTTCAGGCGCAACCTGGCCGCGCGCGAGTTGACGGCGGTCGGTCTGGCGGCATCGCCGCCGGGCCTGGTGCTCTACACGCTGAAGAACGGCGAGCAGGCCAGCACCACCGTGCCCGGCTGCACCGCCGTAGGCTGCGCCGGTACGCTGCTTGAAAGCCTGGGCGAGCGCAGCGCCGAGGCGGGCTTCGCGCTCGTCAGCGTGCACGTCGACCCCCGCAGCGCGAGCAGCCGCTTGCTGGACGCTGCCGGCACCGTGCTGTCGCCGCTGCTCGTCATCGGCGCCGTGCTGGGCGCGCTGTTTGTCGCCACGCGGTTGCAGATGGGTCTGGGTGGGGCGTCGATGCTGACGGTGCAGCCACCCACGCGTTTCGCCGACGTCGTCGGCAGCGACGAGGCCAAGGCCGCGTTGGCGCGGGTTCGCGCTTTCCTCGGCGAACCGGCGAAGTACACCAGGCTGGGCGCGGCGCCGCCGCGCGGCGTGCTGCTGGTGGGCCCGCCAGGCACGGGCAAGACGCTGCTGGCGCGGGCGCTGGCCGGCGAGTGCAAGGCCAGCTTCATCGCGGTCGATGGCTCGTACTTCACCGCCATGTACTACGGCGCGGGTGTGGCCAAGGTGAAGGACTTGTTCAAGCTGGCGCGGCGGCATGCGCCCTGCGTGCTGTTCATCGACGAGATCGACGGCATCGGGCAGCGCAGCCAGGGACGCGCGGGTGGTGGGGGCGGCGGCGGCGCCGAGTCCGAGCTCAACCGCATCATCAACCGCGTGCTCGTCGAGATGGACGGCTTCGACCCGCTGAACAACGTCGTCGTCGTCGGTGCGACCAACCACGAGGACAACATCGACGAGGCGATGCGCCGGCCGGGGCGCTTCGACATGCTGGTGCGCCTGGCCCTGCCGATGCTGCCCGATCGCCAGCGCCTGTTCGAGCTCTACCTCGGCCGGCTGCATCACGACGGCCGCGCCGACACCCTGGCGCTGGCGCGCATGAGCGCCGGCATGTCGCCGGCGGACATTGCCAACACCGTCAACAAGGCGGCGTCGACAGCGGCAGAGCTTGGCGCCGAACGCGTCGGCGCCGAGCACCTGTTGCGCGCCATCGAGACGCAGCAGCTCGGCGGCGACGTGTCGCCCGTCAAGGCCCTGCTCAGCGAAGCCACGCGCCGGCGCCTGGCTTACCACGAGGCCGGGCATGCACTCGTCGCACACGTGCTGCAGGTGGGCTCGGTCGAGCGCGTCAGCATCGAGCCGCGCGGGCAGGCGCTGGGCGTCACCCACATCCACCGCGAGAGTGAAGAGCCGCTGTACCAGAAGGCCGAGCTGTCTGCCCGCCTGGCCATGCTGCTGGGCGGCCGCGAGGCCGAGTTGATGGTGCTGGACAGCGTCTCCAGCGGCGCCTCCGACGACCTCAAGCGGGCCTCGGAGCTGGCCGTGAAGATGGTCGGCTCGCTCGGGTTCTCGGACCGCTTCGGCCTGCTCAGCGTGGCCGGCGTGCCCAAGGAATTGCTCGGCCCCGACGTCCAGGCCGCGGTGCTGGACGAAGCCCGCGCCCTGCTCGAAGACGCGCAGGCCCGTTGTCGCCGGCTGCTGGGCGAGCGCCGCGCGCAGCTCGACGGCCTGGCCGCGAGCCTGCTGGACCACGAGGTGCTGAGCGGCGAGCCGCTGGTGCGCTGGTTGGGCGGCTTCGCGGCGCAGCCGACGGCACTTGAGGCCGCCTGAGCATGGCGCGGCGGGGTGCCCCATGGCGATGCGCCGCAGTGGCCTGCGTCGCGCTGCTTGGCGCCAGGGCTGGCCTCGCCGGCGAACTGACCGAGACCGAGACACGCTGGTTGCGGGGCGCCTGGCCGGTGATCAGCCACTCGCGCGCCGAACGGCTGCCGCTGGACGTGGTGGTACAGCCGCAGCCAACCCCCGACGCCGTGCCGCTGGCGCTGGGTTTTGTCGACGGGCGCTGCAAGCTCGTGCTGTCGTTGCGCAAGAACCCGGCCACGGCGCTGGCGCTGGAGGGGCTGGAGCCCGATCTCGTCGAACCGGCGCTCGAACTGATGGCTGCGCACGAACTCGCGCACTGTCGACGACATCTGGACGGGGCGTGGGCGCTGCTGCCCGCGGGGTTCAGCCCGTCGGCCATGCCTGCGGGCCTCGACAGCGGCCTGCACGGTGTTTATGCAGCGATGCAGGCCACGCGCCGGGAAGAGGCATTTGCCGACCTCGTCGGCCTGGCCTGGACCCAACAGCGCCATCCACAACGGTATGCGCGCTTGCATGCCTGGCTCGTCGGCGTGCGCTCGGCCGACCGGGTGCCGGGCAGCCACCACGACACACTGGCCTGGGTGATGCTGGCCCGCGACGGCGCTGCGCTTTCGGGTCCGTCGATCTTCGCCAGCGCCGCGGCGCTTTGGCGCACCGGTCTCGCGGCAGAACCCTGAACGGCTGAATACCCGAACGTCCTCACGCGGGCCGCGGACGTAGCCACGGCCAGGCTGCTGCCGGCCGCGTTGCCACTGGCGCGCCGGCCGGCACGACGCTCAGCCAGACCGCAAAGCTGAACTACAACGACATCCACACCGCCTCGCTCGTCCAGTCGTACTGCGCAAGGCGGGTGACGTGCTGAACAGCCGCTTCGTCGAGGGGATGTCGACGTTGATCATCGTTGACGACCGTGGCAACAAGGAAGCCGGAGATCGGGAGATCAAGATCAACGGGACGATTGCGAGTGCAATGCACTTCACCCGACCGATGAGTCCGAACGCCATTGCCGGGCCCTTTGGACTCGCCGGGTGGCGGCGTTGCAAGGTTGCCACTTGCGTCCGCCGCAGCCCTGGTGGTGCGACACCGATGGCCAAACGGACAAGTGCAGCACACTGAAAACCGGTGAGCAGACCGGGGTCCAGGCTGACCCGGGCATCGGCCGGGGCGCAAATCACCCCTGCCGGTCGATTCCGTTCCGGACGCGGGCTGGACGGGCATACAGTTCGGCATGTCCTCTGCTGACCTGACCGAAAGCCGCCCCGCGATGCCGCAGGCGCCGGCGCTGGCTTGCGCCGGCGCGCCCGAGCGGGACGAACTCGCCGACCTGAACACCGAGCAGCGCGCCGCCGCCACCCACCCGGCGCACGCACGCGCGCTGCTCGTGCTGGCCGGCGCCGGCAGCGGCAAGACCACCACACTGGCCGCCCGCGTGGCCTGGCTGGTGCGCCAGGGCGGCGACCCGCAGCGCCTGCTGCTCATCACCTTCTCGCGTCGCGCCGCGGGCGAGATGGCAGCTCGCGCTGGCCGCATGCTGCACCACGCAGCCGGCCTGCCGACCACGGTGGCGCCGCCGCACCTGCCCTGGTGCGGCACCTTCCACAGCGTGGCGGCACGGCTGCTGCGCGACGAGGCGCAGCACGTCGGGCTGGCCGCCGGCTTCACCGTGCTCGACCGCAGCGATGCCGAGGAGCTGATGGCCCAGGCGCGCCAGGCGCAGGGCCTGGCCGAGACCACCGGCCGCACACGCTTCCCGCTGGCGGGCACCTGTCTGGCCATCCACTCACGCTGCATCAACACCCGCGCGACGCTGGCCGAGGTGCTGCGCGAGCACTTCCCCTGGTGCGCGCTGCACGAAGCCGCGCTGTCCACGCTCTTTGCCGGTTATGCCCGGGCCAAGGCCGCGCAGCACGCACTCGACTTCGACGACCTGCTGCTGGGCTGGTGGCACCTGCTGCAGCACCCGGCCACCGCAACGCGCCTGCGCGCGCGCTTCGACCACGTGCTGGTCGACGAGGTGCAGGACGTCAACGCGCTGCAGTCCGACATCGTGCATGCGCTGCGCCCCGGCGGCCAGGGCCTCACCGCCGTGGGCGACGACGCGCAGGCCATCTACGCCTTCCGCGGCGCCAGCCCCGAGCACCTGCGCGCCCTGCCCGGCCGCTGCACGCCGCCGGCGCAGGTGCTGACGCTGACCGAGAACCACCGCTCGACGCCCGCCATCCTGGCCGCCGCCAACGCCGTCATCGCGCAAGCCACCGCAGGCCACGCGCTGCAGCTGCACAGCCGCCGCGCCGACGGCCTGCGCCCGCGCATCGTCACCGTGGCCGACGAAGCCGCCGAAGCGCGCGGCGTGGCAGACGCGGTGCTGGCCGAGCGCGAGGCCGGCATCCTGCTGCGCCGCCAGGCAGTGCTGTTCCGCACCGCCACGCACAGTGCGGCGCTGGAACTCGAACTGGTGCGCCGCCGGGTGCCCTTCGTCAAGTACGGCGGGCTGCGCTTTCTGGAAGCGGCACACCTGAAGGACGTGATGGCCGTGCTGCGCTGGGCCGACAACCCGGCAGCGCGCGGCGCCGCGGCGCGTTGCGCGCG
>Ga0335397_10001286_pt1 | contig 34087 bp, 30 predicted proteins | sample MAT04_FD_205740 | JGI IMG/M metagenome (GOLD analysis project Ga0335397, IMG submission 205740) | Freshwater microbial communities from Lake Fryxell liftoff mats and glacier meltwater in Antarctica - MAT-04 (spades assembly) (version 2) ... | reverse complement strand
AAAAGAACAGTAGTGCTAAGCGATCTGTTTCAATCAGGGCTAAGTGATGAATTTTTATATAATAAAATTGCAGCAATCCTTGAGCAAAAAAAGTTGTTCCGCTTTATTGGTATCGGTCCGAATTTGGTAAAAAATGCAGCCGCTTTTTCCGGCATCGGCAACACCCATTTTTATGCCTCTACGCAGTCTTTTTTGCAAAATATTTCAGCGCTTCAATTTTCTGAAGAAACCATCCTGATTAAAGGAGCAAGGGTTTTTGAATTTGAAAAAATCAGTAAAGTGTTGGAGCAAAAAATGCATCAAACATTATTGGAAATAGATTTAAATGCATTGCGGCATAATGTAAAAATATATCGTCAGCAGCTAAACAAAGGCGTAAAGTTGATGTGCATGGTTAAAGCATTTAGCTATGGCAGCGGCAGTTTTGAAATAGCCAGCCTGCTGCAGCATGCAGGCGTAGATTACCTGGGTGTGGCTTATGCCGATGAGGGAGTAGAACTTAGAAAAGCCGGCATTGGTTTGCCCATCATGGTAATGAATACTGAGGAAGCTGGTTTTGATAACATGATACTGTATAAGCTGGAGCCTGAATTGTATTCTTTTAAAATTTTACATGCATTTAAAAATTACCTGCAGCAGCAACAAATTACCAATTACCCGGTTCATATAAAAATAGATACCGGTATGCACCGGCTCGGCTTTGATGAAGATCAGCTAAATCAATTATGTGTTCTGCTGAAACAATCCGCTTGTTTTAAAATTCAATCTGTATTTTCTCACCTTGCAGCAAGTGCTGATGCTGCGCAAAATATTTTTACAAATGAGCAGGGTGCTTTGCTCACAAAAGCTGTCTTATTAATCAGGGAAGCCATAGGTTATCCTTTTATCAGCCATATTGCCAATACATCAGCCATTCATAAACATGCACATTTGCAGATGGATATGGTTCGTCTTGGAATAGGAATGTATGGAATAGATGCAGATGCAAATATGCAACTACAGCTTAAAAATGTTACTACACTCAAAACAACCATTTCGCAGATAAAAAATATTAAAAAAGGAGATAGTGTGGGTTATGGCCGCAGTGTAGTGGCAGAAACGGATAAAGTAATTGCCACCGTTCGTATTGGTTATGCAGATGGGTATCCGAGAATTTTAAGCAATGGAGTGGGGCACATGCTGGTAAATGGCGAAGTGGCGCCGGTTATTGGAAGAATTTGTATGGATATGACCATGCTGGATATTACCGGTATAACTGCCGAAGAAGAAGACGAAGTGATTGTTTTTGGAGAAGCATTGCCAGTGCATAAACTGGCTAACTGGGCACAAACAATTGAATACGAAATTCTAACCAATATTTCCCAGAGGGTTAGAAGGGTGTATTTTGAGGAATAGAAGGTGAGTGTGGAGTTCATAGTTAAGCGTTCAATGCGCCACCTTAATTTTGTATTTTACAGGGTCCTTAAATTAACTAAAAACGCCAAAACCTTAACCCCATATTAAACTTTAAACATTTATTCCAATAAACGAATAAACATATCTTTGCCAGCACTAATTATGAAATCAAAACACTTAATCATTATCATCGCCCTTGTTGTTATTGCAGACCAGGCTTTGAAGATATACATTAAAACCAATTTTCTTTTGCACAGTTCTGAACCAGTGATGGGTAATTGGGTTCAACTTTATTTTGTTGAAAATCCCGGCATGGCTTATGGCTGGAAGTTTGGCGGCGATTGGGGTAAAATGGCTTTAACCATTTTCAGGCTTGCTGCAGTTGTTTTTGGTACATGGTATATCAGCAGTATCATTAAAAAGGGCTACGGCAAAGGTTTTATCATTTGTGCTGCGCTTATTTATGCCGGTGCCCTGGGCAACCTTATTGACTCCTGTTTTTATGGGATGATTTTTGACAAGGGAATGTTATATGATGCACAATTAAACGACTATGTGTATTATGAAGGCCTGGCTACTTTTTCTAAAAACGGGTATGCATCCTTCCTGCATGGTAATGTAGTAGATATGCTTTATTTTCCGGTTATCCGTGGGCATTTCCCGTCATGGGTTCCGGTATGGGGAGGAGATAGATTTGAATTTTTTCGTCCCATATTTAATATTGCTGATGCATCTATCACTACCGGAGTTTTAACAATTCTTGTTTTTCAAAGAAGATTTTTTGGACATAAAAAAGACGAAATTCATAACACGGTAGAAACGGAAACTTTGGTAAACGATACCAATCAGGTATCTTAGTAAAATATAAATAATCTCACTATGAAATTTTTAAAATCCTCATTATTTATTGCAATAGCGATAATATTAATGCTTTCCTGTCAAAAAGAGTATAGCCTGGAAGATGCAGGCGGAACTGCCCTGGGCACTTTAAAGTCGGATACTTTTGGCGATTGTCTCCCAAGTTCCGTTAACGGAATTTATAAAGCTGATTCTACCCTTGGAACCGGCAACTATATAGAGGTACAAATAAATTTAACTGTTGCTGGTTCTTACAGTATCGTATCTGATACCATAAACGGGTATTATTTTAGAGGAGCAGGCATTATTGCCACACCCGGTTTAAACACCGTGAAACTTTTGGGAAATGGTAAACCAATCACTGCCGGTACCAATGATTTTATCATAAGTTTTGGAGGAAGTAAATGTTTTGTAACTGTAACAGTAGTAGGTGCTGCTACAAGTATAGCGCAGTTTACAGTGGGCGGAAGCCCGGGCATATGTACCGGAGCTATTGCAGCAGGGACCTATACCCAGGGGGTAGCTTTAAACAGCAGCAATACTTTAACCATTAGTGTTAATGTTACTGCCACCGGGGCTTATACATTGGGAGCTGCTTCTACCAATGGAATGTTTTTTGTTTCTGCCGGAACCTTTGTTACAACCGGGCCGCAAACGGTTACGCTTAATGGCTCGGGTACGCCATCATCATCCGGTATTATCCCTGTTACCGCAGGCTCTATTGGTGGAACCTGCACATTCATTATTACCGTTTTGCCGCCGGTAAGTACTGTGGCAGTATATACTTTAGGCGGTGCGCCCAATAATTGCACAGGAGTTGTATTAAGCGGCACCTACCAGGCTGGCCTGCCTGCTTCGGTATCCAATACTGCTAAATTTGATGTGACTGTTACTACCATTGGCACTTATACTATCACTACCACTTCTGTAAATGGAATCAGCTTTTCCGGTGCCGGTAGTTTTACCGCAACTGGTCCTCAACAGGTAACATTAACTGCATCCGGAACTCCTATAGTGGCAGGACCCTTTAACTATCCTTCTACAGGAAATGCAAGTGCCTGTACTTTTTCAATAACATATACTGCAGCCGCTCCGCCGGCAGTATTTACATTGCAGGGTGCTCCCGGAGTGTGCACAGCCGCAGTAGTGGCAGGTACTTATGCAGCTTCAAGTCCGCTTACTTCTGCCAACACCGTTACCATACAGGCAAACGTTACAACCATGGGTAGTTATACCGTTACTACAACTGCTATAAACGGAATGACTTTTTCTGCAACGGGCGTATTTACAGGCACAGGTGCACAACCCATTGTGCTTACCGGAAGCGGTACTCCAACTGCTGCAGGTACCAATACTTTTACACCAGGATCGGGATCTACCTGCACATTTGATATAGTAGTAACAGGTGCTGCCACAAATTTTATTACCTGCAAAATAAACGGGGTATTTACAACTTTTAATGCAAATGCTGTTGGCACTTTAGATAATACCGCAGGGTTTCCAATTCTAAGTATAGATGGCGAAACTATTGCAGGTGCAGATCCGTCAATAAGTGTTGGATTTGCAAAAACAACAGGTGGTAACATTGCTGCTGGTACTTACACAGTAAACCAGCTTCTTACAGGAATCGCACTGGGAGCTTATTATTTAGATGCTTCGTCATTAGAATTTCTGGCAGAATCTGCTGTTACAACTCAAACTCCCCCTTTTACAATTGTCATATCCAGTATCACTGCAACAAGAGTAATAGGAACGTTCTTTGGGCCATTAAAAGATAATGCAGGGGCAGGGCCGGGTTTAAAAACAATAACAGAAGGAATATTTAATGTTCCTATTCAATAAAATATTTTTTAATCATATTTATATAAACAAAAAACCGGATTGCTCCGGTTTTTTTCATAAAAGGCAGTCGCATGATCTGCCGGGGTAAGCAAAAAAGAACTTAATGTTTAACCAGTTTGCTTCTGTGTACCTGGTTCTTATATTCTATAGCAATAAAATAGATACCCGTACTTAAGTTGCCCAGTTCTGTAACAGGTATTTTGTTTAAACCTTTATTTACAGGCTGGCTAAATACTTTTACTTTTTGTCCTTTATCATTGTACAAATTGATATTAATTATTCCGGCCTCCGGAATGGTAATGTCTGCATATATATTATCTGCAAATGGGTTCTGAATATTGTTTACTTCAAAAGATAGCGCTGTGCTTAATTCTATGATATTACTGTATTTAAACTTATCATCCTGCTGAATCATTTTAAGCCTGTAAAATCTGTGGCCATTCATTTCATCAGGATCGGTATAGTTATAATATGCCTCATACATATTTCTGGCATTTACCCTCCCCGAAGAAGAGAAGTTAATACCATCCGAACTTTTTTCAATTTCATAATGAGAAAGATTTTTTTCTTCTGCCGTGCTCCATGTGAGGTATACTTTTTTACCAGCGAGCGTTCCTCTAAACTGAATAAAATTACCATTCAATATTACACCACAGGTAATGGCTCTTATCATGGTAGTGTTTTGGTCTTTATATGCACAAGTATTGGCAAGATTGGCAGCAGTGGTGGCCACAATTACCCGGTAATAAGTTCCACTGTCTGCAGCAAAAGCAAGAAAAGGCGGCAATACTGTTACATATTGATATAGTCCGTTTACCAGGGTGGGAGTTCCAATTCCAGAAGTGCCAGGCCCTGTCATATTTGCCCACACCGTTCCTCCAACATTACTTTTTTGCCATTTAAAATGAACATAACTATTATAAATAAATCGAATAGTATCCTTAAGGGCTACTGTAAATGCTCCTTCTTTGCAGCCCAATACTTCCGGGTTATAATTCATAGTTAATGTAGGTCCGCAATGAGATACTTTAATGTCATCAATGGCCCAGTCATTTCCACCCCCACCCGGAGAATTATTTCTGATGGCAAAATTGGCAGTAGTTTGTCCCGGCCTGGTAAGGAAAGTAAATCCAAATTTTTTCCATGGTACTCCACGGTCATATTTCATATCGCCGGTGGTATAATATGCCAGGCCATCAATCTCAAAATTAAGGTTTGGTTTTACTCCCGAAGAATCATTGCCGGGCCCTCTGATAAAACCAGTAGTACCACTACCTCTTCCGGTACTGTCGCAACTGCATCTTGGACACACATTTCTAAACCATGCACTAAATTCATAGTAGGTATTGGGGCATAAATTGCTGAGGGTTTCCTGGTATGCTACATTGGTATTGTAACTGGCATTTATTAAAACGAAATAACCGGAATTTTGCGCAGCCGCAGGGGGTGCATTTCCAAAAGCGGTATTGCTGGATCCTGTATGATCACCGGCAATATCCCAAAATCCGAATACCCTATGTAATGTAGGACCTTCCGGCATGGCAGAATTGGGGTTTGTCCATGAATCGGCACTGCTGTTTTTAATAATGGCGTAGTTATAATCCTGTGGTTGCCCGGTACTGATATTTTGTTTGATATAGGTGGTTGCAAAACCTAATGGGGCCGCCCTGTTTACGGCAGTACCATTGCCAAAAGTGCCACCAAAATCTGAGGCTGAACTTATATCCGTTCCATTAGGGCAATAACCACTATTTGCAAATAGAAGGATTTTATACTGCGGAAAACTTACAGAGTACGAGGCAATGGTAGGGCTTACCATTTTATAGCGTACACTTCCACCCACTGTTATGGTATCTCCATATGAGGCTGTGGGATTAATCCTCACTTTGTAACAGGCCATCATTATACAATGGGAATTGAAAAAACTAGGGCGGCTGGTGTCTGAGCGAATTCTCCCACCACGGGTACCGTTTGCTTTATTACCAAGATTGATAATGATATTTCCTGCCACGTTTCTTCCGGGATCTGAATCCACAGCTTCTGTAAATGGACCTTTATAAGTAATCCCTTCATTGGTAGCTACTCTCATAGAACCGGGGATATAAGTAGTTTTGGCGGGAACCTGGTCAAATACCTGCACACTGTCTAAAGCGGTATAACTACCCTGGCGTATAACTGCAAAGGTTACACGAATTTCAATGGTATCCCCGGGGTTAAATGCACCGCCGGTTGTGAGCTTGCTCATATTGGCAAAACTCTTACCAATATCTACCCTGTTGGCACCCTGAGAAAAGGCAAGCTGATGTGAGAGCAATAACAGCAGATAAATTATTAAAAAACGTACATGTAAATATTTCTTCATAAATAAAGGTTTGATCTGAAAAAATGTTACATGAATTGGATGGATTACTATTAATGAACGATTTTTATTTATTTATAGTATGAGGAGATTTTTCTTTTACCAGGAAAAAGTAAAAGTACGCTACTTGCAATCTCAGGTAGAGGGTAACCTGATGGTTTTTTGTTTAAAAAATTGAATGGTAATTGAAGAAAAGGCCAGATGCATTTTTCGGAATTAAGGAGATAAATACTTTTTTTATGGATGGTACGTTATTTTAAAAAGTATAAAAAAAATCTGTATAAAAATTATATAGTTCATATAATGATACTATCTCACTTATGAAAATAAACATCATACATTTTTTTTCTTTCTTTTTTTTCTTTGGTATTATTTCATTTGTTACCAAAGCTCAAACTGAATCTTTTACAAAACGCACGATTGCAAGTGGGTTCAGTTCTGCATGGGAGGTAGTATATGGCCCTAATGATTCATTATGGGTTACAGAAAATGTTTCCTATAAAGTGCAAAGGGTAAGTGTGGCAACAGGCGTAAAAACGACCTTGCTTAATTTGAGGGCCGGTATAGGAAATCCCGGAAATGATCCCTCCATCAATTTTACCAATGGTCAACTTCCACAGGGAGGTTTAATGGGGCTGGCCCTGCACCCCAATCTATATTCTTTGAATGATTCGGTGAGAAATTCTACTCCCTGGGTTTATATTGCTTATGTATATAACCGTGGCTCTTGCCCGGGCACAAATACCAGTTGTATTTTTACAACAAAAATTGTAAGGTATGATTATACCAGCAATCAATTAACCAACCCGGTGATTGTATTGGATAACATACCGGGTAGCAGCGATCATAATTCTGGAAGATTACTAATTGGGCCAACAATAGAGCCAGGGGTAGATGCTGCCCATACCCAATACCGTTTATATTATACCGTTGGTGACATGGGAGCCGGCCAGTTTTTAAATGCAACCAGAACAGAGAATGCTCAAAATGTAGATGTAATGGAAGGCAAATCGTTGCGTATAAACACCAGAAGCGATGGAGATGCAGGGCTTGATGCATGGGTGCCAAATGATAATCCTTTCTATAATGCAGCCACTATTACTCCCAGGGATTATGTTTATACGCTCGGTCACAGAAACCCGCAGGGGCTGGCCTGGGGTAGTGCAAAGTCGTTGCCCGCTACCAAAATTTTATACAGCAACGAACAAATGGACAGAACGGATGATGAAATAAATATTTTAGAACCATCGAAAAATTATGGTTGGGATAAAGTATCAGGATACTACGATAACAATGTGAATGGATATAAAATCGGGCAAACATTGAGTGCTAATGAAGCTGCTTTTTGTACTGTTCCTGCAAACAATCACCAGGAACCGATATTCACAATGTTTACTGTATTGGCAGCAAATATGGCGGCTTTGTATGCTCAAACCAATAATGCACTTTGGCCCACTGTGGCATGTTCCAGTATTGAGTTTTATAGTTTTAACGTTATTCCGGGGTGGTCCAATTCCCTGTTGATTTCGCCATTAAAAAAAGACAGGATTTACAGGGTTAAATTAAATGATTCAGGCACAGGAATAACGGGCGATACTATTTCTTATTTCATTGGAGATGGCAACAGGATTAGAAGAATTACTGCAGCACCGGATGGGTTAAGGTTTTATGTGGCAAGGGATGTCAGTGCTTCTATTAATGGAGGAGCAATAGTAGAATATACTTATACGGGATCTGTTCTTACACTCAATCCGGGTAATAGCGAAACCAATTTATCAGCTCAGAAACAGGTTCGTATTTATCCGAATCCCTCACAAAATATTTTAAATATTAAAAGTAAAAGAGGTGTTATCAAACCGATAAAAGTGCAATTGTATGATTTAAATGGAAGAATTATCAAACAGGTTTCATCCAATCAAAATGAATTTTCTATCAATATTTCCAACTACCCTTCAGGCACCTATCTTTTAAAATTATTTAATGGATATGATATTCAAATTCAAACAGAAAAATTTATTAAACAATAATTTTATGAGATGATTTGAATTTTAAAAAAATTTGATAAAGTATTCAAGATTAAAAAGAAAAGGTCTCCAGTTTTTGGAGACCTTTTCTTTTTGAAAAAAATATATTTTAGCTGATCTTACCAACCATATTGGCCGGTATCACCCATTCGTCAAATTCTTTTGCAGTTACATAACCCAGCTTCACAGCCATTTCTTTTAAGGTCGTACCTTCTTTGTGTGCCTTCTGTGCAATTTCAGCAGATTTATAATAACCAATCTTAGGGTTCAATGCAGTTACCAACATCAGCGAATTGTCAAGATGCTTTTTAATATTTGCTTTAATAGGTTCTATACCTACTGCACATTTATCATTAAATGAAACACAGCCATCACCTATCAGCCTTGCACTATGCAGAAAGTTATAAATCATAACCGGTTTAAAAACATTCAGTTCAAAATGCCCGTTGCTTCCACCAATTCCAATTGTAACATCATTACCCATTACCTGCGCTGCAATCATCGTTACTGCTTCGCATTGTGTGGGATTAACTTTGCCGGGCATGATAGAAGATCCTGGTTCATTATCGGGAATAAAAAGTTCTCCGATACCGCTGCGTGGTCCGGAAGATAACATGCGGATATCATTGGCAATTTTCATTAAACTTACTGCCACCATTTTTAAAGCACCATGAGCTTCTACAATGGCATCATGGGCAGCCAGTGCTTCAAATTTATTCTCAGCGGTTTTAAAAGGCAGCTTGGTTAATTTGGCAATATGTTTGGCCACATTCACATCATATTTTGGCGGAGTATTAATACCTGTTCCTACAGCAGTACCACCCAATGCCAGTTCACTTAAATGTGCCAATGAATTCTTAATGGCTTTTAATCCATGATCTAACTGTGATACGTAGCCGCTAAATTCCTGGCCAACGGTAAGCGGAGTAGCATCCATAAAATGAGTACGGCCAATCTTTACAACTTTTTTAAAAGCCTTCGCTTTTTTATCTAATGTATTACGAAGTTTGAGGATGCCGGGAATGGTAGTTTCTGCCAAAATTTTATATGCAGCAATATGCATGGCAGTAGGAAAAGTATCATTACTGCTTTGGCTTTTATTTACATCATCATTGGGGTGCAGGTATTTTTCTTTATCGCCCAGTTTGCCACCATTTATTACATGGCCACGGTAAGCTACTACTTCATTTACGTTCATATTGCTTTGCGTACCACTTCCCGTTTGCCATACCACCAAAGGAAAGTACTCGTCTAATTTTCCTTCCAGGATTTCTTTGCAAACCTTTGCTATCAGGTCTGCTTTTTTCTTTGTAAGAACGCCTGCTTCATTATTGGTAATGGCAGCGGCATGTTTTAAATAAGCAAATGCGCTGATAATTTCTTTGGGCATTCTATTGATGTCCTGCGCAATTTTAAAATTATCGATGCTGCGTTGTGTTTGGGCGCCATAATAGGCGTCAATGGGAACGTTTACTTCGCCCATTGTGTCTTTTTCTATTCTATATTGCATGGTGAGATTGGTTTTTTCCCCGCAAAGATAATTCATTTCAAAATCCAGTTCTTTAATAATATTGGCCTTATATATGCATAGGTTTGTATGATGAAGCTGATCATATATTTTCTGTTGTTCGTTTTTTGGTATTTATCCTGCAACAGGGATTCAACTGAAAAAAAGGTAAAATTAGCTGATAAGGAAATTGAAATACAAGTTTCAGATACAGTAAAACCTGTAATTCCTTTGCCCGTAACTGTACCGGTTATTACCCAAAATGTGACTCCGGAAAATATTATTACTTATGCCAAAACACTTATAGGTGTTCCATATAAATATGGTTCTACGGATCCTGCACAGGGATTTGATTGTTCCGGATTTATCACAAATGTTTTCAATCACTTTGATATTAAAGTTCCCAGGTCATCTGTAGATTTTACCAATGTGGGAAGAGAGATACCATTGCCTGAAGCAAAAGCCGGCGACCTGGTTTTATTTACCGGAACGGACAGTGTGATACGTGTGGTGGGGCATATGGGTATCATAACAGAAAATACAGATTCGTTGCGGTTCATTCATTCCACATCAGGCAGGCAGTATGGGGTTACTATAACCGCTCTGGGTAATTATTACCAGGGCCGGTTTGTAAAAGTGATTCGAATTTTTTAGAACTTTATTTTCCTGTAAATATTGCTTTTCTCTTTTCTAAAAATGCAGTAGTACCTTCTTTCATATCATCTGTTATAAAACATTCTCCAAATGCTGCTACCTCTTTTTTATAACCGCTTATGTTATCATCGTTTACCACAGCGGTATTAATGCATTCAATTATTTTGCTTACCGCCACCGGTGCCTTGTTGTGAACAACCTGCAGGATATCTTTTGTTTTTTGCAGCAAACTTTCGGTAGTGGCTACATGATTTACAAGACCCAGTTGCAGGGCTTCATTGGCATCTATCATATTACCGGTCATTTGTAACTCCATGCTTTTTCCTTTGCCCACCAGTTGGGTTAAACGCTGTGTGCCACCATAACCTGGTATCAAGCCAAGATTCACTTCAGGCTGGCCGAATTTTGCATTTTCGCTGCAAAGCCTGAAGTGGCAGGCCATTGCCAGTTCGCAACCACCACCCAGTGCAAAACCATTAACAGCAGCTACTATTGGTTTTGGGCTATTTTCAATTTTAAAAAATACATCCTGGCCTCTTTGCGCCAATGCCATAGCCTGGTCTTTATTTAGCCCGGCAAACTCTGTGATATCTGCTCCTGCCACAAATGCTTTGGGGCCAGCACCCGTTATGATAGCTGATTTAATTTCGGTATTGCGGATAACTTCATCCATAACATTATCCAGGTCGGTGAATACATCTTTATTTAATGCATTTAATTTATCAGGCCGGTTGATAGTAATGATGCAGGTATTATTTTCAATTACAGTTAATAAGGTGGTATAACTCATTTTGAGATTTTTTTTATTCATATCGAAGATAATACATTTGATACCTTTATAACATGGCCTTACTTTCTATCATCACCTATACCGGCATATTTGTATTTGCATTAACGGGTGCATTGAAAGCCCGTACCTATAAGATGGATATTTTTGGCGGCCTGGTGGTTGCATTTGCCACTGCTTATGGCGGAGGTACCATCAGGGATTTACTGATAGGTATTAAACCTGTAAACTGGATCAATGATAATTTGGCGCTGATATTGGTTTTTGCAGGAACTGCTTTTACTTTCCTGCTCAAAGAAAATGTGAAACGGTTTAGAAGAACGATTTTTTTTACAGATGCTGCGGGGCTGGGATTGTTTACCGCTGCGGGTATTGAAGTAGCATTACGTTACGGGCTGAATGATATTTATGCATTAATTATGGGTGTAATTACGGCTACTTTTGGCGGGTTGATAGCAGATGTTTTTTGTAATGCAGTTCCCGATCTGTTTAAGAAAGGGGAGTTGTATGCCACTGCCTGTGCTATGGGCGGGCTGCTTTACCTGTTGATGAAAGAAACCAATATTTCTACCAATTTAAATCTTACCCTTTGTGTATTTTTTATAGTGGGAATTCGTATTTATTCCAAACGCAAACGGTTAAGCCTACCCGAAATTTAAAAATTACGGTTTTCTTTAACCCAATTTTTAATGTATGCTGCAATTTCTGATGTGGTAGTGCCGGGAGCAAATAGTTTACCCGTTCCCAAATCATTTAATGTTTTCATATCGTCTTCCGGAATAATACCACCTCCGGTGAGCAATACATCATTCATATTTTTTTCTTTGAGCAACTGCATAATTTTAGGGAATACGGTCATATGAGCCCCGCTGTGAATGCTTACACCATAGCGTCTACATCTTCCTGCAGGGCAGCATTTACAACCATTTCGGGAGTTTGGAGCAGGCCGGTATAAATTACTTCCATGCCTACATCTCTCTCGATGTTGCAATTACTTTGGCGCCACGGTCGTGACCATCTAAACCAACTGTGGCAACTAATACTCTTATGGGGCGTTGTTTATCTGTACTCATTTTATAAAGATGGTGTAAATGCAAATGTATTTACTAAATTTAAAGATATTACGTCTTATATGCGATTTAGAAAATTTGGAAATACTGATTTAGTTGTAAGTGAAATAGGGTTTGGTGCCTGGGCTATAGGTGGCAATGCTATGATAGGTAAAACGCCTATTGGCTGGGGAAAGGCAGATGATGCGGATTCTGTGGCGGCAATTTTTAAGGCAATGGACTGTGGTATCAATTTTTTTGATACGGCAGATTTTTATGGTTTGGGGCACTCCGAAATTTTATTGGGAAAGCAATTGGGTAACAATAAAGACATCATAATTGCTACCAAAGTTGGTCATAGAAATATTGAAGAAACCATTCAGTTAGATTACAGCAAGCAGCATATTTTGGCAGCATGCGATGCTAGCTTAAAGCGGTTAAAAAGAGACACGATTGATTATTACCAGTTGCATTCTGCCAGGATGCAGCATTTTGAAAAGGAGCTTTGTGTGGAGGCAATGGAAATATTAAAAAAGCAGGGAAAGATCCGCTATTGGGGCTTATCCTTAAATACTTTTTATCCAGGGCCGGAAGCAACATTTATGATGAAGCATGGCCTGGGAGACGGATTTCAATTGGTTTATAATATCATTAACCAACGGGCTTTTGGATTAATGAAAATAGCGGAGGAAAATAACTACGGCATTATTGCACGAATGCCCCTCCAGTTTGGATTACTGACAGGAAAATTCAGCTTAGATAAAAATTTCACGCCGGATGATCACCGCAGTTTTCGTTTTAATAAGGAAATATTGAATGGGTCATTATCGTTATTGGAAGATAAAATATGGCCGCTTTGTAACAAATACAACATCAGCAAAACGTCACTGGCACTGAGTTATATCTTAAGTTATCAATCTGTGAGCACAGTCATACCAGGTATACGTACCGCACAGCATGCCGTAGACAACAGCAAAGACCTTGTGCAGTTGGCACCCGAGGATGTGTTATTGATTGAAAATACTTTTACTACAGGCTTTGCAGATATAGTAAACTTAATGGAAAAGCAGGGTTAAGGATTTAAAAGACTTTTAAGGCATTTTTAATCCTTGTGATCGTTTCTGTTTTACCAATCATTGCAGCAATTTCAAAAACAGCAGGGCCAAATTTAGCACCCACCAGCATGATGCGCATGGGCAGTTGCAATTCGCCGGGTTTGATGTTTTTTGCTACTGCCAGTTCTTTAAAAGTTGACTCAATTATTCCTAATTCCCAATTTTCTATTGCTTCCAGTTTATTACAGTACTCATTAAAAAAATCCGTTTTTGCCTCATTCCATTTAGGTTTCACAGCATCAATATCCCAGCTTTCGGGGGTTTTAAAAAAGTAGGATGCCTGTGTATAAAAATCAGAAATTAAAGTGCAACGGTCTTTTACCAATTCAAGTACTTTATTAAAATTAAGTTCATCGGTAATTAAGATTCCTTTTGATTTAAAAAGTTCTTTAACCAGCAATGAGTAATGAGCAACATCTAATTTTTTAATCCATTCATGGTTGTACCATTTGGCTTTTTCAAAATCAAATTTTGCTCCGCCCTTATGTACACGTTCTATAGAAAATTTTTCAACCAGTTCGTCTAAAGAAAATATTTCCTGTTCCGTACCATCATTCCAGCCAAGCACTGCCAGCAGATTGATAAATGCTTCTGGTAAAAATCCTTTTTCTTTAAATCCTTCCGTAAGTTCATTAGTTTTAGGATCGTTCCAGTTCATTGCAAAAACCGGGAAGCCATATTTGGCGCCGTCTCTTTTACTTAATTTTCCGCTGGGGCCAAGAATTAAAGGCATATGAGCCCATTGTGGCATTTTGTTTAAACCAAATAAATATTTCCAGAGAAGGATGTGCACCGGTGCACTGCTCAACCATTCCTCGCCTCTAAAAGCATGGGTAATTTTCATTAAATAATCATCTGCTACCACGGCAAGATGATAAGTAGGCATGCCATCGGCTTTCAGCAAAACTTTATCATCTACCAACGAAGATTCAAAACTTACTTCGCCATGTATCATATCGGTAAAAGAAATGGTTTCATGCTCCGGCATTTTAATCCTTATCACAAAACGGGCCCCTTCGCTCAATAATTTATTTACTTCTTCAGGCAGGAGGGTAAGAGAATTTTTCATTTTATTTCTTACCGTGCCATCATATTGCGGAGAAGGATTTTCTTCTGTTTTAAGATTATTCCTCATTTGCTCCAGTTCTTCGGGAGTATCAAATGCATAATAGGCAAAACCCTTTTCTACCAGTTCTTTTGCATAAGTAAGGTAGGAAGCTTTTCTTTCGCTCTGGCGGTAAGGGCCATATTCGCCTCCGTGGATCGGGCTTTCATCTGGTTCTATTCCACACCACTTAAGGCAATCAAAAATATATTGTTCTGCGCCTTCTACAAACCTTGTTTGGTCTGTATCCTCAATTCTTACTATAAATTCTCCGCCATGTTTGCGGGCAAAAAGATAATTATATAAAACGGTTCTTACACCACCCAGGTGAAGTCCTCCTGTAGGGCTGGGTGCAAAGCGAACTCTTACTTTAGGTTGTAGCATAATTGATTATTTCCGGTTGCAAAGATAAGTTTGCATGGCTTCAATAAAACATCACAATAATAAAAAAGCCGCTACAATTGTAACGGCTTTAAAATTGAAAATGAGAAAAAAATATGACTAAGGTAAAAGGATAGTTCTCGGAGGGCGGCCATTTATTGAAATAGTGGCTACTCTGTCGCAGGCTCCATCACCATAATCCAATATGGCAAAATGATTTGGCCCCTGGAAACGGATGCGGCCCTTGTCAATATTATGACAAATATATTTTTTCTGTAAGGCCAGTTGGATAGTAGCAGTTCTTGTAACGCCCTGTGCATTGGTTACACTGGCATTTCCGGTAACAGAGAAAACATCATCTAACAAACCCGGCGTACTAACTCCTGCTGTTTGAACGATATCTTTTATTGACTCATGCAACCAAAACCTGCCATTGGGGGCAGTAATTTTTCCACCCTGTATTTTGCGCTGCCAGCTTTTTCCGCCAGGCAGGCTGGTATTTGTCCAGGTATGAGTACCTTCTCTTTTAAAATTATTTACAAAGTAATTTTCAAAGGTCATCACTGCGGTGCTTCCAGACCTCCGTAAGGTATCTGAAATCACAATACGAACGACTCCTTTGCGCACTATACCTCTGGGAGAAACACAGGTAGAATCAAAACGGATAAGAATCGTTTTTGGAAAACCATTTTGTGGTGTAACAGTTACATTAGCACAGGCAAGAAAGTTGTGACTTTCAATTGGTGGAGCAAAATTGCCTAAAAGGTTTCTGTCTTCGGCTGCTTCCATTAATACATCATTGTCATCTTCTAACATAAAATCGGAGGTGGCATTATCTGTACTTAATTCAAATGTTGCTTCAATTACAGCATCAGAGTCAGTAGTAACCGGGGTGCTTTCTTTTTTACATGAGGTAAAGAAAGTAAAAAGCCCTAATGATAAGGCGAGGAGAAGTTTTGTAGGTTTCATAATTTATAAATTTGTTTTGTTAATCTATGACCAATGGTTATGGAATATGTTTAATGGATTATAAAAATTAATTTTGTGGCATGTTTTATCTTATAAGAACGCCGGGCTGGGTAAAGAAAGTATATAAAAACAGGGTTTGGGATATGAATACATCCGGCAAAGAGCTTTTTTTGAGTTTTGATGATGGACCTCATCCGGAACATACTCCTTTTGTTTTGGATGAATTAAAGAAATATAATGCTAAAGCCAGCTTTTTCTGTATTGGTAAAAATGTTTTGAGCTATCCAGAAATTTATAAACGAATTATTGAAGAAGGACATACAGTAGGCAACCATACCAACGATCACCTTAATGGCAGTAAAACAACCGATGCCAGTTACCTGGCAAATATTAAACTGGCAAAACAATATATAGATAGTAAGCTTTTCAGGCCTCCTTATGGTAGAATTTCCGGTTTCCTGGTAAAACAATTATTAAGTCCTGTATATGGCTTGAAAACTATTATGTGGACAGTGCTGAGTGGTGATTTTGATGTAAAAATTTCTAAGGAGCAGTGCCTGCAAAATGTTATTTTAAACGCAGATAAGGGAAGTATCGTAGTATTTCATGATAGTGAAAAAGCAAGTGAGCGGATGAAATATGCGTTACCTAAAGTGTTGGAATATTTTGCAGCAAAAGGATTCTTATTTAAAGCAATCAGCATCTGAGATGGCTGCAAAAAAAATGGGCCTGGGTAGAAACCCTGGCCCGTTTTTAATCCGTACCCTATGAAAACTCCTGCCAAGGTACGGTGAAGATTTTTTATTTGCAAAATTATTTTTAGATTATTTTTTCTTTTTTTTAAATCCAGTTAAATCCCGGTAAAAATTGGAGCCGGAATCCTGAATATGACAGATACTCATTGCCATTTATACGTAAAAGAATTTGAACATGACATACAGCTTGTGATAGAAAGGGCGGGCGCTGCAGGAGTATCAAAATTTTATTTGCCGGCTATAGACAGTAGTACCCATTCTGACATGATTGCTTTGGAAGAAAAATTTAAGGGTGTATGTTTTTCGATGATTGGATTACATCCCTGCTCTGTAAAGGAGGATTATGAAAAGGAGTTGACCATTATTGAGGAGTATTTAAAACAAAGGAAATTTTCGGCTATTGGCGAAACCGGCCTTGATTTTTACTGGGATACCAATTTTAAAAAAGAGCAATATATTGCTTTGGAAAGACAGATTTTATTGGCACTGCAATATCAATTGCCACTTGTATTGCATACCAGGAGTGCCATGCAGGAAACCATTGACGTTATAAAAAAATACGCTTCCGCCGGGTTAAAGGGTGTTTTTCATTGTTTTGGAGGAAACCTGGATGAAGCAAAGCAGATCATTGAAAGTAATTTTCTATTAGGTATAGGTGGAGTGGTAACTTATAAAAATTCCGGGCTAGCCGATGTATTACCCGATATAAGCATGGAACATATTGTTTTGGAAACCGATGCACCTTATCTATCTCCGGTTCCATATCGTGGCAAAAGGAATGAAAGCAGCTATCTTACCGAAGTGGTTAAAAAAATTGCAGCCATAAAAAATATTGAGGTAGATGAAGTAATATCTGCTACAACATTAAATGCAGATAAGTTGTTTGGGAATATACAATAAGCCTGAATAAAATTGTTGTAAGAGGCGGGGAGATTTGTTCCAGACGCCCGGAACGACTCAGCTACCCGTATGCAGTGTTTCTCCAAAAAGGGTTCTGAACTTTTTCAGCTTTCTTAGTTAATAGAAAGTTTTATTGCAATGCCTTTTCGTCTTTATCATTCCATATCAAACCAATCTATGCCTTTAACTCTTCCCTTCCATTTAAGAAAAAATAATAGATGCATTTTGTCAGCGTAGAGATTCGGCAGCGTAAAACATTTTAAGTAGAAAGGAATGTTTTTAATAACAATTTCTCCTGTGCTACAAACAAAAGAACCCTTGAAAATCAAGGGTTGATATAGGTGGCGGAGACGGAGAGATTCGAACTCTCGATACAGTTACCCGTATACACACTTTCCAGGCGTGCTCCTTCAGCCACTCGGACACGTCTCCATTTAATATTTTAAAAGAATAAGAACAGTATTACCCAAAAGCAATTTATTAAAAGAGAAATAAACTCCCTTTTTATCGGGATGCAAATGTAAGTGCTATTATGCTCTTATTAAAATCAATCTAAAACCTTTTCCATTTGCATACTCCTTGAACCTTTAATTAGCACCAGGGCATTTTCAAATTTTTGCTGCTGATACCATTCTTTTGTTTCAGATGAATTGGTAAAATGTATAAAATTTTTGGGAAGGTTTATATAATCTTTACCCACCAGCACTATGGCATGCCATGGATATTTTAAGATGAGATGTATGATATCGTGGTGCTCTTTAAGGCTGCTTTCACCCAGTTCCATCATACCACCAAGTACTAAAACTTTTTTATCGCCTTCCATCCGGGCAAAATTTTCAATGGCAGCTTTCATGCTGGTGGGATTGGCATTGTATGCATCCAGGATAATTTTATTACTGCTGCTATGTACCAACTGAGACCTGCTGTTAGTTGGGGCATAATTTTCAAGTGCTGCTTTAATTGCTTCATCAGCAACATTAAATGTTTTGCCTACGCATACTGCAGTAAGAATATTTGGAAGATTGTAACCGCCCACCAGTTGTGTTTTAATACAAGGTAGATTGGCACCTTTTGTAATACTCACTTCAAGATAAGTATCATCATAGGTGATATTGCCGGTTACGTCACCGCATCTTTCTCCAAACGAAATTACTTTGTTTATACCGTCACTCATTTCTATAAGGTAATCGTAATCTGTATTAATAAAAGCTGAACCATTAGTTTCCCGTATAAAATTAAACAGCTCTCCTTTACCTTTCTTTACGCCTTCTTCGCCACCAAATCCTTCCAGGTGAGCTTTGCCACAATTGGTAATAATACCATGAGTAGGCAAAGTGTATGCACAATAGCCTTCTATTTCTTTTTGGTGATTGGCACCCATTTCTATAACGGCTATTTCGGCATCTTTTTTTATACTAAGCAGGGTGAGTGGTACGCCGATATGATTATTCAGATTTCCTTGTGTTGTATATGTTTTGTAGGTAGTAGATAATACTTCACTCACCAAATCTTTGGTAGTTGTTTTACCATTGCTGCCGGTAATAGCTATAAACGGAATGTCAAACTGTTGGCGGTGGTATTTGGCCAGTTGTTGTAAACTTTTCAGGCAGTCCTCTACAAGGATAATATGCTCGTGAGAATAATCCGTAACCTCATCGCAAATACAATAGGATGCGCCGGCTTCAAATGCCTTTTGTGCATATAGATTACCATTAAAATTGGGGCCTTTCAATGCAAAAAAGATATCTCCTTTATTTAATTTTCGTGTATCTGTTTCTACAGATGGGTGTTGTAAATACAAGGCATAAAGTTCAGGTATATTCATTTTTCAAAAATAAGTATATGCTTTAAATCAATGACATAAAAAAACCTCCCAAACTATGGGAGGTTTTTTTACTAATATTTTATTATTTTTTCTTTCTTGAATTTTGTTTTTTTGTTCCAAAGATATTACCCTCTTTAAATCCTGGTCCTTCCGGAGGTCCAAGGTAAGTTTGAGCGCAACGGAAACCTACTGTGCTTGCTCCCTGATCTTCTTCCATATAACGACGTGTGCCGGGAGATAACCAATAAGCCCTGTCATTCCAGCTACCACCTTTAATTACCCTTGAGCGGTCACTGATAAGTGAAGTAACACCATAGCCATAAAATACCTGGCTTGCAGTATCGCCATCAAGATAATTTATTACATTATTTTTTTGATAGTTGGTACGGTTTTTAACCTCTTCATCAGAAATATCTGTTTTCTTCAATCGGCCCATACTGTCTCTTTCATACTCACCGCCGCTGTTTTTGTAATATTTTTGAAACTTATTACCACGGAAGTAGTTAAAGTCCTGAGCATCTGTAGAAGTCATAGGCCTGTAAACATCACCTACCCACTCACTTACATTACCACTCATATTATACAAGCCAAAAGCGTTTGGATAAAATGATTTCACATTACCAGGAATAGCAGCCCTATCATTCAAACCGCCAGCAATACCCATATTATCACCACTTCCACGTTTAAAGTTTGCAAGAAATTTACCCTGCCAGCTACCTCTGCGGTTATCTCTTAATCCATTCGGATTTTTACTCCAAGAATATATTTGTTGGTTAGAACGTAATTCTTCACCGGATCCTTTTTCTTTTTTACGTGGGCTAGGGTTTTGATCTAATAAACCATAAGCAGCATATTCCCATTCTGCTTCAGTTGGCAGGCGATAGCCCATATTAAGGATACCATCTTCCATTCTTACTGTAGAACGTGGTTTACCGTTTACATCCTGTAAATCAGATTTTTTTGGTTTGCCTCTTCCCTGGATCATTTCAGGGTTCATCAGGTATGTTTCTGTATTAAAAGAACCGTCTGCGCCACCACCTTTCATTTCTCTTTTGGCAGCATCTTTTTTAAGGTAACCTTTTTTCATCAGGTTTAATTCATTCACCCTATCTGATCTCCAGATACAGAAATCGTACGCCTGCTGCCATTTTACTCCAACTACAGGATAATAATTATACGAAGGATACCTAAAGTAGTACTCTACATAAGGCTCGTTATAAGCTAACTCCTCTCTCCACACAAGAGTGTCCGGAAGTGCTTTGTAAATGATATTTGTATCACCGCTGAATGTATTTTCCAGCCAGTACAGGTATTCACGGTAATGAACGTTAGCTACTTCAGACTCATCAATAAAGAATGAAGGAACGGTAACTCTGCGGGGAACATTGTTCCAATCGCCCATTACATCTTCATCTTTAGCACCCATTACAAACGAACCACCCTGTACAAATACAAGGCCCGGACCAGCTTTGGGATACTTAACTTTAGCCACATGGAAATTTCCCATGTTTTTGTCATCGTAGTTCCAGCCCGTAACATCAGACTTTCCCTTTTTCTTTCCAAATAAGCCACCGTTTTTACAGGCACTTAAAGAAAGGGCAGCAATAACTACCAGTAATAAATTTTTTCCTGAAATGATTTTTTGCATGTGCATTCGTTTACGAATTATTTAACGAAAGGTTTCCTTTATTATTGTATTGGGGGGTGTTGTAAACTTAATATCTGCGAATATAAATACTTTAAGGGAAATTGAATGGCGAAAGAAATTTATTTATAGAACTTTTAAAAATTGTCCTCTTCAAAAGCATCGGTTTTAATTAATTAGATGTCTGCTATAAATATTCGTATTTCAAAGAGGTTCATAAAATATTTTTTTTGTTACAACGTTTCTTTCACATATTTGCATTCCATTTATTGTAGAAAAACAAAAAAAATAACGCTGTTATCCTAAAATAAATATATTTGAAAATAATTTAAACGCTTTTTTTAACAAAAAATTATAAATTTATTGTTCCTTTAAAGAAATCATCTATTTTTACAAACACTATATAACTATTAAATAAACGCTTATAGAGGTAAGTCTACCTAACCAAGACAAACAAAACGCATGAAAAAAGCAACTTTGAAACTAACTGCCTTAGTTATGTTATCGGCAGGTGTAATTACTAACTCTTTTGCCCAATCTTCTGTAAACGATATTAGTGTAGTTACAACAGCTGTACCCTTTTTAAGAATTTCTCCCGATGCCCGCAGTGGTGGAATGGGTGATGTAGGTATTGCTACATCTGCAGATGCTTACTCAGGTTTTTGGAATTTAGGCAAAATTACCTTCGCTAAAAGCAACACGAATATTGGTGCAACTTATACTCCATGGCTAACTGACCTTGGTTTGAATGATGTTTATCTTGCTTCTCTTGCAGGCTATCATAAATTGGATGAGAATTCAGCAGTATCCCTTGGTCTTAGGTATTTTAGCCTGGGTAGCATTCAATTTACTGATGCTAATGGTAATCTATTAAATAATTTCCGTCCTCGTGAATTTGCAATTGAGGCTGGTTATTCAAGAAAACTATCAGGTAAATCTGGTTTAGGTTTAGGGCTTCGTTATATCAGTTCAGATTTGGCAGGTGGTACTGTAAATGGTATTACTTACAAAAAAGGAACTTCTGTAGCTGCTGATTTACACTATTATCACAATGGTTTAAAAGAAGATGGTTCTGGTTTTAACTGGGGCGCTACTTTGAGTAACCTTGGTGCAAAAATTTCTTATACACAAGATGCCAACCAAAAAGATTTTATTCCTGCTAACTTAGGCATTGGTGGTGCTTATACAAAAGTATTTGATGCAGACAGCAAAATTACTTTTGCTTTGGATTTAAATAAATTATTAGTTCCTACACCACCAAGTGTATCAGATAGCGCAGGTTTGGCTGATTACCGTTCTAAAGGCGTTGTTAGCAGTTGGTTCAGTTCACTTGGTGATGCACCTGATGGCGGTGGCGAAGAATTGAAAGAAGTAACTGCTTCAATTGGTGCTGAATACTGGTACAAAGAGCAATTTGCTTTAAGAGCTGGTTATTTCTACGAAAGTCCTGATAAAGGAAACCGTAAGTACTTTACAGTGGGTGCAGGTTTAATGTACAACATGTTTGGATTAAACTTTTCTTATCTTTTACCTTCAGGTGCTGGTATCAATCGTAATCCATTATCAAACACATTGCGTTTTTCTCTTTCATTTAATTTAGATAAATAATAAGAGTTAAAATATTTTATGAAAAAGCGTCCCTAATTTAGGGACGCTTTTTTTTTACAAAGGTTTTTTACAGAACTTCACTCAAAACTAATGTATGAATTACAGGATTGGATCGGGTGTGGACTTTCATCAATTACAGGAAGGAAGAGAATTTTGGTTGGGAGGGGTACATATTCCACATCATAAAGGTGGACTGGGGCATAGCGATGCAGATGTATTACTACATGCCATATGTGATGCTTTATTAGGTGCACTTTGCCTGGGAGATATTGGCAAACATTTTCCTAATACGGATGATAGCTATCTAAACATCGACAGTAAAATTCTGTTATCCAAAACCTTTGATCTTATAAATGCAAAAGGATATAGCGTAGTTAATATAGACAGTACAGTTTGCCTGGAGCACCCAAAGATTATGAAATATGCCCCACAGATGCAACAGGCAATCGCTGAAATTCTTAAAATTTCTACAGATGATATTTCTATTAAAGCTACCACTACAGAAACGATGGGATTTGCCGGAAGGGAAGAAGGACTGGTGGCTTATGCTACCGTATTACTGTCAAAATAAAGAATCATCATTCTTAAAAACAGATAAAAATCATCAAAAATATTATTTTTAAATATGAGTGTTTTAAATATCAACATTATCAACAAATCAGAAAATCCGCTTCCTCAATATGCCACTGAAGGATCTTCTGGTATGGATATAAGGGCTAATAATGAAATTCCGCTGGAATTAAAACCAATGGAAAGAATGCTTATACCTACCGGCTTATTCCTGGAGATACCAATGGGTTATGAAGCACAAATAAGGCCCCGCAGTGGTTTGGCTGTAAACAAAGGGCTTACCTGCCTTAATACACCTGGCACCATCGACAGTGATTACAGGGGAGAAGTAAAAGTGTTACTCATCAATCTTAGTAACGAAGTACAAATTATTCAATGGGGCGAACGTATTGCCCAAATGGTGTTTGTTAAAATTGATATTGCCCAACTTACATTGGTACAGCAATTGAATGATACACAAAGAGCAGCAGGTGGTTTTGGACACACCGGTATTAAATAACACTTATTAAATCTTACATGAAACTATTTTTTATACTTCTTTCCTGCGTATCTCCGTTTTTATGGATGAGTTGTAATACCACAAAGGCCATAAATAAAGTGATTGCACCAAAAGACTCTGTTGTTGTTTTAGAAAGTAGTGCATTTACAAAAGACTCTTTGATGTTAGCAACCAATACAGTTGAAAATCTTTCTAAAAACCATATAGACTTTAAGACTTTTTCTGCCAAAATAAAAGTAGATGTAGAAGATGCTAAAGGCAGGCAACCCGATATTATTGCCACACTAAGAATGATAAAAGATAGTGCCATCTGGATATCTCTTACTGCCACTTTCATTAATATTGAAGTGTATAGAATTTATATTACAAAGGATAGTGTAATACTGATGAACAAGCAGGATAAAGAAGTGCAATACCGCTCATTAGACTATCTGCAGGAAGTAACACAGATACCTTTTGATTTTAAAACCATCCAGGATATTTTACTGGGTAACCCGGTATTTTTTTCTGATAGCAGTGCAGGTTTTAAAAGACTTGAGCAATTTGTGTTGGTTTCTGCCATTGGCAATGACTTTAAAAATTTGCTTACGCTTTCTGCCAATAATAATTTACTGCTGCATAGTAAACTGGATGATGTAGATATTTACAGAAACAGAACTGCCAGTATTTCATATGATGATTATGTAAATAACAATGAACGATCTTTCTCTACTAAAAGGCAGATCATTATTTCTGAAAAAAATAAAATAGATATTCGGTTAAACTTTAAGCAGTTTGAGTTTAACAAAGAATTATCAGTGAGTTTTTCTGTTCCAAAAAATTATAAGAAGAAATAATCGTTATTTTTATTGGAATGGCTTTATGAAAAATGCACTGTTTTTCAATCCTGTTTCTATTTTTGTAACACCTATTAAATATTGGTTATGCTAAAATATTTTTTTTCTGCACTGTTACTTTGTTCAGTTACTTTTTTTGCGCAGGCACAAAGCCGTGAAGAACTGGAAAAACAGCGCCAGCAATTGCGAAAAGAAATAGAGGAAACAGAAAAAGAGTTGAACAGAAATAAAGCAAAAACAAAAGAAAGCCTTGCCCAATGGAGATTAATTAATAACAAGGTTTCACTTCAGGATCGTGTAATAGTAAATATCAGTAAGGACTTACGTTTACTGGATAATAACATTTATAGCATTCAGAAAGATGTGAATCGTTATGACCGTTTACTGGATACCCTTAAGCAGGAATATGCAAAAAGTATGGTATATGCTTATAAGAACCAAAGCAATTACCAGTTTATGAATTTCATATTTTCTGCTTCCAGTTTTAATGATGCCATTAAAAGAATTACCTATTTAAAAAGTTACAGAAACTACCAGCAAATACAGGGAGAAAATATTTTGCGTACACAGGAACTTCGCAAAAAAAGAATCGTAGATCTTGGTGGAAGTAAAAAACAAAAAAGTACTACACTGCAGGTGCAAAGTAAAGAACTGGCTACACTGGAATCTCAACAAAAAGAAAAGGACCGGATATTAGCCGAACTTAAGAAGCAGGGGAAAACCCTGAACAACCAGATAGCCGCCAAGAAAAAGCAAATGCAAAAAGTGAGCAATGCCATTGCATCTGCCATTAAAAAAGCACAGGATGCCGCAAGGAGAGAAGCGATAGCCCAAGCTAAGGCAGAAGAAGCTAATAGAAAAGAACGTGAAAAAGCAAATGAGAAAAGTATAGCTAAAAACGACGCAAAAGATAATACAGGATCTTCCAATACTAAGTCTGTTGCAACAACAAGGGTAGCAGCACCCGCCAAAAAACCTGCAGGTGTAAGTGTATTGTTAAATTCAGAAAATATAGCACTCAATAACAGCTTTGAAAAGAACAGGGGAACTTTGCCCTGGCCAGTGGAAGCCGGTTATGTAATGATGCATTATGGCGCCAATAAACTACCCAGTGGAAGTGATATTGTTATAACCAATGTTACCATTGCTTCAGATATCGGCAACCCGGTAAAATCAGTATTTGCAGGAACAGTTTCCACTGTTTTATCTATAGAAGATATGCAGGTAGTGATTATCCAGCATGGTAAATATTTTACTACTTACAGTAATCTTACCGGTGTAAATGTAAAAGTAGGCCAGGATGTAAACACGGGTCAAACAATAGGCAGGGTAGGCGCAGATTTGCAGGGGGTAGGTGCAATAGATTTCTTTATGAGTAATGAAACCAGCAACTTTGATCCGGAAAAATGGTTGCGCAGAAAGTAACCATCACAGCAATCTTTCATATAATTTTTCATAGATCGGTACAATGTTCGATATGTCAAACTTTTTAGCCTGTGTCAAAGCATTGGCTTTAAAAGTTTGGTAGGTATCTTCATTTTGCAAAATACTTATGGCATTTCTACTCATATCTTCCACGTCTCCTATATTGCTCATAAATCCGCAATAGCCGTTGATATTTATTTCGGGTAATCCTCCTGCATTAGTAGAAATAACAGGTACTTCTGCTGCCATAGCTTCCAGGGCCGCCAATCCAAAACTTTCATATTCACTGGGTAATAAAAATAAATCGGCAATAGGTAAGATATCTTCCATCTGCTCCTGTTTCCCCAGGAATTTAATTTCATGACTATATTCACACTCCCTGCTAATTTGTTCTATCCTTACTCTTTCTGGTCCGTCGCCGATCAATAATAATTTGGAAGGAATCGTTTTGTTCAATAATAAAAATGTTTGCAACACATCATCTACTCTTTTTACTTTTCTAAAGTTGGAGGCATGCACAATAATTCTTTCTCCATTGGGGGCAATCAGTTTTTTAAATGCATCTACCGGTTTTTTATTAAACCTGGCCACATCTACAAAGTTGTAAATAACTTCTATGGGTTTGGTAATTTTGAAGTTTCTATAGGTTTCTTCTTTAAGGTTATTTGATACAGCAGTAAGCACATCACTTTCTTCCATCGAAAAAGTTACTACCGGGCTATATGTTTTATCACGCCCCACCAATGTAATGTCTGTGCCATGAAGCGTAGTGATTACCGGAATTTTTTTATTTTGTTTTGCCAGTATTTGCTTGGCCATATAAGCGGCTGCAGCGTGTGGTATTGCATAATGTACGTGTAAGATATCTATGTCATGATTGTTTACCACATCTACCATCGTACTTGCCAATGCTGTTTCGTATGGAGGATAATCAAACAAAGGATAAGTGGGAACCCTTACTTCATGATAAAATATATTGGCATGAAAACCCGATAATCTCACAGGCTGCTGGTAAGTAATAAAATGTATATTATGACCAATATCTGCCAGTGCTTTACCCAGTTCTGTTGCCAGTACCCCGCTTCCTCCAAAAGTGGGGTAACAAACGATGGCTATATTCATATCATTAATTTATTGTTGAGTTCAAAAATGAATATGCAATTTACCGATAATCAATGGAGATATTTTTATTTAATAGGATTGATGGTAAATCATTAAGTTTGTTTCCTATAACAAATCTTATGACCAAAAAGTTTTTTTTCTTTCTCCCGGCAATTTTTATTCATCTTTCAATGCTGGCTCAAAGCTCCGATGCCACAACCATCAAAAAAATTTCGGATGAGATAATGAGCAACAGTGGGGCATACGAAAATCTCCGTTTTCTCACAAAAAATATCGGGCCAAGGTTAAGTGGATCTGCCAATGCGCAAAAAGCGGTGGAAGCTACCGCACGCATGCTGCGGGAAGCAGGTGCCGATACCGTTTACCTGCAGCCTTGTATGGTGCCATACTGGGTAAGGGGAGCAAAGGAAACAGGCTATATAAAACTGGCCAATGGAACAAAGTACAACCTAAAATTAACTGCGCTGGGAAATGCAGTGGGCAGCGGCAGCAAGGGCGTGCAGAGTACAGTAATTGAAGTTAGCAGCATGCAGGAGCTGCATAACCTTGGCGAAAAAAATATAAAAGGAAAAATTGTTTTCTTTAATATTCCAATGAACCCAACTTATGTAAGAACTTTTAGGGCTTACGGTGAATCTGGTATTGGCCGCAGGATAGGTCCGGCACAGGCTGCAAAGTATGGAGCCATTGCTGTAATGGTTCGCTCACTGGCAAGTAACATAGATGAATACCCGCATACAGGTGCTACCCAATACAATGACTCTTTTCCAAAAATACCTGCAGTAGCCATCAGCACAAAAGATGCAGAATGGCTAAGCATGCAGTTGAAGAAAAATATGCAACTGAGTGCCTTTTTTAAAACTAATTGTCAAATGTTGCCGGATGCACTTTCTTATAATGTGGTGGGAGAAATAAGAGGGTCAACCAATCCGGAGCAGATACTAACAACAGGTGGCCACCTGGATAGCTGGGATATATGTGAAGGTGCGCATGATGATGGGGCAGGTTGTGTGCAGAGCATAGAAATCTTAAGGGCCATAAGGGCATTAGGGATACAACCCAAAAGAACCATCCGTGCGGTAATGTTTATGAATGAAGAAAACGGCGGCAGGGGAGGCAAAGCTTATCTGCAAAATGCAAAGGATAAAAAAGAGCAACATATTTTTGCGTTGGAAAGCGATGCAGGAGGATTTACACCCCGTGGATTTGGATTGGATATGAGTGAAGAAAAGCGAAATAAAATGATAAGCTGGAAACCCTTGTTTTTAGAATATGGGGTTTATGATATTGCAGCGGGAGGGGGAGGTTCGGATATTGCTCCGCTGAAAGAATTAGGAACAGCATTAGCCGGACTTATGCCGGATAGCCAGCGGTATTTTGACCTGCATCACGCCGCAAGTGATACCTTTGAGGAAGTGAGTAAAAGAGAGCTGAACCTTGGGGCAGTGAATATGGCAGCTTTAATATGGCTGGTGAGTGAGTATGGATTATAAATATGTTGATTATCGTAAAAAAAAACAATAATATGGAAGCATTAACCAATCAACCATTGCTGCCTAAAAAAAGCGGCTTTAAAAAATTTATGAGAATATTTGTTATTATATTTTTACTCATTTGCGGTTTGCTTTTTTGGTGGAAATATTACTACACTTACAGTGATGGATACAGATCTGGTTTGTTGCAAAAACTTTCGCACAAGGGTAACCTGATGAAGACTTATGAAGGGGAGTTGGTAATGAGCAGCATATCTTCTACAAATAATGTAGCCCTGGCGTCAGAAAAATTTTATTTTTCTATAGCTAATGACAGCATCGCTAAATCTCTCATGAATTTAGAAGGGAAAAGAGTGAGGCTTCATTACGAACAAAAAAATGGCAAACTGCCATGGCGGGGAGAAAGTGAATATATAATTAATGGATTTAGCATAGAGGATACCAAAACGCCTTAGGCTTACTTTTCTGCATACAATAAAAAGATAGCCGGTTGCTTATGAAGTTCCGGCTTTTTATTTATCCATTCGGCAATAGTTTTTGTTTGAATACTTTCATTGGAAGCAGTAATATTTACAGCAACGCAGAGTTTGGTTTGGCCGCTGCAGTTTTTAATAAGGGCTTCCAGTAATTGATTATTGCGATAAGGCGTTTCAATAAATATTTTTGTGCTGTTGTTTTTTTGAGATGCCGCTTCCAGTTCTTTTATTTTCTTGCTTCTTTCCAGGTTATCTATCGGAAGGTAACCAACAAATTCAAATTGTTGCCCGTTCATTCCGCTGGCCATTAAAGACAATAATATAGAACTTGGGCCAACGAGCGGTTTTACAACACAATTTAATTGTTGTGCTGCAGCTATCAATACCTGGCCGGGATCTGCAATGCCGGGGCAGCCTGCTTCGCTGATGATGGCAATATTTTTATTTTCTTTTATTTTTTGCCTAAACTGAATTAATTGTTCCTCCTCTGCTTTGTGTATGGCAAACCATTCGTAATCATCTATCACAATACTTTTGTCCATACTTTTTAAAAACCTGCGGGCAGTTCTTTCATTCTCTGCAAAGATCACCGTACATTGTTTTACAGCTTCCATCACATATAAAGGAATGGTTTGATTGGCATCTTCTGCCAATGTGCAGGGAATAAGATAAATGGTAGACATCATCAGGTGATAATTATATGACTTTTTCTGGCTGATAATAAACTGATGGTTGCAGCTATCACTGCATAGCTGGGCGCCAGCAGCCATCCAACTACTGGAATGAGGTGCATAACATAAAAAACAATACCATTGCCAATAGCCAAACCTTTGTGCATGCCAATAAATTCAATGCTTTGAGAAGAACTTAATTTGTTTCTTTCGCTGCTGTAGTCGAGCATGGAAAATCCAAAATAATAGCATTCAACCAGTAATGCTACCAACGGAGCTATCCATCCAAAGAGAGGGATAAATGATAAGATGAGTATGCTGATAACATAAACAGTTTGCCATAATAAATTTCTTAAGGCAATTTTTACTCCACGGGCAGCATCTTTTAATAATTGTTTAACGCTAAAAGGAAAATCTTTCCCCTCCATAATGCTCTCTGTTTTTTCGCTCAGGTATGCAAATAAAGGAGAACCGATTATTAGAAATAGAAATTTAAAAAGAGAAAAATAAAATAGCAGCAATACCAATCTTAAAATGATTTGGCCTACAATGAAGAAAAAATTAATCCAGCTATCCTGCATTTTATCAAGCCAGTTTTTTACACCCGATTTTAATAATAAAAATTCAATGGCCGTGTTACTGGAGGTCCAAAACAGGTACATACCTCCTAAAAATAAAATGGTATAAATCAAACCCGGTATCAATATCCATTTCCACAGTTTATGTTTAACGATAAACTGGTGAGCATGCATATAAGACTGAAAGGAGATAATAATTTCTTTTAACATGGATATAAATGATCAATGGTCAAAAAAGGCAATCGTGAATGTTGAAACCTGCTGCCTGCAGCAGGGGTAAAAGCAGAAAGCAGAAAGGTTATTAATATTTGCAAATCATATAAATCAACTTTCAACCATGTGCTTTCAAACAACACTTAAGCCTTAAAGGTATTAAAACATTCAAAACAAACATGTTTAAAAAATTGAGTGGTTATTTTTTTTGTTAAATAATCGTTTTCATATTTTTACTGTTCACTTTTAGATAAATGAAAAAACTTCCTTTACAATTTTATGAGCAAGCAGATGTGGTTGCCGTAGCCAGGGAATTAATAGGGAAAATTGTAGTAACCAATTTTAATGGAAAGATTACCAGCGGCAGAATTGTGGAAACGGAGGCCTATGTAGCATTTACAGATAAAGCTTCGCATGCTTATAAAGGCAGGCGCACTGCACGCAATGAGCATATGTATGCTGCAGCAGGTACTGCGTATATCTATATCTGTTATGGTATGCACCAAATGCTTAATGTAGTTACCAATAAAAAAGATATTCCGGATGCAGTGCTGATAAGAGCATTGGAGCCAATAGAAGGAATAGACGAGATGCTGCAAAGAACAGGAAAACCACAATTGGATTTTTCACTTACAAGGGGGCCGGGTAATGTGGGTAAAGCCCTTGGGATATTTAAAGAGCATTCAGGTATTCATTTGAGGCACGATCAGATTTATATTGCAGAAGATAAAAATTTTAATATGCAGCAGCAGGTTATTGGGGTGAGCCAAAGAATAGGAATAGCATCAGCAGAAGAGGATGCCTTACTTCCTTACCGCTTTTTTTTAAAAGGAAATAAATATGTTAGTGGGGGAAGAGGTCAGTAGTCAATATTCCATTGTTTTGTTTAGCCGATAGTGAGAAAATTTTAATAGCAGTTAAAGATAGGTACACATCGATTTTCAACATAAACCAATGACTAAATGACCCAATGACTTTTTAAAACTTCACTCAACAAAATTTAACTAAAACCTGGGGCAAGGGATACCTTTAGATTCTGCAGGCCTTTTGATATAAATAATAGATATTTCAGAACCACCACGGTTACCCGTAGCCGCTTTTAAACTGCTTATGTTTATATCGTAACTGGCTCCAATTCTCATGCCTGCAAACTCAAGCCCGATATAAGGGATAATTGCATCATTCAAACGAATCCAGGAGCCCAGGTACACATTGGTAGGATTCACATTGTCATTATTAGCATTTAAACCAACGGCAGCACCAATAGTAGTTTCGCTTGCTTTATTTTGTATTTGGTGAATAGCAGATGTGCTTAGTGAAACAACATCAGACAGGTAAAATGTACCTCCTGCATGAACTGTAATACGACCTGCCAGGTACCAGTTTTTATCTTTAAAACTTACCTGCGGCCTGTTGATATGATACATGGAAGCCCCTACATAATAATTATTTTCTCCATTGGTTGAACCTGAGAATAAAACACCTGCATTCACATCGAAATAACTCTGGTTATTTCCGTTTGTAAGAATATCAGTAGTGGTACCGGTAAATCCGTTTTGCGTAAGCATGTCTTCAAAAGTAAGTTTGCTTACATCCAGGTTCATACTGCTGTAGGTTCCCTGGAAACCGGCACCAATAGTATTATAACCATTTTCATCCAATGCTTTATGATAAGAAAGAGAAAGAGAACCATAATTAAGCTTTAACTGGCTGTTGGCACTTGCATCCGAAACGCCGGAAATACCCACACCAAATACATCATTCTCCGGAATACGTTTTTGTAAAACAGGAAAATCTATAGACGCACTTGTAGTTACATAAGCTTTGGGTATAGAAGGCCACTGATCCCTGTGGTTGGCAGCCAGTCTCCACGATCCATCAAATTTACCTGTAAATGCAGGGTTTAAAGTAAGCGGTGAAGCGAAGAATTGGGAAAAATGCGGGTCCTGCGCTTTAACTATTAGAGCTGCAAACACACATATACAAATTAAAAAGTATTTTCTCATCATGGTCTATTCTAAAAATTAAAGATAAGCAAACGAGTCAAAATGCTGCTCCATATATTAAAAAGCATTCAAAAAATTGTGGTAAACACTCAAATTGTACGGGGTATATCAGATGTTTTATACCAGGTAAGCTTGTTTTTAAAAATATTTGCCTAAGAAGGCTGATCCTTTTTTTAGTTCTGCATCTTGGTTCCAAAGGCCAGGTCGCCGGCATCTCCCAGGCCCGGAACAATATATCCTTTGGCAGTAAGTTCATCATCAATATCTCCACACCAAATAGTGGCTTTAGGCTCTGCTCTTAGCACATATTCAATCCCCACGGTGCAGGCAATTGCGCATACAATATGAATAGATTTAATATCACCTTCTGCCTTTAGGTATTGAATGGATTTTACAAGAGATGCCCCGGTAGCCAGCATAGGGTCACTAATAATTACCACCCTGCCATCCAGTTCGGGGCAACTCATATATTCCATGCTTATCTCAAAACTACCGTCTGGATGGTGTTTTCTGTAAGCGCTTAAAAAGGCATTGTCAGCATGATCAAAAAAGTTAAGCAGGCCATTATGCATAGCCAGCCCGGCTCTAAGTATGGTTGCCAGTACGGGTTGCTCTTTCAGAACTTTACAGGTAGCCAATCCCATGGGGGTGGTTACTTCTTTGTCTTCAGTTTCCAGTTGTTTGCTTATTTCATAACCAATCACTTCTGCAATACGTTCCAGGTTGCGCCTAAAACGCAAACGGTCATTTTGCACATCTACGTTTCTTAACTCACTTACCCAGTTACTCACCAATGAATGTTGTTTGCTAAAATTATGTACCATAACTTTTTTGTAATCGGTTTATTTGTGTAAATACTGTAAAGTCCCCAGGTTAATTTTAACTTTACATCCGCACAAATCTATAATAAAATAAGAGAGTATCCCTTATTTTTGATTACTCTTTTAATAAAAAACTTAACCCGGATATTATAATGAAAAAATGCATCATTGGTTTCTGCACTATCGCACTTTTATGCACAGCATGCAATAATGCTGAGCAAAAAGAAAAAGCAGGCAAGGATAAATATGAAAATAGCAAATTATCCCTTGAAGAAGTAGAAAAAAAATCACCTGTCCGTTTTCTTTCTGTTTCCGGTAACGGCAAGAAGAATTTATTAGGGCAAACGGTTGTAAAGGGCAAAGTACATAACAATGCCAAAATGGTTACTTACAAAGATGTAGATATAAAATTATTTTTTTACAGCAAAACGGGAACCCTGCTGCAGGAAGATCAGGAAGTGGTGTACGAATCCGTTGCTCCCGGCACAACAGTTAACTTTAAATCAAAATATTTTTCGCCCAAAGGAACCGATAGTATTGCAATGAAAATTGTGTCGGCAAAGTATTGAGAGGTGTATGGTGAAAGGTGAAAGGTGAAA
>Ga0335397_10001282_pt1 | contig 34132 bp, 23 predicted proteins | sample MAT04_FD_205740 | JGI IMG/M metagenome (GOLD analysis project Ga0335397, IMG submission 205740) | Freshwater microbial communities from Lake Fryxell liftoff mats and glacier meltwater in Antarctica - MAT-04 (spades assembly) (version 2) ... | reverse complement strand
CGCACCGGCGATCCGGACGCTGTCCGGCGCATTCGCCAAACATCGAATCTCTGGAGATAAACCATGTCATCAATCGACCCGAATCTTGGACTCAACTACGGCTGGACGCTCGGCGAAAGCGGCTGGGATACCGGCATGGACGCCAACCTCAAGCGCCTCGGCGCAGTGGTGGCTTTGTCCGTGAAAGACCGTGACCTGACCACGCCACCCGCCAGCCCCGCCAATGGCGACCGCTACCTCATTCCTGCTGCCGCCACCGGCGCGTGGGCAGGCAAAACCAACCAGATCGCGCTGCGCATTGCCGAAGCCTGGGAGTACCACGTGCCCAAGATTGGCTGGCTTTGTTACATCGAAGACGAGGCCAAGCTCTCGGCCTTCAAGTCCACCGGCTGGAGCGCTGGCCTCGCCATCTGATTGCCATTCCTTCGCAACCACCTGAACCCGCCCACGAGGCGGGTTTTGCATTTCTGGAGACTGCTATGACCGAACCCGAACAACAACAGCCTGCGCTCGTCGAGAACATGCTGCTCTTGCGACGCGAGGACTTCGACGAACTGCTGGACCGCGCCGCCGAGCGTGGCGCAGAACGTGTGCTGGCCCACCTTGGCCTGGAAAACGGCCACGCAGCGCGCGACATCCGTGAACTGCGTGACCTGCTGGAAGCCTGGCGCGATGCCCGCCGCACGGCGTGGCAGACCACGGTGAAGGTCATTACCACCGGCATCCTGGCCGCGCTGCTGGTCGGAGCCGCCATCAAGTTGAAACTGATGGGAGGCACACAATGACCGCTATCCGCACGATCTGCCTGCTCGACGACTGGCGAAGGATCGCGCGCCGAGCCTGGAGCATTCGCCTGTCCATCGTCGCTGCCGTCTTCACGGCGGCGGAGGTGGTGGTGCCGCTGTTCGGGGGGATGCTGCCGCATGGGGCGTTCGTCCTGCTGGCTTTCAGCGCCAGCATCGGCGCGGCCATCGCCCGCTTGGTGGCGCAACCGGAGATGCACAGATGATCCGGTCACCACAACGTAGGACTGTGGCCGCGCTAACGCTCTCCGCCGCCGCCCTGGTCGGCATCGTGCTGCACGAGGGTTACACCGACCGCGCGGTGATCCCGGTCAAGGGCGACGTGCCGACCATCGGGTTTGGAACCACCACCGACGTGAAGCTGGGCGACACCACGACGCCTCCGAAAGCGCTGGCCCGCGCGCTCACCGATGTGCAGAAGTTCGAGGGCGCGCTCAAGCACTGCGTGACCGTGCCGCTGACGCAGTACGAGTACGACGCGCTGGTGAGTTTTTCCTACAACGTCGGTAGCCGCGCCTTCTGCCAGTCCACGCTGGTGAGAAAACTTAACGCCGAGGACTACGCCGGAGCCTGTGCCGAGCTAATGCGCTGGCGCTTCTTCCAGGGCAAGGACTGCGCGCTACCCGCCAACGCGCGGCTGTGCGGAGGGCTGGCCACGCGTCGGCAGGCCGAGTACCGCCAGTGCATCGGGGATGCGCCGTGACCGTGATTCCGTGGCCGTACCGCTGGCTGGCCTTGGTGGCACTCGGTGTCGCCCTGATCGGCCTCGGCTGGATCAAGGGTGCCGACCACGTCCAGGCCCAGTGGGACATCGCAGTCCAGAAGCAGACCCTGCAGGCCGCCGCCATCCGTGAGCGGCAGGCGCAGGCCACTGTCAAGGTCGTCACCCAGTACGTCGACCGCGTTCGCGTCGTCCGCGAGAAGGGTGACACCATCATCAAGGAGGTTCCCGTCTATGTGCCTGTTCAAGCCGATGCTGCTTGCACTATCAACCGTGGTTTTGTGCGCCTGCACGACGCTGCCGCAGCCGGTGGGCTGCCCGAGCCCGCCGGAGATTCTGATGCGGCCGCCGCAGACATTGCGCTCTCTACCGTTGCCGGAACCGTTGCTGCCAACTACCAAACCTGTCACGAGAACGCCGAGCAGCTGAGATCTTTGCAGGATTGGATCAGTGAAATGAGGTAAAGCGTCGGCCCTGATTTATTCAAACCCAGGAGATTGATAGGCGCTGAGCCGGTCCAGCTGAGCGCTCAAGTGGTGCCGAGGGCGTGCAGGGCCAGTCACAGGCGAGCCAACGCAGGCGCAAATAAAGGCGCCACAAGAAGGCCACCCCCTTCTTGGCCATCATCCGCAGCAGCCAGCGGATGTTGTACCCCGCCGCACACAGCACCGCGTGCAAGCTGTCGCCCTGCGCACCTTTCAAGTGACATCGGTCCATGCGGTTGTCGCTCTTCAGGTGCCCGATGATTGGCTCAATGGCCTGGCGCCGCTTGAGCAACTTCCACTCCTGGGGGGTGAGCGTCTTCTTCTTGCCCCGGTGCTTGATCTCAACGCCCGGGTTGTCCGCGTCCACGCCCCGGTAGCCAAGGTCCACATACGCCGTGGTGGGCCTCATGCCGGTGTCTTGCATCAGGATGGCCGCTTGCTCCAGCTGCTCTCTCAAAGTGTGTCCGTCGTACGGATTGCCCGCAAACGCTTTGGCCCCCACGATCAGATTGTGTTTGAGCGTCATGGCGATGCCCACCTTCACCCCGAACTCGTAGGGCTGGCGTGCCTTGCCTTTGCTGATGCACTCCACCTCAGGCGCGTGCCAGGCGTAGAGCTTGGGCACGCCGTCGATGTTCTTGCGGCTGCGCGATTGATCGGCAATGCGTTGTGCTTTGCTCAATGCCTCATTCAATCTCGTCTGCGCTGCACCACCGGCAACAGCTGCTTTGCGCCCAACCTCGCGCACCAAGCGGCCCACCACCGTGCGCTGGCGCTTGATCACGGCACGCATGCGCTTGAACTGGCGGGCATGCGCGTAGCGCCCAGCCTTGAAGCTCAGGTGCTGGCCTTCTTTGGCAAAGGTTTGTTTGAGCTCGATGCCCGCTTGCTTGGCCGCATCGACCAGCTTGGCGCGAGCCGTCTCCAGCAACCGCGCATCGGTGGGGTGGGCCACGGCCTTCTCTTGCACGGTGGAGTCCACCACCACGGTGGCCAGGGCGGCCGCGGGGATCAGGTTTTGCGAGACGGCCAGGTTGACGGTTTGCGCCAACAACTCCTCCACACCTTCAACGCCGAGCAGGCGGCGGAATTTAACCAGGGTGGTGGCCTCGCACGGCTGGCTGGGCGCAAAGTACGCCCGTCCTGAGAAGTACTGCATGTTGGGCGAGTCGGCCCAGCGCTCGACCACGGCCTCGTCGCTCAAGTTGAAGGCGTGCTTCAGGTACAGCAAGGCGATCATGGTGCGCAGCGCCACGCGTGGGCGCCCGGCGTTGCTGGCTGGCGCAGCACGGGTGACTTGCTCGCCAAACAAGTCCAGATCGGGTTGAGCGGTGCCTGCGCGGCCTTGGCGTGAGAACAGGTGCGCCACAGACGCCTCGATTTGCTGCCACGGCATGCGCGAGGAGAGCACCACCAGCGGGTGGCGCAGATCAATCATGTGGTCCAAGCGAGCGGCGAAGAAGTCCTCGGTGGCGGGGCAGACAGACATCACAAAACTCCCAGAAATTGATTCGAATTCGATATCGAATTGGGAGATTGGTTCAGGGAAAATACGCAGAAAACGCAGCGTTTATGCGGGTTGTGGGGGTTTTTCAGGGACGACTAAAGCGCTGAAGGAGTCAAACGTCAATAGCCGTCGTCTTCCAGACGTCCTGCGCCAAAGCGATGAGCATTGCGTGCCGCTTTTCGATGGTTGCGGCATTCCATCCGGGGAATGCCTCCAGCTTGGCGTTGATCCGCGAAATGGACGTGTTCTGCCCAACGTCGGTCAGCGCGACAAGACTGCGGGTTAGATAGTTGCCGCTCTTGCTGTACTCGACCTGCTTGGCCGTGTAGAAGTCATTGCCCGCGACGATATTGATGGGCTTCTCCAGCAAGGTCAGGTTGCCCAGCCGGTTTTTGTAGTCGTCGTAGAGCAGTCCGGAATTTTCGGTGGTCCATTTGCCGCGCAGGTCGTCCTCGGGCTTGTTGGGAAGGATGTGCTCGATTTCCAGATTGGTGAATGGCTCCAGGCTGCCCGGCACCTTCAGCCCGCTGAACGCCATCTCGACGTGCTGCGTCAGCCGCGCTAGCAGGTAACGTGTCCTGTACTGCTGCATCGAATACAAGGTGAAGCGTTTGAGGGCATCGGCCAGTTCCTGTGACTTGCCCGCCATATTCTTCTCGAAACGATCGGCGACAAAAGCGTTGAGCTGCGCCTTTTTCTTCATCGGATCGCTGATCTCCGCAATCGCGCGCAGCTCGTCGGCCCATTGGGAGAAGCTGCGCTCCAGGTCCTTGGTTGGGGTCTTGGTGAAGATGTAGTAGAAGAGGAAGCTCTCCAACTGCGCCACGAAATGGTCGAATAGCGACTTGGGGAAATTGGCCGCCGCCAGCAGCAGAACGTAATGCAAGCTGAACGCGCCACCGGCAAGTCGCTTGAGGCTGTCCATCGCCAGGCTGGGTTTGCCATCGTTGCCCAGCCCGTTGGCAAAGGCCAGGTAGTGCTCGACGTTGCGAATCACCTTGCGCACGAACTCGAAAGGCTTGCCTGCGTAGTCGCATAGCGTCGCGTTGTCCTTGGCGATGAACCAGTCGTAGATTTCGTCCTCGCGCACAACTGCATCGCCACGCTCGTTCTTGATGGTGTAGTTGGCCATCAGGAAGTAGCGCAGAAAGCGCAGCGGTTTTTCCTTTTGCTTCTCCAGCGGCTTGGTGATCTTCTTCCACTCGTCCTTGAGCTGGGTGAACTGCGCTTGCTTGACCTGGGTGAACAGCAGGTTTTTGAGCAAGTCCATCGGGTTCAGGCCCACGCCGCGTTCGTTGATGGTCTCAAAGATCTTCAGCGCGCTGCTCACGTCGGTGGAGATCTGGATGAACACCACGTTGTTGGCCAGATAGCCCCAATACTTCTTCAGTTTGGGCGCATCGTCGTAGTTATCTTTCAGGTAGCGGTACAGCGTGCTGTAGGCATTGACCAGATTTTCCAGGGAGCCGAAGCTGGCGATGCCTGAAGCCTGAATGCCTGCGCGTACCGTTTGCGGATCGGCATCTAATTTCACCAGCTTGGCCATCACTTCGCCTGCGCTTTCGTAACGCGGCTCCAGCTTCAGGTTGGTGCGCACCTCGCCGTCGCTGTCCACGTAGCTGGTCGAGATCAGCCCGGAAATCATCTGCCGCTGGGGCTCACCCTGGAACAGATGCTTGAGCGCGCACAGCAACAGGAAGAAGGTGGTCAGGCGCTGCTGGCCGTCGATGACCTCGTAGTGGTTTTTCTGGTCGGTCGGCGAGACCAGCACGGTACCAATGAAATATTCCCGCGTCGTGCCCGCATCGATTTGCTCACCGATGTCCTCCAGCAGCTGATGCACTTCCTTGTCCGTCCAGACGTACTCGCGCTGGTAGTCGGGGACAATGTAGAAGCACTCCCTGAAGGCTTCCTCGATGCTGTATTTGTGGTTCTCGATACGTGTCATGTTCCTATCCTTGTCATTCTTTTCTGTCGCGCCAACGTTTTAATCAGGCTTTTGCTTTGATGCCGCAGCTTTAGCGGTGGTGCGTTGATTCGCTTCCAGACCCTCGATGCGGGTACCCTGCGACTTCACCTGCTCCAGAAGCGCCTGATTTTCTCGTTCAAGTGCGGAACGCTGCTGATTTCCCTGCTCGATGGCGGTCAACACTTTTGCCTGCCACTGATCACCGGCGGTGTTGTTGTCACGGTCTTGGAAGTATGAGAAGCCCGCAAGTATTGCTGCGACTAGCGCCAAGACTGCCGAAGACGCGACAGACCACAGCGCAATTTTGATTTGCGTGCGCGTCGACCGATCAGTTTTTTGGTCGCGCGCTTCCATCTGTTCCATCATGGTCGTCGCTGCGTCTACCAAGTCTTTGAGGGCTTTGGCGGACTCGGCGGTCATTTGACCAGTGAGCCGCGTCAATTCCATTTCTTCAGCACGCTCTTTCGCTCGCTCGCGTGCTTGCTCAGCCATCAAATTGTTCACCCGACTGAAGTGATCAGTGTGGCTGGGATGGATTTCCAGCGTCGATTCGCGCGACGGCTTAGTGAGCTTTTCGAAGGCGCTCAAAGTTGAGCCCAATGCAGATGTGCTTTTACGCACCTGATCGAATAAGCCGCTACTGGAGCCGAGCATTTTCTCTCGAAGCCGCTTCGATGCCTGTAACTGCTGTTCAACTTCATTCTGAATCAACCGAGTCAGGTATGCCGAACCTGCTTCACCGTTCTCCCTCGACGGCGGTTTGTCGTCCTGGCCTTCTTCCCTGACCGTCTGCCACCCAGAAGATTGCACGTAGGCTTCGGCTAACTGCTCGACTTCATCTTCCGAAAGTGTCTTTGCGATCTCAGGATCGAGAGGAATCCGTTCCGGAGCCTCATCGGATTCCACGGTCAGGCTGGCAATACTGGTGAGGAAGTTCCTGACCTGATTGACAGCCTCCCCAGGCTCCAGCTTTCCAAAGTCGGTCATATCCCGTACCCGCAGCGGATACAGGTAGACGCGGCCAACCGACGTATCTACCTCGGCGAAAGGCTTCGAGCGAAGCAGCAACTTCAGCGATTTCTTCTTGGGTTCATCGCCAGGATTCGGATTTGCATCTGTCATCGACCAAGTCCCCTGCTCATATCGCGCTGCGCAAAGCGACGAACTGGTTATTCGGCCCCTCCGACCGGATGTCGAGGTGTGGGCAATTCGACACTAAGTAGCCCAAGGGCCTCGTCAAGCTGAACGGGAAGAGGATCGGCAACGATTGCAGGCTGTTCACCGAGACGGGCTTGCCGACGTAGCGCACAGCCGCCTCGATCAGCCAAACGGTGAGTTCGTCACTGTGGATGGGTGTCGGTGCAAGGCGGATGACGCGCTTGCCTTTCTCGACTCGCTCAACCGCGCCCCAGCTTGCCTGTGTCTGGATGACCATATTGGTCATGCGGCGCGTGCCTTCGCGTTCGCCGTAGATCTCGCTCATACGGCGATGCACTTCAGCAGCAGCACAATCGTCCTGGATGGCTGACAAGCGCCCAACCAGCTCGGCCACCTTTCCAAAAAACGGGTAACAGGCCACAGCAACGCCCCAGCACAGCGCTGGAATGGTCGTGTCCGGCTGGCTTTTGTAGAGAGCCGCCGCCCGGTCGGCGAAGTCCACCAGCTCGGCGCGTGGCTCCAGCCACAGACGGTTCAAGACGGTTCGTGTTTTCTTCTTGGCTTCCACGCCAAGCTCGGCTGCGTCGAGCAGTGCATTCAGATCATCTAGTCCAGCTGTGCCCGCACGAACCCGCAGTGCCGCAGCCGCCCAATCAAGCTGAATGAACCGATCGAACCCGATTTGTGGGGCTGATGTATTCATTCGTTTCCAATCACATATTTCACTTTCACAAACGGGACGATCAGCTCTTCTACCGAGATGCCGCCGTGGACAACCACTTGCTCGCCCTCGGTAACAAAAGCCGTTCGCCCACCTGCGAATAGGGGCATGAAGTTTGCCGGTAGTCCAGCGATATCCAACTTAACCGTGTTGGAATACGTGGCCACGGAATCGGCCAGCAACGATTCGCTGCGATACACGCGCACACGCTCACCACGTGTCTCTGGGATATCTCCCTGCGTCGGACGCCCCATACCTACCGCTTCAACGTTTCCGTGGTCTGCCGTCAGATAAATGTGAAATCCCTTATCCAGCAACATGGCAAACAAGCGCTCAACAAAACCCGTCTTTAACCAATTCGAAATCCACAAGGCCACGTCTTGTTTCGATCGTTCTTTGTGAATGCGATCATCGACTTCATCGATCACCAAACCCACAATCTTGGGGCGACGCTCCTCGAGTGCGGCTTCAACCGCATCCAGTTGCTCGACATTGCGCAGCGAACGTTGATACATGATCGCACCTGGCCTAACGCCTTGTTCCTGCCAGTAAGCCTTCCACAGGTACTCTTCCTTGTTGGTATGCCCAATCGACTCTTCAAACTCACGCGGCTTGCGGCCAGAGAAAATGGCTTGCCGCGAGACGGATGTCACCGTTGGTAACCAAGCGAACGAGGTGCCCTCATCGAAAGCAAATCGCTTCGTTGTCTCAACCAGACGCTCACGAATTTGCACCCATTGATCCAAGGCCAGTCCGTCGAATACCAATAGTGCGATCTTTTCGGCTCCGATCACTTTCCGGCGCGAGCTCAGGTAATCGGGAATCCGATGCACCATCACCGGGCCATTGTGGAAGGAGAGCGTACTCAAGTCCGCATAGTGCTTGGCCGCAATCCACGCTTGCAGGTGTTGATCTGATTGATCCTGCAGCGTCTCAACGAGGCTTTGCACCGCAGTCATAACATCCGCGCTATAAATATCTCGATGTGCATTGCCAAGGTCATGCACGCGAGCAAGTATCTCGCCGTATTGCTTGGCAAACTCCCCCCAAGCCTTATGCGTATCTGCGGATGTTGGAATGGCCTCAATCAGCTTCGCGATACCCTTTTTCACCAACGCACTGCGTGCTGCCGGGTCTTGCACAATTCCAGCCTTGATCCAACTGGGCACACCGGCAGGGACGCTCTGAACAGCCAGCGGATGCAACGAACCATTCAGAAACATGGAATCTACAATGGACTGCACATCCGAGTGGTCGAATGGGATGTCGATCTTTTCGATGTAGTCGGGTGACGCTGGCTCGCCGATGCGCGAACCATCCATTCCCAAATTCGACAAGTAACGGTGCCATGAATCCTGAACCACTCGCAGCAAGGCACTTCGTGAAGCAAGCCAAGTCGCCACGGGCTGCTCTGCAAACAGTCCCTTACTTTTGATGATGCCAGCCGCGTGCTGGGCAAACATCAACGGCAAGGAACGATTGGCGAAATGCATACGCAAAACATCACGCCAGAAATCGCTCTCGGTCCGAATGCTGGATCGTGGGGCGAGTTGATAAACCCGCTCCAGGATGAAGTCCTTGGACTCGTTTTCACCACGCACGCCCTGCAACTCCGTGTCATGCGCGTCCAGCAATGCTGCCAAATGCTCTGGTTCAACCTGCTTGACTACGTTGTACGCCAAGCGAGGAAACAACTGCGCCAAGCCAAGGCTGACCACGCGGCCATAGTGACCAATGTCCCAAGGAAGCTCGCTCGCATCTGCGCCGCGCCAGTGCACGATCAAGGATGCTGTCGGGCCGGACTCTCCTCGGTCCCATGCAGTGCGGTAGCGCTCCTCGAACTCAGTACGAAACACAAAAGGATCTTCGTACAACATCAACTCGAAGCCACGGCTGCGCAACGCTGCCAGCAGGCGCTCATCCAGCAACACGTCGTCCGGATCGCAGGCCACCCAAAGGCGATCTAGGTCGGCCGTAAAGCGGTTGAGAATTCGTTCGATCCACTGACTCATGCGGGGCGTTTCTCCATATCGACATCACCGGGCGACACATCGCCAGAGACGCGCACCATCATCACGGCATTCAAATCTGGCACGCTGGCCTCGGCGTCTGCCAGCGAGGCTAACCGCGCCTCATGGTCTTTTTGCAGCCGCTTGCGGCGATGTTCCCGTACTGCAGGTAAACCGATACGTCCGATGGCCTGCTGCCGCGCCTCAAAGGCATAGACAGCGCGTTCGCGATCTTCCTGTAGTCGAGTCCGATGCGCGTCAAGCAATTCGGTAAAGAGGCGTTCGCCCTGTGTCTTTGCGGCCACCAATGCCGCTTCAAACCATTTCGCTGCATCCTCGGCCCCGCTCACGCCGTGAACCTCCACCGTTTCTGTCAGCAGCAAGTCCCACACACGCTTGGCCGTAGGTATAAAAGCGCGACCATCTACATTGGTGAAGACAGGTAGATAACGCTTGCGGCTCAAGCCTTCGGCTGCAAGGCTGATCTCCCACAACGACCAGATCCCTCGAACCGAATCCGGCAGGCCTGTCACGCTGATCACAGGTAATGGCTGGCCCGTCACAAATCGTGGCAATTCACTGATGACTGCTCGGGCCCTCGGATCTTCCAGTGTCACCCACTCAATCTCGGGGTTCTCGTCAGCAGTGCGCGCGTCAAAACATACCTGTGTCGACTCGCTGCCGTCAGCCCATTTCACGCGCCAAGCCTTGCCGGATTTAGTCGCTGAGCCACCGCGTGCGGTCAACCCTGCCGTAATGGCCCGCTCCAGCCAGAACTGCGCTGGGTGGTCACGCCATTTGCGGGCGTCCTCAGCTTCGAGCTCGTGCGCGTCCGAGAGCAGGTCACTGTTCTTCCTCGACTCTGCCAAAGTCTCGCGCAGCTGCTCCACCACCGCGTCGCACTTCTGTTCGATCGCCTCCGGGTTTTGCAGCCCCTGCACGAACAGCTCATCAAACAAGGGGTCTGCCTCGGTGGAATCCATCACGTCGGATGCTTTGTCGACGCCGAACTGCTGCGCAATGACTTCCAGCTTTTCCTCCAGCACTTGGCGCACGCGGTGCTCCACGGTGTCTTCGAGAACAAAGTTGATGGCACGCACCACATGCTTCTGGCCGATACGATCCACGCGACCAATGCGCTGTTCAATGCGCATCGGGTTCCACGGCATGTCGAAATTGACGATCACGTGGCAGAACTGCAGGTTCAAACCTTCGCCACCAGCATCGGTGGAAATCAGTACGCGCACCTCTTGTGAGAACACCTTCTGTGCCTGCGTGCGGGCATCCAGATCCATACTCCCGTTGAGCGTGGTCACCGAGAAACCACGGCTTTCCAGATGCTTGGCCAGCATGGCTTGCGTTGGCACAAACTCCGTGAAGATCAGCACCTTCAACGCAGGATCGTTTTCCTCCTGCTGCAGTTTGTAGATCAATTCCAGCAAGGCTTCTGCCTTGGCGTCGGTGCCCGAAGCTTCGGTCTCGCGTGCCAGAGCGAGCAGCATTTCCACTTCTGACTTTTCCAGTTCCCATCCGGTGGCCTGCATGGCCAAATCCACCTGCGATTGGCCATCTAGGTCTGCCCAATCGTCGTCGCTGGTGTTCTCAAACAGCGATGCCTGCGGCTGCGGCTCCTCGAGCAGTGCCATTCTTTTTTCTAGCGTCGTGCGAATGGCGGCGGTGCTGGATGTCACCAAACGCTGCATCAGAATCATCAGGAATCCAATGTGGCGCTGCTTGGCTGCCATAGCTTGGTTGTAGCCGTGCCGCACATAATCGGTCACTGCCTCGTACAAACGATGCTGCGCGTTATGGCGTGCCTGCCAAGCTACCGCTTGCAAACGGGTAACACGCGGTTTAAACAGAGGCTGGCCTTCGGCGTTGATCGACAGCCGCTTCTCCGTGCGGATCACATACGGGCGCACCCGGTCACGGTCGACGCTGTTCTCGTCCGGGAAGGCTTCGCGGTCGAGCAATTGCATCAAGCGCAGGAACTGGTCGGTCTTGCCCTGGTGTGGTGTGGCTGACAGCAGCAGGATGTAGGGCGACGCCTCGGCCAGCGCCGCACCCAACTTGTAGCGCGCCACCTGTTCGGTGCTGCCACCCATGCGATGCGCCTCATCGATGATCACCAGATCCCAGGATGCCGAGATCAGATCCTCAAAGCGCTCGCGGTTGTAGTTGTTCAGTTGCTCCAGACTCCAACCACGCCGACTTTCCATTGGCTTGACCGAATCCAGCGAGCAGATCACCTGATCGTGCACGCGCCAGAGGTTTTCTTCGTCATTGCGCCAGTGGCGGAAGGCGGCCAATTCAGCGGGTTCGATGAACTGCAATGTCTCGCCAAAATGCAGCCGCATTTCAGCCTGCCATTGGCGCACCAGCCCCTTGGGCGCTACCACCAATACACGCTTCACGCGCCCGCGCAGCTTCAACTCCCGCAGCACCAGACCCGCTTCAATGGTCTTGCCCAAGCCAACCTCATCCGCCAACAAATAGCGGATGCGATCACGACTGATAGCGCGATTGAGTGCGTACAACTGGTGCGGCAGCGGTACCACGCTGGACTGGATTGGCGCGAGCAACAGGTTGTCTTCCAGCGCATCCAGTAACTTGGCCGCCGCCGTGGTGTGCAGAATCTGTTCAACGGATGGACGAACGCTGTCCAACGTCGCGAGGTCCGATGTCCGTGCTCGCACTACGGCGTCTTTGGCGGGCAGCCAGACCCGGTAGGCGCGTTCGCCCCACACATCTTGGCGCTCGATCACCTGGCAGGACGTCGCCTGTCGGGTTAGCCAGCACCAGTCACCAGTGTTGAATTCGCCAATGGCCACGCTCAGATCCCGTCCTCAGTACGGGTGAGCGCTAGGTCATAGAGGGTGAGCAGCTTTTCGTCTTCCTGCAGCGTCGCCTCAGGCAATTTGTTAGCGATGCTGATGATAGTCTGGTATTCCTTGGTCGCCCACGCCGCCCGGAAACCTGCACGCAGAACCTCCAGACGCGACTCTTTGATCTTGCGTCCGGAGAAGGTCTTGTAGGTCTCGAACTCTTTCAGCAGTGCTTTTTCGCGCTTTTTCTCCAGGTCTTGTGCCTTGTTCGGATCGGGCACATACCAACGGTCCGTAGCCTTGGCGATCAGAGCAAGATCGCTTTTGTCCAAATTGCGCTGGTCCTTGTGGTTGGAGGACAGATATGCGTGGATCTGACTGGGCACTTCACCCTTGCCATCGTATTGAATGAAGTTTTCATCCAGTAGTCGCGAGAGCTCAGGTATCACTTCACCTTTCTTTTTCGTTGCGCCTATAACTGGCATGTACTCCGGTGTAATTTCAGAGTATGTCGACGGTCGCTTTTTTAGAAAATCTGAGAGCCAATCAATAGCGCTACGCTCGTCAGAAACGAACATTTCAATTTGAGGTGCCGCAGCCACCTGCATCCGCTTTTTGTCATATTCGGCAGCTTGCTCTGGCAGAAAGATCATTCCGTCACGGGGATCAAAGCGTTGCGCAAGACTAGCCTGAAATTCCTGGCTAGACAGCGGCACAGGAAATCCATGTCTCACGAACCACGCCACCATCCGGTCAAAAATGATTCGAGGGTCTCGTTCTTTAATAAACTCAAGCGCTCCGTCTTTCATTTTCACTGAAGGAAGATAGCCGAGGTGAGTCCTCACGAAGTCCCAAACAGAATCGACATTGCCGCCTGATTTTTGAAAACGTCCTTCTAGTCCGCCGTTGGGTTTATAGGCAGAAATAACTAAATCTTGTTTAACGGAGGTTGCATTCGTGACTGCATTAAAACTACCTTGCCCTTTATTAAGTGCCGATACATTGGCAATGACAAACCCAGCTTCTTGTAGAGCAGTCTGAATCCCGTTCCACACTGCCGCCTGAGTATTTGAAAATACAACCGTCATCCATCGACCGGGCTTCAATACGCGGAAATACTCAGAAAAACAATTCCTCATCAAGCGGTGGTAATCAAGCAAGCCTTTTTTCTGGAAATCGCTAACAATCGCTTCTGCACGCATAGCCGTAGAGACCCTATAAAAACTCTCAACGACAAAATTCAACTCTGCGTATGCCAAATTATCCCCAAATGGCGGATCGGTAAAAATATAGTCAATCGAATTGCTCGGAACGGGGAGACTAGAGCAACTACCTATGGTCACCATGCAGTTAGATGCATGGGTGTCCGCCCACCCTGAGAACGCTTTTATCAAACGATCGAGCTTGCCTTCAAAGAAATACCATGGGGAAACCTCTGCAGACTGACTCGGGACATAGTAAACACCTTTCAACCCACGTCCATTTTGGGAGTAGGCGTGAGGTTCGTAGCCATTGAGGAGCGAAAATATACGAACGCCTTGATCCACGAAAAAATACAAGAAATTCTTAATCCGCGCATCAGAATGCTCCCCCGCCCATTTCCACATAAACCCGAGAGTTTGTAGTGGACGCGAGAGAAACAAGTGATGGACATGTGTAAATGATGCACTGCCAGCACGCCATTTGTCTCCCCAACATGCTTGATCCTCGGGGGCATGCATCATTCTGTCCGTAGGAAATCCGTGCGGGAAATCCATATCGGCTATTCGCCGCAATACGTCTAAGTCACGTACGTCTGGTCTCTTTTCAAACTTTTTACCACCGACTGAGTAGCAGATCAGGCTTACAGTCCGCTTGGCTTTTTTTACGGGCTTTTGAAGGATTGGATCAAGGCTCGTCGCGAAAAGCTTTTCCATTCGCTTTTTCGTTAACTCTGAGCCACAGTGGGGACATGGAAAGGTGTCCTTTACTCGTTTAGATTCTGTATCCAGTGCTTCATCAACAAAATTAACTTCTCCTGAACATTCGGGGCACGAAAATACTTCACTCCAAACGGTGTATTGAATTTTCCCCTTTGTCTTTCCGTCAGAGTGAAGCGTTTCATACATCCAGCCTAGTTCTCGTTCAACCCTTTGAAGCAATTGCTTACCAGCTATTGAAAAGGCTGCCACATCGAACGGGAGGTTGTAATTGGCCGCAATGAATGTGGCTGCAGGCGACAAGTCGTTAAGAATGACACGACGCTCCCCCCAATGTGGCGCTGTTTTGCCTTGCTTCTTCCAGTCAGCTTCAAGTTCATGGCGATACATGGAAGGAGCAGTACCACACCATTGAGCAGCAACTCCTGTCATGCCAGAGCCGCCAAATCCATCCAACACGATGTCACCAGGCTCGGTGTAGTGCAGGATGGAGGGCACGATGGCTAAATGCGGCACCTTGGTGTGATATGTGTGCGCTTTATAAAGTGCATCAGTCTTACCAACCGACACGTCAAGTGTCTCTGGCTCTCTGCTGTACTTCGAAGCCGGGTCGTAAGGCTTGCCGTAGTGGCGTACGAAGTCTTCAAGGAATGGATTTGGGCAAGCTGTGTAGTACGGTGGGTCTGACATCGCCAGGATGGCTTCGTCGGTGCCTTGGGGAAAGCCTTCGATTTTCCGAAATGCAGGGTCTTTCAACTTCTCAGTTAACAGCTTCAAAAAATGCTCGCGACGTGCTTGCTCATTGGCAAACTTCTGACCCAGGCACTCGACGGGGCCTGTCGCGCCGGTACTCTGGCCATGTAGTAAATCGTGCATCAGTTCTTCCTCAAATTTTTCTGTTCATAGCAGAGCGATCGGACACTCATCACTCGATGATGAAGCGCAGTTTTTCTGGATCTTCCTTGCCCTTGCAGCGCTCTTTTAGGAATGCATCAAAGCGCTCGCGCACATCTTTGAGCGACGCCGGTGAGCCGCCCAGCAATAGGGCCTGCTTGATCTCGTCAGCCTTGACCACCACTTTTTCCAAGCCAACCAGTGCCATTTGCACTGCATTGGCGAATTCGCCGGTGACAGGGTCTGGCAGCGCACGTGAGGTCAGGAAGGCGTTGATCAGCTTCTTGCTGGCGTCCGGCAGCAAGCCAAGGCTTTCCTGCGTGAAGGGGTCTTCCAGGTTTTCCAGCAGGGTTTGCTGCCAGTTGCCGACGAGCTGATCCAAGTCATCATCCAGCTTGTGCAGCGCTTTGGCTGCGGGGATGCTAAGTTCCAACTGCTCGGCAGATGGGCGGTACTGGCAATGCGGGCACACCGCGACTGTGTTCAGGGTCGGCTCGTCCAGCGCAGAGCAACTCTTAAGGCCATTGAGTGCATCTTCAAACGAAGTGAGCTGGCTGACGTTCATCATTTCCACACCGGCCAGGACACGCAGTCCTTGCATGCGCGGGTCGTTACGCAGGGTATTACGGCTCTTTTCTTCAGACACGCCGAGCCGCGCCTTGGTGTGGCTGGCGATGTAGGCGTTGATGTAGTCCTTCTTGAGCTGGTCGAGCGTTTGGCGGTACTCGCTGGCGTGCTCTGCCGTGCGGTCTTTGCTCAGCTTTTCTTGCATCGCCTTCCGGGCAGCTTCGGCCTGCTTGACCCACTCGTGCCCGGCAGGCAGCACCATTTCGGCTTGCGACAGGTAGGCGGCCGTGCTGCCTAGCTCTACCACCAGATCCAGCATGCGTTCGACGGAGGCCAGGACTTCAATGTTCTTCTTCTGTGCCTCGATGTCTTCAAGAGTGACGCGCAGATTTTTCAGCTTGCCGACAGTGTTGTACGGTGACAGGTCTTCGGTGAACTTCTTGAGCGAATCCAGCCGAGCGTGCCATTCTTTGGCCTCTTCATCACGCAGCAGGTTCTGGCCCCAAAAGCCCAGCTTGCCTTGCTGCAGGTCTGAACCCGCTTTGAGCACGCGCGGTGTCAGGGCGCTGATCCGGTCTTGCAGTTCACGGACGGAATCCGGGTCGCCTTGTGTGGCTTTTTGCGCCCAACCGGATGCCAAGCCAAAGAACTCAAACAGCGCCTTCAACACGGCAACGTTGATTTCCTTCGGTGCCTCGATGTGTTTGAACTGCTTGAGGTCGTCCAGCGAGCGTTCGGCCAGTTGGGCTAATTTGCCGGAGTCGATCTTGTCACCAGTGATAGAGAGCACCAAGTCACCGGAATACACCAATCCACTGAGCACGGTGACCAGTAGATCCGACTCCAGTCGGTATTTGATCGGCGCGAAATACTCAACATCAGCCGTGCCGGAAAGCAGTTCGCTGCGGTTAAGCACCTGGCCGTGGCCTTTGTCCTTCAAGCGCTTCAGCACTTCTTGGGCATAGCGGGAGTTGGCCGGTTCGATACGGTCACCGTCCAGCAGCTCCAGCGCGTCGAGGATGGCGGTTGCGTCCTTGGTGCGGTTGCCACCAGCCAGTGCGCGCAGCGCATTGCCGACCAGTTGCTTGCGGTTACCTTCGGTCACCAGCACAGAGAAGGTCGGGTACTCGGGCGCGAGATCGACAAAACGCTGGCCCAGTGCCAAACCGGAGATGATGTTGACCACATCGCGGAAGTTGATGCGTTCGTCCGGGCCAAGCCGCGCGCGGTCGCGCAGCGACACGCCTTTGGCCCAGTCTTGCAGGGTTTTGGTCTTGCCCTGATAGGTCACCTCGAAAGCCGTCATCTGCTTTTCCTGCAGCCACTTGCTCATGGCTTTGAGAAAGTCCTGCGCCTTGGACATATAGATGGCTTTGGCTCCGCCGCTGGCGGTGGATGCCAGTTCCTGTGCGGCGGCGTAGGCCGACAGGAGGCGTTTGATGTCTTCGTCCAGACCTTTCAGGCGGAAGAACACTTCATCCGTGAGGTTGTTGTCGGTGAACTTGGGCTTGTCGAATGGCTGGATAAAGTAAACGTAGAAATCACGTTCTGGCTGTGCCGTCGGGCGATCATTCGGTGCACCGAAGAACAAGTAGCCCATGCGCTCAGCGCGGCGTTCTTGCCACTCGATCTGGTACTGCCAAATCTGAAAGCCGGAAACGTAGCTTGGCTCACTGGGGTTCTCACGAATGAGCTGCAGCAGCGCCGCGTAATACGCACGGTCGAGTTGGTCATCGTCCAGGCTGCCCGCGCGGTTTTCGATTTGGGCGTCGTAATCGATGTCTTTTTTCAGGTCGAGGTAGTACTGCTCGGTATCCGCTGCCTTGGAGATGAACTGGCCGTTGACCGTTTTCAGCACTTCGCGCATCACCGTTTGCACCATCGACAGCAGGTTCTCTGCTGCATCGCCCGGCATGCCTTCTACGCCCGGCTGGAACAGGCACAGCGAATCACGCAGTTCTGCAGCGGTGGGGCCAATCGGTACGTGGATGTCGCCACCCGTGGTCAAGCGGTGCACGGCAAGTGCGTTGATGACGCGCAATGCCATGCCTTTGTAGTTTGGGCGCGTAAACGACTGCTGAACGCGAGACTCCAGCACATCGGAGACGCGCAACACTTCCTTAATGTTGGCATCGGGGCGCAGCGCCGAATTTTTCTTGATGGTCTGCCAGAAGCTCTCATAACTGATGAGCAATGGCCTGTCGGTCGGCACTTCTTGATCGAGCAGTGCCTTCATCGCACTTTCGATGGTGGTGAGCGCACCACGCTTCTCGGCAAAGTGGATCTGCTCGAAGGTCTTCAGGTAGTCAGGGTGAACGGGGAACAGACGGACGTACTCGTCCATGCGCTCGTTCATAGTGCCGTAGAACTTTGCAAACGGCGTGAGGTACTCGCGGATCTTGTTTTGTTGGTCGACGCTCTTCTTGAGCAAACGCGCAGCGACCACAAAGCTCACGTCATTGCGATCAATCAGGATTTGCGTAAAGCGCTCATGGACGCGGCGCATGCTGCTTGCGACGTGCTCGAAGCGTGCGCTGTCGAAAATGGCTTCCTGCACACCGGCCACAAAGCGGAACTTCAGATGTTTGGTGACTTCACCAATCTGCCGCAGGATGGCCAGATCCAACGCCAGTTCGTGGCCACGGCGAGAGTCCAGGTATTCAAGAAACTCGTCCACCACCAGCAAGATGCCCTGACCCGGATAAACATCTTCAAAAGCACCCATCATTTCTTCGAAGGAGTGCTTGTTGTCGAGCTCCTGATCCGCCGTGGGGAAGGTGTAATTGACGCCCAAGTTGGCAAGGAACTCTTGCAGCCTACGGGTGATGATCTGGCGCAGCGGCATTTCCAAGCCGCCGACTTCAATGCGGAGCACCTTGAACTTGCCCGCGATTGAGGCTGCAGCTTCGGCTACCTTGGGGTGGCGAATCATCGGGGCGTAGGCTGCATCTTGCGCCACCAACGACAAGACCGACATCAAGTGCGATTTACCGGTGCCGTAGTTGCCGACGATCAGCACACCTTTGTGATCGACCGAATCGTCAAAGCTGAGTTGGGGAATCATGAGCTTGGCGATCCGCTCGGCCATGTCATCCGAAATGACATAGGTCGTTACGAGCTTTTTGGCCTCGTCTGGCCGGTCAGCATCCAGCAGCTGGATAACCGACTCAATCTGTTCGAACTGGATCAGATCACCGTATTTCATCTTATTAGCCATGTTTTCCTCGTTCCCTTAAACTTCAAATTGCCAGTGCAACCACGCCATCAGCGTCGTAGTCGCGATATTCTGAATGGGTCATTTCGGCGTAATACAGCCGATTCCCGCGCAGCTCGCCGGGCCACACGGCCACAACGCGCTTTGAGTGCGCCAACCGTTTGATCAGATCAAGCGGGTTGATCTGCAGGCCGCGCTCAAACAACAACTCCAGGTTGTCGAGCAACAGCAGGTCGTCTTCTTTGCGCTCTTTGTCGGCGATGTCCCGCAGCAGCTGGCCCGCTGAAAAGCCCCGCGCTGCGTGCTGCGTAGCCGACAAGCGACGCCCTAACTCCAAGTTGACGTTCAGCGGCTGAACACCCAGCTTGGCTCCCAACTCTTGCAGCAACTTCGTCTTGCCGCTTCCGCGCGATCCGGTCAGCACGATGAGTTTTGTGTGCAACTCGCCAAGCTGGTCTACGTACCGTTCAAGTTTTGTCAGCATCAGCAGTCCCTCATTCCGCTTCGACTTCTGGCCGAAGGTGGTCAGGCGAGCGGTAGCCGGGAGCGAGCAGCGCATTCTTGACACCGTAAAGCGCCAGGTGATCCTTCAACCAAAGTCTGTATTCATGACCTTGCAAGCTATGGTTTGGCGAAGCATCGACGCTCCAGCGCAAAAGCATGTAGCCAGCGACAGCAGCACGAACGCGCATCCGAATCGAGCCGTCTTGCATCCCATAGTCCATCCGAATGATTTCCGGACGGCTCAAGCGCGGGTGCGGTACCAAGTCCAGCTCCACGATCCGGGTCCACTGGATGTCGTTGTCTGGGCGCTCGTGCGCTTTGGGCTCTTCGTCAAGTAACTGTGGCGTTTGGATTCGCGTCACCACGAAGTCGCGGAATTCGCCGCTCTTACGATCAAAGGCACGAACGTGCCAGCGCAGCCCGGTATCGACCAGCGCGAATGGGACGATCACGCGTTCGGACTCGCCATTGCTCATCGAGTGGTAGCGGACGGCCACTGGACGCTTGGCGTGGATCGCCCGACAAATAGGAGCCAAGACTTCCATGCGCGGGCTACCCAGGACGGTGGGGGACTCACAAGGCAGCATCGGCTGCGAGTCGCCGTTCACGCCATCGCCAAAGCCCAAGGAGATCGCCGACAGCACGCGGGCCGGTGCGTGCTCAAAGAGCGGGACGAAGCCTTTGCCAATCCGATAAATCTTGTTGCTGCCGTCAAACTCGATGTTTTGCGGGGCAATCTCTCTATACATCGCCAGATCCCGCGTCGCGCCCGCAGGAGCAACCCCGAACCGACCGGTCAAATCCGGGCGACCGATTTCGCCCATGAAGTACAGCCGGAAGTCGATGTAGGCCAGGCGCTCCCGCTGAGCGTGGCTCAGGCTCTCGACACGTTGGGGATGCATGTTCAGACGCTCCTCATCCACGAAAGACGACGGTAAGACCGAAATTGGTTGTTTGATTGCTCATTGCTAGGCGGTTTATATCATCAAATTGATTACATCATACTTGGCGATTGAGTGGCGGGCAAGGAAAAGATATGGCGAGTGGGTGGTGTCCACGATAGGCGGGGTGCTTGGGCACCCGCGCAACTCAGGTTTTTTCTCGGCAACCCCCAGATCCTACGAAGCTTTCCATTTGCGTACTGCGCACGATATAATAAAATTTATGTAATCACACAATTTCTTACGCTTGATGCCCATACTTTTTGCTTGGCTTGGCAACTCAGACCTCCGCGCTTCAGCAGACACGTCTGGCGCGGACTCTGGTCCCATCGTGATGGCGCTGGAGACCGGTACGTACGAGTGCCTGGTGCTCTTGTCAGATCACGGGCAGGACAGGACACAGTATTTTGTCGCTTGGCTGAGAGGCAAATTTGCAGGTGCCATTGAGGTGCGTCACGCGAAGCTGCGTAGCCCGACCGATTTTGAAGATATTTACGTTGCAGCCAACGAAGCTGTGTCTGCAACGCTTTCCTCAGCACCTGGGCTACAAATCACTTTCCATGTGAGCCCTGGCACACCCGCCATGGCTGCTGTGTGGGTTCTATTGGCAAAAGCCAAGTACGGGGCAGGCCTCATCGAGACCTCTCGTGAGCATGGCGTGCGCCCGGTCGTAGTCCCCTTTGATTTAGCCGCCGAATTCCTTCCTGAAGCCACCAAGCAGGCCGATGAAGCACTGGCGCAGCTAGTGCAGGGATTGCCACCTGCCGCGCCAGAGTTCTCTAGCATCATTCATCGCTGCGGCCCGATGAAGCGTGTGGTCGCGATGGCGCAGCGACTGGCGCAACGAGATCTGCCAGTGCTGATCCAGGGCGAGTCTGGGACTGGAAAAGAACTATTTGCGCGCGCAATTCATGCCTCAAGCAAGCGGAGTGCTGCGCCATTCGTGGCGGTCAACTGCGGAGCTATACCTCTCGAACTCGTTGACTCAGAACTGTTTGGGCACGAAAAGGGCGCTTTCACAGGTGCTCACGCCGGTCGCGTTGGTCATTTCGAGTCGGCGGATGGAGGCACGCTTTTTCTGGATGAGATCGGTGAGCTTCCGCTGTCGTCTCAAGTCCGATTACTTCGCGTGCTACAGGAGCACGAAGTTACGCGCCTAGGTGCCAGCAAGGCCCGAAAAATCGATGTGCGAATCATCGCAGCCACCAATCGAGTCCTTCCGGAAGAGGTTCGGGCTGGTCGATTTAGGGAAGATGTGTTTCACCGAATCGCTGTTGGCATCTTGGCCCTGCCTTCACTGCGGAATCGAGAGGGTGATATCAATCTGCTGATCGATGCCTTGCTTGCTCAGATCAATCGGGAGGCAACATTGCAGCCAGGCTTTAGGCATAAGATCTTATCTGTTGGAGCAAGAAAACTTCTTCTTCGCCACACATGGCCAGGTAACGTAAGGGAGCTGCACAACGCTCTTTTGCGAGCCTCCATCTGGGTGCCAGGCGAGGAAGTGTCGGCCGAGGATGTGGTTGAAGTGCTCGCGCTTACGTCCAGCCCCACAAATGATGCCATCCTTGGTTCAGCACTAGGGGAGACGTTTTCCCTGCCTGATTTGATGGGGGATGTGGCTCGCCACTACCTCGAAAGGGCCATGGCACAAAGCCACGGAAACAAGACCGAGGCTGCGAAGCTTTTGGGCTTAGGGAGCTACCAAACATTGACAAACTGGCTAGTCAAGTATCACCCGAAGGCATCTGGCATGGATGGTGCTTAGTAATAAGAACTTTTATGAATGGGAGGCTGGAATATGGGGTTTGCAAAATACCAAGAAGACATCGTGAGTCGATACGTCGGCGATTTCGCGATGCGTGCCACTCCGTCGCCAGTGTCGCCACCCATAGTCGCAACCCCGAATACGAACTATCAATCTGATCAAAGGAAAAAGAAAATGAGCAGTCTCAAAAAATTTGCCGTTGCCACCCCCCGGCCTCTACCCGTGATCGTCTTGGCCGACGCGAGCGGCAGCATGGGCGAGAACGGCAAGATCGAGGCGCTCAACGCAGCGATGAAGGACATGGTCTCGACTTTTTCGAAGGAAAGTCGCCTTCGTGCTGAGATTCAAGTTGGCTTGATCACCTTTGGTGGCAAAGCACAAATGCATCTGCCATTGGTTGCGGCGCACAGCGTCGCTGGCTTCGCTGAACTGAAGGCCGAAGGGGTGACGCCGATGGGAGCTGCATTTAACCTCGCCCGTCAGTTGCTGGAGGACAAAGATCGCATCCCCTCTCGAGCCTACCGCCCCGTTTTGATTCTCTTGTCTGATGGGCAGCCGACCGACGACTGGGAGGCTCCTTTTAAGGCTCTCTGCGATTCCGAGCGGGCACAGAAAGCAACCCGACTTGCAATGGCAATTGGTCCAGATGCCGACGAAGCAATGCTGAGGGATTTTGCAAACGACGCAGAAGCGCCAATTTTCAAGGCCCACAACGCCCGGGACATCCATCGGTTCTTCCGCGCCGTAACCATGAGCGTTACCACTCGCACAGCAAGCCAAAACCCAGATCTCTCAACCACCTTTGTTGTCCCGCCGCCAGATGACGATGCACTGGACCTCGACTTCCAATGAGGTTTATTGCCTGCGGCGCGAGCGTCATCGGCCCCCGACACCTAGACCTAGGCGAGCCTAACCAGGACGCTATGGCTTTGACGGGCTGCCGGGACGGCTGGATTGCGGCCGTGGCTGACGGATTGGGCTCGCGAACTCGTAGTGACGTGGGTGCACGTAGTGCATGCCAGGTTTCCCGACGGATCTTGCGCGCTGCATCGAGCAGCTTCGATCTACCTGCAATGCTGCCATTGATTCATCAGCAATGGCTCGAAGCCATTGAGCCGACAACTCCGAGAGACGCCGCGACAACGCTGTTGTTCGGTCGCGTGACGGCTGAAGGCGAAGTCCATGCAGCTCATTTGGGTGATGGTTTGCTGCTGGTGAGATGCGCTGGCGAGTTCCGTCGCGTCACGCCAGACCGCACAGCCTACGGCAATCAGACGTGGGCACTTGAGTCAATACACGTGCAGGACAAATGGAGCACTTCACAGGGCCGACTCACCGAGCCAGGTGATGGTTTAGTCCTGATGACGGATGGCGTGGCCGATGATCTCGAACCAGCCCAACTCGCCGATTTCTTTGATGCGCTTTACCAAGACCTAAGCACTCGAAATCGCCGCAGAGGCAGGCGCTGGCTAAGGTCTGAATTGAATGATTGGGCAACTCCCCTGCACAGCGACGACAAGACACTGGTGGCCATATTTAGGACGTCAAAATGAGCACAACAGCAGCAGAAGCACAAAATAAGAACCGGACGGTTCTAGACCAACATGGTCAGTCCTATGAGTTGACGGGTCGTATCGGCGAAGGTGGTCAGGGGATCGTCTGCACGACCAACTACCCCAATGTTCTTGTCAAAGTTGCGCGCGCAACCACAGAAGAAAAGCGAGCCAGTTGGACGAGCAAGATCCGCGCACTTATGCGCCAGCCACTTGAAGGCCTTCCTATCGCTCATCCGTTGGCGCTCATCACGCAGCCGCAGCCCGGCTACGTCATGGAATTGATGGATGGATTGGCCCCAATGACCGAGCTGATGCAAGTGGCGACTGACTCCTTGATGTCAGATGACGGCCTCTCCGGCTATGTGAAAACAGGCGGCCTGCTGCGTCGGTTGAAGATGCTTGCGCGACTGGCGCGGGTGTTGGCTGAGCTGCATGGCCGTGGACTGGCCTACGGCGATCTCTCCCCTGCAAATGTCTTCGCATCGCAGTCACTCGAGTACGCCGAAGTCTGGTTGATCGACGCCGACAACGTTGGGAGTCAGTCGCGAGATGGTCAGCAAGGCGTCTTCACTCCTGATTACGGTGCGCCCGAGATTCTCAGAGGGGAATCTGGCATCAATACGCTGACTGACAGCTGGAGTTTTGCGGTCATGGCATATCGCATCCTCACGCTGGTCCACCCACTCAAAGGGGATGTCGTTCTTGAAGGGGAGCCGGAGCGTGAAGAGGCAGCGCTTCGTGGTGAGCTCCCTTGGGTAGACCACCCAACTGATCGCAGCAATGCCTTGTCAATAGGTTTGCCTCGCGAGATCACGCTCAATGCGCCACTGCGTGCGCTGTTTGAACGATGCTTCAATGCCGGGCTGAATATTCCCGGCGAGCGACCAAGTCTGAGTGAATGGGCTGATGCCTTCGAGGCTGCAACAGGTCATTGCGATCAATGCGAGTCCTGTAGCAGCACGTTCTTCTACACATCAAAGCAGACTTGTCCATTTTGTGATCATGCTCAGGATAGGAATCGCACGATCCTCTTGCAGGAATATCGCTATATGCCGCCCGAGCTGCTCCGAGAGGGCTTGCCCGAGGACGTTCCAGAGTCGTTGATTCGCAAGGAGTGCTGGACTCGCACAGGTAAGGCCCTGGTGTTAAGCATGAGCCCCGCCGAATTGAAGACCTTGCCCTTGGGAACGTCCTTGTACGCGGATGCGAGTCCGCTATGTACTGTCCAGCTTGCCAAGGATGGGTTGTGGATAGAGCCCTCAGCCGGTGCGCGAATTTCCTTGCAGAGGGCATCTGATGACAAAGTCGTAGCCGTTGCGCGTCGGCAGCGGCTCAAGTCAGACAGTCGTTCAGGTGTGTCTTTCTGGCTCCATCTGGGAGCAGTAAAAGAAGAGCACGTCGTATGGCGTTTCAACTGGTGAGTCAACGATGAAACTCTGCGATTTTTCTCTTCTGTCGAGTGAACTTGTCCAATTCTCCTGTGACGACCTGGCTGCTGATTGGCAGATCGGCGAGGCAGTATCAGCGCAGGCTCACGGCAACGACTATCTACTCCGCCAGGGGGATTTCGTCTGCGTCGGCAAAGTAGCTGGAAGCCAAGATCGAGCTGCGATTCGGGTGCAGCGTGGCTTGACGTTGTGGGTTTTAAGAAATCGACAAGAAAAGGTTCTCCACCTTCAACCGCTGGACTTGGTCGAGCAGATCCAGTTGGATATGGCGATTTCTGTTGATGAAGCCATTGCGGAGCAATTGGCCAGCAGGGGTGAGATTTCCGCACCGGACGTACAGGCTGCCGTGAGTTGGTTGAGAGATCAATTTATCTCTGCCGATGAAGCGGTGGCCGCAGAAATGGATCGTGTTTTTCTTGGTCGCTTCGACAACGCTTCCGGTGAAGGTTTCGTTCTTTTTGGCGCGGGTTGGCGGGGCACTGTCAAACGCGACGTCGGCGTGCTTAGGCTGATGAGCGTGACTCGTCTAAGGGGTGCTACCGCACGTGTGGCGATGGCCGTAGGCAAGATCTCTTTCCAAGATGCCAGTGTCGCCGTTCGACTCCAGAGTACAGAGCAGCGTGCACTCCTGGATGCCGCGTTACGCGACAACGGAAGCTACCTGCGTCTATGGCAGGAATACGGCGTGCTTGAATGGGAGCAGGCGAGAGATTGCGCAAGGGAGCTTGGCTCTCTTCGGTTCAAGAACGCGGATCTCATTGAGGGTGAGCTCTGGGCATGGTTTCTAAAAGTTGATGTTGACGATCTGAAGGATTTCCGAAAACGATGGAAAACCTTGGGGTTATCAGCCACGACACAAGTAGAACTTGGGGAGAAAGAACTCGATCTTGATTCCGAAGTTGAAGACTCATCGGAGAAAGGCGGTCGGGAACGGCGTCGCCCAGTTCGAGGGGTATTGCGCTTTGAGAAAGACGGCGTTGTCTTGATTCCAAGCCAGGACCGGCGCTCGGAACGGCCACCAGTCAAGGGCTTCATCTACTACTCACTATCGGGTGACGAAGCTGTACAGACCCGTCGTGCGCGCGCAAGGCAATCCATCAATGATGGACGCCGATTACCGCAGTTGAGCTACCTGCTGGAAGGGGTGGCACCGCCAAGCGCCCGTCGGCGTCAGCTCGATGGCTTATCCGCCTACGCCAAAGCTTGCTTCAAGGGTGCTCCAACCAAGCGCCAGATTGAGGCATTGGAGAAGGCGATAAACACACCTGATATCGCGCTTATCGTTGGTCCACCAGGAACGGGCAAGACCCAGGTCATTGCAGCTTTGCAGCGTCGCCTTGCCGAAACACTAGGTGAAAACTCGCTGCAGCACCAAGTGCTGATCAGTAGTTACCAGCACGATGCCGTCGATAACGCCCTTAATCGTGCTGAAGTCTTTGGCTTGCCTGCCGTTCGCATCGGCGGTCGAGGGCGTCGTGACGAAGGCGGTGTCGATCCCGTTAGTGTTTGGTGCGAACGCAAACGAAAGGAAATCGCTGTTCGACTCGATGCGATTCAGCTGGACGAGCCCCTGACTCAGCCCTTAGAAGAGCTTGATCGGCGGATCACGGCATTGAGACTCGCAAGTTTGTCGGCACATGAACGCCAAACACAGTTCGAGCAAATTGATGTTTTGTTGCGTCAGTTGTTCGATCTGGATGTTCGTCTCCCGGCCAGTATTAAAGACCGGTGGGATGAGTTCCTTGCTCAGCAAAAAAGAGTCGAAACACAGCGTCAGGCCAACGAGCCCGCCGGGCTTGTGCGATTGCTCCGGGCAATGCGCACCAGCCCCATCGGGTTCGCCGATGACGGCCCGGACAGAGCTCATCAGCTTGAGCGCACTCTGCGACGTGGCGGAGTCAAACTCGAAGAGTCGGAGTGGATGTTGCTCCAGCGACTTTCAACGGTTGCCGAGGCTACAGAAGCAGACCTTTCTGAATTGGCTGTTTTTAAGCTGTCCATGCTGGATCGGCTGAGCCCCGACTACAGGCCCCCGCAGCTTAAGCAGGCGTTGAGCGGAGAAGCACTTGGTCTCTTGGCCGATATCGAGCACGCAATCGATGCACCTTTGCGCCATTCTCGCCGTGGCATCTCTGCTGTAGTGGCCTCGTACCACGCAGCACTTGCCCAGGCCCCCAATGAAGCAGCGAGAGCTGTCCGAGAATACGCCAGCATTGTCGGTGCGACATGCCAGCAGTCAGCTGGTAAGGCGATGAGCAGTTTGAAGGAGTTGAGCGACCTAGATGCGTCAGAAGGAATTGAGTTCGACACGGTTGTCATTGACGAAGCCGCAAGAGCAAACCCTCTCGACCTGTTCGTTCCTATGGCGATGGCGCGACGTCGCATCATCCTAGTTGGCGACCATCGACAACTACCTCACCTTGTTCAGCGAGAGTTGGAAGATGAACTCATTTCCAGGCAAAGCCTGACCGAGGCTCAAGCGAAGGCGTATGAGCAGAGTCTTTTTGAGCGGCTGGTGAAACAGCTTAGGGAGCAGGAGAAAGTCGACAATATCAAGCGCGTCGTGATGCTCGATACGCAGTACAGAATGCATCCGACACTGGGTGACTTCATCAGCAAGCAGTTCTACGAATCTGTGGGACTTGACGTCTTGCACTCAGGACGACCCGCACAGGATTTCGCCCATACGATTCCGGGCTACAAAGGCAAATGTGCTGCTTGGTTGGATGTACCTCGGCAGGACGGGAAAGAAAAATTCCTAAAGCCCGGTTATGAACGAAGGGCTGAGGCAATTGCGATTGCAAAAGAGGTTAAACGGATCACAGATTCTTGTGGACCGACATTGAGTATTGGCATCATCAGTTTTTACCGCGCGCAGTGTGACCTCATTCTTGACGCGTTCGTCGACCAGGGTCTTGCAGAGGAAGAGGACGGTGAAATCCGGATCGCCAGATCCTACCGGCAGACCGAATCAGGTGATGAGCGCCTGCGCGTCGGCACGGTCGATGCGTTCCAAGGCAAGGAGTTTGATGTCGTCTTCCTATCTATCGTGCGAGCTAACGATGTGGTCGTTTCCGATCAAAAGGAAGGAGATGAGCGCGAACGATTGCTTAACGGCAAGTATGGCCACTTGCGGCTGGCAAATCGCTTGAATGTGGCGATGAGCCGCCAGAGAAAGCTCCTTGTTGCGGTCGGCGACAAAGGCATGGCTGAAGGCCCCGAGTCCGAGGAAGCCGTCCCGGCTCTGACTGCGTTCCTAAAGCTTTGCGGAGAGGAGATGGCAAATGGTCGCTGATCGCTATCTCCGCTTCGATATGCGTCGCCCCCCTGGTGGGCGTCCGTTTCTGTGGCCTGTTCGAGTTTGGAAGGTTCTCTACCCAACGAAGCGTGTCCTAAAGCTAAATCTGTTCCAGCAGGCGATCCTTGGACTTGCACGGGCTCGATGCCAGGACAGCTCGGAGATGGCGGAACTCTTGGGGCTGGACCGAGAACTCGTAGCGTTCATCATTGCGACACAACTGATTCCCAACGGCTGGATGACCACCTTGGGGGCAGTTACCCCTCAGGGCGAGCGTGTTCTCGAAGAGGCTCAGGATGCCAGCGAGGAAGTCCGCATGGGGTACGCGTATCAGGACGCAATCTCGGGAAACTGGCTGCCTCGATTCACTGAAGAACTTCCAGAAATTGAAGCGAAGAGAATCGATGAACGTGGTTACCCTATATTCCTGCGTGATTTGGATTCTGGAAAGGAAGATCGACCGTTCCGCCTAAATCATTTTCGGGAAAGTGCACTGGACATGGGGGCGCTCTTTGATGCGTTCGAGCGCTATCGGACGGATCACGACCACGCCAAGCAGCGTGATGATGAATTGCCGACACGTGTCCGTATTGAGAGCCTGAGCTTCGTCGAAGACTCAGCACAGCCTATGTGGTTGTGGACGTGGATTTTCCCAGACGAGGTCGGGCCACAACCCTGGCTGGTTGCCGACCCGTTCGGTCTGCAGCAGGCGGCATCATGGTTGCGCAAGCCATTACAGGAAGTCCTGCCTCGTAACGATGGGTTGGCGCGCTACATCGCTGACGCAGTAGGTGAGACGCAATCGAATGAATTGTCGGCAGAGGAGTGGCTACGATCTCTGGAGAATCAGATCGACTTGACACTGCTAGCGGACTACAGCTGGTCACGGAAGGTGCCACTTGTTGAGGGATTTCTCGCCAGCGTTTTGCGACGAAGAGCCTTACTCGCAGGTCAGGAAAGATCTTGGCAGGAAGATGTGACGAGTCTTCTGATTGAAACGCATAACCTGGCAGAAAGCGTGCTGCAGTGGATGCTGAAAGCGTATCCAGCAGATATCAGGAGACTTCCCCACTGGAAAGATCAGCGGGACTGGAAGGACGGAGAAGCTCAGTACTACCTCCAGTTCTTCAATCTTCCGTGCTTAACAGGAGATGTCATTAAGCGGCTGTCCGAGCAGCGCTTGGATCAGGTGAGAACTGCTGCAAAGCGAGGTGGCAGTTCACTTAAGGCATTGTTGTTTGCGGGTCTGCTTGGGACGGTTGATCAAGTTGACCATCCCTTCCTGAAGTTATCTGCTGATGAATTGCGACTGAGTCGCCTGCTCGATATGGCCGACGCGCGAAACAAAAAAGCCGGGCATTCAGGTGGGGAAAGAATCGATCGAGAAGAAGCCATGGAATACGCTGACTTTGTCATCGGATGGGTTCAAATTTTTAAGGGCTGGTATTGATATGGCAAAACACAATAAGGGGAACAAAGCCCCAGTGGCACAAAACACGAATACTGCACAAAGTGCGGTCGCATCGGCATGGCAGAAAGCAACAGCTGGCATTGGCTCCCTTGCATCGCTGGTGCAAAGCGATGCTTCCGTCGTGGCACTCCCCAACCTGGACAAAGATCAGGTCAGCGAGTTGGAAAAAGCCGAGCCTGAGAAAAAGGTTGAGATCGAGAAGCTGCTGGCCGAGGTTTCCGATGTCGCAAAGAGAGTTCGTGAGCTGTATGAAGATGTACAAAAGCGTACAGAGGACCTGGCTCGTAAGGAAGAGGCATTCTCGCGCCGAAGTGATGAGAACAAAAAACGAGCCGAAGATATCCACAAACTCGACGATGAGTTGAAGCAAAGACAAGCCGAGATCAAAAAATCCGAATCAAGTTTGGCTGACAAGGAGCGCGAACTTGAAAAGCGGGAACTGGATGCACGCTCCGGTTTTGCCGCCCAGAACGTGGCAGCGCTGAGTGACCTCAAAAAGGAGATCGTGGAGCTCGAGTCTAAGAAGATAGAGATCCAACTTGGCATCCTTCAAGCAGAGCAGAGAGCACGTGACGATGAGTCTGCGCGCGCATCCGAACTGATGGGGCGTGAAGCGGAGATTGCTAACAAGGAGAGAGGTCTTCAGCAGCAGCAACGACGGCAAGATGCGGAGTGGAAAGAGCTAGAGCGTGAACGGGCACAGATCCGCGAAGATGCACTTCGCGAGGCCAGTCAAGAAATTGCGAGATTGACCGATGCCCGACTACGAGCAGAGGCACGCCTTGAAAAGGTTTACCGCGATTGGACGTTGACTGAACAGAAACTAGAGCAATACCGGGAGTTCACGGAGGCATTGGCGGGGAGGTCTGCCCGCGAGATACTTGACGAGTTGGCTGCTCATAAGCGTCGAGTCACTCAGCTGGAGAACCAGATTGCAAACAGTCAAGATGATCAGCTGCAATTTGAGAATGAGGCGCTGCGAAAACTTCGTGATGAGCAAAAGACTCAACTCGATGAGGTTCATGTGGATTTGGCTGATGCAAGAGCTCAGCTTCATCGCCTGCGTCTCGGCGTCAGTGACAAAGAGAACCTTGAAAAAGAGAAGCGTGCCCTCGAAAAGAACAATCAGATTTTGAGTGCAAGGCTGAATGACCTGGGTAAAACGGTGGATGACCTAACCCAGTCACAGCAGTCCGAAAAGCCGTTCCCCCAGATGGCATGGATGGATTCGGCATCCAATGCAGACTGGATCAAGGATCGCAAAGCCAAGGAGTTGAGCCTGCCGGAGCAGGACGTTCCTGAACTGAAAAAGTTCTCGGTTGAATTGCAGCACAGGATCGCCCAAGCGGAGGACGGTGCAACACTGCATTTCCGTCTCGAAGATATTCAGTTGCTTATTGCCGGGTTGGCCATGAGCCAACTTCATATCTTTCAGGGGATCAGCGGCACAGGAAAAACGAGTTTAGCGAAGGCATTCGCAAAGGCTATGGGGGGCCATTGCACTGATATTGCCGTCCAGGCTGGATGGCGAGATCGTGACGACCTACTGGGACACTACAACGCATTCGAGAAGCGCTTCTATGAGCGCGACTGCCTGCAAGGCCTCTACCGTGCGCAGACTGGTGCCTACAAGGACCGGTGCAACATCATTCTGCTTGACGAGATGAATCTCTCGCGCCCGGAGCAGTATTTTGCTGAATTCCTTTCGGCTCTGGAAAAAAATGATCCAAGAGATCGATTGATCAGCTTGTCGGAAAGTCAGTTGCCAAATGCACCGGCGCTACTTGTCGAGGGTCGAAGGATTCGAGTCCCCCATAACGTCTGGTTCGTAGGCACTGCAAACCACGATGAGACCACGAACGAATTCGCTGACAAAACCTACGACCGTGCTCATGTCATGACCCTTCCCCGCCACGAGGCAGGATTCAAGATTGAGCCGAAACCGAAGGCCAGCTTTAGTTATGGATCGTTGATGGAGCGCTTTGATGGCGCTGTTACCCAGAACGCCGACGAGGTCTCAGAGCTGTTGGCTGAGTTGACCACGGGGCCGCTGACGAGCATTTTGCAGGATCGCTTTGACCTGGGATGGGGCAATCGACTAGAGCGTCAGGCCATGCGATTTGTCCCTGTTTACATGGCTGCGGGCGGCCGCAAAGAGGACGCTCTGGACCATTTGCTTGCCAGCAGAGTATTTCGGAGAGGTAAGGTCACTGGTAGATACGATGCGACTATCGATGATTTAACTGCCATCGAAAATGCCCTCACTACTGTTTGGAAGGGGTGGAAATCGGAGCCTCGCCGCTCCATTGCCCTGTTGGCTGAAGACCGTCGCCGTAAGGAACGTGGCGCATGAGATTTCTGGACCGCCTTACCGGTGAGACGCTCCGTGACCTACCCGCCGCGTTCCTGCCGGGGCGGTATAGCTTGCTTGAGCCACTCCTAGTCAACGGACACAGTCACTTACAGCCCGGTGATCTTCTGTCGGATGACGGATCTGGCGTGATCCGGATTCAGGACTATGAACGCCAAGTGCTCTCCAGCGATCAGACCGACGAGGATCAGGCTGACTCCGATCTGTCCGCCGAGGCGATTATTTCGATTGCTGGCAAGCTCGCTCACGCACATGATTTAAATGTCTCGCCGATGCTACCGGCTGAAATGGCCGCGCAATGTGCACTGGAAGAACTCGAACAAAACTTGGCGACGGTACTCAGAGATGGTCATTTGCATTCAATATCTGATCGGCCCCGTAGAGACCTTCGGTATGACGATTTGGTCGCACCCGTGGCGCGAGCTCGACGCCTCGCAACCTCGGCTTTAAGTCACCTAGCGTCACACTCAGATTGCTGGCAGCAGCGCACGCTCAGCGGTGTCCAACCTCGCAAAGTTCTGGCTCGTTTCAGCGAGGACGACTATGCCATCTATGAGAACAGGCTTTACAAGCGATTGCTGGATCGGCTTGATCGACACCTTGCGAGGAGGCTGGCTCGCATCCGGGGCGTCAACTCACGGCTGGAACGGGCTTTGGAGTTTCAAGGCTCAGAGCAGACGCATTTTCGACTTCGCCAGGATATTTGCCGCCTTTGGGGGGAGTCATATCTTGATGACAAGACCGGGATGCAGTTAGAGACAGGAAAGCTTGCTCTTGGTGAGTTGGAGTCTCAGTTGCGTGCGATCAGAGTATTGAAGCAACGGGGCCTTTATTCCCTCGTGCCCGCAGCTTCGGTAGTTCCCGCCCAAATTCATCGAACAAACATTCTGAATCACGACCCTCACTATCGTCATTTGCCTCCCCTATGGGAGAAGCTGAAAGATGATCGAGAGGAGCGGCTATTGCCTCCGGAAGAGCGCTTGGCGCGACAACTGCAATTGCAACACGCTTACGTCAGCTACGTCGGTTTAGTGGTCAGACGTGCGCTGGAACGCTATGGTTTGCGCAGCGTAGATGGAAATTTTGTGTTCAGTTGGGCAGGTCGGAATTTCGTACTCAAGTATGAAGCGCATGATTGGGTCGTAACTCAGTCCGACGGATCTACTCTGAGGATCGTACCGATTGCCTGGTTCGGCGCTTCCATAAACAGCGGCGAGAGTCTGGAGTCTGGCCGCATCGTGTGCTGGCCAGGTGCTCCAACCAGTGTCGCATCGCCACAGTGTCTTCCTGTTTCACCGCTGGATCTTTACGTCGTAGAGAAAGTGGGGAAATTGATCGATGAATGGATGTTGCGGCAATTGCTCAGCGGTCATGGGCGAAAATTGGGGCCATTGCCTACACCGATCAAAAAACTGACCGAGGCCTGGCCAGAACAGTTTGAATCCATTTCTCCAACGCACGTTAGGCTTCTCGCGCCAATCGATGCTCAGAAAGCCGCCGAATTAAAAGCGGTGCTCCGAGGTTCGGCGAATCCACAGGTTGAGGACGCCGTCAGGGTTGCCATCGAACAGGTTGCAGCGCTTGGGCAGCTCTGTGGCCATACAGCGCGATTCGAACCCGGGCAGCAGCAAGACTTCTACTGCCAATGCGGGACTTGTCAGACGACTTGGTCGCTCAAGACAACAGGGAAAAGGCGACACTTTTCCATGCGACCGAAAGGCGCATCGAACATATCAGAGGCAGACGGGTTTGTTTGGTCTGGCAGGGATTGGCTGGAATTCGACTTGGATTCAGCTCAGTGAGCAGGGCCAAATCTTCGAATCCACGCCCTCAAGAGCAAAACCTTGCTATCCTTTTCGGGATGCGGACGCGGGTTCGGTTCCGTGTTCCACCACCATAATTTGAAATCCCAACCCTTATCGGTTGGGATTTTTTTTGTCAGTTCCCCCAGTGTTGGCGCGGTTCTGGGCCTTGGCCTCTTGA
>Ga0335397_10001278_pt1 | contig 34194 bp, 17 predicted proteins | sample MAT04_FD_205740 | JGI IMG/M metagenome (GOLD analysis project Ga0335397, IMG submission 205740) | Freshwater microbial communities from Lake Fryxell liftoff mats and glacier meltwater in Antarctica - MAT-04 (spades assembly) (version 2) ... | reverse complement strand
TTCGTCAAATTCAATGTCATAAACTCCGCCAAAAACAGATGTATCAAAATAAAAGCGTTGTGTCATAAGGCGAACTTACAAATATTCTATCTGTTGTCCAACGTTTGGGGGTGTTACTTAAGATTACCATTTCCCAGGCGAGTCTCTGCACAAGTTAAATGAAGCTTACAACCAGCACAAACTGCAGGACTCGCCCTGGAAGTGATTCGTCAGATGGCGTCTGACGTATTGCAAAATTTTGAAAAGCAAATATTTACAATTATACAGGTACCGATTGTGGGATTCAATGGGCGGCATTGTTGCAGCCTCTTCGCCGTAAAGGATCGCACACTTTTGCGGAACACTATTTGGGTGTTGGCTTTACTACTATCATCACCTCCCTCCAAAGATTTCCCAGGCGAGTCTCTGCACAAGTTTAATAAAGCTCACAACCAGCACAAACTGCAGGACTCGCCGCCTATTCGGGATGATCTCAGCTCTCAAAATAATATAGCGTTACTTCTTCCAATTGCTGTCTGCCTTTCTGGTCAGCGGCGAGTCCTGCAACGGAGTGAATTATAAAGCAAGGCGTATTTGTGCAGAGACTCGCCTGGGAAGTGAAATTTGTTTTTTAATATAAGTTATAGAGTATCGAAGACGATCTCCTGTTCATTTTCTATTTCAATTCTATTTTCAACTTCTATTAAATTATAAATATCTATGTCTACTTTGATATCTAATATTTCAAAACTAACTACGATAGAATAAGGGATTTCCTTATCTAAATCTTTTTCCCAACCTTTATGGCCTTTAACGGCGACTAGAAATTCCTCAGGTATCTGGTAAGATTTTTCTATGCACCAATCTTTTTGAATAGAGCTGTCTTGCCTTTTTACACCACTTATTTCTCCATCATTTGCCTTCGAAGCAATAGTCCACTTAAATGATTCGGATTTTAGTTCCGACGAGTTTGTTTCTTCGGTATTTTCGGGTTGTCCATCTTCCTCGTCGTCGCTTATTTTAGGCAATAATATTCTATCAGAAAACCTTTTTTGCCCTTCACCTTTTCTTGATGTTTCCCAATCAAGCCATGCTGATAAATATGAATGAGTTTTGCGTCTGGTTATTCTTGGTTCTGCTTTAAATGAAAGTGTAATTTCTATGAGTACATTAAAATCCAAACCTGGTCTCGTTATTTCTTTAGGAATTTTGATTAAATAGATATTTGAATTTTTTGGATTGATTTTACCTGAATTATGTAGAGTTACTCTTCTTGATGAATTTCTTGTAGCATTATTGATATCTGGAATTCCATAACCATAGTGATGTAAAAAATCTGGGATATTTCTAATTGCATCGGGAAGTTTAGCTGAATGAACGATTAAAGCTCGATATAACAAACATGATTCATCTGGATACAAACTTTGTAAAGTTGCTGCAATATGGCTGATTTTAGGAGTAGTGAAAGAAGTTCCAACCACATCTCTACCAACAGCCGGTCCATTATCTCTCGTCGACCTTATTAAATTGGGTGAAGATTCTCTATGTGTAGTTACATCTAATGAGTTCTTATTGAAAACAAAATCACCTCCGTATTCCACAACATCTGGCTTGATCATTCCCCACAATCCTAATCCTGACCTGGAAAACGAAGATGGATAATCCTTATCTGCAAAACACTTAAATGTATCATCTTCAAATTCTGAATCGCAAATTGATCCAACTGTTAACGCAAAGCAACTATAGGCAGGATTTGTAATAGAACTTTTTGGATTTTTTAAAAAGTAAGGATAATTTATTCCTTGAGAAATAAAATTGGTTATCCCGGGGATAGTGGCATCATTTGAATCACGTGGGATATTTCCCGCAGCGATACAAAAAAGGATATCATTTTCCCAGATAATTTTATCAATTGTTGCAGACCAAATAGGCATGTGAACATGAACTTCAGGCCGACTATTTGAAACAGATAAGTTGAATATTTTAGTAGAGTAAAAACGTTCAACAATATTGCTCATAAGGTCGGATTCATTTAAATCACTACTTATCTTATTCTCATCATTTAAAATTCTTGCATTCTGAAGCCAGAATGGGGCTTTTATGTTTTCTTCATTTGAATCAATTCCATTAGGAAACAATACAGCCCCGGCTACTCTAGTTCCATGTCCTCCGTTTGGAACTTTATCAAAAGTATCTGTATCATTAGATACATAAGATATTGATAGATCTTCATCAATTGCCGAAGACAATAATCTGTGTCCTTCCTGGATACCGCTGTCAATTATGCATATTTTGGGACTTTCATTATCCGGAGCTTGTATTTCAATTTCAAGAAGATTTTCCAATTCACGGCTTCCTTCAAAACTATATAAAGTATCATGTTCTTCTATATTGAAGACGTATGCAAACCTTAAAGCCAATTCTCTCAAGCCTGCGCCACTTATCCTTATTTTACAACCAAATCCATCATCAAACTCAGAATACTGACCTAGCCTGCCGACGAATTCTGCCTTATATATTTCAATAAAATTTTCAAATGCAGTTTGCCTTTTTCTAGCTAAATCATCTTTTGCAATCTGCCATTGATTATAGCGGACTCGCCATCGTTCAACAGAAGAATCATATGATTCATCTGATTGTTCTTCCTTTTTAGTTGGGTAGTCCGGTGTTTTTAAATAAGAGGAAATGGCTATGTAGACTACTATTTCATTTATCTGGTCTATTCCTTCCCATTTGTCAAGCAAGTTTTTTGAAAGGATTCGTTTTAATCTTTCCGTTGGTTCCGGAATTACTTCGAGTAAGGAGGCAGCGGAGTCTTTGAATTTTTTATTGCTTTGATTTAAAAATTGTTCGAGCCGATCAGCGAACACCTTAAATTCATCGCTATTTGCACCAATTATATAACCATCTTCTTCTTCCGAAATAATTTCGATTCCAAAACTTTTTAATGATTCCAGATCTTTTGCTAAATCAATATGTAGAAAAAGTGGAATTACATTTTTAATGGGAAGTTCTGGCAAATTGTTTTCTTCCCGTGCAATATTTTCTTTTTCCCAATTTTCTTTAATAAAATTTATCTGTCCTGTAAGATTATCAAAATGTTCTCTCCTATGTTCAAGGTTATATTTTGCAGCTTCTCCTTTTTTAGGACCACCGCCATAGCCTATGAACGGCTTTCTCTGTACTACTTGAACCAGGTTTAGATGCTGAAAATCAGGCATGTTATTTTTTGATTAATATGAGGTTCTCTTGCAATGCCATTTGTAAATGCCCCTCATTAATTATTTTTTCTCCTGAAAGAATCGCAAGCTTTGCGGCATCATTAGCAATTTTTACAACAGTTGCTGAAGATGCACCGACCAAAGATTCAATAAATCTATTCCAATTAATTTTTTTGGAAATTGAAATGGAAGAAAGGGTCTGTTTAAATATTTGTAGAATTTGTTCTTTCCCTGGTTTGGGCATTTCAATTATTTCATCAAAGCGACGAAATAAGGCATGGTCAATAATCCCTTCAAAATTGGTGGTGGCAACCAATATCCCCGGAGCCTGGTAATCTTCTAAAAGGTTTAGTAGTAGGTTTACCAGGCGGTGCATTTCTCCCACATCTTGTGCAGTAGAGGAACGTGATTTTGCAATAAAGTCAAATTCATCTAAAAGTAAAACGCATGGAAAAGCCTTAATTGACTCAAATAGTCTTTTTAAGTTTGAGGCTGACTCTCCTAAATATGAAGATATAATGGCTTCGAAACGCACTTTTAAGAATGGCAAACCGATAGTCCATGCAATTCGCTCGGCTGCCATACTTTTACCGCAGCCAGGAGCTCCATATAATAATATTTTTTGCTTCGGATAAAGACCATAGTGGCCTAACCTTTCCTTCGCTACAAATTCTTTTTCGATCCTTTGAATTTTCCTTTCGATTTCTTCAGGTAAGATCATATAGTGTCTCAATAACTCCCGTTCCAGGTGAGTTGCTAAAGGGATATTATATCTCTTGTCTTTGGGTATTGAGACTCCTTGAGGTAACAATGAATTTAATTCTCCTCTGAAGGAAGAATAGCTATGAATATTGTTTTTAAGTATTTGGCTTAATTTATTTGCAAGATTCGTATGGCCTTTTTTAGTCTCATCTTCAATAATTTTTTCTGCTACAAGAATAATGTCTTCTGTAGGATCTCCCTCAATAGATCGGAAAAGTCTCACTAATAGTTCTTGATTCATATCAGGATTTACTAAATAAATCTAAAAGTAAGATAAAATTATTTGCCATTAAAAAAGTTTGAATTATTATGACATAGTTAATCTTTTGTAAAAATCGTGATAACCCAGTCTCCCAAGATTCCTACTCTTACGGGAAACATTACTGGTAGTCTTATTATCTTTATAGTTGTTGCGTATTACTGGCAGGTGTTGATACAAAGGATTCGTAATTCAATCAGACGAAAAGTCATCAAGCTTGCTTAAAGGGAGATTGAATGATGCTTCAAGAAACGGGAAGTTTTTTGTTCGAAGACTGTTTAGCACTAAAAAACGCCATCCGGTTGGATTGAACAAAGCGTTATAAGAAAGGTTCAATTCATTTTTAGCTTTCCAATAATCTTATTGGCTGCCTTTAGTTTTTCAGGAAATAAAACTTTGCCTGATAATTTATCCATTGCTTTGGAAACAGTAACCTTAACCCCAACAATCTCGGCTCCTTTTATTTTTTTAGCTTGCTTCATAAAATAAATTTACACTTTTTTCTTTCCACCATAAAGCCAAAATAATATACTCTCCTCTGCGAAATGATGTCAGTTGTAAAAACTGATAATCCTTTCAATGTAAAGGAAGAAATATCACCGAACTAATTGAACCTGTAATACAATTGATCAACCACTCAAGTTGTAAGATGTTATCCATATATTTGAAACTACTAATTAAGTTTACTTATGCCTTTCGAATCATTGCATTATAAATATCCGCAGCTAGCGGCTGCTGAAACCAGGGCCATTATCTTGCCTTCACCTGATAATGAGTTTGGTTTGCCACAAGGCTCTTATTTATTTATGGAAATGTTTTGCAATGAAAAGGGCTGTGATTGCAGGAGGGTCATGTTTTCGGTATATGCTGATAATCAAAAAGAGCAATTGGCATGTATAGGGTACGGTTGGGAGTCGGAATCGTTTTATAAAAAATGGATGCGCACTACAGATAAGGCTATGGCAAGAACATTAATGAAATCATCATTGGTAGAAATGGCTCCACAATCAATTTATGCAGGAAAAATTTTGGTCATGTTTAATCGTGTGTTGCTGCCTCAAACTTCCTACCTGGCAAGAGTAAAAGAGCACTATAAATTTTTTAGAAAGAATTTGTAGCAGGTTGCCCTTTTATTCTATTGCTGTGGTTCGTGTCCCCAAGAACCACTCTCCTACTGGGTTCTTTCTTTAAATGTACACCACATGCTTTTAAAAAGATGTTATCCGGTAATGATGCTGAACTGTGAAAATATGCAGTAGATGCACACAATAAAAAATATGAATTTTGGCAAAAAGATTCATTGGCGGTGCACCTTTACAGCAGGCAGGTGATGCAGCAAAAACTAAACTACATCAACTTTAATCCGTTGGCTATTCACTGGAAACTGGAGAGCAACCCAAAAGAGTATTACTAATCTTCTGCCCGTTATTATAAAATGAAGGAAAAGGACTTTGATTTTTTAAAAGATATACGGGCAGAGTTTTAACATTGCAGCGTGGTTGGTGAGACACGAGCCACGGCGGAGGTTCGAGAAGACCCGAAACACAGCCGAAGACCCGAACCACAGCGGAGTCTATCGTATCCCTTTGTATTTTTAATTTATTTCCATTCCTCTTTTGATTGTTCATTTGATTTTTGTAATGAATTTGTAAAATGCTTCCTGGGCATCGTTACCGATTACTTCTTTTTTATCGAAGTGGATAGCTTCAAGATTTTGAGTAAGTACTGTAGTTTTTTGATAGGGATCGAGTTGTGTTTTTATAAAAAATAAAATCTCCTTCATTGCCTTTGCGTCATAAACAGGAAATACCACTTCAACCCTGGAATGCAAGTTGCGTTTCATCCAGTCGGCCGAGCCTAAAAAAACCTTGGTGTTACCGTTGTTGTTGAAAATAAATATCCGGCAATGCTCAAGATAACGGCCTACAACCCTAACCAGTCTGATATTCTCGCTCATTCCTTTTACACCGGGCTTCAGCCGGCAAATGCTGCGAACAATCAAATTAATTTTTACACCGGCATTTGAAGCGGCATACAAGGCTTCAATCATTTCAATATCTTCAAGGTTATTCAGCTTAATGGTAATGGCCGCTTTTTTGCCTGCATTAGCCCACTCAATTTCATCTTTAATTAATTGTTTAAATCCTTCAACGATATTAAATTGAGATACCAGTAAATGTTTAAATTTTCCGGGAGCCTTCTGCTTGTATAAAAAATTAAATACACGTTTTAATTCTGCATTCATGTCGGGATTGGAACTAAGCATCCCAATATCTGAATAAATGCCTGCAGTTTTCTCATTAAAATTTCCTGTACCGTAGAAAGCATAGGTTTTGGTTTCCCCATTTTTTACCCGTGTTATTAAGGCTGTTTTTGCATGCACTTTTATATCGGGAAGACTATAAAAAATTTCTACGCCAGCCTCTTTCATTTTAGCGGCCCATAGGAGGTTGTTGGCTTCATCAAACCTTGCTTTTACTTCTACAAATGCTTTTACTTTTTTACCATTCTTAGATGCGCTGATAAGGGCATTTACAATGTGCGAATCAGCTGCTACCCTATAAAAAGTAGCCATAATTTCTGTTACAAATGGATCGAGAACAGCCTGGTTAAAAAATATCAATACATGATCGTAGGATTGGTAAGGGAAATGCAGAATGAAATCCTGCGGATCCATGGCATCGAAATAATTGCTAAAACCGGAAAGTGCTTTATGCTTTAGTGGCTTCCATCTTTGCTGTTCCAATGCTGGTTTTACAGGGTTTGGAAAACCAAAGAAATCACTCATGTTTTGATACCTTCCTGTTGAAGTCATTTCTTCTTTTTCCAATCCAAAATGTTGTTCGCAAAATTCAATAATGGCTTTGGGCATTTTGGGGTCGTATTGAAATCTTGAAGGTGCACCAAAAGCCCGCTGCTTAAGACTTTCCTTCATTTGTATTGCAATCTCTCCCGAATCTTCATCAAGATTAATACCTGCATCCCGGTTAATCTTTATCGAAAAAAAATTTTTGACAGAAAAATCTAAAAATAGCTGCCTGGCACCGATCCTGATGATGTCATCAAGATAAATGATATAATGAGTAGCTCCAATTTGGGGCAATAGAATAAATCGGGGCAGGGCCTGGGTTGGGATGTTTAGTAAAAGCAATTGATCCACCTGCTTTTTTCGTACCAATTGACAAATAAAATACAAAGCACGGTCTTCTAAAAAAGGTATTTGCCCAGAATGTAAACTAATAGGTTGCAGAAATGAAACTACATACGTATTAAAATACTCGTTTATGAAATCAATATGTTTGGCATGCACTTCATTATCTGACTGATAAAGTATGATTTTATTTTTTTTCAGTTCGGGTACAATATTATTGACCATGATACTTCTTAAAAAACCAGCCTGTCTTACCGTTTCTTTTCGAATGACAGATAATATTAAACCATACGATGAATTCTCTTCTTCGTTGTGGTAACCAAGCTTATCCAATGTTTCTAAATAAGACACCCTGACTCTATGGAACTCATCAAGATTTGAAGCATGGATGGCAATGAACTTTATCCTTTCATAAAGGGGCAACTTAACATCAAGCGCTTCTTCCAACACTCTTTGATTAAAACTTAACCAGCTTAAATCCCGGTTGAAGTAGCGTCTTTTTGCTGATATCATGATAGACCATTTAAAGTAAAAAAAAATTATTTATGAATGGGAGAATAAATGAATGTAAACAAACTATTAATAAAATAAGTACTTAATAAGCGGAAATAATTATGTTTACTTAAATAGGGAAGCTATTGCCGTGGTTCATGTAAACAAGACCCACTCTCTGGCAGGGTTCTTTTTTTAAATGTACCGCACCTACTTTTAAAAGGATGTTATCTGGTAATGATGCTGAATTATCAAAATATGCAGTAGCTGCACACAACAAAAGAATGAATGTTGGTAAAGAGATTCATTGATTGTGCATCTTTACAGCAGGCTTGTAATGCAGTAAAAACTAAACTACATCCAGCTCAATGAGTTGGCTATTCACTGGAACCTTGCCAGCAACCCATAGGAGCATTATGAACCTTCTACCAGTTATTATGAAATGAATGAAAAGCACTTTGATTTTTTAAAAGATGTACCGGAAGAGTTTTAAAATTGTAGAGTAGTTATTGAGGACACCTACCACGGCGGAGAGACTTGCTCCAGAACAGGACAAAAATCCGACCAATGAGCGGAAGTTTTATTCTATGCCATCTTTAAATTTTCCCTTCAAAATTTGTTCTAATTTTTCTATAAGCGATAATGGAGTATCATCCGGACTACTTAAACCATTCAGTGTATCACCTATTATATTTACCAGCAGGTTATATTTTTCAAACTCCGCATATAAAATTTTCTCATCGCCGGTCTCCCAATATTTTCCCTCATCATTCACTATAAAGTTTGTAAGGTATTTGCCGGAGATGTACTTTAATAATTTTATGATTGCTGCATGAGTTTGCGGCCCGGCGTACTGTGTTTTGGTACAAGCTGTAAACATCAATTCCTTAGCAAACTGAACATCATCATAAATATCCCTGCACATCAAACTTGTTAGAGAGCAAAGTCGGCCACCCGGAATAAATGTAAGGAAAACAGGCTCGCTTTTATCCGGGCTAAAACAAATGCCCCTTAAGTGGTCATCGTCATCTATTCCGGTTAAGATAGTCGATTCCCATTCCAGCGATTTGCAGATGTCAGTTACTTCTTCTATCAGTGGTTCCAATAATTCTTCGCTGGTGATGCTGCCGGAATAATAAATCGTCAATCCCATAAAAAATTTTTAGTAAGATAGAAAAGGTTAGTTATAATAAGATGTATTTTCTTTAAATTAATTAGTGAAATAAGATATGACCGTTAACAGTTTTGTTGAAAAAATGGCGTCTTTGATTTAGTTTGCATCACCAAAGTAATTGAACCGGCAATGCAATTGCTCAACCAGTCAAGGTGCAAGAGGTTATCCATATATTTGAAATTATTAATTAAGTTTACTTATGTTTTTCGAATCATTACATTATAAATATCCGCAGTTGGCGGCTGCTGAAACCAGGTCCATTACCTTGCCTTCACCTGATAATGAGTTTGGTTTACCACAGGGCTCCTATTTATTTATGGAAATGTTTTGCAATGAAAAGGGCTGTGATTGCAGGAGGGTCATGTTTTCGGTATATGCTGACAATCAAAAAGAGCAATTGGCATGTATAGGGTACGGTTGGGAGTCGGAATCGTATTATAAAAAATGGATGCGCACTACAGATAAGGCGATGGCAAGAAAATTAATGAAGTCATCATTGGTTGAATGGCCCCACAATCAATTTATGCAGGAAGAATTTTGGTAATGTTTAATCGTGTGTTGATGCCTCAAACTTCCTACCTGGCAAGAGTAAAAGAACACTATAAATTTTTTAGAAAAAATTTGTAGCAGGTTGCTCTTTTATTCCGAGAAATTTCTCGCGGCAGGCAGGGACGTTGCGGCTGCACAGAAGCAATTTTCTTTACCTGCATAAATTAAAGAACGCCCAATTTTGTGCGCAACTATTTCATCATCAACGAAACATCCTTCCCACGCTCACTGCGCGGCAAAGACTTTGCTTGAATAAGCTGCTGCCGCTGGTTAGGTTTATCTACACAAACTTGTGGATTATAAAAAGAAAAAAAGAAGCAAAAAAAGAAAAGGTAGTAGCAGAAGTTTGTTTAATAATATAATAACGATACAATTCCAAAGGAACTTGCTGGAAACCTTAAACTAGATCCACCTCAATCCGTTGGCTATTCACTGGAACCTGGCCAGCAATCCATGGGAGTATTATTACTCTTCTGCCCGTTATTATAAAATGAATAAAACGCACTTTGATTTTTTAAAAGATGTACGGGAAACGTTTTAATATTGTAGCGTGATTGGTGAGAACACAAACCAGGGCGGAAACTTAACTCACTTAAATGTTGTAGCTTTAATTCATTTATCAATATCGAACCTAAATACTCTCGTTTCTATATTTACCTATATTGTCCTCTATGAAATTGCTAAAATTGCAACTTGCTTTATTGTTACTATTAATAGCTACACCTCTTGTTAAAGCCCAGGTTATAAATACATTTATCGGAAACGGAACAGCGGTAAACACCGGCGACGGAGGCCCGGTCATCAGCGCCACACTCAATAAACCCAGCGGTGTAAACAGAGATGCACAGGGAAACATATACATCATCTGCAACAATGTTTTAAGAAAAACAGACGGAGCTACCGGCATCATTACCACTATCGCAGGCGATGGCGTATCAGTTGCCCCAAGTGCATCAATGGGTGATGGCGGACCAGCCATCAGTGCAATTTTTACCTGGATGAGACATGTGCTTACAGATGCAGCGGGTAATATATTAATTGTTGATTATGGCGCAAACAATATCCGTAAGGTAAATGCTGCCACAGGCATTATCACTACCGTAGCAGGTAACAAGCTTAATAGTCATAACGGCGATGGTGGCCTGGCTATCAATGCAGGCATTGCTGGGCCCACCTCCATTGCGATGGATGCATCAGGTAACCTGTACATCGCAGAAACACATAGTAACCGCATCCGGAAAGTAGATGCCGCAACAGGTATTATTTCAACAATTGCGGGCACTGGCGTATCGGGATTTAGCGGTGACGGCGGATTGGCTGCTAATGCAGGCATCACTGCTCCGCAATACGTTTATACAGACCCGTTGGGTAATCTTTTCATTATTGAATATACCACTGGCATCACGTGTCGCATCAGAAAAATGAATTTAGCTACGGGCATTATTCAAACTGTTGCCGGTAACGGGCAGGATGGATTTTCCGGCGATGGTGGCCCCGCAACCGGCGCTGCCCTTTCTAATCCGGCAGCCGTGGTGACTGATAAATGTGGCAACATTTTTATAACCACCATTAACGACTCACGCATACGCAGGGTAGATGCTGTAACGGGCATCATTACAACTATTGCAGGTGATGGCACAAACAGTTATGATGGTGATGGCGGGCTTGCAATAAATGGCAAATTGAACAACCCCAATGGAATGTGCATCGATCCACAAGGCACGTTGTTTATTGCTGATGTAAACAACAACCGCTTACGCAGAATCGATTTTCCGGGTGCTGTTGTTTTTATCAACACACCAGCCAACGTTGTTTGCCCGGCACAGCCCATTACATTTACTACCACGGTTTTTACTACCAGCGATCCCCAGGTGTACCAATGGAAGAAGAATGGAATTGATGTAGGCGCCAACAGCGCCATTTATACCACGACCATCAACGATAAAGATACCATCGAATGCTGGCTCGACAGGAGCACCAATTGTTATGAAACTTCCCCATCAAAAAGCAACCCAATTGGTATGTCTCTTTTACCACAGCCTACCGTACGTATTACAGCAGCACCCGGTAATAACTGCGGGGTGGAAGGGATAGACCTTACAGCCGTAACCAGTAATGCAATCAACCCTGTTTATGAGTGGACAGTGAACGGTAAGAATGTTTATGGAAACTTTCCTACATACAGGGCGGCGGTAACCATTACGGACAGCGTCGTTTGTAAGATAACCTGCCAGAATTTATGCGGCGCCACCGTTATAGTCAGCAGCCAGGCTGCTACATTAAAGGGGCGGCTCGACCTGTTACCGTTGGTAACTACTGTATCCACCAACACGATTATCTGCGCCGGCACGCCCATCACTTTTACTGCAACCAATGAAAGCGGCAATTTAAACGCAACTTTCAGGTGGCTTATAAATGGAACTGAAACAGGCGTAAACGGCACAGTGTTTACTTCTGCATCGTTGACAGATTCTGTAAAGGTAGAATGCATCATGACTGTACCGATGTGCCCAGCCCCTCCCACTAGTACAAAAGATTATTCGGATCCAATTTATGTTACCATCCTGCCAAATATTACCCCTGCCATTACCATTGCAGCCAGTGCAACCAACATCTGCAAAGGCACCCCGGTTTTCTTTAAGGCAACCGCCACCGCAAGCGGAAATAACCCGTTGTACCAATGGAAAATAAATGGCAATAATGCAGGCACAAACAATACTGCTTTTTCTTCTGCAAGCTTACAAAATGGAGATGTAGTTACCTGCTTTTTTGATGCCGGTGCAGTTACCTGTTCGGGTATTTCAACCGCACTGTCAAACCCGGTAACCATGAAGGTGAGCGACGTATTGCAGCCGGTTATCTCAATCTCATCTTCAGACACAAATATTTGCACCGGCACCAGCGTAACCCTTACCGCAGCCATTGGCGGTAATGCCGCTAAAAAGATTTACCAATGGTATTTGAATGGCAACAAAATAGGAGCCAACAGCGCTGTGTACACATCAGCCAGCCTGGCAAACGGCGACAAACTAAGTTGCCAATTGGAAGGCGATAGTACAGTATGCCAGTTGACTGCTGTTTCCAACAACGTTATTATCACCGTAAGGCAATTGCCCACAGTAATATTTAATCCAACTGCACTAAGCATACAAGTTGGTGGGCAAGCTAACCTAAATGCTATTACTACCGGTAACATCGCTTCGTTCCTGTTTACACCGGTGAATAAACTGGTCAACCCCGCTACCCTTTCACCGCTTACCATTGCTCTCGCAGACAATACTAATTTCACTATACAGGTAACCGATATTAACGGATGCAAGGCAAGCAAGAATATAATTGTAAGCGTTTGGCGTGAGCTGCTGATGCCAAAAAGTTTTACGCCCAATAGCGATGGCATCAATGATGTATTTCGCATACCGCCGGGTGTTCGTTTAAAACTAAAAGAGTTTTCCATTTACGACCGTTGGAGTAAAAAAATATTCAGCACCAGTGATATTAGCAAAGGCTGGGACGGAACTTTTAATGGAACTGCATACGGCACCGGTACATTCATCTACATCATTACCGGCATCGGCGACAAAGGCGATATGGTCGTAAAGGGGAATCTTGTATTATTGAGGTAAGAGAGATACCAATGGCTTATTTATTCGCTGCAACTTATTGCCAAAAACTTTTCCTCCCGGGCAGCTGTTTGGCCAGGCACGTTTCGGCTGCCCAGATTGCTGTTTGTTTTACCGGAACAGTACAAAAGTATACAAGGGCCGACCAATTCCGTCGACAACTTTTTTATCAGCAACGCCGGCAATGAAGAGAAGCTCCAACAAAATGCGAAAAATAATATCTTCACTCAATGAAACAGGTGGCTTTAATTTTTATTTCGTCATTTTTTTGTTGGTTTACCAATGCACAAAGTAAACTGATAGAAAAAGTATTTAGGCTACTTCCAGCCGACAAGATCTATCATCTTTCTGTTGTCACAAGAGATTCTATGCTTAATGGAAAAACTTACTATCCTGCTAGCAACAGCAGTACCGAAATTTGGGCCTATAATTATGGTATGTCTACCACCGTAAATGATTACCTGTATGTTTCTTTTAGTTTTGAAACCGGCCAACGTGGGTCAGGAATGATAGAAATAAGAAATTTTAAAATGCTGAATGGTGACGAACTGATCGTTGTTTCAAAAACCGGTGGTGTGTGGCAGTTAACTTATACCCAGCAGGAACTTTCCTATTTCATTTTTGATAAATACCAAAAACTGATTCCATACAAAAGGAAAATATTACCGGCAGTAAATGAAAATTTATTTTTGAAAGCCAGGATACCGGCTTCTGTTAAAAGAACGATACTTAACAACTCAAACATGACTTTTGATTTAAGTCATGAAAATTAATGCTGGTGCTTAACAGCGACTATATTTCCGATGATGAAACGATAAGCAAATGGTTAAAGGCGGATCGAATTTATTTTGATTGGGTAGGTGATCATTTTGTATTTGATGATTGAGCGAATGCAAACTGACTAATTTCCTTCCCATCGATGTCCCCGGTCTAGTGTATTGGCGAGGGGCATTGCGTTTGCACAAATTGTTACTTGCTTTACCGGCAAAGCATTAGGAAATATAAACAACAGAGATACTTTACTGACAGTTCATTTATTTTATCGTCAACTAAACGCCCTTCCCACGTTCCCCGCTTGGCAAGAGACGTTTCGGAAAATCTTATTAAGTTAGAGTGGTTGCATGATTTTGGCAGACGCTGTTGCGAAGGAGGAAATTTGAGTGAGGCTGATATAGTGAAAACAATAATGAAAAAAACGTTATTACAACAAAAAGATATAAAATTATTTTGGATGCCAATTTGGTGATAAATATTGTGATGGCAAAAGATAAAACGCTTTTGTTTAACCTCTTCTTGATTCATTTCCCTATGTAAATAATTATTTGCTGGTTGAAGCTTCTGACACAGTCGTTGAACAAAAGCAGATGTACGAAGCGCAGGCAAAGAATCTCGCAAAGTTTACCACCATCACACAAAGGTTTCTACACAACATTTCTGCTACATATTTTCAAAAAACCTACCCTGTGTTTTGATTTAATATAGCCATCTTCTTTCTACCAATAAAATATACCCTCTCAACGGTATAAAAGCGTATCCTCTTTTGCGTTAGCTTTATAAAAAATAAAATATGAATCCTGTAAAAATCGTTTACTTTATTGTAGCTGTATTTTGCTGCACCATTACAAATGCACAAAACGAACCACATTCCATGGGTGCTACTTTCGATTTAACGCTGATGGCTAAAACGCCTCAGAAAATGATGATGTCGCAGCGGAGCTTTACCAGTATGCCAGGTAATTTTTCTCTGGAAAAATATTGCCCCACGCCTGGTGATCAAGGCAAATATGGCACCTGCACCGCCTGGGCTAATGCGTATGGCGTAGCTACTATCTTATATGCAAAAACTCATGATATTACAGACAAGGCTATCATTAATAAATATGCTTTTTCTCCTACTTTTTTATACGAACAAATAAAGAATGCTGCAGATGTAAATTGCCAGAATGGTACCGATCCGATTGCTGCATTGGTTACACTCATAAAGATGGGAGACGCTACACTAAAAACAGCGCCTTACGCTTGCGGTGCCACCAATACAGAAACAGCTAAAATCGAAGCATTGAATTATAAAATCAGCGATGCGGCTATCTTGTTTGCTGCTAAAGGGATGCTGGTAGATGATAAGTTTGTGAAAAATGAACAGCAAATGATTGACCTTACCAAAAAGGCATTAACGGAAGGTAGCCCGGTATCTATTGGCTTTATGTTGCCTAAAAGTTTTTTTTACATCAAAACAGCTATCTGGTCGCCTGACTCACAGGAAGCTTTTGGTGACTGGCAACATAACAAGCATGCCATGTGCGTAATTGGTTACGATGATAATATTGGTGGTGGTGCATTCAGGGTATTAAATAGTTGGGGCAAAGCCTGGGCAGATGGTGGTATGGTTTGGATAAAATATGCAGACTATGCCCGCTGGTGTTTACTGGCCTTACAGCCTTTTGCAGATCCTTACACAAAAGTACCTGATGAAAAAAAGCCAGAGCCAAAGCCAGAACCAGCCCCTCCGCCAGTGCCAACTCCTGCGCCAACACCCACGCCAAAACCAACACCTACACCCAAGCCATCGCCTGCCCCCGTAGTTAGCATTGCTTTAAGCGGCAGTATAGAATTTAAGACAAATACCGGGGAAGATATGCCCGTAAATAAAATCAGCAGCAGGAATTTAATGGTGGAAGAAGACGAGAAAATCAAAGAAGACCTGGTGGCTTATACTATGGTGAATAGCTACAGCAGCGGTACCAAATTCAGGTTTTATATGACTATTGATAAAGAAGCTTACATCTATGCTTTTGCAACAGACCTTACCGGAAAAATAAATAGAATATTGCCCTTTGATGATTTAACCAGTACGCATGTAGGCAGCAATACAGTCGTGGCTTTTCCCAGCGATACGAAAATAATAAAAATGGATGACAACAAGGGTACCGATTACCTGATGATTTTATATTCAAAGGAAAAACTGAATATGGATGAAATGATGGCTACGATGAATAAAACAAAAGGCGGCTTATCTTCAAAAATAGTAGCAGCCCTCGGTGATAAACTCATTGATAAAAAGAAGATACAGTATGATGGAGAGAAGGCGGGGTTTAAAGTAAATATTAAAGCTGGCACCAGGAATTTATCGGTAGGAGATGATGACACCAAAACCGAAGTAGCAACAGGCTCGGTAGTGCCTTTAATGATAGAGATAAAGCACAATTAGAATACGCTTAGTGATAAATCTTTTCTTTTGTTTTTGCCAGAACAAAACTTTAATTATTTTATTTATGAGAATTTTTTTTTCTGTATGCTCAATACTGTTATCGTTTTTAAGTTATGCTCAAAAAGCAAAACTCACTCTTAAAGCCGGTCATGGTGCCACTGTCGAATTTCAAAAATTATCGGCTGATAATAAATTTATGATATCAGTAGATAGAGATAAAATCGCCGTTTTATGGGACGTGGCTTCGGGCAACCAGGTTGGCAAATTTGAAAATGTGGTAGCTGTCGACTTTAACTCAGACAGCAAATCCTTATACATTGTTAATAATAAAGGAGAAACTTCGCAATTTGATTTACTGGGTCGTTTAACAGCAAAGATGCCTGCTTTTAAGGATAAGTTAAGTGACTATAACGTAGTATATTACCTGAATGCCCGGGATAATATTTTATTAAGAGGACCAAGGATACAGCGAATTAATACAGGTGCGATATCCTACACGCCGATAGAAACAGAACCGGGTAAAACAGGCGACAGGCGCACCTTTTCTGCTGTAACCAATAAAGTGGCGGTTTATCAATTTGGAAATATTTTATTATTTGATGCAAATACCGGGAATGAGGAAAAGAAAATATCCCTTGGTTTAACAGAAAGTGGATTGGATATTGCATTTTCGGCAGACGCAAAGTTAATATTGGCAGCAGATAAAAAATCTGTAAAAATCGCAGAAGTACAAACCGGAAAAATAATAAGAAGCTATACTGGTACAACCCAATTATTTGGTGCTGCAATAAGTGCCGATGGGAAATCGCTTGTTGTTTTATCTGATAAAAAACTAACCATGATGGAAACGCTCTCCGGAAAAAGAATATGGGAGGTTGACCATGGTCTCACAATGAATGATTTTGCAAAAGGTCCACATGTAAATTTTTCGGATGATGGTAAAAAACTGCTGTATGGTGGCGGCTATTCTAAAGCTATGCTGGTTGCAAACGCAATCAATGGTAATGCAGAAAAGCGATTTGAAGGTGCCAGCAGCCGTGAAATAAATGAACTTTTTATTGATGCGCTCAATAGCAAACTTTTATCTAAAACGGATGATAGTTATGCCATTACATGGGATCTTAACAATGGTTTTATGCAAAAACCATTACAGCTAAAAGAATTTTACGTTAAGAACTTTTTACCTGTAAGGCAGGATCGTATTTTTTTATATGGAGGTAATAATGAAAACCTTAGGGAAATAAATGAAAAAGGTGACGAAAAGCGTGACTATAAAACTTTTAAGTACCCCCAGAGCCCCGATATAATACGAGCAAGCAAAGATGGCAATTATGTGGTTGCATCAGCTTATTCCACTTCGGAAACCGGTTGTAATAACGGTTTTAGTGTGTATGATACAAAAACAGGAAAAATGCTGTGGCAAAAAATGTGCGATAAATATGGAGCCGTTGCTGTGAGCCAAAATACTTCTTTGCTTGCTGCGGCAAAAAGTATTGACGCCGGAGGTAAAATTCATCTTTACGACCTGGTTACCGGCGATTATAAAGATGAAATAAACACCAACAACCTGCCCTATACACCAGATGCATTACTTTTTTCGCCACACGATAAATACTTGTACGCAAAAAACAATTCGGTAATTGAGGTTTTTGAATTGCCGTCTAAAAGAAGTATTCTTATTGGTAAAACTATGCCAGACGGAAGTGAGGCAAGTGCTGTAAATTTCAGCAGCAATGATAATTATTTGTATATAGCCACTTTTAAGGGCAATGTGCATTATTACAATCTCAGCAATCAGAAATTTGAAGGTCAGCCTATTAAACCAACGAATGGTTATGTACGTGGCCTTAATGATGTAAATGATGGCAAATATCTCTTTTGCAGTGCAACAGACAATACCATTACTGTGTGGGATAGTAAGCAAAAAAAACTTCTGGCGACCATGTATTCAAATGCTGCAACAGGTGAGTGGGCCGTGGTTACACCCGATGGCAGGTTTGATGCATCACCGGGTTTTCAGCAAAATATTTATTACCAAAAAGGCCTTGAAATTATACCCCTTAAATACGTGTACGAAAAATATTACACGCCTAAATTATTACCAAGGATATTGGCAGCAGAGTTGTTTGAGCCAATTCCTGAAATGGACATCAAACCAAAGCCCAAAGCCCAAATTATGTATGCCGATACGCAGCGTAACCTGGAAGTGGGCGATGATATTGCAACCTATAAAAACACAACAGGCAGTGCCGAAATAACCATCAATGCAACTGCACCAGAAGATAAGGTAGATGAGATACGTTTGTTTCACAACGGCAAAGTGGTAAACCTGGCTACCCGTGGTCTTTTTGTAACCGATAATGATGGTAGCGACAGTAAAAAATATACTATCAAACTGTTGCCCGGCAATAATAACTTCAGAGCCATTGCCTTAAACAGCCAGCGAACCGAAAGTGATGCAGATGAAATTGTGGTGGCCTATGCTGCCGCTAATGGTAATCAACCTGCAGCGAAGCCGGCACCAAGTAATAAAAATGTGGCAACCATATCCACGGTTGATAAAACTGCAACCATGTACCTGATGGTGGTTGGCATAAATGCTTACACCAATAAAATTAATCCGCTTACTTATGCATTGCCCGATGCAACGGCTTTTAAAGATGAGATAGAGAAAGATGCAAAGAGTGTGCTTGCCAGTGTTAAAACTTATTTTATTACAGATGCAAAGGCAAATAAAACAGGCATCATCAATGCTTTTAATGAAATAAAAAGAGATGCCAAACCGCAGGATGTTTTTGTTTTTTATTTTGCCGGGCATGGTTACATTAACCCGGTTAATAAAGAGTTTTATTTAGTATCGGCCGATGTGGCAGATGGGGGAGAAAGCCTGTTGAAAAACGGAGTGGCTGCCAAAGAACTACAACAATTTGCCATTGATATACAGGCACAAAAGCAGTTGTTTATTTTAGATGCCTGCCAGAGCGCCGGAGCTTTTGAAAAAATGCTGCAGCATGATGGTGAGCAGCAAAAAAGCCTGGCAGTGGTAGCCCGCAGCACCGGCACACACTGGATGGCCGCCAGTGGAAGCAGTGAAACAGCTAAGGAATTCGGGCAACTTGGCCATGGTGCTTTTACATACGTTTTATTGCAGGCTTTAAAAGGCCAGGCATTGGCAAACAAAATGATTACCGTAAACGGAATGAAAATTTTTTTACAGATACAGGTACCCGAGCTTGTAAAGAAATATGGTAGCAATAATCAATACCCTGCCAGCTATGGTTTTGGCAACGATTTTCCGGTGGAGATTATAAAATAAAAAACACTTTCAATGATTAAATATTTCATAACGCTACTTATTACTTCTATTGGCATTGAATTTACCAACGCTCAAACCGGCAACATGGTAATTCCAGATGGCCATGCCATTACTATCGAGAAAATGTTGCTTTCTACAGATGGCAAGTACCTGTTTACCGCCAATAATCAAAAGATTATTATGTGGGATGTAAAGAAGCATGTCCAATTGTATAGCTTTAGTTTGGCTGTAGATGTGAGTGTTACAGATGCACTTGGCTCTTTCGTTTTAAGCAACGATGGAAATTATGTAGCCGCTACCGGTAATTTTGGTATAAAATGCTTTTCTACCATTACCGGCAAATCTGTTTTCAATACGGATGGGCTTCATTATTCGGCTACTTTTTCTGCCGACAGTAAAAAAATATTTTATGAAGGACGAATGGATGATCCTACAACCCGTAGACTGACAAAAGGAATACTATCTACAGATTTAGCGACGTTAAAAGACGAATCAATATTTATTTGTACCACCGGCATCCCTTGCAACTATACTGAATTTACTGCATTGAAGGATGGACTTGTCATGTTTAAGCACCCTACCGGCTGGCAGATAGCAGACTTAGATACAAGAAAAATTCTTTTTACCGCAAACGTTGATACTAAAACAACCCTTTTTGGAGATGTTAAAGAGAAAAAATTTTTTCCTATAGCCAATTCCGAGCTAATTGTAGCAACCGAGAGAAAAAAGGGCGACATACAAGATCAGCTAATTTTTTACAATGCCTTTTCTGGCGAAAAAGTGTTTTCAAAAATAGTTGATCCGGAGTGGAGACTATTACCTGCAGCAGACGGAACTAATCTTTTATTATTATCAGGTGGGTATGCCGATCAATTAGAATTATTAGATGTAAAAAATGAGGGTAAGACGATAAAAAAAATTGGTAAATCGATAATGGGACTGCAGGAATCGGAGAGTTTAAGGTCGGGTATTGTGGATGTAAAAAACAAACGGCTCTTTTATAACTTGGGTGGCAATGTAAAAGAAATGCAGTTGCAGTCATTAAATATCAGCATTGGTTTTAACAGAGAAATCGCAAGTTTTTTGGGCATTGTTGAGCACAATGAACAAAACGAACAGTTTCGAATAGTTGCAGATAACAGCAATTATTTAAGGATAGATTTGAAAAGAATGGTGGTAGAAAAAATTGAAAACGTAAAAACGCCGGGTAGTATTACATTCTTCAGCAAAACCGGTGATACGCTTGCTGTTGACAATGATGATAAAGGTTACTTTTATGACATCAAAAGTGGAAAGAAAACAACCATAAGTCCGTCACTTTTTGGTGAATCAACATTTGAAAGCAATCCAAGGCCCAACCTGTTTTTTGGCAGGGAAGGTAAATTTGCTTACGCCATTAAAAATAGTTACATCAACAGGGGAGATGCACAAAGTGTTTACCAAATAAATTTAGCAACCAACACCAATAGAAAAATAGCCGATTTCCAACATAATCTTGAAATTGATATAAAGCAGGATTTGATAGCGGGTTTCGATAATACTCCTACCAGTTTTATTGTTAAATGCTGGCAGTTATCTACTGGCAAACAAATATTTACAAAAATATTACCACGTAAGCCTGAAGAAAAAAATTTATTAGCCGCTAAATTTTTCGATGCAGCGTCTAAGATAGCCATAGTAAATCAAAGTAATCTTCAGGTATTTAATATTGCGGATGGGAAACTGATAAGCAATGGCAAGCCTGCAGTTTATGGCTATTCATCAACTTATTACGAAGACAGCAAAATTACCATTAGCCACAATGCCAGCTTGATAGCGACAATATATGATAAAGGCAAGTTAGAAATATTAGACACGTCTTCTTTTAATCGGTCTTATTCAATCCAGGCTCATGATGGCGATATCATAAATGCATACTTTTCTAATAACGATGATTTAATTTATACTGCAGGCAGCGACAACACCATTAAAGTATTTAGAACTGCCACCGGAACACTGGTTGGAACACTCTATATTTTTAAAGACTCAAAAGACTATGTTTTTATTGACTCAACGGGACGCTTTGATGGAACACCCGAAGGCATAAAAAAACTGTATTATTTAAAAGATAGAAAAGTAGTTACGCTGGATAAAGTGTATGAAAAATTTTATACGCCCAATTTGTACCAGCGCCTGCTAAATGGAGAAGTATTTGACCCCATCAACATCATCATCAAGGGAACACCCAAAGTAAAAATAGCCTACGCCGAAGCCACCCGTAATCTGGAAGTGGAAGAAGATGTGCCTACCTATCAAAACAAAACCGGCTTTGCAGATATTATGGTAAGCGCCAGCACAGATGATGATGCCATTGATGAAATTCGCTTATTTCACAATGGAAAAATTGTAACACTTACTACCCGTAATTTAATTGTAGCCGATAATGAAGGCGGCTCACAAACTAAAAAATACCAGTTGGCATTGCTGCCCGGCACCAACAACATAAGAGCCATCGCATTAAATACACAACGTACAGAAAGTGATGCAGATGAAATATTTGTAAATTATAGTGCCGGTGCTAACAACTCCAATGTAGTAACAAAACCAGTTAATAATAACGCCGCAGTTGTAGCAGCAATAAACAAAGACGCCACCCTGCATTTAATTGTGGTAGGTATCAATGAGTACCAGAATAAATCTATGAGTTTAAATTATGCCATGGCAGATGCTACCTCTTTTAAAGAAGAAGTTGAGAAAGATGCCAGGACAATATTGGGTAACATCAAAACCTATTTTGTAACCAACAATACTGCTGATAAAGCGGGTATTACCAATGCCTTTAAACAAGTGCAGCAAAATGCCAAAGCGCAGGATGTATTTATTTTTTATTATGCCGGTCACGGAGTAATTGGCAAAGACAAAGAATTTTATTTGGTACCTACCGATGTAAGCGATTTAAAAAATGTACAAACCGAACTGGAACAAAAAGGCATTGCCTCAAAACTGCTGCAGCAATACGCCATAGACATACAGGCGCAAAAGCAATTGTTTATTTTGGATGCCTGCCAAAGCGCCGGTGCATTTGAAAAACTATTAAGCAATGATGGCGACCAGCAAAAATCTTTAGCCGTAGTTGCCCGCAGCACGGGTACACATTGGATGGCAGCGAGTGGTGCCATGCAATATGCCAATGAATTTTCAGCGCTTGGTCATGGAGCTTTTACCTATGTTTTATTGCAGGCATTAAAGGGCGAAGCTGCTGCTTATAAAATGATTACGGTTAACGGGTTAAAAAACTTTTTGCAGGTACAGGTGCCATTGCTGATGAAAAAGTACAATGGTGCTGCACAGTACCCCGCGAGCTATGGTTTTGGCAATGATTTTCCGGTGGAGATTGTGAAGTAAAACACTTTAAAATGTATAAATATTTTTTCTGCCTGCTGATTGGTTATGGTTATTGCCAATGCCCTTTGGCACAAACAGGTAACATGGTAATTCCAGATGGCCATGCGATGGGTATAGAAAATATGCTGCTTTCTGCAGATGGCAAGTACTTGTACACCGCCAATAATCAAAAGATTATCATGTGGGATGTAAAGAAGCACATACAATTATATAGCTTTAGCCTGAGTGCAAAACTAAGTTCTACAAAAGACCTCAGTTCATTCATCCTAAGTAACGACGGAAATTGTGTAGCTGCTATAGGTAGCTTTGGTATTAAATGTTTTTCTACCATTACTGGTAAATCAGTCTTCAATACAAATGACCTTAATTATTCCGCTACTTTCTCTTCCGATAGTAAGAAAATATATTATACGGGAAACATGAAGGATACTAAAACATATAAATCGACCTCCGGAATATTGTCCACTGATTTACTTACTTTAAAAACAGAGCCTTTGTTTATTTGCATTGATTATGGCAATTGCAATTTTAAAAAGTTTGAGTTGCTGAAAAATGGAATCGTAATGCTGACGCACCCAACCGGTTGGCAAATAGCAGACTTAGACGCAAAAAAAATCATTTTTACTGCAAACGTAGATACTAAAACAATCAGTTTTGGAGCCGTTGAAGAGAAAATATTTTTTCCTATACCTAACACAGATTTGATTGCAGCTTCAGAGAAAAAAAAGGGCGAAGTATATGCCCAGCTTATTTTTTACAATGCCTTTTCTGGGGAAAAAGTATTTTCAAAACAAATTGGTAATGAATGGAGAATTATACCTGGTATAGAAGGCACCAGCATATTGTTGGATGCCGGGCCTTTTTCAGATCAGGTGGAATTGATAGATATAAAAAATGCAAAAACGACCATAAAAAAAATTAATAAAACTGCATTGAAGCTATTTGAAGGAGAAAAATTAACTACAGGCATTTTAACTGAAAAACACAGACGTATCTTTTTTCATTCAGGTGGAAATGTAAATGAAATGGATGTACAATCGCTAAAAACATCCACTACTTTTAAAGGAGAAATAGCCAGCTTTCCTGTCTCTATAAATTATGAACACAATCAACAAAATGAACAGCTACGTATAATTACAGATAATAAAAATTATGTAGCAATAGATTTAAAAAGAATGGTTGTTGAAAGAAATATTCCTGTAAATAATCCCGACGATCAATACCTTGAAGTAAATTTTAGCCCTTCCGGCGATACCCTTTCTGTTGAAGGTGGTGGCAATGGTTTTTTTTATGGCGTTAAAAGTGGAAAGAAAACAACCATTAGCCCGTCACTTTTTGGTGAATCACCATTTGAAAGCAATCCAAGGCCCAACGTTTTTTTTGGCAGGGAAGGCAAATTTGCTTATGCTGTAAAAAACACAAATGCCAACAGTGGAGATGCACAAAGTGTTTATCAAATAAATCTGGCTACCAATACCAATAAAAAAATTGTCAACTTCCAACACAACCTTGAAATCGATACCAGGCAGGATATAATTGCAGGCTACGATAGAACTCCCACCAGTTTTATTGTTAAATGCTGGCAGCTATCCACCGGCAAGCAAATTTTTACTAAAACAATATCACGTAAAGCTACAGAGCCCAAATTGATAGCCGCAAAAGTTTTTGATTCAAAATCTAAAATAGCGCTATTAGCGGAGGGCAATCTGCAGGTGTTTAACATGTTAGACGGAAAGTTGGTGAGCGCTGGAAGTGAAACATTGTTGTCCTTAGAAAATGATTTTATTATCAGCCACAATGCAAGTTTGGTAATGGAGTTGAATTCTTCGGGCATGCTGAAAATACTTGACACATCGTTAAACCGCCGGCATTTAATTCAGGCACATGATGGCGCTATCAATAAGGCATACTATTCTAACAACGATAGTTTAATTTATACTGCCGGCAGCGACAATACCATTAAAATATTCAGAACCGCCACAGGAACACTAGTGGGCACCCTGTATATTTTTAAAGATTCAAAAGATTATGTTTTTATTGATTCAACGGGCCGCTTTGATGGCACACCCGAAGGCATAAAAAAACTGTATTATTTAAAAGACAGAAAAGTAGTTACGCTGGATAAAGTGTATGAAAAATTTTATACGCCCAACTTGTACCAGCGCTTGCTGAATGGAGAAAAATTCGATCCCATCAATATCATCATAAAAGGTACACCCAAAGTAAAAATAACCTACGCCGAAGCCACCCGTAATCTGGAAGTGGAAGAAGATGTGCCTACCTATCAAAACAAAACCGGCTTTGCAGATATTATGGTAAGCGCCAGCACAGATGATGATGCCATTGATGAAATTCGCTTATTTCACAATGGAAAAATTGTAACACTTACTACCCGTAATTTAATTGTAGCCGATAATGAAGGCGGCTCACAAACTAAAAAATACCAGTTGGCATTGCTGCCCGGCACCAACAACATAAGAGCCATCGCATTAAATACACAACGTACAGAAAGTGATGCAGATGAAATATTTGTAAATTATAGTGCCGGTGCTAACAACTCCAATGTAGTAACAAAACCAGTTAATAATAACGCCGCAGTTGTAGCAGCAATAAACAAAGACGCCACCCTGCATTTAATTGTGGTAGGTATCAATGAGTACCAGAATAAATCTATGAGTTTAAATTATGCCATGGCAGATGCTACCTCTTTTAAAGAAGAAGTTGAGAAAGATGCCAGGACAATATTGGGTAACATCAAAACCTATTTTGTAACCAACAATACTGCTGATAAAGCGGGTATTACCAATGCCTTTAAACAAGTACACCAAAATGCCAAAGCACAGGATGTATTTATTTTTTATTATGCCGGTCACGGAGTAATTGGCAAAGACAAAGAATTTTATTTGGTACCTACCGATGTGAGCGATTTAAAAAATGTACAAACCGAACTGGAACAAAAAGGCATTGCTTCAAAATTACTGCAACAATATGCCATAGACATACAGGCGCAAAAGCAATTGTTTATTTTGGATGCCTGCCAAAGCGCCAGTGCATTTGAAAAATTACTAAGCAACGATGGCGATCAGCAAAAGTCGATAGCGGTAGTTTCCCGTAGCACCGGTACGCACTGGATGGCAGCAAGCGGTGCATTGCAATACGCCAATGAGTTTTCATCGCTTGGGCATGGTGTGTTTACCTATGTGCTTTTGCAGGCACTAAAAGGTTCGGCGCTTTCTAACGGCATGATAACCGTGAATGGATTGAAGAATTTTTTGCAAGCGGGTGTGCCCGAGCTGATGAAGAAGTATAACGGCGCAGCGCAGTACCCGGCGAGCTATGGCTATGGAGCGGATTTCCCGGTGGAGATAAAAAAATAAGAGGTACTTTAAACCAGCCTCGCAAAAACTTATTTAAAATAGACCCGATGAAAAATAGTTGTTATGCCATTGTATTGCTGCTGCTGCTCTCCATCCAGGCAAAGGCACAGCAGGTAACCTTAGTAATTCCAAGCGGACACGCCGGAAACATAGACGGCGTAGCCGCCACGTCCAATGGCCAATACGTTGCCTCCATTTCCTACAAAACAGTGATGGTATGGGATATGGCAAGTCGAAAGAAAATTCATGATATCAGTCTTAATATCAGTCTCACTTCATCGGAAACCCAGAGCCTGTGTATTACAGACAAGTTAGATAAAGTGCTTGCCGCCACCAACAGCGGCTTGTTCTGTTACAATATTCAAACAGGTAAGGAACTGTTCAAAATCGGCGGTTCCGTAAGCGGTGCGGCATTTAACAAAGACGGTAGCCGGGTCTACTCAATTAATTACGGTTCGCTCTACACCTACGATGCAGCCACAGGCAACGAAGTAAAATTAATAGCGGATGTTGTAGACAAAACTGGTTCGGATTTTAAGATCTTTGAGCTGGAGGGCAACCGCCTGCTGTTGCTTTACAACTACGGATGGAGCATTGTAAATACTGAAACCAATGAAGTAGCCATCAAAAAAGTATTTGCCGATGTCTATTCAGAAAAAATGTCAGGTTACGATTACAGCAGAAAAACCAACCTCATCGCAGGCATAAGGGGAGAGAATATAATATTCTTCGATCCTGTGAAAGGCAACCTGTTAAAGACAAAAAAACTGTCCAACAAGCCGGACGGTTTGTGCATGTCGGAGAGCGGCGATTTAGTGGTCTTCCGGCAAGATTATAAAGCAAAGCTTTTTAAGACCGAAATAATAAATCCAACTGATTTATCCATTATAAAAACTGCATCGTTGCCGCCTTCCGAAGTGCCCGAATCTATTTTTTATGGCAACTATTGCCTGCCGCTTTCCGGCACCGGCAAAATCATTTACAACAATAATAATTCGTTATATGCCTTCGATCTTCAGCAGGGTGTTATCAGCAAGTTGTTTCAGAATAAAGTGGCCGACTTTAAGGTGTTTTACGCTTATACCAACCTAAGCGATCGCTTGTTAAAAGATAATAGTTTGGAGTTTTCCACCGAGGATAACGGCATACGCACCCTGAATATGGAAACGTTACGACCGGATACCTACATTCCGGCATCAGCTTACGTAGTTTATAGCCCGGATGGAAAGTTGGCCGCGGGAGTTGACAGAAAAATTACCATCACCAGCCGGCTTACCGGCAAGCTCGTAAAAACACTTTTGCTTCCCGCAGGTGTGGATGAAAAGGCCGAACGCTTTTTCTTCAACAGCGATGGCACTAAGCTCATTTACACTGAGTGGGAAAAGGGCCTGCTCAATGCCATTTCTATAAGCACCGGCGTCGTTAGTAAACTAATGTCATTTGGCAGCAGCTTTTTCGGAAACGCCACCAGCTTTGATGGAAAATACTTTGCCTGTACCATAGGCGCTCCGGTAAATTATTTAAAGATCTACAACTTGCTAACCGGTCAGGTGGTCTTAAACAAGAAAGGCTGCAATCCAAATAAAGAAAGCAACTGTTTTAATGGTCTTGCGTTCCTGAGCGATAGCTACTACCTCTTTACGTCGAGAAACGGCAATCAGGTCACGATTTATAAGGCAGATGATGTTGCTTATCAGTACTCGTTCGAGCAGAAAGATTCTCGGGGCGTATCAGTGCTGGGTTCAGACGTTAAGAATGATCTTATCGCCATTTCGGACGATGGGGGTTTCGGATTAAAACTTATTAACAAAGAGGGTAAGTTTATCCGTGAGTTCCGTCCGCAAAAAAACAGCGCCTTTTTAAAAGCCACGTTTTCAAAAGATGACAAGCTGATGTTTACGCCCACTTCCGAAAAAGGCGTGCAGGTATGGAACACGGGAACCGGGGAATTGCTGGGTACATATTATTTTATCGCCAAAACCAATGAGTATATTTTCGTGTCGCCCGAAGGCTTGTTTGATGGCAGCGTGGAAGGCATGAAAGAACTTTACTTCGTAAAGAACAACAAGCCCATTCCTCTGGAGAAACTGTATGAGCGGTTTTACACACCCGACCTGTTGCGCAGAAAGGTGGCGGGAGAAAAATTTTCACCGCCTGATATTGCAAACTTAAATGATGCGCCAACCGTGTCTATCGCTTACGCGGCCTTGCAGCGCAACCTTACGGTGGGGGATGATGTACCCACCTATCAAAACACAACAGGCGCAGCGGAGATAACCGTTACAGCAAATGCTGCAGATGATGCCGTAGATGAAATTCGTTTATTTCAAAATGGAAAGATCGTAAACCTGGTAACCCGCAACTTGATTGTGGCCGATGATAAAACAACTATCGCCGTAAAAAAGTATACTATCAGTTTATTACCCGGTCAAAATAATATACGTGCCATAGCATTAAACACACAACGCACAGAAAGCGATGCCGATGAAATTGTAGTAAACTATAATGCCTCCGCTAACAACTCCCCGGTAGTAACAAAACCGGTTAATAATAACGCAGCAGTTATTTCAACGATAAATAAAGATGCCACCTTGCACTTAATTGTAGTGGGTATAAATGAGTACCAGAATAAAGCCATGAGCCTTAATTATGCAATGGCAGATGCCACTTCATTTAAAGAGGAAGTTGAGAAAGATGCCAAGACAATATTGGGCAGCATCAAAACTTATTTTGTAACCAACAACACTGCAGACAAAATGGGTATTATCAATGCCTTTAAACAAGTACAGCAAAATGCCAGGGCAGCCGATGTATTTATTTTTTACTATGCCGGTCATGGAGTAATTGGTAAAGACAAAGAATTTTATTTAGTACCAACCGATGTAAGCGATTTAAAAAATGTACAAACAGAGCTGGAGCAAAAAGGCATTGCTTCAAAATTGCTACAGCAATATGCGATAGACATACAGGCGCAAAAGCAATTGTTTATTTTAGATGCCTGCCAGAGCGCTGGGGCATTTGAAAAATTATTGAGCAACGATGGCGACCAGCAAAAGTCGATAGCCCTGGTTTCCCGTAGCACCGGTACGCACTGGATGGCAGCAAGCGGTGCATTGCAATACGCCAATGAGTTTTCATCGCTTGGGCATGGTGTGTTTACCTATGTATTATTACAGGCTTTAAAAGGCGATGCGGCAAATAATAAAATGATAACGGTAAATGGATTAAAAAACTTTTTGCAGTTGCAGGTTCCATTGCTGATGAAAAAGTACAATGGTGCTGCACAGTACCCGGCTAGCTATGGATTTGGAAATGATTTCCCGGTGGAGTTGATTAAGTAAATAGATTGATGCAAACTGTATCACAAAAAAATTGCTATAATTATATTTACAACTTTTTTAAAACTTTTATTCCCAGCAACTTCCTCCCCACGCTCCCTGCCTCGCAAAGAGACGTTAATGGTAAACCTTATTATCGTTAATGCGGTCGCATTATATTCGCAGGAGTGGATGCGAAGAAATTTCTAACCTCCAGGGTTTATCAACAAGCAGTACGTTTGGTTGGTTACAATAAAACGGTTACATTCAATATACAGGTTGTTATAATGAGATAAAATAGCTCAAAGACCGATTTCTTTAAATTTATAGCAAAAAGGGAAATGATATCATAAAAATGAGATACCAGGTGTACGTTATTGAACTATCCAAAAAAGTGTTTACCGAAAATGTAAAATTTCGGGCAGCTAATCCACAATTTAACGGCGTGCTGGAGTGTTTGTATGTTGGCATGACCAGTAAGACTCCGGCAGAAAGATTCAGGCAACATAAAACCGGGTATGTAAATAAAAAGGGGCACAACCTTTCAGCAAATATTGTTCATCGATATGGCAGCTATTTACGTCCGAGCCTGTATGATCAAATAAATGAAAAAGCGATGACCAGGCAGGAAGCATTGATGATGGAAGAAAAACTTGCCCTTGATTTAAGAAGGAAAGGATATGCTGTTTGGTTTAACTGATTGTAATTATAAACAGCCTTAAATGAACTTCCGCTGTGGTTTGTGTCACTTCTAAATATCTTCGCTTCAATAAAAGTTCCCCAATGGTATACCTCGCAACTTAGTCGCTGCAACCTTCCCACGCTCCCTGCCTGGCATAGCAACGTTGATTAAATTCTTATTATTTTAATATAGTTGTATTGCTATTGGCAGACGCTGTGGCGAAGTAGTCGAAATTTCCCTTGCATCATTATTTTATTTGGTTTCTTATCCTGCGTCCACAGGAATGAATTGAAGGAAAGTCTGCAATGTAGGTATAGATATTCATGCAGCGGCTATGGATTATAAAAAGTACTTGTATTGTGAAAAGACATAAGGAGTACGATTTATAAGTCAATCACCAAATTAAAATCCCATGGTAATGTGTTAAGTGGTTTTGTTTCTAAATATCTTATCATGCCGGCATACCGTGATCCGTCAGATGAAAATTCTGTTAATCTGCTACTAAACATCGCAACAAACTGGCCCGATAGATTCGGTATTGTTAAAGCGTATTTAAACGACATATAAGTGCAATAATGTTGAAAGCGAAGGTCAAGTAATTCCTGGCGGTTGATACCGAAAAAATCTTCGCATGCTTTAACGATAGGAGCATAAGCTGGCCTGGTTGGCACTACTACGATTTCTTTATTTGCTAATATAGGTTGATAAGCCAGGTACTCAGACGGGTCTTCAATATATGGGTCAATTAACAATGCAAACTCAGTTTTCATGTCGTTTATTAAATTTGCCAGCGGCATGCCTTCCGCTTCATTCAAAGGGTCTGGTGTAATGGTAGCTGCCATAGCCTGCAGTTGTGCATCCGTGAGTGTTGGCTCTACTGAAGGGCCTTTCATCACTGCATTTACGATGCTGAAATGGTCACTCTTGTATCGCTGGTTGCAAACGGTACAGGAGGCTAAGTAATTTTCATAACAATATGCCAGCCACCAGTAAGTACTTTTAGGCCTGAAGTGTTCTACATCTCCGTAGGCCACTACCGTTGCAGGCGTTTCACAATAGGCACACTTATTCTTCGATTCCTTTAGTAACTGTTTCTTTGCTGGTTTCCAGGTAGCGCTCTTCAAAACCTTGTTTACATCGGCATCCAGTTTACCATCCCTTTTTAATTTAAGCAATTCCAGGTTATAGGCAATTCTTTTAACACCCCGGAAGTTGGCCGAAACAGAGCCGGTTCTTTCTCTTTTTAAGGGTATCATTTTATTGCAGTTTTGCTTTCAGTTTTTGATTAAAGGTTTTAAGCAGTTTTACATCCTTAGGGTCGAGCGAACTGTTGGTACGCACATTCATTGGAAGGTCTGCTACTTCCAGTGTAAGTTTTTTTATTGCTGCTTTTTCTGAAGACGTTTTATCTTTTTTAAGCGTTAATTCTCTTACTTTTTTTTTTGCTTTTTCTACTTCAGCCGATTCATCAGAATCAACACCAAATACCGGCGACATCAGTACCTGGTGCAATAACATTTTTGAGGGGTCGCCAACAAATGCAACCAGCTCAATATTTTTTGCCACTCTTCGCAATGCATACAGTTCATTTTCTTTAGCTTGCTGCGCAGTAAGCGGTGAGTGAGTGGTTACAATTATTTGAAAGTTGGGCAATTGGTCGTTTAAGAAAGCATGCAGCCTTCGTTGCCATTTGGGGTGCAGGTGCAAGTCAACTTCATCAATGAGCAAAACACCTCTTGCCTTTAACGGGTCTTTGTAATTGCTGAAACTGTTAGTAATATTGTACATCAAATCTCCAACCCAGGCTGTTACATTCTGGTAGCCATCGCTCAACTGGTCAAGTGGGATTTCACCGTCAGGTGTGCTAAATAGCAGCTGCCCTTTTTGACGATCAATTTTTTTGAAATATACATTTTCTACCAAAAACTGGTTGAGCGCTGTTTTAACAATATTCAGGTTTTTACCGTTGCTTGAGTAGTCAATATCCATTGCCCAGTTAGCCAGCGAAACAAGTGTAGCATCAGGATTAAACAATGACTGTATGCCATTGCTCCGCGGCGACCGATAGAATGAGTCTTTACTTATTATTTTGCTATCGCTGCGGTTGAGCCGCCGGCTGGCGCCATAGGCCAGTATAAAATAATTGCGGTCTGCATTTTTAATGGCAGCATCCAGTTGCTCCAGTGTATCCCGGTTTTCATTGAGTATTTCTCTTATATGGCTGCCCCTGTTAATCTTCAATTCGATATGCCGCTCTTCGCCTTCGGCTGTTACAATATTTGCTTTTACCTGGCAATATTTTTTCTTATTTTGTACCCAGGCATCGGGGTTGCCCAATACATCGGCCAATGCATTGCTGCCTGCGGTAACCAGGGCTATCGCCTTAAGCAAGGCGCTTTTACCAGTACCATTTTCGCCTAATAAAAAAGTTGTTTTCCGGTTGCTGTTTTTTGCATCGCCGGTAGAAAAATCCATTTTTAAATGGGTGTGACATTTAAAATTGATCAGTTCTATATCTTTTAAAAACATAGCGTTTTTTTCTTAAAGTTATTTTATTAATTGGTTTATTAACTACTGAATTTTTCATAAGCTCCATTAGCCATCCAAACATTATTCCCCTCTACTATGCTGGCTTCTTCATTAGTTAGATTGAAACGTTTGTAGACCATTGATAAATCCTTCTTTCCATATCAGATATATCTATTGAAGAATTAAGATTTCTTTTTCCCAAAAATGATTAACTAACTTTTCAAAGTGTTTACGAATAATTTTTGATGCGATTTTGATCGGTATTTTTTAAATGTATTGGGGCTGATAATTATAGTTGCACAAATTAAGAAAAGAATGAGCAATTATAGATAAAGTGCATACCTGGAAAAAAAATCAGTGAATAATTACTTTAGCCGCAAACAGGTTTTGATTGAATTTGCGCCTCCAGACAGATGAAGAGTCTCAATAATATTACCATACATGAGGCGTAGCCGTAAACGTTATATTTTTAGTGTGGTTATATTGTTATTGGCAGATGTTTTTGCGAAGGGATATTTTGCTGCGTGCACTTTTAAGGCATTCATTATTTCAAAGCCAACACAACGTTTCCAATGCTACCTGCCACTACAATGAAAAAAATAGGAAACTTTCCGCAACTACAGTTCCTTACGAATAAACCTAATTACCGCACTGCTTTGCTCCGTGCTTTCCAGTCTTGTTTCATAGCGCCTGCCATCTACCATGGCCACCATCAGTGAGGTGTTGGGAGGAATGGATCCCAGGTTTTCCGCTACCATCACCAGCTCGTTTGACTGCTGCAATGTGGCAACGGCCAGCCTGATGGTGTACCCTTTATCTGTAAGGCGAACATGCTCGTACAGCAGTTGGTTATTTAGAAAAATAGCGATGGAATCACCATCCACTTCTGCATTATCATAAAACGTTAACTCGATTGAATCGCCACTGATGGGTATTTCCTGCATTACCTGCCTGCGTCGGGTTACAAATTTTTGTTCATTGTTTAAAGGTGTAGCTATAACTACCGGCGCTTTAACAGGAGCAGGTGTTGGTTGTATGGCCGGTTCATTTTTAGAGGCAGGAACGGGTACTTGTTTTTTGGGTTGTATCGCCACATCTTTCGGCGCAGGCTTTTGCAGTGTTTGCTTCACCACTAATGGCTCTACGGGTATGGGTTTGGTAAAAGCCATTTTAC
>Ga0335397_10001275_pt1 | contig 34239 bp, 30 predicted proteins | sample MAT04_FD_205740 | JGI IMG/M metagenome (GOLD analysis project Ga0335397, IMG submission 205740) | Freshwater microbial communities from Lake Fryxell liftoff mats and glacier meltwater in Antarctica - MAT-04 (spades assembly) (version 2) ... | reverse complement strand
CGCGCTTGCGCGAGAGCTTCGGCAGCGCGAAGGCTGCGGCCGCCAAACAGCCGCTTGCAGCAGCGTCGCGCGCGGCGGCGGTCGCTCCGCCAGCGCACAAGCCGGTTGCCGCGCCTGCTGCCGAGGCAGCGGTCGATCCGCAGGTTGCAGCAAGGCACGACACCGATGTCGCGGCGCACGCCGCGGCTGTAATGGAGTCCGCGCCGAAAAGCCTCGAGGACAACCTGGCGGCGTATCGCGACAGCCTGCGCGCGGCGCGACAGCGCGGTGCTGCAGATGACGACAACACACAGTCCTGATCCGGTACACACTGCACGCGACATTCGACCACGGCCACACCAATCCACGCGACGCAACGAGGCAAGCTCATGGCCATCATCGAGATCAAGGTTCCCGACATCGGCGGCATTGCGGATGTGCCGGTGATCGAACTGCTGGTCAAGCCCGGCGACAGCGTGCGCAAGGATCAGGGACTGCTGACCCTGGAGTCGGACAAGGCGACGATGGAGGTGCCCTCGACGGTCGATGGCGTGTTGCAACAGATGGTGGTGGCGCTGGGTGACAAGGTGGCGGAAGGAATGGTGGTGGCGCGGGTGGAGGTTGCGGCGGTGGTGGGGACTGCAGCGAGTGTGGGACCCCCACCCCAGCCCTCCCCCGTGAAGGGGGAGGGGGCAAGAGCTGCGGCGGCTACGGGGACTATCGCGGGCGTGGCGCCCCCACCCCAGTCCTCCCCGGTGAAGGGGCAGGAAGCAGAAGCCGCGCCCGTGAAGGGGGCGGTGGCAAAGGCTGCGGCTGCGCAGACTGGCCGCAAAGCCGATCTCGAGTGCCAGGTCGTGGTGCTGGGTTCGGGGCCGGGCGGCTATACGGCCGCGTTCCGGGCTGCGGATCTGGGCTTGAACGTGGTCTTGATCGAGCGCTACGACACGCTGGGCGGTGTGTGTCTGAATGTCGGTTGCATTCCGTCCAAGGCGCTGCTGCATGTCGCGCGGGTGATCGACGAGGCGGTGCATGGCGACGCGCTGGGAATCAGCTTCGGTGCACCGAGCATCGATCTGGACAAGCTGCGCGGCTACAAGGACAAGGTAGTCGGCCAGCTCACCGGTGGCTTGGCCAGCATGGCCAAGCAGCGCAAGGTCACGCGCCTGACCGGCACGGCGCGCTTCGTGTCGCCGCACGAGATCGAGATTCAAACCGCCGAGGGCAGCAAGCTGCTGCGCTTCGAGCGCGCGATCATCGCGGCCGGTTCGCAAGCGGTGAAGCTGCCGGGTCTGCCGTGGGGCGACCCCCGCCTGATGGACTCCACCGATGCCCTGCTGTTGCAGGAGATCCCCAAGCGCCTGCTGGTGATCGGCGGTGGCATCATCGGCCTGGAGATGGCCTGCATCTACGCAGCGCTTGGATCGCGGGTCACGGTGGTCGAGTTGCTCGATCAGCTGATGCCGGGTGCCGATCCGGATCTGGTCAAGCCCTTCGAGCAGCGGGTCAAGAAGCGCTACGAAACGATCCTGCTCAAGACCAAAGTCGTCAAGCTCGAAGCGCTCGAGGAAGGCCTGCTCGCCACCTTCGAAGGCGACAAGGCGCCACCGCCGCAGTCTTATGATCGCGTGCTGTGCGCGGTCGGGCGCACGCCCAACGGGCGTAGCATCGGGGCCGACGCTGCAGGCGTCGCGGTCAGCGAGCGCGGCTACATTCCGGTCGACCGTCAGATGCGCACCAATGTGCCGCATATCCATGCCATCGGCGACATCGTCGGCAATCCGATGCTGGCGCACAAGGCGACCCACGAGGGCAAGGTCGCGGCCGAAGTGTGCGCCGGCCACAAGTCCGAGTTCGTGGCGCGGGTGATCCCGTTCGTGGCCTACACCGATCCCGAAGTCGCCTGGGTCGGCGTGACCGAACTCGAGGCCAAGGCCAAGGGCATCGACATCGGCGTCGGCAAGTTTCCTTACGCGGCCTCGGGTCGGGCGATCGGCGTCAATCGTACCGAGGGATTCACCAAGCTGATCTTCGACGCGGCCAGCCATCGCATCATCGGCGCCGGTATCGTCGGGCCGAATGCGGGCGATCTGATCGCCGAGACTGCTCTGGCGATCGAGATGGGCGCCGATGCGGCGGATATCGCACTGACCGTGCACCCGCATCCCACGCTGTCGGAATCGATCGGGATGGCAGCCGAAGTCTTCGAGGGCACCATCACCGACCTGTTTATCGCCAAGCGCAAGTAGCTTCGCGCGCCGAATACCGCCGTGGCAATCGGGCTATCGCTTGCGCGCGCGAACCCGCGCGCGGGCCTTGGCCGCTTTTGGTGCCGGCTTGGCTGCATCCTCGTCGTCGACCTCCGGCTCGCCCTTGCGTAGCGCCTTGAGCAGGCTGCGGTACGCCGCGGCGATCGCGCGGGCATCGGCGCGTGGGTCCACTGGCGCGTCCTGCGCACGCAGGCGGATCTGTCCGCCTTCGAGGGCGGCCGACAGCAGTTCGGTGGCGATTTCGCGGATACTCATGGTCGACTCCCGTGCGGGATGGGAAAACACGCAAGCTAGACCGCCGATGTTACACATCGTTTACGCCACCTGCCGCGCCGTTACGGCGCCATTGCAGCGAACCGCCCCGCACCTGCAATCTCCGGGCTAACGAATTTTCCACATCGCGTTAACCGGATCCAACATTCCGCGGGCTACGGTGTGCAGCCATTGGATGCGGGACCGTGCCGTGACTGCAGGACACGAATTCACCTTCGGTATCGAGGAAGAGTACTTTCTGGTCGATCCGCAATCGCGCAACGCCGCCGCGCGGGTGCCGCGTGCGTTCTTGAAAGCCTGCCGCAAGCGCATGGGTGCGGTGATCGCGCCGGAGCTGCTGCAGTCGCAGATCGAGGTAGCCTCGCCGATCCTCCACAGTTGCAGTCACGCGCGCGAGACGATGGTCGGACTCCGGCGTGGTCTTTCCGACGTGGCGCAGGCGATGGGCTATCGACTGCTGGCGGCCGGAACCCACCCGATGGCGGCTTGGACCGAGCAGCGCAGTACCGAGAAGCCGCGCTACGAGCGCCTGATGGACGATTTCCAGATCGTGGGTCGGCGCAACCTGTTCTGCGGCCTGCACGTGCACGTGGCGGTGCCGGCCAGCGAGGACCGCGTGCGCCTGATGAATCGCGCCATGCGCTGGCTGCCGCTGTTCCTCGCCCTGTCGACATCCTCGCCGTTCTGGAACCGGCACAACACCGGCTTGCTCAGCTATCGACAGGCCGCCTACGACGAGTGGCCGCGTACCGGCATTCCGGACTACTTCGAAGATGAATCCGACTACGCCGGATTTGCCGAGCGCCTGGTGCGCGCCGGCGCGATCCTTGATGCAAGCTATCTGTGGTGGGCGATCCGACCCGCACTGCGCTATCCCACCCTGGAGTTGCGCATTGCCGACTGTTGCACCGAGCTCGACGATGCGCTGGCGCTGGCCGCACTCTACCGGTGCCTGATCCGCATGCTGATCCGGCGCCCGGAGATCGGCACCGTGTGGCGCGGTGCGACGCGCCGCATCATCGATGAGAACCGCTGGCGGGCCAAGCGCCACGGGATCGAGGCGGGCTTCATCGACGAGCGCGATGGCGGCGTCAAGCCGGCGGTCGAATGGCTCGAACAGCTGCGCACCCTGGTCGCCGAGGATGCGCGCGTGCTCGGCTGCGAGGCCAGCATCCGACGTCTGGGCACCATCGTTGCGCGCGGCACCAGTGCCCATGTGCAGCTGGCCCACTACGCGCAGTTGCGCGAACTGGGCGCCTCACGGGTCGAGGCCTTGCGCGGGGTGGTCGACCAGCTGGTCGAAACCACGGTGCCCACGGTCGCAGCACACGACGCGGTCGCGTTGGCCTGATGCACCACGCACGGCGCGCGCGCATCGACGGCGCCTCGCCGGGCTTCTGATATCGTCCAAGCTGCGGCGGGGTGCGTCGCTTTCACCGGATATCGCATGACCGCTGCCTGGCCTGCCCTGATCACGCTGTTGAACGTCGTGCTGTTGATCTACACCATGTTTCTGGTCGGCGGCGCGCGGCGCAAGTACGCCATCCATGCCCCTGCCACCTCGGGTCATCCGGATTTCGACCGCGTATTCCGCGTGCAGATGAACACACTGGAAGCTACCGTCATGTTCCTGCCGTGCCTGTGGCTGGCGGCAGTGCACTGGAATGCCTATTATGCGGGCTATGTCGGCCTGGCGTGGATCGCCGGCCGCGTGTGGTACGCGATCAGCTATGCGCGCGCGGCCAATCTGCGCGGCGCCGGATTCGGGCTCGCCTTCCTGGCCAACATCGTGCTGCTGGTGGGCGCGAGTTACGGGCTGCTGGCGCCGTTGTTCTAAAAAGAGGCGGCAATGGGCGATCATCTGTTGTGGTTCGTCGCCGGCATCGCCGCGCTGGCGCTGGGTGCCGACTCGGCCGTGCGGGGACTGGCCGGACTGGCGCGAAACCGTGGCGTGGCGGCATTTGGTGTCGGACTCGTGCTGGCCGCGTTCGGCGGCTCGGTGCCCGATGTCGCGCTCAACGTCGGTGCTGTCGCTGGCGGTCATCCCGCATTGGCATTGGGCAACATGATCGGTGCGAGCATCGTCAATCTGGGCCTTCTGTTGGGCCTGGCGGCGGTGGTGGCGGGACCGCTGGACGTGCGCTCGCCGGTACTCAAGCCGCTGGTGATCGCGCAGGTCGTGGTCGCGCTTGCGCTGCTGGCCATGAGCCACAACGGCCGCATCGGGTTTCTCGATGGCGCCGTGCTGGTGCTCGGGTTCGTGGCATTGAGCGTGTATGTCCTGGGTTTCGCGGGCGGCCGGGCTGAGCCCGAGGTCCGCGCGCAGTTCGAAGCCGAAGGCGAGCAGCGCAGCGATGCGGCACTGAACCTGCTGCGCATCGGCATCGGCGCTGCGATCCTGGTCTGGGCTGCGCGCACCACGGTTGAGCACGCCGTCGGGCTCGCGGCGACCGCCGGCGTCGGCGATCTGTTCGCCGGCTTGACCTTCGTGGCCATCAGCGCCTCGCTGCCGCAGATCGCACTGGGACTGATTGCCGCCGTGCAGCGGCGTGGCGATGTGCTGATGGCCAGCGTGATCGGTTCCAACCTGCTCAACTTGAGCCTGGTGCTGGGCGTATCGGCGATCTGGCAGCCGTATCCGGTGGCGCAGTCGCTGGTGCAACTCGAGCTGCCGGTATTGCTGGCGTTCGCAGCGATGCTGTATCCGCTATTGCGTGGCGATATGCGTATCACCCGCGGCGAGGGCTTCGTGCTGCTGCTCGCCTTTGCTGCCCTGCACACGTACCAGTGGTGGTCGGTGCTGCGGTGATCCCCAGCGCGCGATCGATGTCCAACTCCCCGAGAAGCTTCGACCCGATATGTTGATCCAGATCCTGATATTGGCCGCCGGCGTGGCGATCCTCGCGGTCGGTGCCGATGTATTCGTGCGCGGCGCATGCGGTATCGCCGAACGCCTGGGCATGAGCCCGTTCATCATCGGCCTGGTCGTGGTGGGCTTTGGAACCTCCACGCCGGAGCTCGCGGTCAGCGTAGGTGCGGCGCTCAGCGGCAGCACCGACATCGCGGTCGGCAATGTGGTCGGCTCCAACATCGCCAACGTCGGCATCATCCTCGGCTTGGCCGCGGTCGTGGCACCGCTGGCCGTGCGGATGCGCATGGTGCGGGTCGAGTTGCCGATCATGATCGGCATCAGCCTGCTGCTGTGGGCGCTGGCAAGCTTCGGCGTGATCCTGCGCTGGGAGGGCGTGCTGCTGCTGGCCGCATTCGGCGTTTTCATGTGGTTCCTGCTGCGCACCTCGAAAGACGAGTCCAAGCAGGTGCAGGATGAGTACGGGGCCGAGAACCCCAAGGGCAAGGCCAGTTGGCGATCGGGTTTGTTCATTGTGGTGGGGCTGGCGGGCTTGATCGGCGGTGCGCAGCTGGCGGTGGAATCGGCGACCTCGCTGGCGCGCCTGTGGGGCATGTCGGAGCTTCTGATCGGCCTTACCGTGGTGGCGATAGGCACCTCGTTGCCGGAGCTGGCCTCATCGGTGGCCGCGGCCTATCGCGGACATGCGGACATCGCGATCGGCAACGTGATCGGTTCCAACATCTACAACGTGCTGTTCGTCCTCGGCGCCACGGCGGTGGTCGCCCCGCTGCCGACCACCGCGCCGACCCTGATGTGGCTCGACATTCCGGTGATGATCGGTTTCGCCGTCGTGCTGGTGCCGATGATGCTGATGGGCCTGAAGGTAACGCGCGCCAATGGCGTGTTCCTGCTGCTGGCCTACGCGGCCTACATCGCCGTCCAGTTGCAAGTTTCCAGCGGCGGCTGAGATCAGTCCTGTGGCGGTGGCGGCGGCCGCGCCGAAGGATCGGTGCGCATCGCGGCCTTGACCAGCAGCTGCGCACTGACCGGCGGGGTCAGGAACAGGAACACGGTGATCAGCAGTTCGTGGCCTGCCGGCGGTGTGCCGCGCGCGATGAACCACGCCATCGACGCGATCAGTACGCAGCCGATGCCAAGAGTGGTGGCCTTGGTCGGGCCGTGGATACGCTTCATGAAATCGCCGAGCTTGGCCAGACCCCAGGCGCCGACCAGTGTGAAGAACGCGCCGGTAACCAGCAGGAATGCGATCACTGCGTCGAGCCAGGCCGCGATCATTCGACCACCTCGCCGCGTGCCAGATAGCGTCCCAGCGCCACGGTGCCGACAAACCCCAGCATCGCGATGACCAGCGCCACTTCAATGTAGATGTTGTCGTTGATCGCGATGCCCAGCATGATCAGCAGCGCGATCGTGTTCACGTAGAGCGTGTCCAACGCCAGCGCGCGGTCGACAGCGCCAGGCCCGCGCAGTAGTCGATACAAGGTCAGCAGCAGGGCAAGCCCAACCGCCCCGATCGCCCACGGCAGCACCAATGCGGTCATCGGAAGATCTCCAGCAGGGGGCGCTCGTAGCGCTGTTTGATCGTGGCCACCATGCCGTCGGCATCGTCCACATGCAGACAATGCACCAGCAGATGACGTCCGTTGGGCGAAACATCGGACGACAGCGTGCCCGGGGTCAGGGTGATGATGCTCGACAGTACGCTGATCGCGTGGCGATCGGTCAAGTCCAGCGGCACCCAGATGAAGCCGGGCCGGATCGCCGACTCTGGACCGAGGATGCGGCGCGCGACTTCGATGTTGGCGACCACGATGTCGTACAGGAATACCGCGGCCAGCTTGACCATCGCCGGGAAGTTGCCGATCGTGGGTTGCTGCGGGCGCAATGCACGGGTGATCGCCGGCAGCGCGATCGCCAGCACCGCTGCAAGCAGCAGATGCCCAACGCTTACGCCATTGAGCAGCAGCCACAGCACGAACAGCAGGAGGCTGAGTAGCGGCGAGCCCAGCCAGCGCTTCATGGCTGCAGCTCCGCATCGGCGCGCGGCTGTGCGCCGAGCACCCGTGCGATCAGTGCCTGCGGTGCGAGCAGCTGCGCGGCAGTGGCGCGAGTGAACTGGGTGACGGGATCGGCGAACACCGTCAGGGCGACGCTCGACAGCAGCAGCAGGCCCAGCGCCGCGCGCTCGGGCAGGCGTGGCCGCAGCCCGGCACTACTTGCGGCATCCGGCGATTCCTCGCCGCGCCAGAACAGATGGCTGCCCGCGCGCGCGAGTGCCACCACCACGCACAGGCTGCTGCACAGGATCACCGTCCAGATCCACGCACCGTGGCCCTGCACGCCGATCGCATCGAGCACCAGCGCCTTGGCGAGGAAACCCGCCATCGGCGGCAACGCGGCGACCGCTACCGCGGCGAGCACGAAGGCCAGACCCAGCGCGGTGCGGTGCGCCAGTGCATCGACGCGGCGCAGGCTGTCGCCGGCATGCTGCCTGCCACGCCGGACCATATCGGCGAGCAGGAACAGTGCGGCGGTGGCCAGCGTCGAGTGCAACAGGTAATACAACGCAGCGCCGATCGAGGCCGCGGTGGCGCTCGCGATCGCCACGAACAGGGTGCCTGCGGAGCCCACGATCAGATACCCGACCAGCCGCCGCAGCGACTGCGCGGCCAGTGCGCCGAGGGCTGCGAGCGCAATGGTGGCCAGACCTACCGGCAGCAACCACGGCCACGCGAGATTCGCGCCAACGCCGGCATCCGCCCCAAACAGCAGGGTGTACACGCGCAGCACGGCGTATACGCCGACCTTGGTCATCACCGCAAACAGCATCGCCACCGGCGCGCTGGCCGCCGCGTAGGTGTTGGGTAGCCACAGGTACAGCGGCAGCAAGGCGGCCTTGAGCGCGAACACGCCCAGCAGCAGCAGCCCGGCGGACTGGATCAACACCGCATCGGCGGGCGGCGCCAGCGCGATCTTGTGCGCAAGGTCCGCCATGTTCAGGGTGCCCAGTACGCCGTAGAGCACCGCGACCGCGACCAGGAACAGTGCTGAGCCGAGCAGGTTGAAAGTGACATAGTGCAGGCTGCGACGCAGGCGATTGGCGCCGCCACCATGCAGCAGAAGGCCGTAGCTGGAGATCAGCAGGACCTCGAAGAACACGAACAGGTTGAACAGATCGCCGGTCAGGAATGCACCGCTCAGGCCCGCGACCTGGAATGCAAACAGCGCGTGGAAGTGCGGGGTGCGGCGATCCTGTCCCGCGAGCGCATACAGCAGCCCGATCAGTGCCAGTGTGGCCGCGAGCAGCACCATCAGCGCGGCGAGCCGGTCGACCACCAGCACGATGCCGGCATACGCCGGCCAGTTGCCGAGCAGGTACACCGTTTGCGTTCCGTCGGCAGCACCGCGCAGCAGCGCGATCGCCAGCGCGAGCTGTGCGAGTGCTGCCAGCAGGGCCACCACGCGGCGCACGTTGACCGGTGCGGTGTGCAGCAGGGCCAGCACGGCGCCGGCGACCAGCGGCACAACCACCGGCAGTACCGGCAGGTGGTTCATGCCTTGTCTTCCGGCTCGCGGCCGTCGACATGGTCGCTCGCGCCCGCGCTGCGCGCACGCAGTGCGATCACCAGCAGCAGCGCGGTCATCGCGAAACTGATCACGATCGCGGTCAGCACCAGCGCCTGCGGCAAGGGATCTGCGTGGTTGGCCAGAGTCAGCGCCACGCCGTCGCGGATCACCGGTGGTTTGCCCGGTGCGAGCCTGCCCATGGCGAAGATGCACAGGTTGACCGCATAGGTGATGAGGGTCAGCCCGAGGATCACGTCGAAACTGCGCGCGCGCAGTGCGAGGTACACGCCTGCGGCCATCAATACGCCTATTCCGCTCGCCAGCAGCAGTTCCATCAGCCGGGCCTCCGCTCGCTTTTCAAGCGCGCCAGCATCGATACCATCAGCATGCTGGCGCCGAACACCACCATGTAGACGCCGGTGTCGAAGCCCATCGCGCTGGCGAACGGCACCGCGCCGATCGCCGGTAGCGCCACGTACGGCGTGCTGCTGGTGAGGAACGGATATCCGAATGCAAAGCTGCCGATGCCGGTCGCCACTGCTGCCAGCAGTCCGTAGCCGATCCACGCATGCCAGTTGCTGGCGATGCGTTTTTCGGTCCAGAGGACACCTGCTGCGATGTATTGCAGGATCAGTGCGACAGCCAGCAAGAGTGCGGCGATGAAGCCGCCGCCGGGTGCGTTGTGGCCGCGCAGGAACAGGTACACCGATACCGCGATCGCCAGCGGCAGCAGCACCTGGGTGGAGATCTGCAGCAGCAGCGAGGGCCGATGCGGACCCGGCGTTGACTGCGCTGGAAGCGTCGCGCTGGAAGCGCCCTTGAGCATTGCGTGGATGATCAGCGCCGCGATCGCGTAGACCGCGATCTCGCCCAGCGTGTCGAATGCGCGGAAGTCGACGATGATCACGTTGACCGCATTGGCGCCGCCGGCCTCCGGCACGGCGTTACGCAGGAAGAACTCCGAAATGCTCTGCGTCGGGCGGCTCAATACGGCATACACCAATCCCGTTGTTCCCACCCCGCAGGCCACCGCGACCGCTGCATGCAGCCAGCGGATGGCGCCGGCTTTCTCCGCTGCGCCCACCTGCGGCAGCCAGCGCAGCGCCATCAACAGCAGGATCACGCTGATCATTTCCACCAGCAACTGGGTCAAGGCCAGATCGGGCGCCGACAGCAGCACGAAGGTCAGGCTCACCGCCAGTCCGACCGCGCCGACCAGAATCACCGCCACGAACCGCTCGCGATGCCAGCGCAGCACTGCGATCACGCCAGCGATGGTCATCACCCACAGCAGGATCGCCAGCGGGTGCGCTGCCAGCGCGGGCAACCCCGCCGGTGCCGAGGGCGCTGCAAGGAACGGCGCGCTGCCCAAGGCGATCACGCACAGGACAAACAGCAGCAGATAGCGCTGCAGGGATTCGTTCTCCATCGCGCCGGTGATCCGCCGCGCCAGCGCGAGCACGCGCTCGAGCGTCGCATCGAAGCCGAGCTTGGCCAACGACCGATAGTCGCGGCGATGCAGCGCGTTGCCCCGCTGCAGCAGGAAGTACAGCGCGGTGCCGACGATCAGCGCGGTCATGCTGAACGCCAGCGGCAGGTTGATGCCGTGCCAGATCGACAGCTTGTAGTCCGGCAGAGGACCCTGCAGCACGCCGCGCGCACCGATCTCCAACAGCGGTGCTACGGTGTATTGCGGCGCGATACCCACCGCAAGGCAGACCACCACCAGCACTTCGACCGGCACGCGCATGAAGCGCGGCGGCTCATGCGGGATACCAGCCGGGCACTGCGGTTCGCCGCCGAAGAACACGTCGTGCACGAAGCGCACGCTGTAGGCCACCGAGAAAATTGCGCCGAGCAACGCGATGGCGGGCACCAGCCAGTCCATCGGTGGATGCGCGCTGATCGACAGCGTCTCGGTGAGGAACATTTCCTTCGACAGGAAGCCATTGAGCAGCGGCACTCCGGCCATCGACAGCGAGGCCACCACCGCCAGCGCGCCGGTGATCGGCATGTAGCGCCACAGACCACCGAGTTTGCGGAAGTCGCGGGTGCCGGTCTCGTGCTCGATGATGCCCGCGGCCATGAACAGCGAGGCCTTGAAGGTGGCGTGGTTGAGGATATGGAACACCGCGGCGACCACCGCGAGCTGCGTATTCAGCCCGAACAGCAGCGTGATCAGTCCGAGATGCGAAATCGTCGAGTAGGCCAGCAGACCCTTGAGGTCCTGTTGCACGATGGCCAGCCCCGCACCGATCGTCATCGTGGCCAGGCCCACGCTGGTGACGATCCAGAACCACTCGTCGCTGCCGGCCAGCGCCGGGTACATGCGCCCGAGCAGGAACACGCCGGCCTTGACCATGGTCGCTGAGTGCAGGTATGCCGATACCGGCGTGGGCGCTGCCATCGCATGCGGCAGCCAGAAATGAAACGGAAACTGTGCGGACTTGGTGAACGCGCCCAGCAGCACCAGGATCAACGCCGGCAGGTACAACGGATCGGCACGGATCGCATCGCCCGCGGCCAGCACCACATCGAGCTCGTAACTGCCCACGATGTTGCCGATCAACAGCACGCCGGCCAGCAGGCACAGGCCGCCCGCACCGGTGATGGTCAGCGCCATCCGCGCGCCGAGGCGCGCATCGGCACGGTGGTTCCAGAAGCCGATGAGCAGGAACGACGACACGCTGGTGAGTTCCCAGAACACCACCAGCAGGAGCAGGTTGCCGGCGATCGTGATGCCGAGCATCGCACCCATGAACAGCGCCAGCAGTCCGAAGAAGCGTCGCGGCGGATCGTCGGCGGCCAGATACCAGCGCGCATACAGCACCACCAACGCGCCGATGCCCAACACGATCGCGGCGAACATCCACGCGAAGCCGTCGATGCGCAGCGAGAACGAAAGACCCAGCAGCGGCAGCCACTCGACGTGAAAGCGCAGCACCTGGCCGTCGATCACCGCCGGCGCGATCCACACCAGCACGCCCATGCCCGCCAATGCGGCGAACGCCACCACGCCGGCGGCGAAGTTGCGGCCGACGCTGGGCGCGACCAGCAGGATCAGCGCTGCTGCAAAGGGCAGCGCAAGCAGTATTGGAAGCAGCATGATGCGGGTAGTTTCCCCGATAACGCGCTCGGCAGGAAGCCGCGCTCTCGTGATCGCTCAGTTTCGCTGGCGCCGTGCGAGTGCCTGACGTGAAATCAATGCGAACAGTGCGCCGAGCACAAAGCCCGCAAGGTGCACGGTCCACGCGACTGCACCGAACGACGGCCCGACGAAACTGAAGATCACCTGCAGCAGGACCCAGAATCCGATCAACAGCCAGGCCGGTACCCGCACGAACTCCAGATACAGGCCCAGCGGCAATACCAGCCCGAGATTGGCGCGCGGAAACAGCGCGATCCAGGCACCGACGATGGCCGATACCGCGCCACTGGCACCCACGATCGGCGCATTGGTCTGGCCAAGGGTCCACGCGCCGGCCAGATTCGCGGCCGCGCCGCACACAAGAAAAAGGGCGAGGAAGCGCCACGAGCCAAGCACGCGTTCGGCAGCGAAGCCGAAGATCAGCAGGAACAGCAGATTGCCGAACAGGTGCAACCAGTCGGCATGCAGCAGCAGCGAGGTCAACAGGGTTTCGGGTCGCGATGCGAGCAGATCGCCGATCGACCAGCCGCCGCGAAACAGCGAGGTGGGCACCGCGCCCCAGTAGTTGAGCATTGCCAGTCGCTCATCTGCGGCGAACGTAGCCAGCGCTGCGAACGATACCAGGCAGGCTGCGGCCAGCACGGCCGTGACCCACGGCACAGGCTGGCGTCGGCGGGTGTCGACGCGAACGAACATCGGCAGCGTCTTAAGAGCCGCCGTTGGGCAACACAAAGCGGGTTCCGCGGAAATCCAGCACTACGCCGTCGCGGCGGATCTCGAGCACGGTCATGCTGTCGCCGGCCGGTTCGCCTTCGCTGGCGCGCACGCCGTCGAGGATCACGAAGCGGCGCGTCGGATCGGCGTTCCACACGTGCATGGTGACCTGCATCGCCGGCAGCGCCTGGCGGGTCGCCAAGGCAAGTTCGTAGAAGTACGGCAGGTCGCCCGGCGCGGGCGCTGCAGTCGGCGTCTGGATTGCTGACGGCGGTGCATTGGCGGGACCGGGCGCTGCCCCCGCAGCCAGCGGTGCGGTATCCGGGGCCGCGACTGCAGCGGCAGGCGGCGCTGGCGGCGGGAACAGCGGTTGTGGATTGATGGCCATCGTCGCCTGCGGTTCTTGCGCGGTGATTGCCGCTGGCTCGCGCCCATCGGTTGCAGCGAGCATCGCATCGCTGCCCTGTGGTGCGATCGCCGCGGCGGCGATGGGTTCGGCGATCAGCGCCGCTGTCGTGGGTGCTGGTGTCGCGGTGGCGGCCGCCGACGGCGCACGCTCAACCGTGGCAGGGGTCGATAGCGGCAGCGGCAGCGGCGCTGCAGCCGTTGCCGGCGGCTGCAGCGTGGGATCGATTGCCGCGAGCGAGGGCCGGCCGAAGTACCACGCAGCCGCCGCGGCCCCAGCCAGCACGACGATCAACAGCAGCCACAGCCAGCGTCCACGCCGCGTGGGCGCTGCCTGCATGCGTCGCGTGGTCCACGCACTCTCGCTGACCAGGGTGGGCGATTCGCCCAGCCGGCGCTGCTGTTCGGACTTGCGCAGGGCTTCGAGGATCAACGACATCGGCGGTGCTCGAAATTACTGTGGTTGACGTGCCAGACGCGGTCCAGTGCGATCGCGCGAGCTCAAGACCAGCTGGGTTTCGGGACCGACGATACCGTCGGGCAGCAGACCGAACTGGCTCTGCACGCGGCGCACCCGAGCCTCGAGCGCTGCGTCGTAGACCGGTGGTCCCGCCTCGACGCTGTCCAGTGTATCGAAGGTGGCCAATTGACGCTGCAGCCAGGCCACCGGCGCGCCGATCGCACCGCGCCGGATGCTGTCCTCGAGCGCCAGCGGCATGCGCCAGATGGCCAGATATTCCCCCAGCCAGTGCGCCTCGAGCTCGCTGCGCGGCACGCTGACCACGCGGGTGCCCAGATCCAGTGCGACCCGGGTGTCGTCGATTGCGGTCAGCAGGGCCAGCAGGGGACGTTCACCCTCGCGCAATGCCAGCAGCACCGGTCGATCCAGCGCGTCGAGTTTGGCCAGGTTGCCGCCGCCGCGCAGGCACGAAACGCCCGGATAGATGATCGCCGGACAGCGCGCGGCATCGCGCACCGCAACCCGCTGTGGGTCGACCTTCCATAGCGCCAGCAGATGCGTCCAGGCGCCCAGTTCCGCGCCTTCGGCGACGCTGGAGAGCGCCTCGCGCAGCGACTCGCGCGGCGGCTCGGGTGCTCGCGCGGGTTCAACCGCGGCGATGACGATCGGCGCGGGCGCCTGCGGCCAATTGCGCCACACCACGAGCGACACTGCGGCAAGCACCGCTGCCGCGCCGACCAGCCACGCCTGGCGCACGCGCCGCCGCGGGCGGTTGAGCACTTCATCGGCGGCATGATCGACAAGGTCTTCGCCGATTTGCGGCTCGTCGCTGACGTAGCCTGCCAGCAGCGCGCGCTCGGCGACGATGTTGATCAGGCGCGGTACGCCACCCGAGGCGCGATGCAGTGCGCGCAGCGCCAGACGCGAGAATGGAAAACGCTTGCCGCCGGCGACCCCGATGCGATGTCGCACGTAGCTTTCGGTCTCCGGCTCATCCAGCGGCATGAGGTGGTAGCGCGCAGTCACCCGCTGGCTGAGCTGGCGCAGTTCCGGTAGCGAGAGCTTGTCGCGCAGCTCCGGCTGGCCGAGCAGGATGATCTGCAGCAGCTTCTGGGTCGGAGTCTCCAGATTGGTCAACAGCCGCACCTGCTCCAGCGCCTCGGTCGACAGGTTCTGCGCTTCATCGAGAATCAGCACCACGCGCAGGCCCTGTGCATAGGCGTCGAGCAGATAATGGTTGAGCAGATCGACCAGCGCCTTGATCGAGCCGCGCGCGCTGCCGACGGCAAGCTTGAGCTCTTCCGCGATCGTCTCCAGCAGTTCCGCAGGCGACAGGCGTGGATTGAGCACCAGCGCGACGCGGGTGTTTTCCGGCAGTTGTTCGAGCAGCAGGCGCGACAGCGTGGTCTTGCCGGTGCCGACCTCGCCGGTGAGCTGGATGAAGCCGCCGCTGCCGCCCTGTCCGACCCCATACAACAGGTGCGCGAGCGCGTCCCGGTGGCGCTCGCTCAGGAACACGAAGCGCGGATCGGGCGTGATCGAGAAGGGCGGCTCGCTGAGGCCGTAGAACTCCAGGTACATGGTCCAAGCATAGCCGGTGGCCATGCTCGGACCCTGATTCGCGCGCGGGGTTCCCCGCCGAACGCGGCGCGCGGGACGTGTCCGGAGGCTTTCTACTCGAAGCCGTCGGCGAACAGCCCGTCGAGAATCGCTGCATCGGCAAGAATGAAAATGTCGGCCGCGGCATTGGTGTCGCCAGCCTCCAGGTTGGTCGCGCGCGACTCGAAGGCCATCGACAGGCCGCTCGCGTCGATCGCCACCACGCCGCCCGAGGCCTGGTTGCCCGGCGTGTCGTTGGCATCGCTGCTGATCAGGAAGGGCGTGCCTGCCTGGCCGGGTACATGCAGGAACACCTGATCCTGCAGCGCCGGGAAGAAACACGTCAACACGGCGCTGCCGGAGTTGGATACGTCGGATTCGCGGCAACCGTTGGCGCTGGCGCCGTTGACGGATGGCAACGGCACCACGGCCGTGGTGGCGTTGCTGCGGTCGCGCACGTAGATGCGGCTCACGGTGCCACTGCCGCCGAGATTGCTGGCGAAGGAGCGGAACGACACGAAGCGGCCGTCCGGCGAGATTGCGGAGATATCGGACTGGCTGTTGGCGGGCACGCCGCCGGCGCCCACGCTCACCAGTTCGGTGGTGCCGAGCGAGCGGTCGCGCAAGTAGACGAGGATGCTGCCGCCGGCTACGCCAGCGACGATGTTCGCCGCACTGGTCTGGAACAGCACGAAGCGTGCATCGGCGGACATCGAGTGCGCGGTGTTGGCCGCCACGCCGCCGGCAGGAAAGCCGCCGCTGGTGGTGCGTGAGACCAGTTCAACCGACCCGGTCTGCAAATCCTTCAGATAGATGTATTCGTTGCCACCACTGCCGCCGAGGAGATTGCTCGCGTCGGAACGGAACGCGACGAATCGGCCATCTGCGGACACCGATCCGTTGCGCGCCTGTCCGCTCGCGCTGCCAGACGCCGGCTGGCCGCCGGTGTTGGCGCTGGCCAGCGCCAGCGCACCGCTCGCGCGGTCCTTGCGCACCACTTGAAAGCCCGAGGTGCTCACGCCCACCCCAAGATTGTTGGCCAGCGTCTCGAACACCACGAAGCGACCGCTACCGGCAGTCGAGGGCGCGAAGCTCGAAGCGTTGAAGGCTACGCCGGCGCTGGTGGTGGAGAGCACCTGCAAGGTATTGGCGCCGAAGTCATCGGCGATGATCTTGCCACCCGTGATGCTGCCGGGAACCCAATTGGTCGCCCCACTCTCGAACACGAACACGCGGCCATCGCCGGACACCTCCGCGGCATTGGACGGGCCATTGGCCTGGGTCTCGGGCGGCGGCGGCACCAGTCGGCCGAACAGGAACTGCGCATGCGCCGGCATGGCGCTCAGCAGCAGCACGGTCAACAGCAGCAGTGCGGTCAGCGACGGGCGATGGATCGACATGGCGGAAATTCCGTAGGGGTTGCCGATTGAATACGCGGTTCGGCGCCGGAAACCGCAATGTCTTCTTTCGCTCGACGCGCGCGGTCGGCGCCCGCTCACGCCCCCAGCATCAGCAGGCTCGCATTGCCGCCAGCGGCCGTAGTGTTCACCGTCAGCGTGCGCTCGGTGGCAAAGCGCGCCAGATAGTGCGGTCCGCCGGCTTTGGGCCCGGTGCCCGACAGGCCTTCGCCGCCGAAGGGCTGCACGCCGACCACCGCGCCGATGATGTTGCGGTTGACGTAGCAGTTGCCGGCGCGAATGCGGGTCTGGATGTGTTCGATGGTGGAGTCGATCCGGCTGTGGATGCCCAAAGTGAGTCCGTAGCCGGTTGCGTTGATCGCATCGATCACGTGATCGAGATCCTGTGCTGCGTAGCGCACCACGTGCAGGATCGGGCCGAACACCTCGCGCTGGAGCGTCGCCAGCGACGGGATCTCGTAGGCCCGCGGGCCGAAGAAGGTGCCGTGCGCGCAGGCCGCGCCCGGCTCGATCGCGCCGATCAGCTTCGCTTCGCGGTCCATGCGCGCGGCATGTTCGACCAGGATCCGGCGCGCGTCCTCGTCGATCACCGGGCCGACATCGGTCGACAATTGGCCCGGGTCGCCGACCACCAGTTCGGCCATCGCGCCGGCGAGCATGGTGCACACCTTGTCGGCGATGTCGTCTTGCACGAACAGCACGCGCGCGGCCGAGCAGCGCTGGCCGGCCGAGGTGAAGGCACTCGCCATCGCGTCCTTGACCAGCTGCTCGGGCAGCGCCGACGAATCGGCGATGATCGCGTTCTGGCCGCCGGTCTCGGCGATCAGGGTGGCGAGCGCGGCATCGCGCGCTGCCAGCGTGCGATTGATGATGCGCGCGGTGTCGGTCGAGCCGGTGAACACCACGCCGGCGACCCGCGGGTCGCGGGTCAGTGCCGCGCCCACCACCGCGCCATCGCCGGGCAGGAACTGCAGCACGGCAGGCGGGATGCCGGCCTCATGCAGCAGCTTTACCGCCGCATGGCCGATCAGGCTGGTCTGCTCTGCGGGCTTGGCCAGCACCGCATTGCCGGCCATCAGCGCGGCCGCGACCTGGCCGATGAAGATCGCCAGCGGAAAATTCCATGGGCTGATCGCCACGAACACGCCGCGCCCGTGCAGGAACAGCTGGTTGGATTCGCCGGTCGGGCCCGGCAGGTTCTCGGGCGCTGCAAACATGCGCCGGCCCTGTGCTGCGTAGTAGCGCAGGAAATCCACCGCCTCGCGCACTTCGGCCACCCCATCAGGCAGCGTCTTGCCGGCCTCGCGCACGCACAAGGCGATCAGTTCCGCACGCCGCTGTTCCATCAGGTCCGCCGCATGCTCGAGCATTTTCGCGCGCGATGCGGCAGGCAGGCGATCCCAGTCGGGTTGTGCTGCAACTGCAGTGCTGAGTGCGGCATCCACCGCTGCGGCGTCCGCACTCTGCCAGTGGCCGACCACGCGACGGCGATCGGCAGGATCGGTGACCGCCACTGCGGCCGCGCTGGATCGCCAGCCCGGCACCAGCGGCTCGGCCTTCCACGGACCGCTGGCGGCCGCGATCGCAGCGGTCAGGGTGGACAGTTCCTGCGCGTTGGCCAGATTGGCGCCCATCGAGTTTTTCCTTTGTTCGCCGAACAGTGCCTGCGGCAGTGGAATGCGCGGATGCCCAATCGAATCGAAGCCGCGAACCAGCTCGACCGGGTCGGCGACCAGCTGCTGGATCGGCGTCGCTTCGTCGACGATGCGGTTGACGAAGCTGGTATTGGCGCCGTTTTCGAGCAGGCGGCGTACCAGATACGGCAGCAGGTCCTCGTGCGAGCCGACCGGCGCGTACACGCGGCAGGGCGCCTTGCCGCTGCCCGCGCCGATCACCTCGGAATACAAATCGCCGCCCATGCCGTGCAGGCGCTGGAACTCGAACGGCTGGCCGCCTGCCATGTGCTGAATCGCGGCGATGGTGTGGGCGTTGTGGGTGGCGAACTGCGGATAGAACTTCGCACCGTGCGCGAACATCCGCTGCGCGCAGGCCAGATACGACACATCGGTATTGGCCTTGCGGGTGAACACCGGGTAATCGACATGGCCGTCGACCTGCGCGCGCTTGATCTCGGAATCCCAGTAGGCGCCCTTGACCAGGCGCACGTGCCATCGGCGGCCGCTGCGTGCGGCCTGCTCGGCCAGCCAGTCGATCAGCGGCAGCGCACGCTTCTGGTAGGCCTGCACGGCGAGGCCGAAACCATCCCAGCCATGCAGGGCCGGATGCGCGAAGACCTCGGCCAGCAGCTCCAGCGACAGTTCCAGTCGATCGGCCTCTTCGGCATCCACGGTCATCGGGATGCCGACGCTCTTGGCCAGTTTCGCCAGCGCCAGCACCTTGGGCGTGAGCTCCGAGAGTACCCGCGCACGCTGCGTGAATTCATAGCGTGGATGCAGCGCCGACAGCTTGACCGAAATCGACGGTGCTGCGCTCATGTCGGCATACGGACCGCGCGCGCCGATCGCCCGGATCGCGTCATGGTAGGCCAAGAAATAGCGTTCGGCATCGGCCCGCGTCAGCGCCGCTTCGCCGAGCATGTCGAACGAATGGCGGTAGGCACGCCCGTGATTGTCCAGCGAGCGATCCAGGGCCTCGCGGATGCTGCGACCCATCACGAACTGATGGCCCATGATGCGCATCGCCTGGCGCACGCCCAGGCGCACCACCGGCTCGCCGGAGCGCGCGATCAGGCGCTTGAACGCGGCCCACGGATTGCGCTGCGTCTCGCCGCCGAGCGAAATCAGCTTGCCGGTCAGCATCAGGCCCCAGGTGGACGCGTTGACGAACAGCGAATCGGAGTTGCCCAGGTGCGCGTTCCAGTTCGCCTCGCCCAGCTTGTCGGCGATCAACTTGTCGGCGGTCTCGCTGTCGGGAATGCGCAGCAAGGCCTCGGCCACGCACATCAACAGCACGCCTTCTTCGCTCGACAGGTCGTACTCGCGCATCAGCGACTCGACCGCGCTCTGCTGGCCGGCCTTGGCGCGCACGCGGGCCACCAGTTCGGTGGCGCGGCTGAGCACCAGATCGCGCTCGGCGGGCGCCAACGTCGCGCGCGCGGCCAGCTCGCGCACCAGCGCGGCCTCATCGGCTGCGTAGTGGGCGGTGATGCGGTCCATTGCCGAGCCCGCGGTCTGCGGCGGCTCGGCGGCAAGATTCGACGCCACGCGGAGAGTTCCAGCTGCGCGCTTCGGACACCACGCGGGAGCAGGATTCTAACCCGGATGCACCGCACCGGATCGTGACTGTGCATCGCGCCTCAGCAGCGCCATGCGTTGCGCGACGTTCAGCCCGCGTGATTCACGTCCGCAGGTGCATGCAGTGCGAGTACGTCGTCGAGCGATCGGACTGCGGCGCCCGCAAAGGGTGCGGCGTTGGCTGCCATCGCCCACAGTGCGGACGCACGCTGCCAGAAGCGGGTGCCGGCAAGGCCGTGTTTGGCACCTGTCTCGGCGCCGACGGGTGCCCAGCCCTCATCACGCAAAGCCTGCCAGTTGAGCGCGAGCGCCTCATCACCGGCCCCTGCAAGGGTGCGCAGCAGGTGGGTAGCCAGTACGGGACGCGCGCTGGCGATCTCCAGCAGGCGTTGTGCGCGCACATCGCCGCCAAGGCGGTCGGCCAGGCGGTTGCTGATTTGCACGAGCGCGGCGTCGAGCACGCCCGCGAATGCAATGCCGCGGCGGTAGGCGTCGTGCCACGCCTCGACCAGCGCGGTGATCGCCGCACGATCGCCCGGCGGCGGCTCGGCGTAGGTGGCGGCGTGGCGGCGATCCATCGCGAATACCGGGAACATCGCCTCGGCGGGAATTCCGCCGCGCACCGCAACCGCCGCCGCTACCACCCGCGCCAGCCGGCGGTTGCCGTCGGCAAACGGATGGATGGTGAGCAGTTGGGCATGTACCAGGGCCGCCTGCGCGAGCGGCTCCGGCGCGCTCCAATCGATGAACTCGCACAGGTCGTCGAGCAGCGCGGGCAGCATTTCCGGGGTCGGCGCAAGCCGTAATGGCGTCTCCGCGCCGGCGCCACCGAACCACGCGCTGCGCTCGCGCAGCACCGAGGGCACGGTCGGGGCGAGTTGGGTATGCAGCCGGCGCAGGCGGCCTGGCGTCCAGCTGCCGATCGCGCTTTCCGTAGCCAGCTCGCGCAGCAGGCGCGCGCCAGAGGTGGGGCGCGTCCAATCGGGCAGCTCCGCGTCCCGCGACGAGCCCGGCAATTGCCAGCCGCTATGGATGAAGTCTGCAGCGGTGGCCCAGCACACCCAGTCGCGCAGTGGCCGCGCCCAGTCGGCTGGCGGCAAGCTCGCGCGCAACAGCGGCCAGTTTGCGCGCAACGGACCCAGCAGGCTCGGTATGCAGACCCCGGCGTTGCGTGCGGTCTCGATGCGGTTTCCCGCGCGCGAGGGAACGGTTGGCACGCTCATATCCGATCAGACTCCACCCTTGGCAAGCACACGGGGTCGCGGCGCAACATCGTGCGTCGTCTTCCGCGGCATGCCGCAGCGGAACAAGGCCCCTGAAGTACTACTCGCAATCCGGCCCATGAATCGATCACGGCGGGTGACGCCGTGATCGAGCCGTTGACCTGGGGTGGCCTAGTCGGCGCGGAAGTTCGGCTTGCTCAGCCAGATCTGACGGTTGCTGGCGCCGGGTGCGTCAACGCCCAGGTAGCCGACCCGGAGCGCAAGTGGACGGCTGTACGCAGCGAGTGCGGCGCTGAGCGAGACGCCGCCTACGCTGACCGCGAATGGAAGCTCCGATTGGGCGTCGGTCGGCCAGCTCAGCTGCACCTGGTGCGTACCTGCGGCCAGCGGCAGGCGCCCGATCTCCATGGCGCCGGAACCCACCCGCGACAACACCAGAGCGCCGCTGGCGCTGCCCGGCGCGCGCTGCACGCTAAGGCGGAACTGCTCGCCCAGGCTGTCTGGCGTGTTGAAATCGATCGCCAGCATCGACAGCTGGATGCGTTCGTCGGACGCTATCGCCAGCGGCAGCTCCAGCTGCATGCTGAATCCCTGCGCGGCATTGTGATCGACCAGATTGTGCTCGATGTAGGCCTGCGCCGGTGCTGAGCCTGCCGTGCCGCGGAGCGCGCTCAGCGGTGGCATCGCGCCGAGAAGACAGTCGAACAAGCGGTCGTCCGGGGCCATTGCCGACGGGATTTTGGTCTCGACGGACCCACCCTCTTGGACGAATGCCTCGCGGATGGCGCCGTACTCTGAATCAGGTGGCGAGCTTGACGCGCCATTCACGGCTGTTTCCCAGGTTTCGCAGGTGATCTCTCCGATCGCGTACGAGGACGATGAAAAACCCAGCGACATCAGCACTGCAGATACTGCGGCGATTGGAAGCGAACGAACGTTCATGCGGAACCCCTTGCGGCTGCCCTTGAATGGTCACCCGATGGCGCTGCACGGTTTCGACCACTGGTCGATGGATTACCGCCCTTTCCCGCACCCGAGGTGCCACGGTCCGGATCGGTTCTCGCGGCGTGCTGCCCCGCCGGGAATCGAATAATGAGGACTCGACGGGCCCGCTGCCGGCGAAGTTCTTTACGGCCCGTTGCGCACCTGAGGGTCGGTGGTACAGCGGGACGCTCGGATCAGGGGCAGCTCCTCCAGCGCACGAGCCCGATCGAGTCCTGTATTTGAATTACTCGCAACTTGGCACCCTGATCGATCAAACGCCTGTAAAAGAGTTGATGCATAGGCCTCGCGGGCACGCCGCCCGGCCGCCAGTAGAGCCTGCTCGGCCAATGGCGCGGTGAGGACTTCGAGTGCCCTTTTCGGTCGGCCGCCATTGAGCAGAAAATCGGCATAGCCGAGTCGAAACACTGCCATGGTGGGGTGATCGTCGCCAAATGCGGACCTCCCAAGCTCTACCGCCTCCCGATACAGCGATCCCAGATGAGCCGCAGTGGTCAGCTCCGGATTGCGCACATACAGCTGGGCGAGGTTGAACTGCGCGCGCAGCGCCTGTGGATTGCCCGCACCCAACGCCGCGCGCCAGTTGGCCAACGCAGCCTCGTAGTGGACCGCCGCGCTCTTCGCGTCGCCGATCTCGCGCAGCGCATTGCCCAGCACGGTATGCGCGCCGGCTGAAGCGGTCGACTGTGCGCCGTAGATGCGGTCGAAGTCTGCCAGCACGTTGCGCGCCTCGGTCACCGCCTCGCCGGGCCGCCCGACCCGATGCAGCATCCCTGCACGGAGCATTCGGGTGCGCGCCAGATCCGGGTGCGCGGCTGGCAGTCCGGCACGTTGCCAGGCGAGTGTCTGATCGAGCACCTCCAGACTCTCGTCGTAGCGCCCGTCCAGTCGCAGGGCGTCGCCCAGGACCTGGCGGGCGCGCAGTGCGGAGCTGTCGCTGGGCGGTGCATCTGCCAGTCCTGCGACCACCGTGCGCAGCACCGCAACGGCTTCGTCATAGCGGCCCAGCTGGACCAGTAACGCACCACGGGTGGTCTGCAGTTCCAGCGAGAGCGGCGCCAGCTTTTCGGCCTCAAGCAGCGCCGCTTCGGCCTCGGGATACTCGGCAGTGCGGATCGCGGCGCGCGCCGACAGACCGAGCAGATGCGCGCGGCGTTCGACGCTGACGTCGGATCCTTCCGATACGCGCGCCGCGCGTTCGGCCAGCTCGCGCGCCTCGCGGCTCAGGCCCAGGCTCAACTCCGCCTCTGCAATGGTGCTCGCCAGCTCTGCGTAAAGCTCCGGCTGGTCGGTCAGGGTCATCTCCATCTCCGGGCGCGCGGCGATCAGCACCTGACGCGCGGTCACTTGCGCTCCCGCAGTCTGGCTGGGGTCGGCAGCCTCGAAGGCGCGCTTGAGCAGGTTGACCGCCTGCCGCGCACGGTCGCGCTCGAGGGTGGCGCGGTCGCGCTCGGCCGCGACCAGGATCGACTGCCGCACGATCACCGTCAGCGCGACGCTTGCCAGCACTGCGGCCAGACCGCTCAAGGCCACCGCCGCCAGATTGCGGCGCACGAATTTGCTCACCCGGTACCAGCGGCGACCGGCGCGCGCTCCGACCGGCCGGCCGCCGAGCGCATTGTCGATGTCGGCGGCCAGCTGTTCGACCGAGGCATAGCGATCGCGCGGGTCCTTGCGCAAACAGCGCTCGACGATCGGGTCCAGATCGTCGAGTAGGCGCCGCCGCAGCACCTTGACCGAGTTCAGGCCGCGCGCGCGCGCAACCGGCAAGTCGTCGGCGCCGACGCGGCCGCTCATCGCCGGCGGCGGCACACGCTGGATCAGCTGCTCGACTTGGCCGGGACTAAGTCCATCGACCGCGAACGGCGGTTTGCCGACCAGCAATTCGTGCAGCAGCACGCCCAGCCCGTAGACGTCCACGCCGACCGTGACCGGGCCGCCGCGGATCTGCTCCGGTGCGGCGCTGGAGGGCGTGAAAAAGCGCTCGGCGGTGAGCGTGTATTCGGAAACGCCCGGGCTGATTGGCTTGGCGATGCCGAAATCGAGCAGCTTGGGGCTTCCTTCCTCGGTCACCAGGATGTTCGACGACTTCAGGTCCCGATGCACCACCAGACTGCGATGCGCGTGGGCCACGGCGTCGAGCACGCGCAGGAACAGGCGCAGGCGCTCTTCGATCGACAGCCGGCGCGCGTCGCACCAGATGCACAGCGGCTGGCCGCGGACCAGTTCCATCACCACGTACGGCGTGCCGTCTTCCAGCGTCGCGGCATCCAGCAGGCGCGCGATGCCCGGATGGTCCAGTGACGCGAGCACCTGGCGTTCGACCGAGAAGCGCCGCAGCAGGGCAGGGTTGAGCGCCTCGCGACGCAACAGCTTGATCGCGACTTCCTGTTCGATCAGCCCATCGGCGCGGGTCGCACGGAACACCCGGCCCATGCCGCCGCTGCCGATCATCTCCTGCAACTGGTAGACGCCTGCGCGACTGCCGGGCGCAGGCCCTGACGCGGCATCCAGCGCGCTCACCGCGATCGCCGTGGCCGAGGCCGTGCGGGAGCGCTCGACGCGCTGGTGGGTGATCAGCAGGCGTTCGACTTCATCGGCAAGCGAGGGGTCTTCGGCGCGGCACGCGGCGACTATCGACGCGCGCGCGTCACCCGCCGCATCGGCCGCGCGATCGAACCAATCGCGCAGGCGCAGGAAGCGGTCATCCATCGGTGCCTGGGGTGGGCGCCAGGCCCAGCCGATCGGCAAGCCAGGTGCGCGCGAACCGCCATTGGCGACCGACCGTGGCGGTGGAAGAGTCCAGCACGCCGGCGATCTCTTCCACCGAGAGCCCGGAGAACAGGCGCATCTCGACCACCCGCGCACTGTCGCGGTCGAGTACGGCCAGTTCGTTCAGCGCCTGGTCGACGGCCAGCCAGTCGACCGGGTCACCGCCGCCGGGCTGATCGCTGTTGTCCAGGTCCTGCAGCGGTACGAACAGCACGTCGCCGCCGCGCTTGTCGGCCGAGCGCTGGCGCAGGTAGTCGATCACCACCCGGCGCATGACGGTCGCAGCGATCGCATAGAAATGCCCGCGGTTGCGCCAATCCACGCCCGACTGCGGCACCAGACGCTCGTAAGCCTCGTGCGCCAGTTCGGTCGCGCGCAGCGTCAGCTGGTTGCCGTGGCGGCGAATCTGGCTGCGCGCGAGATCCAGCAGAACCGGGTAAATCGCCGACGCAAGCGCGTCGCCGGCGCCCCGGTCGCCTTGCCGCCAATGCGCCAGCAGTTCGGTGATATCGGACACATCAGGCTCCACGCGCCACTGCGGCGCGGGTCGACAACAGGCACGGACCCGGGTTGGCCCGCGCGAATGAGCATAACATTGCTCCGCGGTCGATCCGGGGTGCACATCGTCACGCGGGTGAAGACGGGCAACGTGCGGGCTTTTTCGCGATTTACACCCAGCTTGTGCTTACCTGCGGCCTTGCCCCTGCAACCCGCCGGGGCCTACACTCTGCAGGATTCAGGGGCCTGTGCACGCCCATGATCGAACAGATTGCCACCAGCGCATCGACTGCCGGTTTCGAGTTTCGCCTGCGGCCCAACAGGTCGATCACGGCGTCCGGACTCGTGGTCTTTTTCATGCTGCTGGCAGCCATCTCGATTACGGTCGCCGGGTTCACTTTCCGACAAGGCAATGTTTTCGCGCCGATCTTCGCGGCAGTCGAGCTGTTACTCGTATGGCTCTTGCTACGGTTCGTCTGGCGCACGCAGGAGCAGCGGCACGAACGCATCGCGATGACCGTCGATGCGTTCACGGTGGCATGGCAGCCGCCAGGCGACGAGGTGAAGTTCCAGACCCCGTGGGTGCGCGTACACAGCGCCCCGGCAAGGAGCGCCACCGAACGGCGCCGCCTGCTGATTTCATCGCACGGTCGCTCGGTCGAGATCGGCGCCTTCCTCGGCGACGACGAACGGGTGCAACTGGAACAACAGTTGCTGCAGGCGATCCACGCGCTGCGCGCAACGCCGACAGCGCAACACGACAATCAGGCAGCGGGATGATGGTGATGAATCGAATTGCGACAATCTGCGCGATCGTGCTGGGCGCGCTGCATGCGCTGCCGGCCGCAGCCAATCCGCAGCCGTGGCAGTTGAACATGAGCCCGGGCGTGACCGCGACCGCGCAATCGGCCTACAGCATGCACATGATCATGCTGTGGATCTGCGTGGTGATCGGGGTGATCGTGTTCGGCGCGATGGCGGTGGCCATGATCCGCTTCCGCAAATCGAAAGGCGCGGTGGCGGACGTGAGCCTGGTGCACAGCACCAAACTCGAAATCGTGTGGACCATCGTGCCGGTGCTGATCCTGGTCGGCATGGCATGGCCGGCGACCCAGGCGCTGATCCAGTCGGCCGATACGCGCAATGCCGAGATGACCGTCAAGATCACCGGCTACCAGTGGAAATGGCGCTACGAGATCATCGACTACAAGGGTCTGAGCCAGCCGGTGAACTTCGTGTCCAGCCTGGACGTGGAAAGCAACAAGGCGCGCCAGGGATTCATCGATCCCGCGCAGGTCCAGGTCGACGGGGTCAACACGTATCTGCTCAACACCGATCGGCCGCTGGTGCTGCCGACCAACACCAAGATCCGCTTCGTGATCACCGCCGACGATGTGATCCATGCATGGTGGGTGCCGGCGCTGGGCTGGAAACAGGACGCGATTCCGGGCTTCATCAACGAGGCATGGACCGACATCCGCGAGCCGGGCGTATACCGCGGCCAATGCGCCGAGCTGTGCGGCAAGGACCACGGCTTCATGCCGATCGTGGTCAGAGCCGTGCCGCGCGCTCAGTTCGAGCAGGAACTCGTGCGGCTTGGCGGTACCGTGCCCGGTGTCGAGGCGATCGCGCAGACGACCGACCCGGTCGCGCCGACCCCCGACAACGGCTGATCCAATCCGAGCGCCCGCATCAATCGTCCAGCACAGATCGTCCAGGATATCCAGATGGCCACTTACGCGACCGACCACACCCACCACGACGAGGACCACGATCACAAGCCGCAGGGCTTCCTCAATCGCTGGGTGTTCAGCACCAACCACAAGGACATCGGCACGCTGTACCTGGTGTTCTCATTCATCATGTTCATCATCGGCGGCGGAATGTCGGGCGTGATCCGTCTGGAGCTGTTCCAGCCCGGACTGCAGTGGGTCGATCCCGCGTTCTTCAACCAGATGACCACCATGCATGCGCTGGTGATGATCTTCGGTGGCGTGATGCCGGCCTTCGTGGGTCTGGCGAACTGGATGATTCCACTGCAGATCGGCGCGCCGGACATGGCCCTGCCACGGATGAACAACTGGTCGTTCTGGCTGCTGCCCTTCGCCTTCACCCTGCTGCTGCTGACCCTGTTCATTCCCGGCGGTGGCCCGGCCGGTGGCTGGACCCTGTATCCGCCGCTGTCGCTGCAGGGCGGCTACAGCGTGGCCTTCGTGATCTTCGCCATCCACATCATGGGCATCAGCTCGATCATGGGCGCGATCAACATCATCGCGACCATCCTGAACATGCGCGCGCCGGGCATGGACCTTCTGAAGATGCCGCTGTTCACCTGGACCTGGCTCATTACCGCGTTCCTGCTGATCGCGGTGATGCCGGTGCTGGCGGGTGCGGTGACCATGCTGCTGACCGACAAGTTCTTCGCCACCAGCTTCTTCAACGCAGCCGGCGGCGGCGATCCGGTGATGTACCAGCACATCTTCTGGTTCTTCGGGCATCCGGAGGTCTACATCATGATCCTGCCGGCATTCGGCATCGTCTCGGAAATCATCCCGACCTTCGCACGCAAGCCGTTGTTCGGTTATCAGGCGATGGTCTACGCCACCGCCTCGATCGCGTTCCTGTCGTTCATCGTCTGGGCCCACCACATGTTCACCGTGGGCATGCCGCTGGGCGGGCAGCTGTACTTCATGTACGCGACGATGCTGATCGCGATCCCCACCGGGGTGAAGGTGTTCAACTGGGTTACCACCCTGTGGCGCGGTTCGATCAGTTTCGAGACCCCGATGCTGTGGGCGCTGGCCTTCGTGATCCTGTTCACCATCGGCGGCTTCTCCGGCCTGATGCTGGCCATCGTGCCGGCCGACTACCAGTACCACGACACCTACTTCGTGGTGGCCCACTTCCACTACGTGCTGGTCACCGGCTCTCTGTTCACGATCATCGCTGCGGTCTACTACTGGTGGCCGAAGTGGACTGGCCGCATGTACAGCGAGTTCTGGGGCAAGTTCCACTTCTGGTGGTCGGTGGTCTTCGTCAACGTGCTGTTCTTCCCGCAGCACTTCCTCGGCCTTGCCGGCATGCCGCGCCGCATCCCGGACTACAACGTGGCGTTCGCCGACTTCAACATGATCAGTTCGATCGGTGCGCTGGGCATGCTGATCACCCCGTTCATGATGTTCGCGATCCTCTACCACTCGCTGAAGAGGGGCGAGAAGGCACAGCAGGTTTCGTGGGAGGGCGCCAAGGGCCTGGAGTGGACGGTGCCCTCGCCAGCACCACACCACACCTTCACCACACCACCGCGGATCGATTCCGGCTCGCTGGCCCATGGCGACGTGAGCCACTGAGCGCGATTCCGGGAGCGTCAGCTCCCGGGTCGAACGGCCTTCGCATGAACCGCCCTGCCCAAAACGCCGACGCCACCGCCCGCCAGCGCGCTGCTGCGCGGCGCACGGCGCTGATGATCGGAACCATCGCGGTCGCGATCTATGTCGCGTTCATCTTGCGCGGAGTGCTTGGCGCATGAACGCACCGCGCCGCTCGGCCGCGGAGTCCACGCGCGCGCTGGTACGCAAGCTCGCGCTGACTGCCGGCCTCGCGTTCTTCCTCGGGTTCGGGCTGGTCCCGCTTTACGAGATTGCCTGCGAAAAGGTATTCGGCATCCGTCTCGGTGACCAGGCAGTACAGGCGACCGAGGTCGCCGCGATCGCGGTCGATCGCACGCGACTGGTCACCGTGCAATTCGATGCCACTGTCAACTCGGGGCTGGCGTGGACCTTCAAGCCGAAGCTGCACAGCATCCAGGTGCATCCGGGTGAGCTGACCGAGGTGTGGTACGAGGCGCGCAATACCACTTCCGGCTCGGTGGTCGGCAATGCGGTTCCCAGCGTGGCGCCAAGCACCGCATCGATGTACTTCAACAAGACCGAGTGTTTCTGCTTCACCGAGCAGCGGCTGGATGCAGGCGAGTCGCGCGACATGCCGGTGCGCTTCATGATCGATCCCAAGCTGCCGCCGGAAGTGCAGACGGTGACGCTCGGTTACGTGTTCTATCGCAACGACACCGCGACCCGACAACTGGCCAATGCCAGTGCCGTCGCGCCGCCTGCGTCCTGACCGCTCAATCCAACGGGGAAGTTTTCATGGCGCAGGCCCACACCCACGATCCGGCGATCTACTACGTCCCGCCCGGCACGCGCTGGCCGATCGTCGGATCCTTCGCGCTGTTTTTCTTCCTCGGCGGCGCTGCGGTCTGGCTCAACGGCCTCGTCGCACAGGGCCAGATCTCGATGCTGGCCGGATTCGCGCTGCTGCTGGTGATGCTGTTCGGCTGGTTCGGCACGGTGATCCGCGAATCGGTCGGCGGCTACTACAACGCGCAGGTCGATGTGTCGTTCCGCATGGGCATGATCTGGTTCATCTTCTCCGAGGTGATGTTCTTCGCGGCATTCTTCGGCGCGCTGTTCTACACCCATTGGCTCACGTTGCCGTGGCTCGGTGGCGCCGGCGATGGCGCGATGACCAACGCGCTGCTGTGGCCCGCCTACGAGGCGGCATGGCCGAGCAATGGGCCTGCCAACCTGGGCGGTGCCTTCGAGACCCTGGCGCCCTGGGGGCTGCCGCTGATCAACACCCTGTTGTTGCTCAGCTCAGGGGTCACCCTGACCGTGGCGCACCACGCGTTGCGCGAGGGCCAGCGCAGCAAGCTGCTTGCATGGCTTGGCGCCACCGTGCTGCTCGGCGTGGTGTTCCTGTTCGTGCAGGGTTACGAGTACTACCACGCCTATACCGAACTCGGCCTGACCCTGGGCTCGGGCATCTACGGCTCGACGTTCTTCATGCTGACCGGTTTCCACGGACTGCATGTGACGCTTGGCGTGATCATGCTGATCGTGATGTGGTTTCGCTGCGCCAAGGGCCATTTCACCAGGGACCACCATTTCGGCTTCGAAGCGGTGGCGTGGTACTGGCACTTCGTCGACGTGGTGTGGCTGGGGTTGTTCCTGTTCGTCTACGTGGTCTGAATCCCGCTGCTGATGCACGGGCCGGTGCAAGCCGGCCCGGCCTGGAGGGCAACTCGCTGCGTGTCAGTGGCCGCCACGAATGCCGTGCGGCTCGATCACGCCGCTGACGATGCCCAGCATCACCAGCACGATCAGTCCCACCGACAGCCCGATCCGCCAGGTCAGCGCACGCGCGGTGCGACCCGACGCGCTCTGGTTGGTCACCATGTAGAACAGGGCCGCGCCGAGGTTGTAGAGCACGGCGAGAAAGGCGACCAGGATGAGTACGGATTTCAAGGTCATGGGCGGTTCCCATCAGCATCAGGCAAGCGCTCATTATATGCGTACGATGTCGAGGCGGCGGTGAGACGTGCGGCGCTCTATTGGGCGTTGCCGGCGATCCTGGCGTGCGCCGGATTGGCAGCGCTGGGCGTCTGGCAATTGCAGCGCGCCAGCTGGAAGGAGCGCGTGCTTGCCGGATGGAGCGCGGCACTGGCCGCACCGCCGCGTGCCTACGCCGAGGTGGTCGCCGATCGCGTATCGCTGCCGCGTCGCGAGGACGTGACTGCCGAGCACGATGCGCCTGCCTTGCCGTTGCGGGTCGAAATCGCGGGCCACTGGGATCCCGGCACCACGGTGCTGCTGGACAACCAGCGTCTTGGGGCGGATGTGGGTGCGCTGGTGTTCACCCGTTTCGTGCCCGACGATCGGGCGACCCCGCTGCTGGTCAATCGCGGCTGGGTGGCGCTTGCTCAAGGCCGTCGTGTTCCCGTGCTCGAGGTTCCAACGATCCAGCGCACGACGCTGCGCGGCCTGCTGGTCGCGCCACCGGCGAGCGGCCTGAAGCTCGGTACTTCGACCTGGCAAGCCGGGCAGCCCCCGGCCCTGCTGACCTGGCTCGACTTGCCGGCTATCGCGGGCGCCACCGCGCCACTGTTTACCGGCGTACTGCAGCTGGATCCGGAGTTACCGTACGGATTCACGCGTCGCTGGCAGGCGTTGCCGAATACTCTGAGCCCGCTCAAGCATCGCGGCTACGCCGTGCAGTGGTTCGGAATGTCGCTGGCGGTGGCCGTGATCTATTTCGTTCTCGCCTTGCGCCGCAACCCATGAATGCACCTGATCCCCGCCGCAGCCGCGGCCGCCGCCAGCTGATATTCGTAGTGCTGGTATTCGCGCTGCCGATCGTGGCCGCGAGCGTACTGGCACTGGCGGACTGGCGCCCGCGCGCGTCGAAGAACCACGGTGTGCTGCTCGACACGCCGCAGGATTTCCGCGCGCAGGTCGCGCTCGATACGAGCGGCGCGCCGCTGGTCTGGAACAGCGCCGACGGGATTTGGCACATGGTGGTGCGGGCGCCCGACAACTGCGGTGCGCCGTGCCTGCGGATGAGCGACTCGCTGGCGCGGGTTTGGACCGGTCTTGCCGGCGATGCGATGCACGCGCGTGTGGTGTGGGCGGGAGCGGCCGATGCCGATACCGCTGCGGTGCTGGCGCGGATTCCGCAGGCGCGCATCGTGGCGTTGGAAACAACCTTGTTGCCGCCGCCCGTAGCACCGCTCGCTGGCGATGAACTGGCGCCGCTGACCGTGTGGCTGGTGGATCCGAACGGCTATCTGGTGATGCGCTATGACGCGGGCTTCGATCCGACCGGATTGCGCGCCGACCTGCGCCGCCTGATCCGCTGATCGCATGCGCGGATAAATCCGGATTCGAAACCTGCATGAACACGATGCGCAACAATCGCTACGTCCAGATCGCGCTTGCAGCCGTGCTCCTGTGCCTGGTCGTGGTGGTGCTGGGTGCCTATGTGCGCCTGTCGCACGCGGGCCTGGGCTGCCCCGACTGGCCGGGCTGCTACGGCGTGGCGACGTGGCCTACCCAACAAGCTCAGATCGATGCCGCCAACCAGGCCTTTCCGGAGCGACCGGTCGAAGTGCCCAAGGCGTGGCGCGAGATGGTGCACCGCTTCGCCGCCGGCGTGCTGATCCTGCTGGTGCTGGCGCTCGCGTTGGCCAAGAACTGGCATGTGCCGCAGCGGCGCTGGCAGATCCTCGCCGCCCCCGCACTCACTGTCGCGGGCACCGCGGTCTACGCGCTGGGCTGGCCGTTGAGCGCACTGGGTCTGCTCGCGCTGGGCTTGCTGCTGCTGGTGCATGGCGCGATCGTCTGGCGCGACCTGCCGCTGGGCCGGCTGGCGGTGGCGATCTTCGCGTTGATCCTGGTCCAGGCGCTGTTCGGCAAGTGGACGGTGACGCTCAAGCTCAAGCCCATCATCGTGACCATGCATTTGATCGGCGGCATGGCCACGCTGTCGCTGCTGCTGTGGTTCCTGCTGCGCTCGGCCGGCTGGTCGCTCACGCAGTCGGGCGCGCTGCGCCGTGGCTCGGTGGTGGTCGCGCTCGTGCTGGTTGCGATCCAGATCGTGCTCGGTGGCTGGGTCAGCGCCAACTACGCAGCGCTGTCGTGCGCGATCGACTTCCCGAAATGCCTTGGCCTGTGGTTGCCGCCGATGAATTTCGGCGAGGCCTTCGTGCTGTGGCGGGGAATCGGCGTCGACTACGAGGGCGGCGTGCTGGATGGGCCGGCGCGCAGTGCGATCCAGATCGTGCATCGGGGTTTCGCGCTGGTGGTGTTCGGCCATGTGCTGGTACTGGCAGTGCGTGCGCTGCGCACGCCGGGCTTTGCGCTGCATGGGGCGGTGCTCGGGGTGGTGCTGTGCACCCAGGTCGCGCTCGGTATTACCAATGTGATGGCCGGCCTGCCGCTGGTGGTGGCCACCGCGCACAATCTGTTCGCTGCCCTGCTGCTGGCGGTGCTGATCGCCCTGCTGGCGCGCCTGACCCCGCTGCCGGCGGGACTTGCGCCGCTACGGCCTGCGGGTTGACCATTGCGGATGAACGCGCATCTAGCGAGCCAGTACTGGGAGCTGACCAAACCGCGGGTGGTGGTGTTGATCGTGTTCACCGCGGTGATCGGCATGTTCCTCGCCACGCCCGGCTTGCCGCCGGCCAACGCGCTGATCGCAGGTTCGTTGGGCATCTGGCTGGCTTCGGCCTCCGCTGCGGCGCTCAATCACCTGCTTGATCGCAAGCGCGACGCGGTAATGATGCGCACCCTGCATCGACCGCTACCGAGCGGCCAGCTGAATGCGCGCCAGGTGCTGGTCTTCGCCCTGCTGCTGGGCGCGGTGTCGATGTTGGTGCTGTTGCAGTGGACCAACGTGCTCACTGCGGTGCTGACCTTCGCATCGCTGATCGGCTATGCGGTGATCTATACCGTGTACCTCAAACGCGCCACTCCGCAGAACATCGTGATCGGTGGTGCGGCCGGGGCGGCGCCGCCGGTGCTCGGCTGGGTGGCGGTGACCGGCGATGTGCATCCCTACGCGCTGCTGCTGTTCCTGATCATCTTCGTGTGGACACCGCCGCACTTCTGGGCGCTGGCGATCTACCGCCGCGACGACTACGCGCGCGCCGCGGTGCCGATGCTGCCGGTGATCTACGGGGTGCAGTACACCCGCGAGCACGTGCTGTACTACACGATCCTGCTGTTTCTGGTCACCATGCTGCCGTATCTGACCGGTATGGCAGGTCTGGTGTATCTGGGCGGTGCGGTGGTGCTCGGAATCGGTTTCCTGTGGTACGCGATCCGTCTGATGAACCCGCCGAGCGAGCGCTTCGCGATGGATGTGTTCAGTTACTCGATCATCTACCTGATGGTGCTGTTCGGATTCCTGCTGATCGACCACTGGCTGATGCCGCCGGCGCCGACGGCGATGA